>ERZ1673782.8-NODE-8-length-184154-cov-19.770200_pt1 | contig 184154 bp, 186 predicted proteins | sample MGYA00580134_ERZ1673782 | MGnify/ENA primary metagenome ERZ1673782 (study PRJEB41219, sample SAMN04549594) | soil metagenome | isolation source: soil | place: USA: Texas, Big Bend National Park | collected 2009-03-17 ...
GGGGACAGGCAGCATAGGTGTTTTTTCTAAGTCTCATTTTAACGGGTCAGTTCAGCGACATCTGTGTAGCCTTTTATATATGTGATCGGAGTCCGCAGCTCATGGGCGACGCTTGACAGAAAATCGTTTCGCTCTTTTTGAAGCCTGCTGAGATTTGAGGAAAGGCTTTCGATTGATGCGGCGAGCTCTCCGAGTTCATCATTCCTTTTGATATCAAGCGGAATCGAAGCTTGACCGTTTTTGATGCTTTCGGTTGCCTCCTTCAGTTTAATAATCGGCTTCGCTAAAACACGGCTGAACCAAAGAATAGCTGCGACCGTTAAGACGCCGGTTAAGCCGAAGCTGAGGAAAAACCGCTTCGTAATGCTTGCCACCAAGGCTTTTATCGAGGAGGTCTCCAAATACATGAAGACGTAGCCGGCCGTTTCCCGTCCGTTCATGATCGGACTGATCGTACAAATGTACTTTGATGTATTCCAATGGGAAGATAAAGCGGTCCCGTTCCTCGGGATGTTCTGTTCTTCGAAATGAAGGTGTTCCGTCATGTCTCCCGGGGCAGACTGCGCCAATACGCGTCTGTTTTGGTCCGTGATGATCACGTTTGTCCGGGCTTCAGTCTCCATCAGGGTGACGTGGTCTATCGTCCTTTTGTCAAAATGCTTTTCGAGGACGTCTCTGTGGCTGTTGCCTCTTAGTTGAAGCGCGCTTATTTCTTCGTTTATTCTCGTGTTGACAATCGTTGTATACAGCGCGGCAAAAAGGACGGCTTCGATGAAAAGGATTAAAACGAAAAATGAACCTGCGAGCTCAAATGAAATCTTTTTCATGCTCCGGTTCCTTTGCTTGTCCATTTGTAGCCGACGCCGTAGACGGTCCGGAGATGGTCTTCAACCGGAAAGCCCGCTTTTTTCAATCGGTGCCGCAAATTTCTCATGTGCGAATCGATGGTGCGGGGCTCGATATCAGAGTTGAATCCCCAGATGTTCTCAATCAATTGGTCTCTCGAAAGCACTTGATCCATATGGTCTAAGAGTGTTCCAAGCAGATCGAATTCACTTGGCGTAATGCTGATTTCACGGTGATTGACATGCAGGGTATGATGCTGTTTATTCCAGATTAAACCGCGGAACCTGATTTCATGAAATCGGCGGGTTCTGCGCAGGACGGCTTCTATTTTGGCAAGCAGCACTTTTTCGCTGAACGGCTTTGTTAAATAATCGTCTGCACCGCAGTTCAGGCCTCGTACAATATCATCCTGCCCGTTTTTTGCCGTCAGCATGATAACCGGAATGCTTGTCAATCTTCGGATCTCTTTGCAAACCGTCCATCCGTCCATTTCAGGCATCATGATATCGAGGATGACAAGATCGAAATTGCGCATTTTTATTAAGTCCAGGGCTTCTTTTCCGGTGGCGGCTTTTGTGCACGAATAATGCTCTAAATAAAGCTCCAGCAGATCGAGCATCCGGTTTTCATCATCGACAAGCAGCACGTTCAATGTCTAGCACCTCTTTAGTCAAAATATAAGTCCGCTATTTTAAAAATATACCCTATAAGGGTATATTGATCAAGGCGGAACGAACTGAATCACCTCTTTGACAAGAAGTATAAAAACCAGACTGCATGGTTTTGTTCGTCAGCTGCCGCCCGCTTGAACGCATCCCGTATCGCCCGGTCTTTGACATAGTCTGCGATGTCCAAATAAAAATCAACCGTTTCCTGCTCGTCTTTTAATGCGGACTCCAGCGCGTTCCAATACTGTTCCGGACAAGGCTCCGTAATGGAAATGTCAGGCTTTCGGCCGGCAAGAGACGTATAAAATGCCAGGAACGCATTAAAGTGGCGGATTTCGTCCTGTCTGATTTCTAAAATTTGCTGTTTTGCCTCAGCATCCGGGGCCTTTTGTGCGATTTTTTGGTAGCAGACGACCGCACTGTGCTCTCCGTTTACCGCTTTTTCTAGATCTTTGATCAGCCTGTTGTTTTGCCTGGCGGGATAGGCGGGATGATACGGCTGAACATACCACATGTTTTTCACCTCAATATCTTATATTTTGCCGTCCTGTCATTATATGTAAGTCGAAGCTTGCATGTGCCTACTGGAAGGGCGCATCTCGGACATGTGGCAAAATGGTGTGGGGAGAGCGCAATCTATTTTAAAAAAATGAAGTTTGACGTAAAATGGTTGTTAGTGCCGAATGGTGACATACATATCAAAATGGAGTGAGACTATTGAAAAAGGCAATATTGACGGTCATAGCTGTATTGACGTCGGTTGTTTTGTTCGCCGGCTGCCAAGCGGAAAAAGGGGGATCAGCCAAGGGGCAGTCTGAAAAAGTTCAAATTACGGTTTCCGCGGCTGCGAGTCTCAAGGATGTTTTAACAGAACTTTCCTCCGTCTATGAGAAAGACCATCCGAATGTCTCTATAAAGTTTAATTTTGGTTCATCGGGTGCATTGCAGCAGCAGATCGAACAGGGCGCTCCGGCTGATTTGTTTTTTTCTGCCGCTGAAGACAAATTTAATAGAGTAGTTGATCAAGGGTTAATTGACAAAAAAGACTCTGTCAAGCTGGTCGAAAACAGTCTGGTGCTGATCGTGCCGAAAGGAAAAAGTCAGCATGTCAACAGCTTCAAGGATTTGGCGGATGACAAAGTCGAAAAAATTGCGATCGGCAAACCTGAATCAGTGCCAGCCGGAAAATACGCAAAAGAAACGTTGACGAACCTTGACGTATGGTCTAAAGTGCAATCTAAAGTCGTCTACAGCAAAGATGTAAGGCAGGTCCTTTCTTATATCGAAACAGGCAACGCGGATGCCGGAATCGTTTACCGGACGGACGCCCTTTCATCAGATCAGGTCGAGACCGTAGAGACGGCGAAAAGCGATCTGCATACACCGATTGTCTATCCGCTCGGAATTGTGAAAAATACAAAGCACAGGGAACAGTCTGAGGAATTTTATCAATTCCTGCAAAGCGACCAAGCCGTCAAGGCGATGGAAAAGTACGGATTTAAGAAGGGCTGACCGCCGTTATGCTTGAGGAGTTCTTATCCCCAATTGAAATTTCCATCCAAGTATCAGCCGCAGCGGGCATCATCGCCGTTTTGCTTGGAACTGCTGCAGCGAGGCTCCTGGCGAACAGAAACTTTAAAGGCAAGTCCATTATCGAGACGGTGATGATGCTGCCGCTCGTTCTGCCGCCGACCGTTGTCGGATTTTTTTTAATTGTGATCTTCGGAAGGCAGAGCGTGATCGGACGCTTGATTGAAAACGTGTTTCAAGCGCCGGTTATTTTTACCTGGTGGGCAGCTGTGATCGCCGCGGCGGTTGTCGCGTTCCCGTTAATGTATCAGTCTGCAAAATCCGGATTTCTGGCTGTCGACCGCGACATCGAGGATGCAGCGAGGGTTGACGGAGCAAACGAATGGAGGGTGTTCCTCTTTGTCACCGTTCCCCTTGCATCCAATGGAATCATGACGGGGATTGTGCTCAGCTTTGCGAGGGCGCTTGGCGAGTTTGGCGCAACGCTGATGTTTGCGGGCATTATCCCGGGGGTGACGCAGACGGTGCCGACGGCGATATACTTGGCGATCGATTCGGGCAATATGACGCTGGCATGGATGTGGGTCGCCTCTATCGCGATCATCTCGTTTTTGATGCTGTTTTTTGTGCAGTTCAAGCAAAAATAGCCGTATGGGGTGCAAGTGCTCATACGGTTTTTTCCCAGTTTTGGAGAATGGTTATTTTGCGGATGTTTCGATAGAATAAAGAGTAAGAAACAGAAAGGAGACGGGCTTAGTGGGAGCAGTATTTTTATCAGGCAGATCCGGGAGTGGGAAAACGACCTTTATCCTGAATGAAATCAGAGAAAAACTTCGCGATGAACCGCTCGGAAAACCGATCATTTTTCTAGTCCCGGATCAAATGACGTTTTTAATGGAATACGAGCTTAGCAAAACACCAGATTTGGGCGGCACCATCCGCGCCCAAGTGTACAGTTTTTCACGGCTTGCCTGGCGAGTGCTCCAACACACCGGAGGCATGAACCGGCCGTTCTTGACGGGAACGGGCATTCAGATGCTGCTGCGGAGACTGATTGAAGAGCATAAGGGCGAGTTTAAAGTCTATCAAAACGCAAGCGATAAAAGCGGATTTACGGAGCAGGTGGAACGGATGCTGACCGAATTTAAACGGCACTGTCTGCCGCCTGAAAGCATCCGGGATATGATGGAAGGGACAGGCAAGTCGGAATACGAAGATGAACGGATTCTTTCCGATAAATTGCACGACTTATATATTTTGTACAGCAAGCTTGAGGAAAATCTGGAGAATCAATATGTTCAATCTGAAGATTATTTGACCCTTTTAGCCGAACAGATTCCGTATGCGGAAGAGATTAGAAACGCTGCCGTTTACGTTGACGGATTTCACCAATTCACGCCTCAGGAGATGAGCGTACTAGAACAGCTGATGGTACATGCCGAAGAGATCACGTTTTCGCTGACGGCGGATAAGCCGTTTACGGCAAACAGCCCGAATGATCTCCATCTGTTCAGGATGACCGGGAAGGCGTACTATGACCTTTACCAAAAGGCGAAGGAACTCGGCCTTGATCCGTCTGAAGTGCGGCTGGAAGAAACGAAACGGCACCGGCATCATCCGGAGCTTCAGCATCTTGAACGCTATTTTGATGAACGTCCTGCAAAACCGTATCCCGGACAGACGGAATCGCTCCGCATCATGCAGGCGTCGAACAGAAGAACCGAGATTGAAGGAATTGCGCGCGAGATTCATTCTTTAATCCGCCAGGGCCGGTTCCGGCTTAGGGATATTGCTGTCATCGCCCGCAATGTTGAAGATTATAAAGATACGATAAAAGAAGTTTTTAAAGACTGCGAACTTCCTTTTTTCATAGACGGCAAGGAATCGATGCAAAATCATCCGCTTATTGAGCTGATCCGTTCGACGCTTGATATCATTAAAGGAAATTGGCGGTATGAAGCCGTGTTCCGCTGTGTCAAAACGGAGCTTTTATTCCCGGAAGGACAGCCGAAGGAACGGCTGCGCGAACAGATTGACCAGCTTGAAAACTACTGTATTGCTTATGGCATTAAAGGAGACAGATGGACAAGCAAAGATCCGTTTGTTTACAGAAGATACGCTTCACTGGATGAGGATTTTGCCAAGACAGACAAAGAGATTGAAACGGAAAATATGCTCAATGAACTAAAGGGCTGGATCGTTCCGCCGATTCACAGGCTGCAGAAGCGATTGAAAAAAGCTGAAACAGTAAGGGAAATGGCCGAAGCCGTCTACCTTTATCTTGAAGAAGCCGATGTTCCGATGAAGCTTGAACAGGAAAGGCGGCTAGCCGAAGAAGGCGGAAGGATTGCCGAGTCGCGCCAGCATGAGCAAGTATGGGATGCCGTTATTCAACTGTTGGACGAGTTTGTTGAAATGATGGGCACAGAGCGGATTTCGTTTGCGTTATTTCAGCAAATGATCGAAACCGGATTGGAGTCTTTGAAATTCGCGCTGATTCCGCCCGCACTTGATCAAGTGTTTATCGGCAATATGGACCTTTCAAGGATGTACGGCACGAAATGTACATTTCTCATCGGTGTAAACGACGGCATACTTCCGGCGAGGCCTGCGGATGACGGCGTGCTTTCAGACGAGGACAGGGAGTGGCTGAAACGAAACGGCGCACAGCTGGCGGCAACAGGGCGAGAGCAGCTATTGGACGAGAATTTTCTGATCTATATGACGCTTTCAAGCCCGTCTGAAAAGCTTTATGTCTCCTATCCGATCGCTGATTCGGAAGGGAAGACGCTACTTCCTTCAACAGTGGTGAAACGGCTGAATGAACTGTTCCCGGACAGCGAAGAAAAGATGCTGATTCATGAACCCGAGCAGCTGGACGATGAAGCCCAGCTTGAATTTCTCGTGAATAAAGGCATCGCCTTGAGCCATTTGGCAGGGCAGCTCGGCATCTGGACGAGGCAGTATGCGATCAGCGATGTATGGTGGAGTACATACAACTTTTTAATGAATGAGCCTGACCGCATCTTTTCTCAAAACATCCTGTCCAGCCTGTTTTTCAGAAACAAGGTCGAAAACCTAAACCGGCATGTGAGCCGCGATTTATACGGGGAGCACATTCAGGGAAGCGTGTCGCGGATGGAGACGTTCAAGGCCTGTCCGTTTTCCCATTTTGCTTCGCACGGCTTAAAGCTGAAGGAACGCCAATTTTTCAAGCTTGAAGCTCCGGATATCGGTCAGCTGTTCCACTCTGCGCTGAAGCTGATTTCAGACCGGCTTCACGAGCTTAAACTGGATTGGCGCGACTTAACGAAAGCCCAGTGCGAGACTTTGTCAAGCGATGCAGTTGAACGGCTTGCGCCTAAACTGCAAAAGGAGATTCTGCTCAGTTCGAACCGTCATCATTATGTGAAGCAGAAGCTGCAAAAAATCATTGCCAGGGTATCGGGCATTTTAAGTGAGCATGCAAAAGCAAGCGGCTTTGCCCCCGTCGGCATAGAGCTCGGATTCGGAGGGAAAGGTCCGCTTCCTCCAATGCGTTTCACCTTGAAGAACGGCTGCACGATGGAGCTTGTCGGCCGGATCGACAGAGTGGATAAAGCGGAGAGCTCAAAAGGGTTGCTGCTTAGGATTGTTGATTATAAATCAAGCGATAAAGGCCTCGATTTGGCCGAGGTGTATTACGGGCTTGCCCTGCAAATGCTGACATATCTCGATTTGTCGATCACGCATTCAACCGATTGGCTCGGCATGAAAGCATCCCCGGCAGGCGTGCTCTATTTTCATGTGCACGATCCAATGATCCAGGCTTCAGTGCCGCTCGGCCTTGATGAAATAGAAAAAGAGATTTTCAAAAAGTTCAAGATGAAAGGGCTGCTCCTGGGAGACCAGGAAGCGGTCAAGCTGATGGACACCACCCTGGAACAAGGCAGGTCGAATATTATCAGCGCCGGTTTGAAAAAAGACGGCTCGCTCCGTTCGGATTCTGACGTTGTTGCAGAAGAGGATTTTCATGTATTGAGGCGTCATATCCGCCGGACATTTCAGCAGGCCGGCGAGGAGATCACAGACGGCAAAGTGTCGATCGAGCCTTACAAGCTAAAAGACCGGACACCGTGCACATATTGTTCATACCGGTCATTCTGCCAGTTTGACGAATCGCTTGAGGAAAACGAATACCGAATATTAAAACCTGAAAAAGACAGCGTGATATTGGAGCGGCTGAAAAAGGAGGATGAGGCAGATGGAGATTTCTAAACCGAAGGGCAGCACCTGGACTGATGACCAATGGAAGGCGATTGTCTCATCCGGCCGGGACATTTTAGTTGCGGCAGCGGCCGGTTCCGGAAAAACGGCCGTGCTGGTTGAACGGATCATTCGGAAAATAACGGATCAGGAACGACCGGTAGATGTCGACAGGCTGCTCGTCGTCACCTTTACAAATGCATCTGCGGCTGAAATGAAGCACAGGATCGGCGAAGCGCTCGAAAAAGAGCTTGCCGAAAATCCGGGATCGCTTCATTTGCGCCGACAGCTTGCTTTATTAAACAAAGCGAGCATATCAACATTGCATTCATTCTGTCTTCAAGTCATCCGCAAATATTACTATTTGATCGATGTCGATCCGGCTTTCCGGATCGCCGATCAGACGGAAGGCGAGCTGCTCGGCGATGAGGTGCTGGATGAACTGTTTGAAGAAGAATACAAAAAAGGCAATCCTGCCTTTTTTGAACTTGTAGACAGATATACGACAGACCGTCATGACCTCGACCTGCAGCATCTTGTCAAGCGGGTCTACGAATTTTCCCGTTCGCATCCCGATCCGGAGGGCTGGCTTCACTCATTGGCTGAACTGTATGACGCGGCTTCGGATACGAAGGTTGAGGCTCTGCCGTTTTATTCTTACATTAAAGAAGACATCGCACTCGTTCTGGAAGGTATGCGGCAAAAGCTGACGCGCGCGCTTGATTTGACGAAGCAGCCCGGGGGGCCTGCTCCGCGCGCCGAAAATTTTCTCGATGATTTAGCGCAGATCGACAGGCTGATTCAGCAGCAGGATGATTTTTCGGCCCTGCATGAGCTTGTACCGACCGTTTCGTTTCAACGATTGAAGCCATGCAAAGGTGATGAGTACGATCCCAGATTGGTTGATGAGGCGGCAGACCTCCGCAACAGTGCGAAAAAGCAGCTTGAAAAGCTGAAAAGCGATTATTTTTCGCGAACTCCGGAGCAGCACCTTGAGAGCCTGAGGGAAATGAAGCCTGTCATTCAGACGCTTGTCCAGCTCGTGCTGGAGTATGGCAGGCGGTTTGCGGAAGCGAAAAAGGAAAAGGCGATCGTCGATTTTTCAGACCTTGAACACGACTGCCTTGCGATTTTATCCGTGAAAAATCCGGCGGGCGAGGCCGTGCCGAGCGAAGCGGCGAAGTTTTACCGCCATCAGTTCCACGAAGTGCTTGTTGATGAATACCAGGATACGAACCTGGTCCAGGAAGCGATTTTAAAGCTCGTCGCCAAAGAGGAGCATGAGGGGAACCTGTTTATGGTGGGCGATGTCAAGCAGTCGATTTACCGGTTCCGCCTGGCTGAGCCGCTTTTGTTCCTCTCGAAATATAAACGCTTTACAGACGATGGCTCGGGTTCCGGCCAGAAAATCGATTTAAATAAAAACTTCAGAAGCCGTTCAGATATTTTGGACAGCACGAACTTTTTATTCAAACAGCTCATGGGAGAAAAAGTCGGGGAAGTCGAGTATGACGAACAAGCCGAATTGAAGCTCGGCGCCTCTTATCCGCCGAACGAAGCGACAAAAACGGAGCTTCTGCTCATCGAAACCCCGAGCGGCGCGCCGGGTGAAGAGGCTGAAGAGCTTGAGGCGGTCCAGCTTGAAGCAAGAGCGATGGCCGGGCAGATCCGCAGGCTGATTACAGAAAAATTTCAAGTATATGATGCCAAAGCGAAAGCGTCGCGAAACATCCAGTACCGTGATATCGTGGTGCTTTTGCGGTCGATGCCTTGGGCGCCTCAAATTATGGACGAGTTTAAACAGCAGGGAATACCCGTATACGCGAACCTCTCAACTGGTTATTTTGAGGCGACAGAAGTATCGGTCACACTGTCTTTATTAAAAATCATCGATAATGCCTATCAGGACATCCCGCTTGCGTCCGTTCTCAGATCGCCTGTTGTGGGTCTTGATGAGAATGAGCTTTCCTTGATCAGAATCAAAGATAAAAAAGCGCCGTTTTACGAAGCCATGAAAGCGTACCTTGCTGCAGCAGACGGCGATGAGAGGCTCAGCGAAAAGCTTCGCCGCTTTGACGGTCTGCTCAAGAAGTGGAGAGCTTATGCGAAAAACCACTCTGTAGCAGAGCTGATCTGGGAAATCTACCGGGATACGAAGTATTTGGATTATGTCGGCGGAATGCCGGGCGGAAAACAGCGGCAGGCCAATTTGCGCGCGCTTTACGACAGGGCGAGATCCTATGAAGCGACATCATTCCGCGGCTTGTTCCGCTTTTTAAGATTTATTGAGCGGATGCAGGAGCGGGGCGATGACCTCGGAACGGCAAGGGCTCTAAGCGAACAGGAAGACGTTGTTCGGCTGATGACGATCCACTCAAGCAAAGGGCTTGAATTTCCTGTCGTATTTACCGCCGGTCTCGGACGGAATTTTAATATGATGGACTTGAACAAATCTTATCTGCTGGATAAAGAGCTCGGTTTTGGAACGAAGTTTATCCATCCGAAGTGGCGGATCAGCTATCCGACGCTGCCGCTTATCGCGATGAAGAAAAAACTCCGCCGCGAGCTTTTATCAGAGGAGCTGCGCGTCTTGTATGTCGCCCTTACCCGGGCCAAGGAAAAGCTGTACCTGGTCGGGACGGCGAAGGATAAAGAAAAGCTGCTTGCCGACTGGCGGACACAAGCGGCCGGGTCCGAGTGGCTGCTCCCGGATTATGAACGGTTTCAGGCAAAATCATATCTGGATTTCATCGGACCTGCTTTGATGAGGCACAGAGATATGGATGAATCCGGGGCGCCGCCTGTGATTGATGAGATCCGCGAACATCCGGCGCGCTTTCAGGTCAGCTGGCTGTCCGCCGCGGATCTACAAGCTGAGGCTGTCGATCAGGCCGGTGAAGAAAGACACGACCGGCTCGTCCAAATTCAAATGGGCCATGCGATTGAAGGCGCCTTTGAATATGAGCAGCAAGTCAGAGAACGACTGGCATGGTCATATCCATACAAGGACGCCGCCAAAGTCAGAACAAAACAATCTGTCTCAGAAATGAAACGGCAGAAGGAATACGAGGATGAATACGGCGACCGCTCGCTTATTCGTCCATCACAGGAGGCTCTCCTGTTTAAACGGCCGTCCTTTATGATGGCAAAAGGCCTGACCGCAGCCGAACGGGGGACGGCGATGCACACCGTCATGCAGCATATTCCGCTGACCCGTACGCCTGAAAAGAATGAGCTCAGCCGCCTTCTAGACAGGCTTGTTGAGAAAGAGCTGTTAACAGAAGACCAGCGGGCAGCGATTGAAGAAGACGACATTCTTGCATTCTTTGATACGGAAATCGGACAAAAGCTTTTCGGCGCCCGCCGCGTCGAACGGGAGGTTCCCTTTAACATGACGCTGTCCGCTAAAGAGGTTTATCCGGATCTTGAGTCAGCCGATGAACCTGTTTTGATACAGGGAATTATCGACTGCCTATTCGAGACGGAGGACGGTTTTTACCTTCTAGATTACAAAACCGACCGGATACACGGAAAGTACCGGAACGGCTTCGAAGGGGCCGAGCCGATTTTAAGAAAACGTTACGAAACACAAATTCAGCTTTACGCACGAGCCGTTGAAACGATGATTAAAATGCCGCTCAAAGGGCGCGCGCTGTACTTTTTTGACGGAGGACACGTGCTCTTATTTTAATATGAAGCAGCTTCCCCCTGACGATTTCGGGGGGAGCTTTAATGAAAAGAGAGGTGAGGCGCACATGCGAATTTTACATACAGCGGACTGGCATTTGGGAAAAACGCTTGAAGGGAGAAGCCGACTGAAAGAACAGGAGGATTTTCTTGAAGAGCTCGCAAGGATCGTAAAAGATGAAAAGATCGACGCTGTTATCATGGCCGGAGACGCTTTTGACACAGTGAACCCGCCTGCACTGGCTGAACAGCTTTTTTATGAAAGCCTCTCAGCCTTGTCTGACAAAGGAAACCGTCCGGTCGTCGTGATTGCCGGCAATCATGACAATCCGGACCGCCTTTCCGCGGCCTCTCCGTTAACGACAGACCACGGCATCCACTTGATCGGGTACCCGAGGACTGCGCCGGTTGACATAGAAGTCGCTTCTAGTGGGGAGATCTTGTCAGTCGCGGCGCTCGCCTATCCTTCCGAGTCCAGACTGAATGAAGTGCTGTCGGAGACATTTGATGAAAAGCTGCTGCGCGACCAGTATGATGAGAAAATCAAGCAGACCTTTCAGCGTATGTGCAGCAAGGCGAGAAAGGACGCGGTGCAGATTGCGGCAAGCCATATCTATGTGGCCGGCGGCAGCCAGACGGATTCCGAGCGGCCGATCGAAGTCGGAGGCGCATATACGGTCGCTGCGGAAAGCCTGCCGGAAAACGCCGCATATGTGGCGCTCGGGCATCTTCATCGCCCGCAGACGATCAAAAGGGCCCGCACGCTTGCCAGATATTCAGGCTCACCGCTTGCCTACAGCTTTTCCGAAGCGGGATACGCAAAATCAGTCACCATTGTCGAAGCCGCACCCGGTCAAACGGCATCATGGGAAGAGGTCCATTTGACGAGTGGAAAACCGCTCGTCAAATGGAAGGCGGAAAAAGGGATGTCCCAAGTGTACAGCTGGCTGGAGGAAGAGCGGGATAAAAACGCGTGGATCGATCTTGAAATCCATCTGACAGACCAGCTGTCGATTGAAGAGATTCACCGATTGAGAAAAGCGCGTCAAGGCATCATCCATATACGTCCGGTTTTTGAGGAAGCCGCATCGGCTGAAGAGAAGACCCGGTCCAGAAACGTTCCGATTGAAGAACGGTTTAAAGCGTTTTATGAAAGACAAACCGGCGGAGCGGTTCCCGATGAGGAAACCGTCAAGCTGTTTCTGGAACTCGCCTCAGGATCGGAACAGGAAGAGGGGGATGAAACATGAAGCCGATTTCTCTGTCTATTAAGGGCCTGCACAGTTTCAGGCAGGAGCAGGTGATCGATTTTGAGCGCCTGTGCGATGCCGGTGTATTCGGCATCTTCGGGCCGACCGGAAGCGGCAAGTCGTCGATTCTTGATGCGATGACTCTTGCTTTGTACGGGAAAGTGGAGCGGGCCGCCAATAATACGCACGGCATTTTGAACCATGCCGAAGATGAGCTTGCCGTATCGTTTACGTTTAAGCTGCAGACAGGCCATGAGACGGCTTATAAAGTGGAACGGGTCTTTAAGCGGACAGACGCCGTCAAGGTCAAAACGTCGATATGCCGCTTTATTGAAATGAAAGAGGAACAAATCGTCCTGGCCGATAAAGCGAATGAAGTAAACCGAAAAATCGAAGAGCTGCTGGGCTTGACGATCGACGATTTTACAAGGGCAGTCGTCCTGCCGCAAGGAAAATTCGCCGAATTTCTTTCCTTGAAAGGAGCGGAGCGAAGGCAGATGCTTCAGCGCCTGTTCAACCTTGAACAATACGGGGACAGGCTCGTCAAAAAACTAAAGAAACAGGCGCAAACAGCTCAGTCCAGAAAAAACGAGATGCTTGCCGAGCAGGCTGGATTGGGCGATGCGGGGGAAGAGGCGCTGAAGCTGGCGGAACAGCATCTCGAAGAAGCCGAAACCCTTTTGCAAAGCAAGAGGCGCGAACGAGATGCGGAAGCGCAGCGCTTTGCGGAGTACCAGGAAATTTGGAATCTGCAGCAAGAAAAAGAAAGCTATCTAAAAAAAGAGGCGGAGCTTTTAAAGAAAAAGGAACAGATCCGGGAAAAAGAAAGCCGCCTGCATCTCGCTGAAACGGCAAATACGCTCAAGCCTTATGCAGACGCCTTTCTGGCAGCGCGGGAAGATGCCGAGCGCGCACTTCGGGAAGAAAAACAAGCGCGGGAACAATTAGAACAATACGAAGAGCTTCATAAAAAAACAGAGTGCGAGTACGAGAATTTCAGGCGTCATAAAAATGAAAAAGAACCGGAGCTTCTCAAGCAAGAAGAACAGCTCACCGCTTTGAAGGAAATTGAAAACAAGCGGCTTGCCGCACAGGCAGAAGCTGAGAAAAAGCAGCGGGAACAGCGCTTGAAAGAAGAGGAAATCAAGCATGCGGCAGACGAACTGGCCAAGGTGAAAAGCCTGCTTGAACGCGGGACAGCCAAGCAAAATCAGCTGAAAGCGGAGCTGAAATCTGTCCAGGTATCCAGCGAAGAGCGCAAAAACTGCCGGAAGGCCAATCAGCTTGCTTTTCACATTCAGCAGCTTAACAGCGATGCCGCTTTAGAAAAAAAACGGCTCGATCAGCAGGAGGCGCTGATCAAAGAGCTCCGGCAAGAACAGCAAGCGGTGGATCAGAAGGTGAAGGATGAAACCGAACGCATCCAGGCATTGTTTGCCGCTGTCGAACGAGCGTATGCGCTCGTTTGCGAAACGGACAGATCGCTCTCTGAGACCGTCCGTCTCGCGACTCAAAAGAAAGAAGAGATTGTCGCAAAACGGAAACAGGCAAACCGTGATCAGCTGGCAATCGAACTGGCAAAGCAGCTCAAAGAGGGTGAGCCTTGTCCGGTCTGCGGGTCTGTACATCATGAAATGCCCGCGGGTGTCGGTACGGAAAGCCCGTCCTTTAAAGAGACGGAATCCGAACTGGAGAAAACGGAAGCCATCATCGCAGAAGCCGGCGCGCTGGCTCAGGAGTTTCTCTCAGCCAAAGTGGCGCTCGAACAGCAGTCCGGCCACCTGATGAGCGAATGCCCGTTTTTAGTCAAAAGCAAACACGAACTGCCTGAAACTGCTGCATCGCTAGAAGAAGGCACCATTCCCGAACGGTTCAGCCGCATCAGCTTTGAATGGAAAGGAATCAGACAGGATCTCGCCGAGACAAAAAGCCGGATGTCAAAGCTCCTTCACACATATAAAGAGCTCTGCAAAAAACGCGACCAAATCAGCGAACGCCTCAGCCATGAAGAAAAAGAGCAAAACAGGCTTCAAAACCGCGTCCGCGAATTGAATGACGAGTTAAATGAACGCCAAAAAAGCTTCGGCGAACAATTCGGCGGCCTCTCTTATGAACAGGCTGAAAAATGGCAAAAAACGATTGAAGAAAAAGATCTGGCCGCAGAGGAATTCGAAAAGCGAATCGAAACGAGCGTCGAATTTCTCACGGAACATGAACAGCAAAAAGAGAAGCTCACCGAGCGCTTGTTTGCGCTTGATAAAGAAAAGCTTGACCTTCATTATGCGGTCGAAAGCCTCAAAAAAGACATAAACGATTATCAAAAAGAGCTGACGGGCTATCCCGATACAGCTGCGATCGACGAAAAGCTTCAAGACGTGAAAACGCAATTGGCCAAGCTGCATGAGCAGGAACAGACGCTTTACGGACGGCTCAAGGAGACCGAATCCGAAGTCAGCCGTTTAAGAGGACAGACTAAAGGGTGTGAGCTCGCTTTGCGCGAAGCGGAAGCAAGGCTTGCGAAAGCGGCGGACATCTGGCAGGAAAAAGCCGGAGGCACACCGTTCGAAAAGGCCTCTGAAGTGAAAGCGAGCATTTTGGACCGCGATGAGCTTTCCCGGCTGAAAGAAGACATTCAACTGTATTGGGATCACACAAAGCAGTGCGAGTCCAATATCAAGCGAATTACGGAAAAGCTTGACGGCAGATCTGTTTCTGAAGAGAATTGGGAAAAAGCCGCAGTCACGAAGGACCAGGCGGAGGAGGCATTCAGCAAAGCTCTAGAGGAAAGGGGAGCGGCCGGCAAAGCTCTCGCCGTCATCCGCGAGAACCATAAAAGGTTTAAGGAGCTTGAAACATCGTTGGCTGAATGGCAGACATACATCGACCGCCTTGATAAGCTCCAAGCCGTCTTTAAAGGAAACAGCTTTGTTGAATACTTGGCAGAAGAGCAGCTTGAAAGCGTCACAAGAGACGCATCTGCAAGACTCGGAGAACTGACAAGGCAGCGGTATGCAATTGAAGTCGACTCAGAAGGCGGCTTTGTGATGAGGGACGATGCCAACGGCGGAGTCAAGCGCCCTGTTACGAGTCTGTCAGGCGGGGAGACATTTCTGACTTCGCTTGCGCTGGCGCTTGCACTCTCGGCGCAGATTCAGCTTCGCGGAGAGTATCCGCTCCAATTCTTCTTTTTGGACGAAGGATTTGGCACGCTGGATCAGGATTTGCTGGATACGGTCGTGACTGCGTTGGAGAAGCTTCAGTCTGACAATCTGTCGGTCGGTGTGATCAGCCATGTTCAGGAACTTCGGGCAAGGCTGCCGAAAAAGCTGATTGTGCATCCGGCTGAACCAAGCGGCAAAGGTACAGCCGTATCGCTTGAAATGATTTAATCTTATAACCAAAAAGCAGCCTGCTTCTAAGGAAGAGGCTGCTTTATGCATTTCCGACAACATTCTGGTCGCTTACATCCGGGTCTATATAATTTGTCGCGTTTATACCATTATTGACGATAAGGAAATCTCCAGTGTTACCAGCACCAGAACCGAGCGCAGACTTTGAAGTGCTTTTTGGAGATAGATAAAAAGAATCGCCGAAATTCACTACTCCTCCTGAGATTTCATTGATTTTAATGGGTCCGACAATGGCTGGCATGATTGATCGACATCCTTTGTAGAAGTCTCTGAACCAGTATATGTCGGCCGGGCTGCTATTGTGAGTTCCTTGCGGGAGGAAGCTTTCTGATATGTTTGACTCTCGAGTCGGCATTGATGCGGCGCGTTGAGCCGACCTGAGCAACGGAGGATGATGATACACCGTTGATTTTAATCGCCCTTACACGGATGAAGGGGATCTCATGGAAAAAAGCCGAGCATACGCCGGTTTCTGGGAGAAGTTGCGGGATCGGCTGCCTGAAAAGCTGAAAATCATCCTGTTTAAATGACCCTTCATTTCCGTAAAAAAGAGAAAGGTATCTTTGAACGGCGAGAACTTTTGACTTGAGAAACTGCTCTTCCGTGTCTCCGATTTGCAGCGTGCTGCTTATTCCGACAGAGTGTACTTTTAAAAACTTCACTTTGGACGTTCTGAGAATCATGATTCCGGCGCCAGCGGGACAAACGGCCCGACAATGAGAGATTCAGGCGGTGTATCAAAAATCGATGACAGAGAAATGCAATCCGTATCACCGACCAGAAAAACAGAAGAAGTGGACACACCGGTGATCACAATATTGCCTACATCAAAACAGCGGTTCACAACGGTAAAATTCATTCGTTTTCATTTCCTTTCATTTCGTCAGGTATTGATTTGAGAAAGTGCTCGATTGCCCGTGCGATATCTCGTTTGACATAGTCGGCCAGCCGTTCTGCATGCTCGCGGGGCTGGATGTTTCCGTCAGGCTTTACATGTTTGACGTAGTAGCGGATACGGCTGTCGATTTGCTTTCTGATGTCTTCGATAATGTGGTGGCGGTTTGTATCGTCCAGTTTGCTGTCATACCGGTCTTCAAGCTGTTCCAGCAAACGAGGGGTCTCTTCGTTTAAATAGGCATCGACAAGCTGTCTCGTTTGCTGCATCAGCTGGCTGTCAAGCTCCTGCTGAAGCATTCCGATACCCGGCGGCTGTTGGCTGATTTCAAAGTTTTCGACATTATCCGGGTCCGCAGGATTGAGTCCGATATTTAGCGTTCCGTCCAAGCGTTCAATTTTTAGTTGATCAAATTTGTATTCGATCCGGTCGATCCGGGTGCCGGGATTTTCTTTCAGCTGGTTCAACTCCGAATGCAATACGGCAATCTGACTTTCGAGCCTCTGGATTTGCGCAGCCTGCTGCTGCAAATACACATACCAGTTCTGTGGATTGCTTTGTTTCATGAGATTACACCCCCGTATATCTATGGTACTGTAACAGAAGGAGCGTGAAGAGGAACGAGAGTCGGTTGAGTCCCATCTCCAAAAGCGTCGTCAAAGACTTCGCCGGTTACCGGAGGTGCGGGTTCTGTGTAGCTTCCGGTATTGTACAGGTTGGCAAGTGTTTTGATTGAACCGGCGCTTCCAATCTGCAATACGGAAGAGTTGCTGATTCCTTCAACTCTTAAATAATTGATTTGTATTGTTTGATTGATATAAAAGTTCATGCCTTCACTCCCTACAGGTTGCCTGCGACCGGCTGATCGATTACATCGTTGTCATATGTGTTGGTGATGCTGTTCTGGTTGTATACTCTGAGTCCGTCTCCGGTATTGAAGCTGCCGGCACCCGCAAATGTTTTAACTTCTGCATAAGGAGAAATCGTGATGCAGTCTCCGACATGAACAACGCCGCTCGTACCGACGGCATTTACTTTAAAAGCTCCGACAATAGCTGGCATGATGGCACACCCTTTAATTGATCAAACATTTTTTTATGGGCTATACACCATATCCTATGTTGATTAGGCGCTTTTGTGATTAAAAATGAGGTTCTTCCGTGAGTGCAGATCACATACTGGTGAAACTAATAAGATGAGAAAACGTATGAAGAAGGAAAACGTGCGATAAGGGGAGAGACGTATGTATTTTCAATTGAATCCGATATCAATCGCTGCAGCCCTGCTGTTCTTTGCGGCCGCATATGCAGTCGGAATAAAAAAGCAAACCTGGATATTGCGGGGGTTTCGCCGGGAAAGGGTAAGGGATCAGGATAAGCTGGCGAAAATCGCTGGGTATTTCTTTTTGAACAGCGGATTTTTGTTATTTTTAAATGGGGTTGTTTACATCCCGTATCAAGAGTCTTTTACACCTTCAGCCATTCTTGCCTACGGTATTTGCACGATGATTTATGTTCAAAAAACAATGGCCGAATAGCCCAAGCTGCGACCCGAAATCAACGGATGATGAAATGGAGGAGGAAGGAGGCCGGCATCAGGCGCAGCTTGCAGTCGGAGGTCATGACGTGTGGCGGCCTTTTCTTTCTTCCGCATGCACGCAGTTATCATCCTTTTGCATTCTTTGATTCAGCAAGTTGTCCAATTCCTGACTGCATCGAATGGCCTCTTTGGAGTTGATGCCGAACTTTTCGGCAGCTTCAAATAAGGCCAGTCTTTTTGCTTCAATTTTATTGTTCATCATGGCAGTCTCCAACTTTCGATTTGTATTTTGAGTCGGTAATTTCAGGTATTCAGCGCATTGATGTCCTTGATATTGCTAGTATACCTTATTTTGTGTAAAAGGGATTTTTTTCGCCAATATGACAAAAAATGTGACATTTTTTTCGGAGGACAGCGACAGTCTATTATCGGGAAAGCTCGAAAAGCAGGAACCGCTTCCTCTGATCGATAAAATGAAAAATTTGTTTTTGCTCATCTTCGAGCCGGCTGTATGTGACGGTTGTATAAGGATCATGTTCAAGAAAAGGCGCGATTGTCTCGTGCCAGTTTACCGCATACCGCGAAAGCCGGCTGATTGTAAATTGGCGGTGCAAGACATTTTTCATTAAATTAAAGTATTGGGATTGAAAAGCCGGGATGTCGAGCAGCCTTGCAGACAGCGTATTATAGCCTTTCGCCGGAATCCGGTTGTGCTCCATTTCTTCCCCGTGAATATTCCGTCCCCATGTCGCGTCATAATCCCATGGAATGATTTGAAACGTTTTTGTGCGACCGTTTAAATAAAGCGCGTAATTATGGACAAAGCCGTCGAAATTTTGGGTGTAGACGGCGCCGATGAGCCACAGCAAATATTGTTTGACATCGAGATAGCGTTTGATTTCTTTTTCAAATATGTCGTCTTTGGCGGTATTGATAAAGTAGATAAACTCCTGGAGGTAGTCATCGTGGCGGCTTGAACCCGTTTTTCTTTCGTATCCCTGCATGAGATTTTGCTTAGCCTTTTTATTGAAGGAACTCAGCAGAGAAAAATTAGCATCGTCATCAACGGCATAATAAATGGCCCCCCTTTCTAAATTTCTCCTCTTTAAGAAATGATCGTCAACAGATTCGATTTTTAAATAGATGCCTTCTTTTTTTTCATTGATATAAAGGAAAACGTGTGATGCTGCTGGCGCAAGGACGCCGATTTGTTCAAAAAAATGAAAGGAAAGCCTGTTTCTGATGAAAGACGGATCATGATATTCCGCGTTCAAATGAAACGCAGCCTTTTCTTTATTGTCCGGATATTGAATGAAATAGGATTTTTTCGTCAGTTTGCGGGTGTGGGCCCCTCTGTATGACACTGCGACAGGCGTCTTTGCTGAACCGGTCAAGAGCATGCCGGGAACGGCTTCATCACTCCAGACGTCTTTTTTCAACTCAAGCAGATGCTTCGGATGAATGTGCAGCCTAAAGGCCGGCAAGGCAGTGGCACTCATCATCATTTCCTCCTTTTTCAGCTGACATATCATATGTGAAAAAAACCTGTCCCGGAAGCAGACCGCCTAAGTTTGAACAAAAACAGTCATTTGCCTCAGTACACTTGTCTTTACGGCGCGTATGATAAATCAGGACATAAAAAAGGAAGAACAGGAGGTTACAAGATGAGTGGTGTCCATGATCATGACATTAAAAAGGCAGTAGACCAGCTGAAGAGCGAAGGCAGAGACCATTATTTAGACCGGGAACCCGAAGAATACGCCGGCTCGGGAAAAGAGCGGCGTCCGCATAACATTTGGGATCTTTGGTGGGGAATAAAGCCGGACAGAAGCAAAAAACATCATAAAAGCAAGAAACATGACGACTATGAAAAGCCGGATAAAAGCAAAAAGCCCGACAAAAGCAAGAAACCCGATGACTGCAAAAAGCCTGACAAAAGCAAGAAACCAGACGACTGTAAGAAGCCTGACAAAAGCAAAAAACATCACGACTGCAAAAAACGCGACAAATGCGGCCGCAAACGCCCCGACCATCATCGCTGCAAGAAGACTCACCATCATAAAAGAGGCGGCTATGAAACCATTACAAAATGGTCTGACGGAAATCTGACCGAGGTCATCTACCGGAAAAAATAAGAAAAGCGGCTTGCTGCATGGTGAGCCGCCATTTTCTTTTCCGGGAAGGAACGCCCGGGACTTTAGAAGCGGTTTTCTGAAAGAGGAAAGGAATTTTCGTTTTTTTAGAGAATATGTAGAATAGCTTTAAATCATACTGCGGGGGAATATTTATGAAGTTTGCGACAGCAAAGCTGCACAGCCGTACATTTGTAGGGCTTGTCATGGATGAGAAGATAATGGATTTGCAAAAGGCGGAAAAAAAGCTGTTTGAGCTTGAAACGATACCTGAAACGCTTATCGAATGCGTAAGCGAGGGAGAGAAGTTTGTCCGCCATGTCGAACAGCTAGTGGAATGGTCAAAGAAGAAAAACAGCGAAGAGAGCGGTTCGTATATTTATCCGCTGTCAGACGTCGATTTGCTTGCACCGATTCCCGAACCGCGGAAAAATGTGATCTGCATCGGAAAAAATTATCGGGATCATGCGATTGAAATGGGAAGTGAAGCAGATATTCCCGAACATATCATGGTGTTTACAAAAGCGCCGACTTCGGTCATCGGCCACATGGAAGGGATTGATGCCCACGAAGGCGTGACAGAGGCGCTCGATTATGAAGGCGAGCTCGCGGTTGTCATCGGCAAAACGGGAAAAAACATCCCGAAAGCTGAAGCGCTCGACTATGTGTTCGGCTATACGATCATTAACGATGTGACGGCGCGCGATCTGCAAAAGAGGCACAAGCAGTTTTTTATCGGCAAAAGCCTTGATGCGACCTGCCCGATGGGGCCGTTTCTTGTACATAAATCAATGATTGAAGACCCCGGTGACCTGAAGGTGGAGACGAGAGTGAACGGCGAACTCCGCCAGTCGGGGAGCACAAAGGACATGATTTTTCCGATTGCGGAAATGATCGAAACGCTGTCCAAAGGAATGACGCTTGAAGCGGGGGATATTATCGCAACCGGTACGCCGTCAGGAGTCGGCAAAGGCTTTAATCCGCCGAAGTTCCTCCGAAAAGGCGATCAGGTCGACATTACGATCGAACCGATCGGAACGCTTTCCAATCCAGTTAAATAAAGGATTGTCAAAAGGATGGCTTTAGCATATAATGAAGCTGTCAAATTTTTTAGAAATGAGGGATGTGTGATGAGAATGGATATTGTCTTTTTTGCCCAACAAACGATCATTGCACAGCCCATGTAATATTTCGACTGGTATTCTTCAAATGGATCTGGTGATATTTCCATGGGCTGTGAACCGGCTCATGGAGTGTTTATATGTTGAAAGAGCCGTGTATTTGCGGCTCTTTTTTTAATCAATCATCAGATCTTTAGGAGGAAACCGAATTGAATTTATCAGCATTAGGCATCAAATATATCATGGAAGCTTTAAAGGATGAGGAAGGTCTGGTTTTGGGAAGGATCGCCCTTGAGCATAAAAGGTTGTACCGGGTATGGACGGAAGAAGGTGAGTGGCTTGCCGAAATCTCCGGCAGGCTGCGGTTTGAAGCGGAAAGCCGCGGAGACTACCCCGCTGTCGGCGATTGGGTGTATATGCGCCCACGCGGCGGCGAAAAGAAGGGAATCATCACGGAGGTCGTTCCCCGATTCAGCAAATTTTCGCGCAAAGCGGCGGGTGAGCCGGCGGAGGAACAGATCACCGCAGCAAACGTCAATACGATCTTTCTCGTCAATGCGCTCGGTCTGGATTTTAATGTGAGAAGAATCGAACGCTACTTGCTGCTGGCATGGGAAAGCGGAGCCAATCCCGTCATCGTCTTAAGCAAAGCGGACATTGCTGACCGGATTGAAGAAAAGGTGCGCCAGGCGGAGTCCGTGGCATTCGGGGTGCCGATTCACGTCATCAGCGCTCATGAAGGCAGTGGGATGGATGAGCTGAAAGCGTATGTGAAACAAGGGAAAACCGTCGCCCTTTTAGGGTCGTCAGGCGTCGGGAAATCAACGATCATCAACTTTTTTCTGAAGGAAGACAGGCAAGCCGTCCAATCCGTTCGTGAAGATGATGACAAAGGGCGGCATACGACGACGCACAGGGAGATGTTTATGCTGCCTGAAGGCGGGCTTTTAATCGATACGCCGGGGATGCGGGCCTTAGAGCTTTGGGAATCGGAAGAAGGATTCAAGCAGAGTTTCAGCGATATTGACCAGCTTGCACAAAACTGCCGATTTTCAGACTGCCTGCATCAAACAGAACCCGGCTGCTCCGTGCGGGAGGCGCTGGCTGACGGGAGGCTGGATGCCGGCCGGTTCCAAAGCTACCTGAAATTAAAAAAAGAGCTCGAATACCTCGAAAGAAAAACGGATAAACGGGCGATGCAGCAGGAAAAAAAGCGGTGGAAACAGATAACGAAAAGCATGAAAAAGAACAAAAACAAATAAATGAAAAAGGCGCTGATAAATGGCTTCAGCGTCTTTTTGCTGCGTAAATGACAGCGTTCACATTGTTTTGTTTAATGGACCGGTTCATGATAAGATAAGAACGATACCTGATTTGATAGGGGGAAAAATGAATATGACGCATATGCATATCACGTCTTGGGTGATCGCGCTCATTTTAGTGTTCGTTGCTTACGGGCTTTACTCATCTGGAAACAGCAAAGGCGCAAAAATTACACATATGATTCTCCGCTTATTCTATATTATCGTTATCATTACCGGGGCGCAGCTTTTTTTAAAGTTCACGGCATGGAACGGAGAATACATAGCGAAGGCCTTGCTCGGCCTCATCACCATCGGATTCATGGAAATGCTATTAATCCGCAGGAAAAACGGAAAAGCGGCCACTGGGATCTGGATCGGCTTTATTGTCGTTCTGCTCTTGACGGTTGTGCTTGGACTCCGGCTTCCGCTGGGCTTTAAAGTGTTTTAATTAAATGACATCGGTTCTTTATGAGGACTGGTGTCTTTTTTATGTCGGCGGCTTGAATGTTGAAATCATAACGATTCGTTCCCCATCTGAAGCGGTCCATTCAAATCTGTCCTTCCACTCCTCTTTTCTTTCGTAATGATGCTGCAGGGCGCATTGTTTCATATCATGAGAAAACTGATAAAACGAAACGCCCTTGACATCCTTTTTCTCGGGCCAAAAGCTCAGGCCGTTATAGGCGAAGACGCAGTCAAAGACGGAAAAGCCGAGGCTGTTCAGCTGATCCAAAAAAGAATAGAACTGTCCGTCTTCCAGATCGTTCAAAAATTCGAGGAATGCCTGTTTTACCGTTTTCAGATAACGGATCGGTTCTCCTCCTGTCAGCTTCACGGTCTCCGGTTTTTCCGTTACGGCGAATTGATCAAACAGTTCGGCTTTTTGCCATTCTCCGTCTATGCTGATGAAAACTCCGGGGCTGTTCAGGCTTTCAACCAAAAGCAAATCTCCTTCTTCATTTTCAATCAGGCAGATCCCGTCTTCCATTAAAATTTTGCCGTAAATCCATTTGCGCTTTTCGGCATAAAGTCGTTTCTGGCGTTCGGTGTCCATGGGCGGTCTCCTTTCTTATTTCGTTTTTTCCAAAACGGGCTTGTCTCATACAAGACTCTGTTGGACAATTCAACTATTATTTTAAGGTGCATAAAATAGGTAAAGTGACAAAGGAAGTGAAGCCTAAAGCAGAGGAAGTACATTAGAATTGGAGCTGATCGACAATGTGTGGAATAACGGGGTGGGTCGATTTTAAGAAGCCGCTTGTCCGAGAGCAGTCAATCATGGAGAAGATGACTGATACGCTTTCGAAAAGAGGACCTGATGATACGAATATTTGGGGAAAGCGCCATGTTTTATTCGGACATAAACGCTTGGCAGTTGTGGATCTGGAAGGCGGCAGACAGCCGATGACCCGCACACATCAAGGATATGATTATACGATTTGCTATAATGGCGAGCTCTATAATACGGAGGATTTGCGAAAAGAGCTTAGGCGGCGGGGGCATCAATTCAAGAGCCACTCAGATACAGAGGTTTTGCTTCATTCATACATGGAATGGAAAGAGGAATGCATCGACAGGCTGAACGGAATTTTTGCATTTGCGGTATGGGATGAAAAGCGGGATCTTCTTTTTGCGGCACGCGACCGGCTTGGTGTTAAACCGTTCTTTTACACCGAACAGGGCTCATCATTTTTGTTCGGATCTGAAATCAAAGCCATCCTCGCTCATCCTGAAGTGAAAGCAAAGGTAGACCGTTCAGGGCTGGCAGAAATTTTCGGCCTCGGCCCGTCACGATCGCCGGGGAGCGGTGTTTTTAAAGGAGTAAAGGAGATCCGCCCGGGGCATGCGATGATTTTCTCAAAAGACGGTTTAACGGTTTGGCGCTACTGGAATGTGAAAAGCGAGAAGCATACGGACAGCTTTGACGAAACGGTGGAAAATGTGCGGTCGCTGTTTCAGGACGCCGTTACAAGGCAGCTTGTGTCTGATGTGCCGGTATGTACGTTTTTATCTGGAGGGGTCGATTCGAGCGCCATTACCGCAACGGCCGCCAAGCATTTCGAGAGGGAAGGGAAGGCGCCCCTTCATACGTTTTCGATCGATTATGAAGACAATGAGCAATATTTTACGTCAAGCTCATTTCAGCCAAACGCCGACGGCCCATGGATTAAAAAAATGTCCGATGCATTCGGAACGGTTCATCACAATTGCGTGATATCCCAGGAGGAGCTGGCTGCCTATTTGGAAGAAGCCGTACTGGTTCGGGATTTGCCGGGGATGGCTGATGTCGATTCTTCCCTGCTATGGTTCTGCCGCGAGATTAAAAAAGACTTTGTCGTGAGCCTTTCAGGGGAATGCGCGGACGAAATTTTCGGCGGCTATCCTTGGTTCCATTCGGCAGAAGATGTGAAAGGTTTCCCATGGATGAGATCAATGGAAGAACGGATCGGACTTCTGCAGGACGGCTGGCAGAAAAAGCTGAACCTCAGCGAATATGTGAAGGCAAAATATGAGGAAACAGTTAAAGAAACACCACTGCTGGAAGGAGAAACGGGTGCGGAGAAACGAAGGAGAGAGCTGTTTTACTTAAATATGCTCTGGTTTATGACAACGCTCTTGGATCGAAAAGACAGAATGAGCATGGGTGCGAGCCTCGAGGTCAGGGTTCCGTTTGCAGATCACAGGCTTGTCGAGTATGTCTGGAATATTCCATGGGATGTCAAAATGCATGGCAGCCGTGAAAAAGGCATCTTCCGCAAGGCGCTGGAAGGCATTTTGCCTGATGAAGTGCTGTACCGCAAAAAAAGCCCATATCCGAAAACGCACCACCCGGCCTATACGAAAGCCGTGATACGCTGGCTGGAGTCATTGCTGGAGCAAAAAGACTCGGCGCTCTATGCTTTCTTAGAAAAGAAAAAACTGGAGCGGCTGATTGAGACGGAAGGTGCATCATTTCAAGTTCCGTGGTACGGACAATTGATGAAGGGACCGCAGCTGATCGCCCACCTTGCCCAAATCCATACTTGGTTTGAAAGTTATCGAATTGATATCGAGGAATAACATAAAACACCCGGCATATGCCGGGTGTTCTGCGTTTTGGCAGCTAAGCTATAAAGAAACGGCGGCGTTTATTTTGAACACCGCCGATTTCTATGATCAGCAAGCCGGCCTGAGAGCCGGATGCATGAGAGTCACACCTGTTCAGTTTTGGAAGAAGGTCCAGGCTTTAAATTGTTGAGCCGTGAGACAAGATCCGTTCCGAAAGCGGAGCTTACGTCAACATCGTCCTGATCGATGTAGCTTTCTTTATACTCGTACGCGGAAGAACCGTGTTCGGCATAATCTAGTCCGGAAATTTCCTCCTCTTTTGATACCCTGATCGGAGCGAGGGCTTTCATTGCCGCGGCGACAGCTGATGTGGCAGCGAGGGTCCAGGCCGCGATCGACAAAATGCCGACGGCTTGAATGCCAAGCTGTGCGGCTCCTCCTCCGTAAAAGAGACCGCTCGATGTATTGAAAAGCCCGACTGCAAGCGTCCCCCAAACACCGCAAATACCGTGAACGGCAATGGCGCCGACGGGATCGTCAAGCTTCAGCACCTGGTCGATAAACTGAACGCCGACAACTAAAATGACACCGGCGATGAATCCGATCAATATCGAGCCTGTAAATGAAACGCCGTCCGCGCCCGCGGTAATTCCGACAAGGCCGCCTAGCGCGCCGTTCAGCGTCAGGGAAGGATCGATCCTGCCGTAGCGGAAATAAGTGAACAGCGCCGAGCTGACGACTCCGCCCGATGCCGCTAAAAGGGTTGTGGTGATGACGTGCGGGACGGCGGCGGGATCAGCCGCAAGCGTGCTTCCGCCGTTGAACCCAAACCAGCCGAACCACAGGATAAAGACGCCGAGAGCGCCCAGCGGAATGCTGTGCCCTGGAATGGCGTTGACCTTGCCGTTTGTATATTTTCCGATCCGCGGCCCGAGAAACATGACAGCCGCAACTGCGCCCGCAGCGCCTGTCAAGTGAACGATTGAAGATCCGGCAAAATCGACAAATCCGAGGTCGTACAGCCAGCCTTCCCCCCAAGTCCAATGGCCGACAACCGGATAGATGAGACCGGTCATAAACAGCGTCAAGATCATGTAGCTGCCAAGCTTCATCCGTTCAGCGACAGCGCCGGAAATAATGGTGGCGCACGTAGCGGCAAACACGGCCTGAAAGACGAAAAATCCGACATCCTGATCACCCGCTAGAGCAAAACCGCTTGTGCCGATGAACCCGCCGGCGCTGTCCCCGAACATGAACGCGTATCCGGCGAAGAAATAAAGGATGGAGCCGATAGAGATCGTCAGGAAGTTTTTCATTAAAATGTTTAACGTGTTTTTAGCTCTTGTAAAGCCTGATTCAACCATCGCAAAACCGGCGTGCATAAAAAAGACGAGCAGAGTGCCGATGGCTACCCATGTCATGTTGACCGAGTCATTGACCGATTGCACCGTCGGTTCGGCGGCCAGAGCTGATGCGGTGAAGAAAAAACTGAGGAGCAGGACGGCAGATACCTTGGTTTTCATAAGAATCACCCTTTCTTAAAGTATCGACTAAAAGAGAGCAGGAGGGAATCGGTCGTTTTAGACAATCGCTTCCTTTCCTGATTCCCCTGTCCGGATTCGGATCGCGTTTTCAATTGGAAGGACAAAGATTTTTCCGTCGCCGACCGTATTTGTCGAACATGTGCTTTCGATGATTTTGATAATTTCATCAACGCTCTCCGATTCAATCACCATTTCGACTTTCACTTTAGGCAGCAGCTTGATTTCGTAGGAGGTGCCGCGAAACAGAGCCTGCTTCCCCCGCTGCTGGCCGCAGCCGGCAACCTCTGAGACGGTTAATCCGTTTATGCCAACCTCTTCAAGCTTTTTGCGGAGGCGAGGGAACTGTTCGGGGCGTATAATCGTTTCGATTTTTTTCACAATGCAAATCCTCCTTTTGGTGTAAGGTTATCTTACGTGTGTTGTTATGTTTCTTATCATACGTAAAATTAAATTGAAAATCAATACGAATTTTCAAAAAAATTAATCTATTAGACCTATTCTTTGAGAGGTCTGTGTTCATAGAATGGCAGTCTCGTTAAGTTTTATAACATGAAAAAACCTGCTTTCAACTGAAAGCAGGTTATGCTGCAAATCCTTTTTGAAGCCACATTTTAGATCTCCATCTTCTGTACATTAAAATTCCCCTGACCCATTCGTCGGCGATGAAGGAAAACCAAATTCCCGCCAGGCCGAATCCGAGCTGAATGCCGAAAATGTAAGCGATCGGAAGTCCGATTCCCCACATCGAGACAATCGCCATATAAACCGGATATTTCGCGTCTCCCGCAGCTCTGAGAGAATTAATGATGACCACGTTAAACGAGCGGCCGGGCTCCAAGATAATCGTCAAAAGGATCAGTATACTGGCCGTTGCGATAATATCGGGATTGCTGCTGAAAATGCCGATCAGCTGTTTTGAAAACACAGCGAAGAGAACGGAAGTAAATGTTGTAATGGCCAGAGCCCACCACAGGCTTTTCAGGCAGCGGCTGTATGCTTCATCAAATTGCTTCGCGCCGATATGGCGTCCGATTAAGATTTGCGTTCCCTGGCTGATCGCTGTGCCGAAAAGCATGATAAACATCATCAAATTTTGGGTATAGACTTTTGTTGTCAGCGCCTGCGCGCCCATCAGCGTGATAAAATAGGTGACAATCATCTGTGACGCGTTATATGACAGCTGCTCCCCTGCTGAAGGAATCCCGATTTTCAGCAGTTTTTTCAGGTGACTTTTCTTTAAGACAAACAGCCGTTTGGACAACAGCGGCATGCCGACGCGCTTTTTGACGAGCAGAGCGATCGCCAAAAGGCCGATGATGCGCGCGATTGAAGTGGACATTGCCACGCCGGCCACGCCTAAAACCGGAAAGCCGAACGGTCCGAATATGACAAGATAGTTGCCGGCGATGTTCAGGATATTCATGCCGATGGTTACAACCATTGTGTCCTTTGTATACCCGTAGCTTTTCAAAATGGCGCTGAACGTCATAATGAGCGCTTGGACAAAGGACAGTCCGCCGACGATCTGGAGAAAGATGCCGGCTTCAGCAAGCAGGTTGGCGGAAAGGCCCATCATCAATAAAAGCGGTTTGGCAAATATATAAATCGCCGCACTGATGAATAGACTGATGATAAAATTGGCGCTGATGGAAACATAGCCGACTTCCATTGCTTCGGCTTTTTGCCGCGCCCCTAAAAATTGAGAAATAATGACGGTTGTTCCTGTTGCGATAAAACCGAACATCACAATGATCAAGTTCAGCATTTGGTTGCTGACGCCGACGGCTGCCACGCTGTCGTCGGAATATTGGCTGAGCATCAGGGTATCTGCGTTGCCCATTAACATATATAATGAAACCTCGATAAAGATAGGCCAAGTCAATGCGAATAAAGAGAGGTTTTGAGGTGCTGTTTTTTTCATGGCGTTTGACCCCTTTCTTTTAAAATTCCGTTTTATAGTGTAACGCCATTTTCTTATAATAAGAAGAGACGAAACCGATACTTCTTGGAGAAATCCGACTTGATGAAAAAGGGGAGAGAACATGGAACATATCATCTTTACAATTCCGCCGCTCCCTGTGTTGATTACCGGCGGAGAAGGGCTGTTCAAAAGAGGGGAAAAGCATGTGAGGCGTGAATATTCCGTGTTTGATCTCTTATATGTGATACAGGGGGAACTATTTTTGACTGAGGACGGCGAGCCCCATCAGATCCGGGAAGGGGAATACATCATCCTTATTCCGGGGCTCGAGCATTATGGCCACCGCGGCTGTCAAGACGATACCCGCTATTTTTGGCTGCACTTTCAGGAGCCGTCCTATGGCTTCGCGCAGCAGGGAGGTGAGAACTGGACTGAACTCAAGCTGAGGAAGGGGACATTTGAAACGCCGACATTGTATCATTTAAAGATTCCGAGAAAGGGAAAGATCGACCAAAAAGCGTTTATCGAACAGCAGTTTAGGCGTTTGATTGACGATTCCTCCCAAAATTCCGACCTGCCGCTTCGCAGGCAGCTCTTGTTCGAAGAGCTGCTGATTCACTTGCAGAAGGAGGCGTTCCATATTCCTTCGGCGAGTGAGCGTGTAGCATCCGAAGCACAGCATTACATCGACCGCCATTATAAGGAGAAGCTCAGCATGGAGCAGCTCTCGGCTGCCCTTCATTATCACCAGGACTACATTACCCGCTGCATGCAAAAGGTGTTTGGCATCACACCGGGCCAATATGCCAATAAGGCGAAAGTTTTTGAAGCGAAGCGGCTCCTCTCTTCTACAAACGACAAAATGTCATCGATTGCCGAACAAGTCGGAATCGATGATCCGACCTATTTCTCAAAGCTGTTTAAACAAATAGAAGGGATTTCGCCCGTTGAATACAGAAAGATGATGAAGCGAAATATTGAGTGATATTTTCAAAGCATAGGAGGAGATAAGTTTGGCATCCATCAATGGTGAAAAAGTGAAATTGCGTACGATCACAATGGATGACCTGCCCGGATTATGGAGAATGATTTACGGAACTAAAAACCCTGAATGGAAAAAATGGGATGCCCCTTATTTTCCGCTTCAGCCCGAACCGTTTCAATACTTTATCGATTCTTTTGTGCCGGCTTTAAAAGAAAAACCGCCGCGCTATTTGGCGATAGAGATCGGCGGAGAGCTGAAAGGAACCGTTTCTTACTATTGGGAATCCCGGCCGACACGCTGGCTGGAATGCGGGATCGGCATCTATGATCCGCGGTTTTGGAACGGGGGATACGGTACGGAAGCCGTAGAATTATGGATCGGCTTCCTGTTTGAAAACGTCGATGTGCCGAGAATCGGAATGACGACGTGGTCAGGCAACAGGCGGATGATGAGGTGCGCCGAAAAAGCCGGATTTAAGATGGAAGGCCGGATTCGCAAAGTCAGATATTATGACGGAGTCTATTACGATTCAATCAGATACGGAATCCTGCGGGAGGAGTGGGAGCTGATTTGCCGCGGAAGCTGACACGCTCTATAATATAATATTAGAAATCTTTCATCAGCGGACTAGAGGGGACCAATATGAAAAAAACCATTTATGATGTAGCGGAAGCGGCCGGCGTTTCGATTTCCACGGTTTCCCGGGTGATCAACAATACCGGGAGGATCAGCAGGTCGACAAGGCAAAGAGTGCATGCCGTCATGAAAGAGCTCGATTACCAGCCGAATGTTCACGCTTCTGCGCTTACCGGAAAGCGCACGAACATTATCGGCCTGTTGACGCCCGATATTGCAAACCCGTTTTTCGGCGAGCTTGCCAAAAGTGTTGAAGAGCGGGCGGGCGAGCTCGGCTTCAGCATTATGATGTGCAGTACCGACCGCGATCCGAAAAAGGAGACAACGTATTTCTCGGTCCTCAAGCAAAAAAGCGTCGACGGCATCATTTTTGCGACAGGCATCGAAAATCAGGAGACGATGGATGCGCTCGAGGATATTGCCAAAGAGGGCATACCGCTCGTGATGATTTCCCAGGATCGCGCCCTTGTTCCGATGGATGTCGTGGTCATCGATGATTTTATGGGCGGATATTTAGCGACGCGGCATTTAATTTCGCTCGGTCATAAGACAATCGCCTGCATCGCCGGCGACGGATCGACAACCGGAGAAAAAGACAGGCTGAAAGGCTTCAAAAAAGCGATGGATGAAGCAGGCATCAAAGCGGATGAAACGCTCATCGCCGGATCCGGTTTTTCCCTGGAATGCGGCAAAAAAGCGGCCGCTCAGATTTTCAAAAGCAATATTCCGACCGCCGTTTTTGCCATGAATGATGTGCTCGCGTGCGGAGTCATTCAGACTGCAAGGGAATGGGGGCTCCATGTTCCAACGGATTTATCGGTCATCGGCTTTGATAATACGTTTTTAGCCGAAATGACCGATCCGCCGCTTACGACAGTGTCTCAGCCGATTGAAGAAATGGGCCGCCGCGCGGCCGAGCTGCTTGCCGAAGAAATCAGCGGCAAGAAAAGCTCGAAAAGCAAAATCATTCTCACGCCTGAACTTGTCGTCAGACAGTCGACGGCCCCTCCATTTAAAAAAGAAGCACATGCCGAAAAGAGCGGGTTTTGATAGAAAAACGCTCTTTTTTCGTTTCTAAAGAGCAAGCGCTTGACCAAATTAATTCCTAAAAAACAATTGCGGATAAAATAAATACAGGGTAAAATCAGAATTGAAATGAGCAAGCGCTTTCTCTAATTAATAAAGCGCTTTCATGAAACGCAAAGGAGGAGAAGAAAATGACAGAAGTTGTGAGATGCGCCGTATTGGGGCTTGGAAGGCTCGGCTATTACCATGCGAAAAACCTCAAAACCGAGGTGCCCGGAGTCCTGCTCGCCGCTGTAGCCGATCCGGTAGAGGGAAGTGCGAGGGAGGTTGCAGCTGAACTGGGTGTTGAAAAGTGGTTTGAAGACCCGTTTGAGTGCCTCCGCGATCCGGAAATTGATGCCGTTGTCATCGTTACACCGACATCCACTCATGCCGAAATGATCAAACAGGCAGCCGAATTCGGCAAACAGATTTTTGTGGAGAAGCCGCTGACATTAAATCTTGAAGAGTCAATAGAAGTCATTTCCAAGGTCAAAGAAATGGGCGTGATTTGCCAGGTGGGGTTTATGAGGCGGTTTGATCCTGCTTATGCGGATGCCAAAAGAAGGATCGATGCCGGAGAGATCGGCAAACCGATCTATTATAAAGGGTTTACGCGCGATTTTGGCTCTCCTCCGGCCGAATTCATCAAAAAAAGCGGCGGTATTTTCGTCGATTGTTCGATTCATGACTATGACATCGCTCGTTATTTAATGGGGGCTGAAATCACTGCGGTTTCCGGCCACGGAAGGGTTTTGAAGCACGCATTCATGCCGGGATGCCATGACGTCGATCAGGCGCTCACCTATATGGAGTTTGATTCGGGAGCGGCGGGTGATGCGGAAGCAAGCCGCAATTCGTCTTACGGCCACGATATCCGCGCCGAAATCATCGGAACGGACGGCAGCATCTTCATCGGGATGCTGCGGAACCCGGCGGTTACAGTGCGGACCGGAAAGGGGAGCAGCTATAATATCATTCCCGATTTCCAGGCGAGGTTCCATGAAGCGTACTGTTTGGAGCTGCAGCATTTTGCTGATTGTGTTCGCATCAAAACGAAACCGCTTGTGACTGAAGTGGATGCGGCGGTCAATCTTGAAATCGCGCTTGCGGCCACACAATCCTGGTCAACAGGCAGGCCCGTCAAGATTCAGTATCAGACGAAAAAGCTTACGGTATGAAACGGGGGCCACCCTGAGCGGGCTGTTGAGATGATCCTGCGGTCACAAAGGAACAACAGGAAGGAGGGCGTAAGGAAGCGTTCCCCGCCCGGTGCCGCCTTTCTCCATGCGTTTTCAATCAAGCGCCGCCCTACTGCGTATTCACAACCGGTCTCAGATTCAGCTGGTAGTCCACCTTAACATCCATGTTCTCCCAACGCTTCAGCCACGCTTTGTCGCTCATCGGCTTTGTAAACGGAAACAGCGCTTCGCCGCCGACTTCAAGCGGATCAACCCGAATGTTTTGCATGTCCTTGATCATGTCCGCTGTTTTCTTTTCCAATTCAGATTCTACATCATGGACGAGTGCGTTGAATTCGCTTTGATCCTGCAGGTTTTTATCGCCTGTATATTCTTCAATTCCCGCGTTTAGGCTGACCTTCATTGATAAAGCCGTATTGTTTTGATTCAAGTCGAACGTGACGGTTGAGCGTGCCTGGCCGATCACGATTGACAAGTTGGGGATCGTGAGGAACTTCAGGAACCTGTTATTGTTGATCAGCTGAAAAATTTGATCGTCTATGCCGGTCAGGACCTTCACGAATTTGTCGTTTCGGAAAAGTCCTGTTCCTTCATATGTGAACTGGTTTCCATCGGTTCTGAAAACAGGCACGTATGGATCTGAAAAGTGGGTGTACAGCTGGTTTTTGAATTGATGCAGGTTGACGATGCTCATTTCACCCTGGTTTGCTCTTTCAAAATGCCTTAACGTCTGATAAAGATAAAAGTCAAAATTCTCGCTTTGCTTCAATTCGCTCATTATATATTTGTCAAAATCGCCTTTGACGACGATCAGATAAAGGCGGGGGCCGATTTTCGGGTCTGACAGGAGCGTGTTGATAATCGGAAGTATGCCTTTGTCGGCGAGATTTTCTTCGATCATCACCATTCTCAGCTGCCCGTTTTTCAGCTCGTTGTAATAATTTAAGTTAAAGCGCTTTCCAGCTTGTTTAATCATATCGACTTCGGTGCTGAACAGCCTCTTTTTTTCAAGACCCATCGGAGGGACGACAGTGCTCATCGAGATCTTTCCTTTTTTTCCTTCTTTCATGTACCAAAAGGTAACCGGTGAGATTTCTTCAATCTCATTGTTTTCGACAAATGGAGAGCAGCCCGCAACCGCTGTGAAAATCCCGAGTACGAGACAGCACTTTAATTTGATGCGTTTTCCGCTGATCATTCTATGCGCCCCTTTCGTTTTCCGGCGAAAACAAGAAGAGCCGGAATCAATGCATAGGTGGCGGCTCCGATGGATACTTCGATCAAAAACCACATATTCTGCTCCTTTCCGGATTGCCAAAACCAGGTGCTCATAATGAGCGAACATCCCATGATCAGAAGGAAGCTGAACAGAAATCCTCTTCGCGTCACCGGTTTGGACACCCTTTTAAATAAAATGCGGAGGCCGCCGTAAAAGCAGAGCAAAAAAATTGCGATCACAAACGCAAAATGAAACATATGGGCAGACAGAAGAAACGTATCGATCCGCTCCAAAATCGGCGACTGCAAATAGCGGAGCATGTTCATCACCGGAAAAACGGTTTCCCGCAAATAAGAGGAGCCGTAGAAAAACAGTGCACCGATAAACAAAAACAAGTATTCGAAGAGTGAAATCGCATTACCGACCGATAAACAGTATTTTCCATGCCTCGGGAGGCAGCATACCCGCTGATAACCAGAATAAAGATCACGAGCCAGTTGATATTGATCGCGGGAAAGATGAAATGTCTCACTGTTTCGGCGTAGCTTGTGATCATGATCGCGATCTTTAGCGCGAGCTGAATTAAGCCGATCAGAATAAAAAATCGCAGCTTGCGTTCGCCGAAGAGGGCGGCGAAGCCTTCGTAGCCTTTAGCAGCAGCTGGAGAAGACAGCCATTTGGACAACAGGTACAGGTTGAGCTGGGACAGCATTCCGACACCGAGCATAACGAACATCATGTAAGGGTGAACCAAATACATCGGTAGAACCAATATGAAAAAAAGGACTTGCATACGGTTGGCGATAAGGGCGATGTAAATGCCGCCGAGAGGACCTCAAGCCGCTTCATCTCCTTTTTACGTACCGCCATTTTTGCAGAGGATGCAGATATTCGGGACGCTTTTTCAGCCAAATCAAAGGACTTCGTATAAAAAGATCAAGCCAATCGCGCCAATATAAAGGAGTAATCGGTGCAAAATAGGGCTGCTTCAGAGAAGTGAGCCCGTTCAAATGAACAAACAGTCCGATCATTCCGAAGGTCAATCCGAAAAAACCGAGGCAGGCGGAGAATACAAGCATCGTAAAATGAATCATAGTGTGTCCTTTAGCGACGATGTAGTTGGGCACCAAAAATGACGCGACCGTTGAGATGCCGACCAAAACGATCAGCACTTTGCTGACAAAGCCGGCCTGCACCGCTGCTTCCCCAATGACAATCCCCGAGATGACACCCAATGTTGAACTTGATTTTGTCGGCATCCGCACGCTGGCTTCCTTGATAATTTCGATGACGAGCAGCATAAGGACCGCTTCCCAAAACGGGCTGAACGGCACTTTGCTCCTTGATTCGATCAGCACGTAAAGAATCTGGAGCGGAAACATATGATAATGATGAGTCGACAAGGCGACATACAAAGGTATTAACAAAATAGACAGAAAAAAACTGGCGTAGCGCAGCATTCTAAAAAAGCTGGCAACCGGCCAGCGCGTCGTATAATCTTCGGCGGAGTGAAAAAGGTGAAAAAACGTGATCGGCGCATGTAATACAAACGGCGTCTGGTCGACCAAAATGGCGATTTTGCCAATGCTTAAGTTGTATGCGGAAATGTCGGGACGCTCGGTCTGCTGGAACTGCGGGAAAATCGAATGATGATGATCTTCAATCAATTCAGTGAGCTGTGCGGAATCGAAGATCATGTCAAAATCGGTTTCCGCGATTTTTTTTCTGGCTTCCTCAATCAACTCTGGATTGGTTAATCCGGCAATATAAACGATGACAACGGATGTTTTGCTGAGCGACCCGACCGTCAGCCTTTCCGCTTTTAAATTGGATAAAGGCAGCCTGCGCCGCAGCAAAGAAAGATTGACGTCAAGCTGTTCGGTAAAACTGTCTTTCGGACCGTACATTACCGTTTCGGTTTGAGACGGTTCGATCTGCCGGCCGACCCGATTTTCAGCAGGAATGGCAAACCACTGCTGCTGAGCCGGATCATGGATGATGATCGAACCGGACATCAGCCACTCTTTTGCGCTTTCCAAAGATACGATCGGTTCAACGTGCAAAACAAAGGTTTTTAAACAGCGATATATTGACTCTTCTTCGCCGCTCGTGATCAGAGGCCTGATGATCGACTGCTGCAGCAGCACCCGGTCAATGATCGTATGTAAATAGTAAATTACTGCTTTTTGTCCGCCTTTTGTTTCATGCTCTTCGATCACCGCATCAGCCATACCGGCGGTGGCATCGAGAAGGGCATCTCTCGTAATGGGAGCGCTCCGCAATCCAGCTCCCTTTCTTTTATATTTTCGAAACATGGACATCCCTCATCAGCGATTGATCAATCCCGGGTTACCGGACTTTGTCGAGATGTCCTTATTGTGCTCGCTGCTTCTCAGGTTTATGCAGGCAGAACCCGCGTTCCGCAGGATCAAGTAAACAGCGAGGCGCCGAGGTAGGCGGCAAGCCCCCACATGACAGCCGCAGATCCTTTATTGAACAAGGTCAGGATGAACCCTTGCGAATCGAGCTGTTTGAGAAGACTTCCCGCTGCGGCGAGTCCCAGGAACCATAGCCACGAAACCATCATACATGCACAGGTGAACAGCCAAAGATCAGCACCTTCATATGCTAAAGAGTTCGTGCCGATCACGCCGACGATATCGAGCAAGGCGTGCGGATTTAAGAGCGACACGGCCGCAGCAAAGGCGATTTGCTTTTTGGCCGGCATGGCTTCGGACGCATTTCCCACTGCTGGCTTGCTTCTCCAGGTGATCCATCCCATATAAATGAGAAACAGAACTCCTCCGGCCAATAGGACAAATTTAACTTCGGGAAGGCCGGCGACAGCCGCGGAAATACCTGTGACTGCAAGTATAATCAGGAGGGAATCGCACAACGATGCGGAGATGACAAGCGGCATAACCCGCCAAATGCTCGTGATGCAGCCCCTTGCTGAAAAATCAGGACATTTTGCGCGCCGAGCGGCAAGATCAGTCCAAAAGCGAGAATTATTCCGTGAATAGCTGCGTTCATTACTGCAAAAACCCCTTTCTTTCAAAACATCCGTTTTATTGTAGAGCAAGAAACGGGGAATGTCTCCGGCCATTTGGCTGGTCTGGTTACCCAGCCAAATGCTATCCTTTAAAAAAGGAGCTGAACATGAAGTGCACAGACAGCTGAACAGACATTCAGACATTCCGCTATACAAGCAAATCGAACAAATCATAAAAGAGAAGATTTTGCAGGGGGAATGGCCCGCCGGGACGAAAATCCCTTCCCAACGCAAGCTGGCCTCCATGTTTCAAGTGAATAGAAGCACGGTGACTGCGGCTCTTGACGAGCTGACAGCCCAAGGGCTTCTTGAAGGGAACCGGGGCGGAGGCACAAAGGTGGCCAATCAAATATGGTCAGAATTGACAGCGGGGCCGCCGCTGGATTGGACGAGTTATGTACGCTCGGGGATTCACCGCCCCAATTCAATGACGGTTCAGGAAATCAACAGGCAGGAGTTTAAAGAAGGGGTCATCAGACTTGGCACAGGTGAATTGGCGCCTGAACTGCTGCCCTATCAACAAATGGAAAAGATTCTTCGCGGCGCCGCATCTGAAAGGCTGATGCTCGGGTATGAAGAACCGAAAGGAAACCGCTTTACAAGAGAAGTGCTGGCGGCGCATCTGAGCCGGAAGGGTGTGCGTGCATCGGCCGATTCCATTCTGATCGTCTCCGGAGCACTCCAGGCGCTGCAGCTCATATCGATCGGCCTTTTGAAGCGGAGAGCCGTCGTGCTGACGGAAAAGCCGTCATACCTATACTCGCTGCACGTTTTTCAATCGATGGACATGCGGCTTTGCGGGCTTCCCATGGATGCCGGAGGATTAGACCCGTCCGTCATTCCGGCGGTAAAAAAACGGCATGGCGCCGATTTGTTGTACACGATTCCGTCATTTCACAATCCGACGGGCAAACTGATGTCCGAAGACCGGAAGCGCGAGCTGATTCAAATCAGCAAGCAGCTGTCGCTCCCGGTTATTGAAGATGACGCATATGGCGATTTGCAGCTTGACGGCCCGCCGTCGTCGCCGCTGAAGGCCATGGACAGAGAAGGCAGCATTCTTTATGTCGGCACATTATCGAAAACCGTCAGTCCCGGCCTCCGCATCGGCTGGGTCGCAGGTCCGGAGCCCGTCATCGAGAGGCTGGCCGATATTAAAATGCAGACTGACTACGGATCAAGTTCATTGTCGCAATGGGCGGCTGCAAAGTGGCTTTCAAGCGGGCTCTATGATGAAAATCTCAGCCGGATTAAAGTCGAACTGAGACAAAGGCGGGATGAAGCGCTCCGGTGTCTTGAGACCTATTGCAGAGGAATCGCCCGCTGGGAAAAGCCCTCAGGCGGATTTTACATTTGGGTCACATTCCTAAAACCGCTCTCGCTCAGCGCTTTGTTCGAACAAGCATTACAGAAAAACATCCTCATCAATCCCGGCACCCTCTACGATAAGGAAGCCAAATACAGCATCAGATTGTCCTATTCGTACGCCTCTTTGACAGAGCTTCGCTACGGCATTCAAACAATCGCAGAACTCGCCGGTAAGCTCATGTGAACCCCGCTGTACCGGCTGCTGAAAAAGCGACGTTCAGCAGCCGCTCCGCTTTTTATTTCAGGCCTCAGGTTATTTAAAAACAGTCCATAAAATTCCATTAATATATCATTCAAGGAACTATTGATTCATATTAGCAGATGAATGTGCAGAAGTGGAAATATTCAAGTTGCCTCGTTATGAGAAACGTCCTATTTTTCTGAATCTTATTGACATGCCGGTGTCACAAAATATACACTTTTTTTGTAATTGAAAATGATAATCTTTATCAATTGGAGGGATGCTTTCTATGCCTGTACAAACGAGTTCTAAAAATCAAGTGTTTTTGGAGCAGCAAAATAGAAGAGAATCTAATGCGCGTTCATATCCGAGAAGATTTCCGCTCGCCATGCAGACAGCGGAAGGCGTCTTGGTGACTGATGCGGATGGAAAGCAATATTATGACTGTCTGGCAGGAGCGGGGACGCTTGCGCTTGGTCATAATCATCCAGTTGTGATTGAAGCGATTCAAAAAATGATTGAGGAAAAACGCCCGCTGCACACCCTTGATATTACTTCGGAAATCAAAGAGGAGTTTGTCAACGAAGTATTTGCAAGCCTTCCTGAGGCGTTTGCCAAACGGGCGAAGATACAGTTTTGCGGTCCGACCGGCGGCGATGCGATCGAAGCCGCTCTCAAGCTTGTCAAAACGGCGACTGGGAAAAGAACCATCCTATCGTTTCACGGCGCCTACCATGGAGCAACTCACGGAACGATGGCGCTGAGCGGGAATTTATCTCCTAAGGAAAACGTCCAGGGTCTCATGCCTGATGTGCATTTCCTGCCATATCCGTATGAATACCGCTGCCCGTTTGGAAAAGGAGGAGAGGCGAGCCACAAGCTGTCGAGCGCATATATCGAAAATATGCTGGATGATCCGGAAAGCGGAGTTTTACAGCCTGCAGGGATGATCTTTGAAGCCGTACAAGGAGAAGGAGGCTCAGTTCCGGCCCGGGCTGAATGGATAAGAGAAATGAGAAGGATTACAAAAGAACGCGGAATCCCTCTGATCATTGACGAGGTGCAGACCGGCATCGGCAGAACCGGCAAAATGTTTGCGTTCGAGCACGCCGGCATTATACCGGATGTCATCGTCCTTTCAAAAGCGATCGGCGGAAGCCTTCCTCTGTCTGTCGTCATCTATGATCAAGACCTTGATCAGTGGGGACCCGGGGCGCACATCGGCACATTCAGAGGGAATCAGATGGCGATGGCGGCCGGAAGTGCAACTTTAAAATATATAAAAGAGCACGATGTGCTATCACATGTAGAAAAGGTCGGAGCGAAGCTCATGCGGGAATTGCAAGACATTCAGGAGCACGTTCCCGAAATCGGCGATGTCCGGGGACGAGGGCTGATGATCGGCGCCGAAATTGTCGCACCGCATAAAAAGCAAAACGCAAACGGCAGCTATCCGGCTGATGCGGAGCTTGCAAGCACGATTCAAAGAAAATGCTTTGAAAAAGGACTGATCGTTGAAACGGGAGGCCGCCACGGAAGCGTGATCCGCTTCTTGCCGCCGCTTATCGTAACAGAGGCGCAAATCGACGATATCATCACGATCTTCAGAGAGGCCGTCTATGAAGCAGTCAAGTAAACAAAAAAACTTTGATTCCCTGTTTATGCACAACGGGGAACAGGGGATCAAAGCATACCGTGACGCGGTAGAGACCGCTGTAGAGACGCTTTGGGCCGATTGGAAGAATAAATCGAAGCCCTACAGCGGGAAGATGCCGAAAGAATTGGATCTCGAAATCAAAAGCTTGTTTTCGTTTCAGGAAGCGGGAGAATCGCTTGCGGATGTTCTTGAGCATCTGAAAGAAGCCTATTTGCCGCACCGGATTCATGTTGAAGATCCAAAATGCGCCGCACACCTGCACTGTCCGCCGCTGATCCCGGCGCTTGCTGCAGAGATGCTGATCAGCGTGCTGAATCAGTCGATGGATTCGTTTGATCAAAGCGGAGCGGCTTCATTGATCGAGGAAGAAATGGTGCAGTGGCTTTGCCGAAAGTTTGAATACGGAAAAGATGCTGACGGAACATTTACGAGCGGAGGGACACAGTCTAATTACATGGGGCTTCTTTTGGCCCGCGATGCCTTCTGCGAAAAGCAGTGGAACTGGAATGTACAGAAGGACGGACTGCCGCCGGAAGCGAACAGGCTGCGGATCCTCTGTTCAAAGGATGCTCATTTTACCGTGAAAAAGTCGGCTTCCCAGCTCGGCCTCGGAGAGCGCGCCGTCGTGCTTGTCGATACCGATGCTGAAAAGCGGATGAGCCTTTACGATTTAAAGCAAAAAACCGCTATGCTGAAGGAATCGGGCTTACATCCATTTGCGATTGTCGCAACATGCGGAACGACGGACTTCGGAAGCATCGATCCGCTTTCCGAGCTTGCGGATGCCGCGCATGCTGGCGGGCTTTGGTTCCACGTTGATGCCGCATATGGCGGAGCGTTGATTTTGAGCAGGACCCGCCGCTATAAATTGGCTGGGATCGACAGGGCCGATTCAATCAGCGTCGACTTCCACAAGCAGTTTTATCAGCCGGTCAGCTGCGGCGCTTTTCTTGTAAAAGACAGAAGACATTTCCGCTTGATTGATTATCATGCCGATTATTTAAATCCTGAGGAGGATGAAGCGGAGGGAATCGTTCATCTCGTCAATAAATCGATTCAGACGACGCGGCGCTTTGACGCCTTAAAGCTGTTTGTCTCGCTGCGTGTGCTTGGAGAAGATACATTCGCCGAGATGATCGACTGGACATTCGCATTGGCTGAAGCGGCAGCGGAAAAAATCTCAGCAAGCGATCGGTTCGAACTGCTGAATCCGCACCCTGAACTGAACGCTGTCGTCTTCCGCTGCCTCGCCTCAGAAGACGACGCGGAGAACGACCGTTTGAATAAATGTATCCACAGAGAATTGTTCAGAACGGGACAGGCGGTGATCGCAAAGACGGCAGCAGCTGGGAAAACATATTTAAAATTCACGCTGCTGAATCCGCGGACGACGCTTTCGGATCTTGATGACATTCTCGGGAGGATTCAAGAGCTTGCAAGTCTTTATACGAATAGCAGGAGGGTAACAGGATGAGTTCATTTAAAGAAATAGCAGAAAACGCCACGATTCAAAGCTTTTTAAATTGCTATTTGCGTGAAACCGGCATCGAAACCCGTGAGATCGCGGACGGCTCTCAAAAAACGCTGATTGTCCCGCTAGAGCGCCAGCAGATCGAGCTGATCGTTCCGATCAAGTACTGGTCGAAGACGGGAAGGCACCTTTTCTCATTTCCGCTTTATTATCAAACAGCCCAAAACGGAAAGCCGCTTCCACTCGACTATGTGACGCTCGTCTCCCTCGCTTCAAAGGAATTGCTTCTTCAGCAAAGCCGCGGGGGTGCCGAGGATGAATTCATGCTCAGAGTCATTTTGAGCTGCCGAAATATCAGCCGTTATGTTGAGGAACGAGCCGATGATCAAAGTGAGCTTAGCCGTGCTGATTTTACGTTTATCGAAGCGGAGCAGTCGCTCTTGCTCGGCCATCTGATGCATCCGACGCCAAAAAGCAGGCAGGGGATGAAGCCTGAAGAGGAAAGCATCTATTCGCCTGAACTTAAAGGGGAGTTTCAGCTTCATTACTTTAAGGCACACGCCTCCCTCGTTCTGCACGACTCAAGTACAGGAACAAAAGCGCCGCTAGTCATTCAAGAGGAATTGAGAAACGACCCGATGATTGACAATGCGTGGCTGGATGAGCAAACGGCCGATCCGGATTTTGCGCTTCTTCCCGCACATCCGCTCCAGGCGAGAGCCTTGTTGGAGGAGCCGTATGTGCAAAAATTGATCGCTCAAGGTCTCCTTACATATCTCGGCGCAAAAGGCCGGAAGTATACGGCGACATCCTCCGTCCGCACGGTCTACAGCAAGCACTCGCGCTATATGTACAAATTTTCGGTACCGATCAAAATCACGAATTCGCTGCGTGTGAACAAGCAGAAAGAATTGGACAGAGGTGTTGAAATGGCCCGGCTGCTTCAGACAGAGCTCGGCCAAAGGTTGAAACAGGAGTTTCCGGGCTTTCGCGTCATCACAGATCCTGCTTACATTTCCATTCGAGGAGAGAACGGGGAGTCCGGCTTTGAAGTCGTGATCAGGGAGAATCCGTTTTATGAAGACGACCGTTCGGCATGTCTGATCGCCGGGCTTTGCCAAGATCACGCCTACGGGAAAGAGTCGCGGCTGTGCTCTGTCATCCGCGGGCTGGCTTTAGAAGAAGGGCGGACGACGGAAGAAGTGAGCATCGATTGGTTTGACAAATACTTATCGATTTCGCTTGAGCCAGTTTTATGGCTGTTTGAAACATACGGGCTGGCGATTGAAGCGCACCAGCAAAACGCCGTCATCCGCTTAAAAAACGGCTATCCGGAGACATTTTACTACAGGGACAACCAAGGCTATTATTACAGCGAATCAAAAGCCGGGATTCTTTCCAAGCTGATCGAAGGCTTGAGCGAAAGGAGCGAGACGATCTGCTCGGACAGCGTGGCTGTAGAGAGACTGCGCTATTATTTCTTCTTCAACCATTTGTTTGGGCTTGTAAACGGGTTTGGCTGCGAAGGGCTGATCGGGGAAGAAACGCTCCTGTCCATGATCAGAGAGCGGCTTGAAAAAGCGGAGCAAATTTACGGTATCACAGAGCTGACGGACAGCCTCCTTCGTTTTGCGGAGCTTCCGTGCAAGGCCAATCTGCTGACGAGATTTTACGACATGGATGAGCTGACAGGCTCGCTTGAAACCCAGTCTCGCTATACGTCTGTCAACAATCCGCTTTTAAAGGAGGCGGCGGCTGTCCAATGAATGAACGGATCACATTTCAAAAAGCGGACTATGAAAGAGACATATCGCTCGTCTACCGCTGGATGCAGGAGGAGCATGTCATTCCGTTTTGGCATTTAAACATGCCGTTTGCAAAATTTGAAGCCCATTTTCACAAGGCCATCACAGACCCTCACCAAACGCTGTACATCGGCTTTATCGACGGTGTGCCGATGAGCTACTGGGAGTCGTACTGGGTCAAGGGAGACATCATTGAACACCACTATGACAATGAACCTTTTGACCAGGGCATCCACCTGTTGATCGGTGAAAAAGCGTATTTGGGTAAAGGTCTTGCCCTTCCGCTATTAAAAGCGATGGTCAACATGCAATTTGCCGTGCCTGAAACAAAAAAGGTGATCGCAGAGCCGGATATCCGCAACAAAAAAATGATTCATGTTTTTGAAAAATGCGGGTTTCGCCCTATTAAACCTGTGAATCTCCCTGATAAAACCGGATTATTGATGTTTTGCGAACGAGAACGTTTTTTTGAAAAGGAGAAAAAAGATGAACTCTACAAAGAGACCCAATGATGTATACGATGTCATCGGCGTCGGCATCGGGCCGTTTAATCTCGGCCTTGCCGCATTGGCTGACTCCGTGCCTGAGATCAATGCGCTGTTTTTTGAACGAAACGAAAGCTTTAACTGGCATCCCGGCATGCTGATTGAAGGAACGACACTGCAGGTGCCGTTTTTGGCCGACTTGGTGAGCATGGCCGATGTGACAAGCAAATACAGCTTTTTAAACTATCTTCAGCAGCATAACCGTCTTTATTCTTTTTATTTTCTGGAAGACTTTCATATTCCGAGACAGGAATACAACCACTACTGCCGCTGGGTGGCAGAACAGCTCGACTCGTGCCGCTTCGGGATGAATGTCGAAAGCATATCACTCGTTGAATCGAACCCGGAGGCGCTTTTTAAGGTGCGGGTCGCGAATCGGGAGAACGGAGGGGAAGCGGTTTATTACACGAGGCATATTGCGCTTGGCATTGGGACGGGCCCGCACGTTCCCGATGCGCTCTCAGACGCTTTGGGGGGCTCGGTGTTCCATTCAGCCGAGTATTTAAAGAGAAAGCCCGGCGGATTTAAAGGGAAAAGGGTGGCCGTCGTCGGCTCCGGGCAAAGCGCAGCCGAAGTGTTTTATGACCTGGTCGGTGAAGATGAAGCGGAGCATGTCAGCTGGCTCACCCGCTCAAAAGGCTTCTTCCCAATGGAATATTCGAACCTCGGACTCGAATATTTTTCGCCTGACTATATCGATTTTTTCTATCAGCTTCCGCAGTGGAAAAAAGATGAATTGCTAACGCAGCAGGATCTTCTTTATAAAGGAATCAGCGCGAAGACGATCAGCGATATTTATCATCTTCTGTATGAGCGGACCTGCGGGGGGCGGAAAGCGGCTTTTGATCTTCAGTCCATGACAGAAGTCGAGCAGATCGAACAGCGTGGGGAAACGCTGGTTCTATACTGCACAAACCGGGTGAATGAAGACCGGTTTGAGCGGCAGGCAGATGTGGTCGTTCTGGCGACGGGCTATAAAGAGAGGCTGCCGGAATGTCTGGCGCCTGTTGACAGTTTGATTGAAAAGGACGCGAGCGGCCGCTACGTGATTACACGCGACTACAGACTAGTGACAGCTGCAAAATCAAAAAACCATATTTTTATTCAAAACGGAGAGCTGCACACGCACGGTGTCGGTGCACCTGACCTGGGACTCGGCGCTTACCGGAACTCGGTGATCATCAATCAGCTGGCCGGGAGAGAAGTATACACCGTCAGCCATAAAACGGTTTTTCAGACATTCGGAACAGGAATCGCGGAAAAAACAGCTGTACCAAACGGCTAATAAAGGAGGCATTTTCATGTTGTTTCAAGATGAATTAAAGAGGGTCCTCGATCCTGACAGGTGGAGAGAAGTCAATCGGCGATTGCTGGCGAAGATGCTTTCTGAATATATGTATGAGGATATCATTAAGCCCGATTTCATTGAAACTGAAGACGGCATCAACCGCTATGAGCTGAGAACGGCCGAGGATAAGGTGTACCGGTTTGCCGCCAAACCACGCATGTTCGACAGTTTTGACGCGGTGCCGGAGACGATTGAAGTCTTCAAGGGCGGACAATGGACAAAACATGTGAGCGCGATTGAATTTCTCCTGGATATTCAGCCGCATATCCCGATGAGTCCGGAGACAGCGGGTCATTTGATCAAGGAGTTCAACCATACGATGCTGGCTGATGCCCACCTTTTGGCAAAGGATGCGCTTACGGCTGACGAGCTGACCGAAGCCGATTATGCCGTAATTGAAGGCGAGATGACCGGCCATCCGTGGATCGTCTACAACAAAGGAAGAATCGGTTTTGGCTATGATGACTACCTCCGGTTTGCCCCGGAAAATCAGAGAGCCAAACGGCTGCTGTGGATCGCTGTACACAAAGATACCGCGTCATTTCACTCGGTTGAAGGGCTCGATTATGAGACGCTGATTCATAAAGAGCTTGATGAGCTGACTTTAAGGCAATTCGCTAAAGTCATAGAAAAGCAGGGCGCAGCCAGTGAAGACTATTATTATATGCCCGTCCACGAATGGCAGTGGACAAATACGATCATTCAGCAGTTTCCTGAAGAAATTGCTTCAAAAGCGATCATTCCTTTAGGGGAAGGCGGAGACGAGTACCTGCCGCAGCAATCGATTAGGACCTTTACAAACATCACAAACAAACACAAGCATCATATTAAACTGCCGATGAGCATTTTAAATACGCTTGTATACAGAGGCCTGCCGTCGGAACGTACGGTGATCGCGCCGAAAATCACTGAGCATATCAAAGGGATCGCCGAAAACGACGCATTTCTAAAAGACGAATGCCGGGTGATCCTGCCAGGCGAAAATGCCAGTCTGAACGTTGACCACCAATACTATCACTCTCTTGAAAAAGCCCCGTATCAATATTTGGAAATGCTCGGCGCTATTTTCAGAGAAAGCATTTATACGTATTTGGAAGAAGGAGAACGGCCTGTTACGCTCGCTTCTTTAACATACATTGATCAAGGCGGCGTGCCGTTTATCAGGCGCCTGATCGAAAAGTCGGGGCTGTCAGCGGAGGAGTGGATCGGAAAGCTGTTTGACACCGTGATGCCGCCGCTTCTGCATTTCATGTACCGCTACGGAACCGTATTTTCACCGCACGGACAAAATACGATTCTCGTCTTAAAAGATCATCAGCCGCACAGGCTGGCGATTAAAGATTTTGTTGATGACGTCAATATCAGCGACCAGCCGCTTCCTGAACTGAGCGGTTTGACAGGGGATTTAAAAGCCGTTCTCAGAAGCGAGCCGCCGGAAGGGCTTGTGCAGTTTATCTTTACCGGGCTTTTCATTTGCCATTTGCGCTATGTAGCCAACATTTTAGAAAATGACGGTCTGCTTCCTGAAAAGCGTCTGTGGAAAGCTCTGGCTGATGCGATTCTTGATTATCAGCAAAAATTCCCTGAACTGCGTGAGCGCTTCGAATTGTTCGACTTATTCAAGCCGGAATTGACGAAGCTCTGCCTCAACAGAAACCGGATGGTCGACTACGGCTACAAGGACGGCGATGACCGCCCGCACGCCTCCGAATTCGGAAAAGTGACAAATGCGCTTGCGAAATTTAAAAAAGAGGCCGCAAAGCTGTAATGCTAATGCGGCCGAGAATGCCCCGCTTCCGGCGGGGTTTTTTTACGTCAATTTCTTATACATCAAAATATGAGGTCCGATCGGCGGTATGTCGTAGACTTCGCCCTGTTCGCTGAAGCCGAGCTTTTCATAGTAGCCGCTCACAGATGTCCTGGCATTGCACCATAAAAGGTCTGCCCCCTTTTTCCGAAGAAGCTCTTCGGCATGGCGGATGAGCGTGCTTCCCGCTTTTTGCTCACGGTATCCTTCAAGCGTCGCCATCCCTCTCAGCTGATACTGTTCTTCGCCTTCAAGCTCTGAATGTTCGGCTTTATGAAAGGAAGCGATGCTGATCAGCTTGCCCCGGTAATATCCACCGAGGTGAAACGCACCCCCGAGCAAATCGGTTTCATACATACATGCTTCAAGCGGCTGATTCGGCCGGAGAATGCGGTGCCTGGTCTCATACGTATCTTCCGCGTTTATTGGTTTGACTTCAATCATATGATTCCTCCTTCAGTTGCAGATCAGATGAGAGCGATCGATTTTCAGCATGCTGTGATGTTATTCCATTATATATAACGCTTGTGGAAACAATCAAAGCAGGATGATCATCACCCCCTGATCTGTTTAAAGAATCATTTCCCCCGGGAGGCGGTCCCTAATCCCTATATCGTAAATGGCGGAATATATCGTCCATCCACATCGGTAAACTGATATTCTTTGGCTAAATCACCAACTCTTAACGCACGTCCGCTTTTCTCCATCACATCCGGATCCTTAGCCAATGCTGTGATTCCGCGTCCGACATAATAAGGCGTTTCGGTTCTCCTTAAATCTTCCGACTCCCGCCAATGCGCCTCATCTGATTCATGGTATTTCAGCACAAGTTCGGTTCTCATAAATCCCGGCGAAACGGCAATAACGGCAATGTTGTCCCGTTTTAATTCCAATGAAAGACCGTACGCCATGCGGACGATTGCGTTCTTGGCCAAATCGTAATAAAACTGTCCGGTGTACTTGTTCTCATCCCAGAAGGTCGTGTGAATGATAAGAGCTTGTTTATTTTCGCGAAGGAGCGGCACGGCGAAGTGGTTTGTCGCCAGCTGGGCACGCACCCCGGCGGCGAACATCGTATCCCAATTTTTCAATGACAATTCCCAAAAAGGCTTTGCCTCGACACCCAGATCGTGCGCCCCCCACACATTGTTGATCAAAATATCCAGTTTTCCTTGCTCTTCGCGAATTTTAGCGATGACAGCCTCTGTTTCTGCATCGTTCGTATGATCACATCTTACAGCAATAGCCTTTCCGCCGGAAGCTTCAATTTGTGACACGGTGTCATCAATTGTACCGGGCCATTGATTCGTGGAAGCCCCTCTGATGCTGCGGCCTGTAATATACACGGTTGCACCGGCTTTTCCAAGTTCTGCAGCGATGGCGCGGCCCGCGCCTCTGCTTCCGCCTGTTACGAGGGCGATTTTTCCTTTCAGCGGCTTCATTCATCCCATTCCTTTCATTTAAAAAGATATGTTCATTATAAAAGCTCAATCTTGACAACCATTGTCATATTTTATTAAATAAGTTCATTCATTGATAAGAAAGGTGGTCATATGAGAGGGGATCGACTGATATCTATTCTTTTAATGCTTCAGGCACAAGGGCAAATGACGGCGAAAGAATTAGCGGAAAGGCTGGAAGTCTCCGAGCGCACGATTTACAGGGATATGGAAGCTTTAAGCGGAGCGGGGATTCCTGTTGTGGCCGAACGCGGCATAAACGGAGGCTGGTCATTGCTTGATGATTACCAAACCACTCTAACCGGCTTAAAAGAATCTGAAATACGCGCACTATTTGTTCCGCTTTCTGAACAATTGCTTGACGATCTCGGATTAACCCGCATATCCGAAGAAGCCCGAAATAAACTGATTGCCTCGCTGCCTTCGGAATATCGCCAAAACGCAAAGGATGTATGGAACCGCATATATATTGATACCTGTTCATGGCGCCATAAGAAAGAAAAAGCAGAATCCTTTGAAGTGCTGAAAGATGCCATATGGAAAGATCAAAAATTAAAAATTGTCTATCAGCGGGCAGATGGACAAACGGCTGATCGTGTTGTTGCACCGCTTGGGCTGGTGGCTAAAGGGGCGAACTGGTATCTGATTGCATCTAAAGAAAATGGGGAGATTCGGAATTACAGGGCTTCACGGATTCAATCTGCCGTTTTTGTCCGCGAAACGTTTGATAGGCCCGAAAATTTTGATATTGCTCACGTGTGGCGGTCTTCAACAAAGGAATTTATTGAAAGGCTGCCGACGTATGAAGTGCGGGTGAAGGCGGCGCAGGCCATCTTGCCGAGGCTGTCGTTTACCAATCATTTTGTGCGGATCATCGAAACAAATGAGATCGATCAGGAGGGCTGGATCCCCGTTACGCTATCCTTTGATACGGAAGAAGAAGCAAAAAGGTATATACTCGGATTCGCAGAGCACATGAGGATCATTGAACCTAAAGAACTGCACGGAAAGATACTTAAAATGGCTGAATCCATAGTTGCGCATTATAAAACCTGAAAGCGGCAATGACTTTATGTTAAAGACATACATGATAAACCCTGCCGGCCGCAAACGGCAGGCAGGGTCTTCGTTTAATGAACATTGAAATATGTGGCTTCCGGGTGGGAGACAACGATCGCTGATACGGAAGCTTCGGGCTCCATCATGAAGCCGTCTGTTAAGTGAACGCCGATGCCTTCGGGCTGGATGAGCCTGAAAAGCTTTTCCTGATCTTCAAGATTCGGACAGGCCGGGTATCCGAAGGAATAGCGCTGCCCTTGGTATTTCGCCTGAAAACGCTGTTCCATCGTGAAGTCGGGTGCATCAGGGAAGCCCCAGCGGTCGCGGATAACCTGGTGCGTCCGTTCGGCGAGCCCTTCGGCCAGCTCAAGAGCAAGCGCTTGTACCGCATGGCTTTTCAAGTAGTCGCCTTCCTCCTTAAAGCGGTTGGCGGCAGCTCTTACATGCCTGCCCGCCGTTACGGCAAAGAACGAGACATAATCAAGCTCTCCCTTCGGTCGGACGTAATCGGAAATACAGCGGTACGGAAGCTTTTCCTGCCTTGGAAAAACAAACGTTTCAAGGATGCTGTCTTTGTTCACTGGATCTAAAATATGAAGCGAATCCCCGTCGCTGTACGCAGGGAAAAATTGGTAGACGACCGCGGGATCGAACCAGCCGTGTTCTTTTCCGTCTCTCAGCAGCTCGTCGATCAGTTCTTTCAGCTCCAGTGCTTTTGGATGCTGTTCAGCCAGTAGTTTTTTGACTTTCCCTTTCAAGCCGAGATGATGGCCGAGCAGCATTTGTTCATTGACATACGGCACAATATAGGAAAGGTCGATGTTTTTCAAATAGTGCCGTTTCAAGTCTTCCGGCTGAAAGACCGGCGCCTTCGGAACGTGCGCCCGTTTTTCAAGCATTTCAATTACGGCTTTCGTCTGCTTTTTTTCCGCGACGGCGGCGGGTGCAGCGGCTTCTTTTTTCTCGAGAAACTGCGACGGGTCCGTCCGCAGCTGATTGGCGAGCGATAGGCCGTCCATGGCGTCCTTCGCGTATAAAACCGGCCCTTTATATTCAGGCGAAATTTTCATGTTCGTGAATTTTCTTGAAAGCGCGGCTCCGCCGACCATGATCGGGATGGAAATATCCGCTTTATCGAGATCCTTCGCCGTAACGACCATCTGCTGCGCCGATTTGACGAGCAGGCCGGACAGACCGATGATGTCGGGGTTCTCTTTGCGGATCGCCTCAATTAACTCCTGCGGTGTCACTTTAATCCCAAGATCGACTACCTTGTAGCCGTTGTTGCTTAAAATGATGTCGACTAAGTTTTTGCCGATATCATGGACATCGCCTTTAACGGTTGCCAAAATGATCTTTCCTTTGCCGCTGTCGTCTTTCTTTTCCATATATTGTTCGAGAAAGGAAACGGCAGCTTTCATAACCTCTGCCGACTGCAGAACTTCAGCGACGATCAGCTCATTGTTGTTAAACAGCCGTCCGACCTCTGCCATGCCGTCCATGAGCGGACCGTTGACCACGTCGAGCGGGGTGGCGAATTTTTTCAACGCTTGTTCGAGATCGGGAATCAAGCCTTCTTTTGTACCTTCGATTACGTATTCGGCCAGGCGCTCTTCGAGGGAAAGGGACGTTTTCGGCTGTTTGTCCGCTTTTTTCTTTCCACGATAGAAGTCAGTGAAGGATGCGAGCGTTTTATCGTCGGTATGAAACAGAAGTTTTTCAGCCATCTCGACTTCTTCTTTAGGAATGGAAGCAAACCGCTCAAGCTTTTCTGTATTGACGATCGCGTAATCGAGCCCAGCCTGTGTTGCGTGGTACAAGAATACAGCATTTAAGATTTCCCGGCCGACGGGCGGAAGACCGAATGAGACGTTGCTGACGCCGAGAATCGTTAAGCATTCAGGGAGCTGCTCTTTGATGAGGCGGATCCCTTCGATCGTTTCTTTAGCTGAGCCGATGTATTGTTCATCGCCCGTTCCGACCGGGAAGACGAGCGGATCGAATATGATATCGCTGGCCGGTATTCCGTATTTTTCGGTGAGCAGCTGATGCGACCGGACGGCGACGGCCAGCTTTTTTGCCGCGGTGACTGCCATCCCCTCTTCATCGATCGTGCCGACGACGAGTGCGCCTCCGAACTGTTTGACGAGCGGAAGGATGTCAGCGAACCGTTCTTCGCCGTCTTCAAGATTGATCGAATTGATGATCGCTTTTCCCTGCGAGTATTTCAGCGCCTTTTCAATTACCGTTTTGTCCGTCGAGTCGATGACAAACGGGGCTTTTACTTTTTTCATCGCTTCTTTTAAAAAGCCTTCCATATCTTCCGCTTCATCGCGGTCCGGGTCTGCGAGACAGATGTCGATGACATGGGCGCCGTTTTTCACTTGGGCTCTCGCGATTTCGGATGCTTCCTCAAATTTATTCTCGGCGATGAGCCGCTTGAATTTTCTCGAGCCGATGACATTGGTCCGTTCACCGACAAAAAGGGGACGCATTGTTTCTTCGTAAATTAATCCGTCGATTCCTGAGACGGTGTGCGGCTTTGCTCCCGAAGGAACCGTCCGCGGAGGCAGTGAGGCTACTTCATCGGCCAGCGCTTCAATATGGGCGGGCGTCGTTCCGCAGCAGCCGCCGACAATGTTCAGCCAGCCTTCTTCAGCAAACGCCTTGATTTTTTTCGCCAGCGATTGCGGTGATTCATGGTATTGCCCCTCCTCATCGGGGAGGCCGGCATTCGGATAGCAGCTGACGGCCGTCCTCGCTAGGGAAGAAAGGGTCCTGATGTGATCTGTCATAAATTCCGGGCCTGTCGCGCAATTTAAACCGACGCTGACCGGTTTCATATGCTCGAGGGAGATATAGAACGATTCGATATCCTGGCCGGCAAGCGTCGTGCCCATCGGTTCGATTGTGCCTGACACCATGAGCGGAAGGGTTTTGCCGGTTTTTTCGAAGGCTTGTCTAATGCCGATAAAGCCGGCTTTAACGTTCAGCATATCCTGGCTCGTTTCGAGGAGCAAGAGGTCGGCTCCCCCCGTGATCAGCGCTCTTGCCTGTTCCTCGTAGTTATCGATCAGTTCGTCAAAGGTGGTGCCGCCGGTGACGGAAAGGGTTTTTGTCGTCGGACCCATCGCACCGGCGACAAATCTAGGCCATTCAGGAGTTGAAAACTTTTCGGCGGCCGCTTTGGCGAGTTTGACTGAAGCGAGGTTGACTTCATAGGCTCGATGCCCGAGGTCGTACTCGTCCAGAACGAGCCGGGTGGCTCCGAACGTATTGGTCTCGATGATATCGGCTTTAGCCTCGAGATAGGCTTCGTGGATGCCCTGAATGACATGGGGCGCCGTAATGCTTAGAAATTCATTGCACCCTTCATATGCCTCGCCTCCGAAGTCTGCGGCGGACAAACCGGCGTCTTGGATCATCGTTCCCATCGCACCGTCAAGGACGAGGATTTTTTTCTTCAGCTGGTCATTGATGTTAGACATTTGTCTTCTCCTTTTCTTTCTGATGGATATATGCCGTCAGCTCGGCGGTTAGATCGGACCGCAAAAACGGTGTGATCAGATAAATGCCGTTGAACAGGTCGCACGCCGCATCAAGCAGAGAGCGAGCGATCGCGAGCCCTTCCTCGGCCTGTTTTTGTTTGTCGTTTCCTGCCAGCGCCATCTTTTCGCGGATTGAATCAGACAGCTTGATGCCGGGGATTTCGTTGTGGATGAATTCCGCGTTGCGGCTGCTGGTGAGCGGCATGACGCCGATATAGATCGGTGTTTCAAGATGCCGCGTTTCCTTGTGGATTTTAATGAGCTGCTCCTCGGAATAGACAGGCTGGGAAATGAAATAGTCTGCGCCGCAGGCGATTTTTTTCTCAAGCCGTTTCACCGCTTTGTCAATGTGTCTGACATTCGGATTGAAGGCGGCCGCCACTGAGAAATTCGTTTTCTTGCCGAGCGGTTTACCCGAATAGGACAAGCCTTCGTTAAACTGCTTGATCAGGCTGATCAAATCGAACGATGTCAGGTCATAGACGGAAGTCGCTCCCGGAAAGTCGCCGATTTTCGACGGATCGCCGGTAATCGCCAGCACGTCTGACAGCCCCAGCGTATCGAGTCCCATTAAATGGGACTGCAGGCCGATCAGGTTGCGGTCTCTGCATGTGATATGAATCAGCGACCTCATATCGAGGCGCTGTTTTAAGAGCGCCCCGCAGGCGACATTGCTGATCCTCGGTGTGGCAAGGGAGTTGTCCGCCAATGTCAGTGCATCGATTCCGGCTGATTTTAGCTCCTCTGCGGCGTGCAAAAATTTCTCAAAGTTTAATTGTTTTGGAGGATCGAGCTCGACGATAATGGACCGTTTCTGCTTTGCCAGATCGTCAAGAGCAGGCTCTGTCCTTTCGTTTTGAACGGCAAGCGCCGCTTTCTTTCTGATTTTCACTCGTTTTTCGGTGACTGGAGGAAGTCCTTTGACGGCCTCAGCCATCGCTCTGATGTGGTTCGGCGTCGTTCCGCAGCAGCCGCCGATGATCCGTGCGCCTTGATTGCGGAATTCCTCCGCGCTTTCCCTGAAATATTCATCATCCGTCTCATAAACAAGCCTGCCTTCGACAAGGGACGGGAGGCTGCTGTTCGGATAGACGGAAAGATAGGCATCTTCTAAAAGCGGGACTTCTTCAAGCGCTCTGATCATATGATAAGGGCCGAGACGGCAGTTGATGCCGACGACATCTGCGCCGAGTGATGCCAGCTGCTTCAGACCGTCCGCAAGCGGGGTGCCGTCCTGAAGAACGCCCTCTTCGTGCATCGAGACATTCAAAATGATCGGCAGCTCCGTTTCCTTTCTGGCAATCTTTAAAACTTCGCGCGCTTCTTCTAAGTCGTAATAGGTTTCGAGCAGAAGTCCGTCCGGCTGCTCATTTAACAGAAGGTAGAGCTGTTCGCGGAAGCTTCTTTTAATGTCCTCGAGAGAATACGAGTTTTTGTTGAACGTCCGGATTCCGCCGAGCGTACCGAGAACATAAGCGGAGCCGGCGGCGGCGCGGGCGAGGCGGACGGCTTTTTCGTTGATTTGTTTTGTTTCGTCTTCGAGTCCGTATCTGGACAGCTTGATGAAGTTTGCGCCGTACGTGTTCGTTTGAATAATGTCGGCGCCGGCCTGTACATACGCTTCGTGGACGCGTCTTATTTCTTCGGGCTTGGAGATGTTCAGTTCCTCAAAACACCTGTCGATCCCATAGGAATACAGAAGCGTGCCCATTGCGCCGTCAGCGATTAACGTTTTGTTTTTTATATCCTCCAAAAAACCCATCGTTTTCCCCCTTAATCATTCTTAATAAAACAAAAAAGTCTTCTGGGAAGCAGAAGACTTTTCAGCGACATTTGTCCGTCTTCTTATCTTCCAAGCAGGCTGCTTGCTGGATTTAGCACCTTGGTCATGAATATTCATTCACCGGTTGCTGAGGCTTCATCGGGCCAGTCCCTCTGCCTCTCTTGATAAGAACAGCTATTTAGTTTCTATTGATTACTTTTACTCAATTTACCGAAAATCGGGGGAATAATCAACAGTAAATTAAGAATTTATCGAAAATTTATAAATTGAACATCAATCGGCAGGTCGGCTTCCCTCACCATCGCGATGATTTGCTGAAGGTCGTCTTTATTTTTTCCGGTTACGCGGACTTGATCGTCCTGCACTTGCGATTTAACTTTCAGACCCGATTTTTTTATAAGGTTATTGATTTTTTTTGCGTTTTCTTTGTCGATGCCTTGAACTAATTTTCCGCGCTGTCTGACCGTGCCGCCTGAAGCGTTCTCAAGCTTTGAGTATTCGATGTTTTTCGTCGGGACGTTCCGCTTGATCAGTTTGCCGACAAGTACGTCTTTCAACTGGTTCATTTTAAATTCGTCGTCTGATACGAGAACGAGTTCGTCTCCTTCGAGTGTGATGCTGCTTTTTGACCCTTTGAAATCATAGCGTGTGCCGATTTCCTTGAGAGCGGTCTGGATTGCGTTTTGAACTTCAGGCAGTTCAACCTTTGAGACGATATCAAATGAGCTTTCTTTCGCCATGTGAAAAAACCTCCATCCATTTTACTTATGAGTCAATTATAGTAGAATAAGGTGAAACTTCCAATATCGAGCGGTTTTGCCTGGCCGCGATCTGGCAATAATTTGAACATTGGAGGAATAATAAGAAAAAGAAAAACAGGCGGATAAGAAAGGAAGAAGCAGTATGAAACCTGGACAGCAGCTAACATTGAAAATAGATCATAAAGCAGATTACGGTTACTTTTTGACGGACGGCGAAACGGCGGTCCTTCTGCATCAGAGCGAGATCACCGAGGATATTGACGGGAGAGAAGAGGTCGATGTTTTTTTATATGTCGATCACGAAGATCGCCTTGCGGCTACGATGAGAAAGCCGATCATCAGCGCTGAACAATACGGCTGGGTGGAAGTCGTTGATGCCGTCAGCGGCATGGGCGTTTTCGTCGATGTCGGGCTCTCGAAGGACGCCCTCGTTGCGACAGAGCATCTCCCGCCGTATGAATCAGTATGGCCGCAAAAAGGAGACAGGCTGTACTGTATGCTGAAAATCACGGGGCACGGAAGGATGTTTGCCAAGCCGGCGCCGGAGGACAAGATCAGCGAACTGTTTACTGAAGCTTCACCCGGCCTGATGAATAAAGAGCTCACCGGGACGATCTACCGCTTGATCGCATCAGGCTCTTTTATGATTTCCGAAGCCGGCATCAGAGGCTTCATCCATTCTTCTGAGCGAAAGGAAGAGCCGAGGCTCGGCGAAAAGCTGACTGCAAGGGTGATCAAAGTAAAAGAAGACGGTTCTGTAAATCTGTCGCTTCTGCCGAGAAAGCAGGATGCCTTGTCGGTTGATGCGGAACAAATTCTGACTTATATGAGATCGAGAAACGGCGCGATGCCATTCTGGGATAAAAGCGATCCAGAGGATATCAGAGAGCGCTTCAACATGAGCAAAGCAGCATTTAAAAGGGCGCTCGGCCATCTGATGAAACAGGATAAAATCTATCAGGAAGAGGGTTGGACGTACGAGAAAAAATAATCTTGAGGCGGCGTTCCGATCGGGACGCCGCCGGTTTCTTACAGGTGATGAGGCTTCTTTGATTCCTGGTGTTTACCGGCTTGTCTGTTCTTTTCGGCGAGCCGGTTTTTCTGCTGGTTGACGGCGTTATTGTCAACCGGCTTTTTATCATCATCTTTCATGAGGAAGCACCTCCCGTCAAAATGTCGCTCTTAGCTTGCTCACTGCCGGCGAAACTATGTACTCTCCCAATTGCGATGTTTTTTGCCGGGAAGTTTATGCCACCTTGTTCCGTCAGCATACACATATCATAAGACCCAAAAAGGAGACTTGGTATGAAACATTGCTGCTCAGTTTACATTCATCGCGTTTCGGCAGGAGGGGTCGTCAACTTCGGCGGTGCGTACAAAATTTGTCCGATCACAATGGAAAAAGTGGTCGAGGGATCTGGAGGCCCGGATGTCGCGACAGCTGCTGCCGGCTTTCTTGATGGAGCGCTTGCGCCGGCCGTTGAGGAAGGGACAGTCACCGAAGACAGCTGACGCTGAGGCCTGCTTTTATAAAGCAGGCCTCTGTTTTATCTTATCTTTTGTCTTTCCCCGGAAAAAAGACCGCCAATGTTCCGGGTCCGGCGTGGGCGCCGACCGCTGAACCGATCATGTTGACGACGATCTCCTCCGGCTGGAATTCGGCTTCGATCATCCGTTTGACTTCTTCGGCCGTCCCTTCGTCATCTCCGTGGCTGATGCCGACCGTCTGTCCGCTCAAATCGACGCTTCTTTCCTTCATTAATTCGATCATCCGTCTGAGCAGCTTCTTTTTGCCCCGGATTTTTTCAAGGGGGACAAGCTTGCCGTCTTCAACATGCAAAAGCGGTTTAATATTCAACAGCCCGCCGACAAATGCCGATGCTTTGCTGATTCTTCCGCCTCTTGCCAAATAAGTCAAGTCATCAACGGTAAAAATATGTTCAAGATGTTCGCAAAAGTCCTTTACAGACGACTCGATTTCTTGTATTGTATTGCCGTTAGTTGCGAGTTTGAGGGCGTGCTTGACAGCAAGCCCATAGCCTAATGAAGCGCATTTTGAGTCGATGATCCGCAGGTCGAAATCAGGGAACTCCTCCTTGACTTCGTTTGCCGCCATCACAGCCGTCTGGTATGTTCCGGACAGCTCTGAGGAAAAGGCGATATAGAGAGCGGGTTTATTTTCGTTGGCCAGCTCGCTGAATGCGTTCTTGAACAGCATCAGAGACGGCTGGGACGTTTTCGGCGCTTTGCCTTCGCGCATCGCTTCATAAACGTCCAGAGGCTGAATCGTCAGAAGATCATCGTATTCTTTTTCATCAAGCAGCACCCTTAACGGAATAAATGAGATGCGATGTTCATCATAAAAAGATTTCGGCAAATCTGCCGCGCTGTCTGCTAAAAGGTGAACGTTCATTTGAACCCCTTCTTTCTAAAAAATGGTTGAAAAGGACACTAAGCTGTCCTTCGGCATACTTCGTTTTTTAGGTCAACTATATCATATATTTTTACATTGACGTTTTCAAAATATTGTTTTAAGGGTAAACCAAATATATACGAAAGTAGCGGAGGAACTAAATATGGTCATAGCGGAAGCAAAAAAATTGTTCATTGTCATCATCGGCGCCTTGTTAAATGCCATCGGATTGAATCTGTTTCTGATTCCCGCCGATGTTTACGCCAGCGGCTTTACGGGGGTGGCGCAGCTTTTATCGAGCGCGCTTGACCAGTACAGCCCGATTTATTTTTCAACGGGGACGCTATTGTTTATTTTAAACATTCCCGTCGGGATTCTAGGGTGGCTCAAGGTCGGGCGCTCATTTACGGTCTACAGCATTTTGAGCGTGGCCTTGACGACGGTCTTTTTGGGGATGCTCCCTGAGGCGAGCCTGTCAAACGACATTTTGCTGAATGCCGTGTTCGGCGGGGTGATCGCCGCGGTCGGGATCGGCCTGACCCTTAAATACGGGGCTTCAACGGGCGGTTTGGATATTATTGCGATGATCCTGGCAAAGTGGAAAGACAAACCGGTCGGCACCTATTTCTTTATTTTAAACGGTGCGATTATTTTAACAGCAGGATTATTGAACGGATGGGAGAAAGCATTATATACGCTCGTTACACTATATGTGACAACCAGGGTGATTGATGCCATCCACACCCGCCACGCCAAGCTCACCGTTATGATTGTCACAAAGAAAGCGGAGGAGATCAAAGAAGCCATTTACGGGAGGATGGTCCGCGGAATTACAACCGTTCCGGCGAAAGGCGCCTTTACGAATGAACAGAAAGAAATGATGATCATTGTCATCACAAGGTATGAATTGTACGACTTGGAAAAAATCATTAATGAAGTTGATCCAAAAGCTTTCACAAACGTCGTACAGACAACACAGGTTTTAGGGTTTTTCCGCAAAGATTAATGAAAGGGTGAATGAATGCGGCTGATTTCCATGATTGTGATGCTGCTGTTTGTCAGTGGATGCGGGCAAAACGGGGATCAAGTCCCCGATAAGGAGGTATCAGGGGAAGTGGATAACGGGAGTGTGACATTGACGGTTGAACCCGTCCAGAAGCAGGGAGAAATCGAATTTCGGATGTCGGTTGTAAACCATACGGATGATGCGGCAGAGTTTGAATTCAGCAGCGGACAGAAATTTGAGCTGATCGTCAGCGACAAAGAAGGGAATGAAAGATACCGCTACTCGAAAGGAAAAATGTTTACACAGGCTTTCCAGACGATGACGCTCAATCCGAAAGAGTCCTACGATTTTACTGATGTATGGAAAGAGGTGCCTGAACCCGGCACATACGAAGTAAACGTGACATTTTTGGGGAGATCGGAACAGTTTGCAACTTTGAGGGCCGGCAAAACGTTTGAAGTGAAATAACCATCAAAAAAGGCATCCCGGGAAAGGATGCCTCTTTTGTATTCTGTCAGGAAGGATCGGCGGCTGAATGAACACCGCCACGGTCACAGGATGTGACCGTTAATATTGATCCCCATTGAAAATAGAATTTTTAACGATGACATAGTCTACGTTGCGGATCGCATCGAGCTTGTTTCCTCCCGCATAAGAAATGGACGACTGCAGATCCTGTTCCATTTCTGTCAGCGTATCCATGATCGCGCCTTTATGCTCCACGTACATTTTTTTGCCTTCGACATTTTTCTTTTCGCCTTTTTGGTACTCAGAAGCTGAACCAAAATATTCTTTGTAGAGCTTGCCGTCTTTTTCGATCGTTGCTCCAGGCGATTCTTCGTGTCCGGCAAACAGCGAACCGATCATGACCATTGTCGCCCCGAATCTGACCGATTTGGCGATGTCTCCGTGGGTGCGGATGCCGCCGTCAGCAATGATCGGCTTGCTTGCCGCTTTTGCGCACCAGCGCAGCGCAGCCAGCTGCCATCCGCCCGTTCCAAAACCGGTTTTGATTTTTGTAATGCAGACTTTTCCGGGACCGATGCCGACTTTTGTAGCGTCGGCTCCGGCGTTTTCAAGCTCTCTAACAGCTTCAGGCGTTCCGACATTTCCTGCGATCACAAAGCTGTCCGGAAGATGTTTTTTAATGTGCTGAATCATATTGATGACGGCGTTTGAGTGACCGTGGGCGATATCGATCGTGATGTACTCGGGTGTGAGATTCTCTCTCGTCAGCTCTTCGATAAACGCGTATTCTTCATCTTTGACTCCGACGCTGATTGAAGAAAACAAACCGCGTGCCTTCATGTCTTTAATAAAATCGATCCGTGTTTCCGGCTCAAAGCGGTGCATCACATAAAAGTAACCGTTTTCCGCTAATGAAACAGCCAGCTTTTCATCTATAATGGTCTGCATATTGGCCGGCACGACAGGCAGTTTAAATGTCCTTCCGCCAAACTGCACGGATGTATCACATTCAGAACGGCTCTTGACGATGCACTTTGCAGGAATTAGTTGAATATCTTCGTAATCAAATACATTTTCCAATATAAAAACCCCCAAAAAAACGAATATTTATTAATAAGTTATTTAAAATGTTCGCCTTTTATAATGTACTTCCTTTTGTTCCCGATGTCAAATTTTTATGCTTTGAGAGCGGAAAAATAAAAAAGGAGCCGTGCCGATGGCACAGACTCCTCTCCGGCTGTCAAAAGCCGGTGCGGTATTATGATAGTTGATCTAGCTGCTCCTGAAGATTGTGAAGCTGTCGCCGTTCGGCATCAGTTGAATTGGCATACGCCGAGGAAAGGGCGTTTTTAGCTCTTGCAACGGCTTTCGCCTTTTCGCCTGAATCCGCCGAAGCTTCAGCTTCATGTACGGCTGCTTTGGCCATTTGAAACAGTTCGTTTCTCATTTACAGCCCTCCGCATTCCGTCGGGCCGCTCTTCTGTTCAGCCTCTTCTAATGTGGAGCGGTAAGGGAACCTGGCGGCATGCTGTTTAAGCGAGTCTTTGCCTTGCTGAATAAACCGTTTTGATTTGCTGCGTTTACCCATCTTGAATTCCCCCTTAACACAAGTGACGGTCCGGTGCGGCCGTCTTCTCATAGTATGGCCGTTTTGAAAAGCCGTTTATGAATGGCAAATTATAAAATTATAAAGCGAAGTAATCCTTTAAAAAGACTGCGATTCCGTCTTCCTCATTCGATTTCGTGACCTTGTTTGCAACGCTTTTTACCCCTTCGATGCCGTTGCCCATCGCTACTCCGCAGCCTGCGAACTCAAGCATTTCAAGGTCGTTGTCTTCATCGCCGAAGGCAATGACCCGCTCAGGCGGGATTCCGTAGTAGTCCGTGATTTTCTCTAAGCCGACCGCTTTATTGATGCCGCTTTTAATCAGTTCGATTACATGCCACGGGGCCGCCCATCTTCTATGGTCGACCATCTCTGCGTGTACGTCTGACAGATAGGAGCGGATCGCCGGAACATCCTCTTCTTTTGCGTGAATCAATACGCTTGTCACATCCTGGCCGAGGTTTGTTCTTAAATCTCCGACTGTAATATTCGGGCTGCCCATCGTAAAGACATCAATCAGCTTTTCGTCATGATAATGAAAATAAACATCATCGACAATTTCAGCAAGGATATTATGTACGTTGTACGTTTCGCTGACTTCAATGATCTGTTTGACCACCTCGAGATCAAGAGATGTATGGAAGCGTCCCCAGCTTTCATCTTTAGGGTGATGGACAAACGCGCCGTTGAAATTGACGATCGGCGTATCGAGCTGGAGCTGATCATAATACATGGAGCTTGCTCTGAACGGTCTTCCCGTAGAAATGCACACGTAATGTCCATCTTCCCGCAGCTTGCGGATGACTTCGCTGGAGCTTTCCGAGATGGTCTTGTCGTCTTTTAATAATGTACCGTCTAAGTCCAATGCAATTAAATATGGTTTTGTCTCCATAAATGCTCCTTTAATGTGAATTTGAAAGTTCTGACTTACCTATAGTGTATCTTTTTACCTTCTTTATTGTCTACATGTTAAACTTATGATGATGGACATCCTAAAAGGAGGAAGAAACAGTCGTGATCATAATCGAAAAGCAGCATATTTCAAACATTCCTCTTTTGCATATTGTAAAAGAGGAGAAAAAAGAGAAAGCTCTTCCTCTTGTTTTCTTCATACATGGTTTTACAAGCGCAAAAGAGCATAACCTTCACTTCGCATACCTGCTTGCCGAAAAAGGAATGCGCGTGATTCTGCCCGAGGCTCTCTATCACGGGGAAAGGAATGAACAGCTCACCCAGGAAGAGCTCGCCCCGAGATTTTGGGAGATCGTCACGAATGAAATCAAAGAGCTGGAAGTGCTGAAAAACCACTTTGAACGGGAAAACATGATTGAAAAGGGCCGCATCGGCGCCGCCGGAACATCGATGGGCGGCATTGTCACGCTCGGCGCTTTGACTCAATACGAATGGATTACAACTGCCGTCAGTTTAATGGGCAGTCCCGCCTATGTAGAATTTTTTGATCAGCAGCTCGCATTTATGCGTGAAAAGAAAATTGAACTTCCTATCACAGAAGAACAAATCGATCAGCAGCGCGAAGAACTGAAGCGTTTTGACTTGAGTCTGCAGCCGGACAAATTGAACATGAGGCCGCTTTTATTTTGGCACGGCAAACAGGACGGCACCGTTCCATTTGCTTTAACGCGCCGCTTCTATGAATCGATTATTCCACTGTATGAAGCTCGGCCTGATTTGCTGCATTTTATCGAAGATGAGCGGGCCGGACATAAAGTATCGAGGGAAGGCCTTTTGAAAACAGTCGAATGGTTTGACGCGCACTTGTAAGCACTATCGTTTTAGAAAATGAACGAAGTGCGTTATACTGATGAAAAAAGGAGTGAGGAAGAGTGGATGAAGCATTAAAAGAAAACATCATGGGCGCCCTTGAACAGGTCGTTGACCCTGAATTGGGCGTCGATATCGTCAATCTCGGCCTTGTATACGACGTAGATATGGATGAGAACGGCAAAACAGACGTGACCATGACTTTGACTTCAATGGGCTGTCCGCTGGCGCCGATCATCGTAGATGAAGTCAAAAAAGCGCTCGCAGATATTCCGGAAGTCAAGGAAGTTGACGTTCATATCGTCTGGAATCCGCCTTGGACAAGGGACAAAATGTCGCGATATGCGAAAATCGCACTTGGTATACAATAAACGTTTCCAGAGCCTGTTCAACCGTTGACAGGCTCTTTATCTTCCATATAAAGGGAATGATCCCGGCAGATGGCCTCTCCCGTTATTAATGAAAAAGAACGCTTTTACAAGCGTTCTTTTTTTATTGCAATAACTGCTGCCGGCACATTCTCCGGTTTGAAAAGCGGGGAACCCGGGAAGGTAAGAACGGAGCACGACCGAGCCGAAGAAAAGGACCGCCGGCGGGAGGAAAGAACCAATATGAAAGGTGATTGAAAAAATATTAAATATACAATTGAATTAATTTTTATTCATGTTATAATGTTAAATAATTTCACAAAGACCAAGAAGGTGAACTCGTTTTGAAAATAGGTATTATAGGTGCTACTGGCTATGGAGGGGCAGAAATCATGAGGATTATGAGGACTCACCCTTATGCAGATGAATGCATATTGTATTCATCGAGTGATGAGGGAGCCCGCTATGACGCCGCATACCCGCACCTTGTGAAACTGACAGATCAACACCTGCAACCGATCGAGGTTAAGAGGATTGCGAATGAAATCGATTTTTTATTTATGGCAGCGCCTCCGGGGATATCCAGCCGGCTGACGCCACAGTTTGATGCATATGACATACCCATCATTGATCTGTCCGGCGATCTCAGGATACAGAACCCAAGCGTCTATGAAAAGTGGTATAAAAGGGAAGCCGCGCCTGAACACGTGCTTCAAAAAGCGGTATACGGACTGTCTGAGCTGAATCGGGAAGACATTAAAACGGCGCAGTATATAGCCAATCCAGGATGTTTTCCGACAGCGGTTCTTCTCGGCTTGGCGCCGCTCGTCAAAAGCGGCAGCATCAACGAATCTTTTGTCATCATCGATGCAAAAACAGGGGTATCGGGGGCAGGCAGAAAGCCGTCGATGGGCACTCATTTTTCAGAGGTCAATGACAATTTTAAAATATACAAGGTAAACGAACACCAGCACACGCCTGAAATCGAGCAGACTGTCAAACAGTGGAACTCCGCATTTAAACCGATCACATTCAGCACGCATTTAGTTCCAATGACAAGAGGCATTATGGCGACCATCTACACAGAGCTGAAAGACAGCATGGATGCCGAACACCTGCAGCTTATTTTTTCTAAATTTTATAAAGATTCATACTTTGTCAGAGTGAGAGAAACGGGTTCGTTCCCTGCCACAAAAGAGGTGTACGGCAGCAATTTTTGCGATATCGGCGTTACCGTCGATGAACGGACGAACAGAGTGACAATCGTGTCAGTGATCGATAACTTGATGAAGGGAGCCGCGGGTCAAGCGGTTCAAAACTTCAACATTATGAACGGCTTGAGCGAAACCGCCGGGCTTGAATTTACGCCAATTTATCCATAAGACGGGAGAGAACAAACTTATGATTCAGGTGAGTCAAGACAGCATAAAAAAAACAGACGGAAGCGTCGCTTCGCCTAAGGGCTATCTTGCAAAAGGGGTCCACTGCGGCCTCCGCTATTCAAAAAAGGATCTTGGGATCATCATCAGCTCAAGACCGGCGGTGAGCGCCGCCGTTTATACCCAAAGCCACTTTCAGGCTGCGCCGATCAAGGTGACGCAGGAAAGCCTCAAAAAAAGCGCGCATCTCCAAGCCGTCATCGTCAACAGCGCCAATGCCAACGCATGCACGGGAGAGCAGGGCTTAAAAGATGCTTATGAAATGCGCCGTCAAAGCGCTGATATGCTCGGGATCGAGCCGGAACTGGTGGCCGTGTCCTCAACCGGCGTCATCGGCGAATACCTCAATATGGAAAACATCACAAAAGGCATCAGCCTTCTCGCCGAGACAGAGCCTGCCGAAGGCGATTTCGAAGAAGCGATCTTAACGACGGACACCGTGATCAAACAAACGTGCTATGAACTGATGATCGGCGGCCAAAAAGTGACGATCGGCGGAGCGGCCAAGGGGTCGGGAATGATCCACCCGAATATGGCGACGATGCTCGGCTTTGTCACAACAGATGCATGCATCGAAGAAAGCGCGCTGCAAAGGGCTTTAAGGGAAATTACGGACGTTTCGTTCAACCAGATAACGGTCGACGGCGATACATCGACGAACGATATGGTGCTCGTCATGGCGAACGGATGCGCCGGAAATGAGCGCCTCCATGAAGAACACGAAGATTGGCCGGTTTTCAAAAAAGGCCTGCAGCTTGTCTGCACAGACCTCGCCAAAAAAATCGCAAGAGACGGGGAAGGGGCGACAAAGCTGATCGAGGTTGAAGTGAACGGCGCGAAAAGCAATCTTGAAGCGCAAATCATCGCCAAAAAAATCGTCGGCTCAAACCTTGTAAAAACCGCGGTTTACGGAACGGATGCGAACTGGGGCAGAATCGTTGTCGCAATCGGGGACAGCATGGCTGCTGTGACACCGGAGAAGGTGGAAATCCGCCTGGGCGGCCAATGCCTATTTAAAAACAACGAACCCCAGCCGTTTTCGGAAGAGCTGGCCAAAACATATTTAGAAAACAGCGAAGTGAAAATCGAGGTTTTCATGCAGGAAGGTGAAGGAAAGGGTACGGCTTGGGGCTGCGATTTAACTTATGAATACGTCAAAATCAATGCGAGCTATCGTACGTAAAAAAGGGGATCACAATGGGTAAAACAATCGTTTTTAAATGCGGCGGAAGCGTCATCCGCGAACTCTCGGACGAATTTTTTCAAAACCTGAAAGATCTGACTGAAAGCGGCTGGAAAATCGCGCTCGTGCACGGGGGCGGACCCGATATTACAAAGATGCTGAAGAAGCTCAATATTCGAACCGAATTCGTCAACGGACAGCGCAAGACGACAAAAGCGGTTCTTGAAGTCGCTGAAATGGTCCTGTCCGGTTCGATCAACAAATTTTTCGTTGCTGAGCTGACAAAGCACGGGCTTCCGGCTGTCGGCGTATCGGGAAAAGACGGGGGACTGCTCCTTGCAGACTATTTAAATGAAAAGGAATACGGTCAAGTCGGGCGCATTAAAAAAGTAAACGGCCAAATGGCCGAAGCGCTCATGGAAAAAGGATTTATTCCGGTTATCGCACCCCTCTCGATGACGGATGGCTGTGAGACCTTGAATGTGAACGCCGATTTGGCGGCGTCGGCTGTTGCGGCAGCCTTGCGCGCTGACAAATTGATGTTTGTGACAGATGTCAAAGGAATTATGAAAAACGAAGAAATGCTGAAAGAGCTGACGCCCGAAGACATCGAAAGCCTGATTGCTGAAGGCGTGATCTCGGGAGGCATGATACCAAAAGTGCATTCCGCAAAAGAGGCTCTTACAGATGAAGTGGAAGAAGTAATGATCGTAAGCGGGAAAGGATCTTTCCTGACGAAAGACGATTTCATCGGCACGAAAATCATCAAACAAAAGGAGGCCGTATCGTGAGTCACTTATTTCAAACGTACAGCCGCTGGAATATCAATATTAAAAAAGCGAAAGGCACGATCGTCCAGGATGAGAAGGGGAACGCCTATCTCGATTTCGTCCAGGGAATCGCGGTCTGCAATCTCGGGCATTGCCCCGATTCAGTAACGGCTGCTCTCAAAAAACAGCTTGACGATGTCTGGCATGTTTCCAATTTGTTTCAAAATGAGCTTCAAGAAAAGGTTGCACAGCTCCTTGCCAAAAACAGTGCAGGCGATCTCGTCTTCTTTTGCAACAGCGGGGCGGAAGCGAATGAAGGGGCGGTGAAGCTTGCGCGAAAACATACGAAAAAAACAAAAATCGTAACCTTTCAGCAATCGTTCCACGGGCGCACGTATGCGGGAATGGCTGCAACCGGACAGGAAAAGATCAAGCACGGATTCGGACCGATGCTTGAAGGATTCCATTACCTCCCTTACAACGAGCCGAAAGCATTTGCCGAATTGCAGGACGAAAAAGATATCGCGGCGGTCATGCTGGAGCCGATTCAAGGCGAAGGCGGCGTCATCCCGGCGAGCAGAGAATTTCTGCAGAGCGTTCAAGACTTTTGCCGAGATAAGCAGGCTCTCCTTATCATTGATGAAGTTCAAACCGGAATCGGCCGCACCGGTAAAGCATTCGGATATGAACACGAAGGGCTGTCACCCGATATCGTCACCGTTGCGAAAGGGCTGGGCAGCGGTTTTCCGGTCGGAGCGGTCATCGGCAAAAAAGAGCTCTCAGAAGCGTTTTCGCCGGGCTCCCACGGCACGACATTCGGAGGGAACATGCTTGCGATGGCTGCGGCAAATGCCACGTTGGAGACCATTTTTGACAGAAGCTTTCTTGAAGAAGTGAGCGCCAAAGGAGCATTTTTGCATCAACAGCTGAAAGATAAGCTCCAATTTCCGCTTGTGAAAGATATCCGCGGGAAAGGGCTGATCGCCGGAATCGAGTGCAAAGAACCCGTGCAGCCGCTGATCGAAGCGCTTCAAAAAGAAGGCCTGCTCGTTCTTCCTGCGGGTCCGAACGTCATCAGGCTTCTGCCGCCGTTGACGGTTGCGAAAAGCGAAATCAAAGCGGCCGTGGAGAAGCTGAAAGATGTCATGGCAAATCATTCGGCTGTAAAGCAGTAATTTTTTTTGAAATGAAAGTATAAAAATTCATGAATATCACTATTTATTCATCAAAGGTGGGCATAAGATGGAAGGATATTTAGTTCTTGAAGATGGTACATCCTTCAGCGGAGAACTGGACGGTCTTGACGGCTGCACCGGTGAAGTCGTCTTTTTTACGGGCATGACCGGTTATCAGGAGGTTTTGACAGATCCTTCATATAAAGGCCAGATTATTGTCTTTACGTATCCGCTGATTGGCAACTATGGAATTAATGGAAGCGATGCTGAAAGCAAACAGCCTCAGGTGAGAGGGGTCGTCGTCTATGAAGCGTGCGACAGATTTTCCCACCATCAGGCGACAGAAAGCCTTCGGGAATACTTGGCGAAGTGGGATGTTCCGCTTTTGTCGCACGTGGACACAAGAGCGGTTGTTCAGCATATCAGGGCAAAAGGGACGCTGAATGCGAGGCTGACGAAACAAAAGGACGACATCCCGGCTCCGCGCCAGCTGGAAAACTATGCGGCACAGGTTTCCGGACAAAACGAAAACGGCGCTTTTGGGGAAGGCAATACGCATATTGCGCTGATCGATTTCGGCTATAAAAAGTCGATCGCTTCATCGCTAGCAAACCGGGGCTGCAAAGTGACGGTCGTTCCCTATCAAGAGATGGACGGCATTGCGAAGCTGAATCCGGACGGAATCGTCCTTTCAAACGGGCCGGGCGATCCGAAAGCGATCCTTCCATATATGGATGCACTCCGGGGTATCATTTCTTCCTATCCGACGCTCGGCATCTGCCTCGGGCACCAGCTGATCGCGCTCGCATTCGGAAGCGACACGTATAAGCTTCCGTTCGGCCACAGGGGAGCCAATCATCCGGTCATGGACAAAGAGACCGGACGCGTGTTCATGACAAGCCAAAATCACAGCTATGTCGTCGATCGGGACACCATCAGCGAAAATGAATTTTCCGTCAGGTTTCATCATGTCAACGACGGTTCAGTAGAAGGGCTGATGCATAAAACACTGCCTGTCCTATCCGTTCAGTTTCATCCGGAAGCCCATCCGGGACCGGCTGAAAGCGAATGGATATTCGGAGAATATTTGCAGAAATTGAACGAAGCAAGGAGAGAGATCGCCCATGCCTAAAGACCAAACCATCAAAAGCATTCTCGTTATCGGATCGGGGCCGATTATCATCGGGCAGGCCGCTGAATTCGACTACTCAGGAACCCAAGGCTGCATGGCGCTGAAAAGCGAAGGCTACCGGGTGATTCTCGTCAACAGCAACCCGGCGACAATCATGACCGATGAATCTTTTGCAGATGAAATCTATTTTGAGCCGTTGACAGTGGAAAGCCTCACACAAATCATCAAGCGCGAAAAACCGGATGGACTGCTCGCCAATCTGGGCGGACAGACAGCGCTGAATTTGGCTGTCGAGCTTGAAAAGGCCGGCATTCTGAAAGCGTACGGGGTGAAGCTGCTTGGAACATCTGTCGATACGATCGAAAAGGGTGAAGACAGAGAAAAGTTCCGCGCCTTGATGAAAGAGCTGAATGAACCTGTGCCGGATTCAGAAATCGTTGACAATCAGGATGATGCGCTTCGTTTTGCGCTCTCAATCGGTTTTCCGATTATCGTGCGGCCGGCCTATACACTGGGCGGAAAAGGAGGCGGCATCGCGGCGACAAAAGAGGAGTTTCTGCCTTTAATCGAAAGCGCCCTCCTCGCAAGTCCGATCCATCAATGCCTTGTCGAAAAAAGCATTGCCGGTTTTAAAGAAATCGAATACGAAGTCATGCGGGACAGTAACAATACATGCATCACCGTCTGCAATATGGAAAACATCGATCCTGTCGGCGTCCATACGGGAGATTCGATCGTTGTCGCCCCGTCGCAGACATTAACGGATGCGGATTATCAAATGCTGCGTTCTGCCAGCTTAAAAATCATTTCCGCGCTCGATGTCGTCGGCGGCTGCAACATTCAATTCGCCTTGGACCCGGAGAGCAAAAACTATTATGTCATCGAGGTCAATCCGAGAGTAAGCCGTTCATCAGCCCTCGCCTCAAAAGCAACCGGCTATCCGATCGCAAAAATGGCGGCAAAACTGGCTGTCGGCTACACGCTTGCCGAGCTGAAAAATCCGCTCACAGATTCGACGTATGCAAGCTTCGAGCCTGCGCTTGACTATGTCGTCGTCAAATTTCCGCGCTGGCCGTTCGACAAATTCAAACAAGCCGACCGCAAGCTCGGCACGAAAATGAAAGCGACAGGGGAAGTCATGGCGATTGACCGCAATCTTGAAGCGGCCCTGCAAAAAGCGGTCGCCTCCCTTGAGCTGAAAACATCAGGAACACATTTGCCCGAACTTGGCGGCGTATCTTCTGAAGTGCTGTGGAAGCTGCTTGAGACCCCTGATGACCGCCGTTTCTTTGCGGTTATGGAACTGCTGAGCAGGGGGACTTCCATCAGCGAAATACACGAGAAAACGAAAATCGATGATTATTTCCTTCATGTGTTTTCTAACATCATTCAGCTGGAAAACACGCTGATGGAGCAGGGAGACTCGTTGTCCGTCAGCCTTTTGAAAAAGGTGAAAGAAAAGGGATTTACCGACTTTACGATCGCTTCCCTCACCGGAAAGACAGAAGAAGAAGTGCGCGCGCTTCGCAAGAAAATGGGCATTGCCGCATCCTTTAAAATCGTCGATACATGCGCGGCTGAATTTGATGCGAAGACAAACTATTTTTACTCAACGTACTTCGGGAAAAGCGACGGAGACATCTCTCAAAAAACGAAAAAGCGGGCCTTGATCATCGGTTCCGGCCCGATTCGGATCGGCCAGGGGGTCGAGTTTGACTACAGCGCCGTGCACGGCGTCATGACGCTGAAAAGCCTCGGATTTGAAACGATCATGCTGAACAACAATCCGGAAACCGTCAGCACGGATTATGAAATGGCGGACCGCCTGTACTTTGAACCGATTACACCCGAGCATATTCTCAATGTCGCTGAAGCGGAAGACATCGACTTTGCGATTGTGCAATTCGGCGGCCAATCCGCCATCAATGTAGCGCAAGCGATTGAAAAAGCGGGCATCACCCTGCTTGGGACATCATCGGAAACCCTTGACATACTTGAAGACCGCGATCAATTTTATCAGCTGCTTGACGAGCTCGGCATCTCCCATGCCAAAGGAGAAACGGCTTCATCAAAAGCGGAAGCGGTGAAAAAAGCGAACGAAATCGGCTATCCTGTGTTGATCAGGCCGTCATACGTGATCGGCGGAATGGGCATGATGATCGTTCACTCAGAAGCGGAGCTCAGAGAGCTGCTGGGCGGGGCATCGCAAATGCCTTACCCGATTCTGATCGATCAATACGTATCAGGAAAAGAGTTTGAAATCGACCTTGTCAGCGATGGCGGCGATCTTTATATCCCGACTTATATCGAGCATATTGAAAAAGCAGGCGTCCATTCAGGTGACAGCTACGCGATTTTGCCGGGGCCTTCGGTTACTCCGGAGATGAAAAGCGCCGCTCGGGATGCTGCCGCAAAAATCGTCCGCAAGCTCGGATTTAAAGGCATTATGAACATTCAATTTATAGCGGATTCGGATGAGCTGCTCATCCTTGAAGTCAATCCGAGGGCGAGCCGGACGGTTCCGGTTGTCAGCAAGGTGATGGGAGTTCCGATGATCCCGCTTGCGGCGAAACTGTTAGCCGGTTCGTCACTCAAAGAACTGAAGCCCGCCGCCAAAAATTCACGCGGTGTTGCCGTGAAGTTTCCGGTCTTTTCATCGCACGCCATTCAAGATGTCGATTTGAAGCTTGGGCCGGAAATGAAATCGACCGGTGAAGGCATGTATGTCGGCTTCAATCCGGAAAGCGCCCTGAAGAAAATCTTTGCAGGAATCTGGCAAACGAAAGGCTGCATTTACATGGAAGGAGCCGGCGAGCTCCGTTCTCTCGCAGAACAGGCGGGCTTCACCGTACAGTCGGACGATTTTCCGGGCTGGATCAAACGGAAGGACAAAGCGCTGCACATCCATTTAGCCGAGTCAAAAGAGGCGAGAAAGCAGAGGATAGAAGCCGTCACTCACGGCGTGGCGGTGATGACGGAAGAAGAGACGGTGCGGGCATTTTTGACGAGCGGGCATGGAACGACTAAAGCCGTGTCGCTTAAAGATTTATATAAAAAGGAAGTGGAGACATGTCTACTGTAAACATCGGGGCGACCCGGGAGATCAATCTGTCAGGCAAGGATTTCTTAAGCCTGAAAGACTTTTCAAAAGAGGAGATCGTCTATTTGCTGAAAGAGGCAGCGGCAATGAAGCGAAATAAAATTCAAGACACCTTTAAAGGAAAAACATTGGCGATGATCTTTGAAAAATCGTCGACGAGAACGCGCGTATCGTTTGAAGCCGGAATGGCGCAGCTCGGCGGAAACGCCCTGTTTTTAAGCAGTAAAGACATGCAGCTGGGCAGAGGGGAAACGATCGCAGATACCGCGAAAGTGCTTTCGCGATATGTGGACGCGATTATGATCCGCACATTCGAACACGAAAAAGTCGAAGAGCTTGCCAAGCACGCCGAGATTCCCGTGATCAACGGATTGACCGATCTTTTTCATCCGTGTCAAGCGCTTAGTGACCTATTAACGATTCAAGAGATGAAAGGAACATTAAAAGGGCTGAAAGCCGTTTATGTTGGCGACGGAAACAATGTCGCGCATTCGCTGTTAATCGGCTGCGCGAAAGTGGGATGCGACATTACGGTGGCTTCACCCAAAGGGTATGAGCCGAATCAGGACGTGGTGAAACTGGCCGAGACATTCGCCGAAGAATCCGGTGCGGCCGTCACGATCACAAATGATCCCGTGTCAGCCGTTCAACAAGCGGATGTCATCTATTCTGATGTTTTTACAAGCATGGGACAGGAGGAGGAAGCCGAAGAACGGATGAAGATTTTTGCTCCTTACCAAGTCAACGGAACGCTTGTCTCCCATGCCAAGCCTGATTACATCTTTCTGCACTGCCTTCCTGCCCACCGGGAGGAAGAGGTCACCGCAGAGATCATTGACGGTCCGAATTCAGCGGTATTTCAGCAGGCTGAAAACCGCCTGCACGTCCAAAAAGCTTTATTAAAAGCACTGTTATCTTAAATGAAAAACAGCTGATCCATTGATCAGCTGTTTTTAGGCGAATATCAAAACGGCGATGCCGATGACAAAGCAGTAAATCGAGAAATAAACCAAGTTTCCTTTCGCCATAATATTCATGAACCAGCGCAATGAGAAGTATGTAGCTATAACAGATGCGATGAACGCGAATAAATAAGGAAGAAAAAGCTCTCCTAAACGCGGATCATGAAAAATATCGGTAATGCTTAAAATGGTTCCGCCAAGGCTGACCGGTATGTAAAGCAAAAATGAAAACCTGAGCGCGGTTTCAGATTTGAGGCCGAGCGCCATCGCAGGAACGATCGTCGCTCCCGAACGGCTGATGCCGGGAACAAGTGCAACCATTTGCGAAAAGCCGATGATCACGGCGTCTCTCAGCCTGATTTCGCCGTCGCTTTTCCGGCCGCGCAAATTTCGAATAAGAAACAATGCCAGACCCGTAATAAGCAAAGTAACCGCGGTGATCCGGACGCCGTCTTTAAAGAAAGCCGAAATCTCATCATCAAATAAAACGCCGATGACACCGGCAGGAATCGTGGCGATGATCAGATAGATGATAAACCTGAAGTCCGCTTTTCCTTTTTCATTTTTTGTTGTGACATAAGACAGCCCGTTTACCGCCAGCCTGAAAATATCGTTTTTATAAACGAGCAGTACGGCAATTAAAGAACCGGCATTCATCAAAAGCTCAAAACTGAAGCCTTCAATATTCAAGCCCAAAAAGTGCTGTGCCAGCACCAAATGGCCGCTTGACGAAACAGGGATCGGCTCTGTGAATCCCTGAAGCAACCCTAAAAGGATATACTTGATCAACACTAAAAAATCCATGATACTCCTCCGTTTCCCACAAGTTGTGATGCCCTTTTAACAGACGGAATGTACAGGCGGTTCGTTTCAATTTTCAGAACGCTTTTCTCATTAAACTACATAAAGCAAACAGATGTAAAGATAAAATCGACATGTTTTTTGAGAAATTGGGGCAATCTAATGGTAAAAGGGAGTGAAGCAAATGGGACAGCAGCGTCAATTCCGGCCGGGCCAAAAAGCGCCCAATAATGGAGTGTATGTGGAAATCGGCGAAACGGGAAGCATGGTTCAGAACCCTCAGCAAATCAAATTGAGCGCCGGCGAGTTCTTCCCTGAAACCTCCAATCATAACCGGCTCTGGACATATAAAAGAAAGCCTTAAAAAAACAGCCGTCGGTTTTCTGCCGGCTGTCTGTCTAAAGCAAAAAACCCCGCTTTTAGAAGCCGGGGTTTTAATGTTGACTTGCATCCTGTTTAACAGGCATAATTTCTCCAAGAACAATAACGGCTGCGGTGATGATAAAGCCCATAATGACACTGGTTTGAAGGTCATACCCAGCACCGTTCATGGCGCCGACAATGTAGCAGGCCATCTGCGTCAAAAGAAATGTCCAGAAAAAAGCGACCACAAATCGCACGTTTCCCACCTCGTCCTTCTCATTCAATTCTAAAACTTATCATACCATATACATAGCCGGCTGGAAAAGACATTTTAGTGAACAAGACAGGGCTTTCAACTCCGATTTCAGAAATATCAAAAAGGGCATTTGATAAAAGTTCATTTTTCATCATGAAGACTGGGACTTTTCCTTATTCGTTTGATGCGTGTACGACATAAAATAATGAGCAGATTACGGCAGGAAGGAGGCAGGCAAGTGATGAAAATAACCGACCGTTTTTTTCAAGTGGATACAGAATGGAATGTGGTTCATCTTCCGTATAGGCCGAACGGTTTTCTGGTGTTCATTTTCGGCGACCGAACACATTTCGTCGGGGAAGATACGAGCTTCTGGCTTCAGCATTACGGAAGAAGTCAGCTTCTTACGAGCCTGAGAAACAAAGGCTACACCCTGGTAAACAGCAATTTGTTCGGCAGGCACTGGGGCTCCGAAAAAGCGGTTGCATACGCCAAACAGCTGATTCATTACGTGTTCAAACAGGAAATCTTAAATGAAAAAATTCATCTATTGGCGGAAGGCACAGGCGCGCTCATTGCAGATGAACTCCTTCGCTCGATCCCGAACCAAATACGTTCTGCAGCGATGGTTAATCCTTGCCTCGATCTTCAGGCTCATCATAAAAGAGAAAAAGAAAACAAGTTTTTCTACAAACAATTTATTAAGGAAATTGCCGAAAGCTACGGAATTTCGGAGCGGGAGGCTGCCGATTATCCGTTCAAAGGCATCTCCCCTTATCACAATCTCGTGCCCGTTCATATATGGCAAAGGCTGAACGGTTCGCCGTATCCGTATATGATCCATGCCAAAACGTTTGAGGAGCGCCAGCTTAAAGGCCGTCACAGCGTGGGGCTTACCTTGCACCTGTCTGAACATCCTCAGCGCATTCATTCAGCAATCGCGAACTTTTTCAAAACGCATGAAAAAGTCTTATAGAGAATAGAATAATAGCAGCCCGCAAAAGCTAAAAAGGGCTGTTTTTTGCTTGGCTAAAAAAGCTGAAACGAAAGGTGGTCCATCGAATGAAGCCGGCACTTGTATATGGAGCAGATGAGTTTTTCGGCCTTTCATTTTGTGAACATCTTCTTGAAGAGGGTGTAAACATAGATGTCAAACTGGAGCAGACAAGCGACGAAAAAAAGCTGATGTACCTTGAAGAACGGCTGATGTGGCTGGGCAGAAACCGGCATTTCCGCCTCATTGAAAAAGAGCTAGAAGCCCCATACGAACAAGTCTTCATCCAATACACAGGCTCCGTGCCGGAAGAGGCGCTTGCTGCCGGCATTGAAAACAAGCCTGTTATTCTGTTTGTCTATCAAGACCAATTCGAAGAGGATTTGCGGGCCGGCATCGAGGAAAAGGGCGTTGAACTCGTCGTGCTTCCGGAACTGTTCGGCCCGTGGGACATCAAGGCAGACGATAAACAAAACAGAGACGGGGCGATTTTTGTAAACGACGCGGCCGCACAAGCTGCTGCCTGTGCTGTCCAAAAAGACTTTTCAGCATTGCGGTTTGTACAGAAGACGCCATACGAAAAAGCCGATGAGATCATTGAAGAATGGATTAGACAAATGTCTACATTTTTCGACAAAAAATAAGAAAGATCTTCCTAATTTACACTTGAAAGGATACAATAAAGATAGATTTGATTTGCTGGTTTTTTTGAAAGGGAGTTGAACATGGCATGGTGTACAGGCTTGTCGCGATTTTTTTCATTCTCCTGGCGCTAAGCGGCTGCGGACAATCGCCGCTGAAAGGGAAAATTGAAAAAGTCGGTTTGCTTGTCCCTGATACGATAAGTGATCAAGTATGGGGAACCAAAGGATATAAAGGATTATTAAGAATACAATCCGTCTACAATGTCGATGTCTATTATAAAGAAGGAATCGATAATGACGCGGCTATTAAAATGGCTGTAGAAGATTTTCACAAAAAAGGCGTCAATCTGATCTATGGGCACGGAAGCGAATACGAAAAAGCCTTTAATGAGATATGCAAAGATTATCCCGATATTCATTTTGTTTTAATGAACTCTAAAGCCGAACACCAAAATGTGATAAGCATATCGCTTGAGGGAGAAGCGATGGGGTTTTTCGGCGGAATGACGGCGGCCCATCAGTCAAAAACAAAGAAAATCGGCGTGCTCGCAACGTATAAATGGCAGCCTGAAGTGGAAGGGTTTGCCGAAGGGGCAAAATACCTCGATCCGGACATTGAGGTAATGACAGAATACGTCGGCCAGTGGGACGACAGCGAAAATGCCGTCAAACTGTATGAAAAAATGAAGAAGGCAGGCGCGGATGTTGTGTATCCGGCCGGAGACGGGTATAATGTCCCTGTCATTGAACAAATCAAAAAGGACGGGCTGTACGCGATCGGCTATGTAAGCGACCAGTCGGAATTGGGTGAGAATGTCGTTTTGACAAGCACTATACAGCATGTAGACGACGCTTATGAACTCACCGCCGACGAGTTTAATAAAGGAACGCTTAAAGGCGGCAAGCGGTCCTTTGACATTCAAGAAGGCGTCATCGAGATGGGGAAATTCAGCCCTGTTGTCGATCCGTCATTTCAAGAAGAGATGAAACGGCTGATTGACGAATACAAAAAAACAAACAAACTGCCAAACGAACATTGAGGTGATCAAAGTGCACGAAAAATCGATGGAATTTTTGCAAATTGCCATGAAATACGTTCCGGAAGCGAAAGAAGAGATGGAGAAAGCGGGAATCGAACTTTCGCCGGAAATGCTTGAGCCGTTCATGAACCTGTTTACAAAAGTGATGGCGGAAGCTTACGAGCTCGGTAAAGCGGACGCCGGTTCTGACGCCTGACGAAATGCCCGCAAACGGTTGAAAAGCCACTTTTTAATAGAAGTGGCTTTTTTATATGGACATCTTATTTTTCAAAGCGCTGACCATTGAGCCGATTTCTTTAAACACAGGCTTCAGTTCATCGATTGAATCCATGATTTCTCCAACCTGATGCAACACATGCATGTAATCGGCTTCCTGGGAAACTTCAGCGTCTTCGACGGTTTCAGATTCCGCATCCGGCTCTTCTTCATGCCTGGCGGGTGCATTTGAGCCAAACATCATTTTTGTGAAAAAATCGTCGTTCGCCACTCTTCATTCCCTCCTTTTTCATATATATCACTACTATATGAAGGTTTTGGTCTGCTAGATTAGACGAATATATTGCCAACTAAAAAAAAATAGGGTAGGATTAGTACCAGATACTAATAATTACTCATAACATTAGTTGGAAAAAATCATGAATAAAGGAGTCTTTCCTATGAAAGCTGGAATTATTGGAATCGGCCGGTACATCCCTGAAAAGGTGCTGACCAATTTCGACTTGGAAAAAATGGTTGAAACTTCTGACGAGTGGATTCGTACAAGAACAGGCATAGAAGAAAGAAGAATCGCAGCCGAAGATGAGAAAACGTCCGATATGGCTGTGGCCGCCGCAAGAAGAGCGATGGAAGATGCAAACATCGAGCCGGAAGATCTTGATATGATTCTCGTCGCCACCGTTACTCCTGATCAGGCATTCCCGACAGTGTCCTGCATGATTCAAGAAAAGCTCGGTGCATTCAATGCCTGTGCAATGGATATCAGCGCAGCGTGCGCCGGTTTTATGTACGGCTTAGTCACTGGAAAACAGTTTATCGAAGCCGGCACATATAAGCATGTGCTTGTCATCGGAGTTGAAAAGCTTTCAGGCATTACGGACTGGGATGACCGCAATACCGCCGTTCTGTTCGGAGACGGTGCGGGCGCCGCGGTTGTCGGCCCTGTCAGCGACGATAAAGGGATTCTGTCCTTTGAACTAGGTGCAGACGGCAGAGGCGGAAAACACTTGTACTTGGATGAAAAAGATCATACAATCATGAATGGCAGAGAAGTGTTCAAGTTTGCCGTCCGCCAAATGGGTGAATCCAGTGTAAATGTTATTGAAAAAGCGGGATTATCCAAAGAGGATGTCGACTTTTTGGTGCCGCACCAAGCCAACATCCGGATCATGGAAGCGGCGCGCGAACGTTTGGAGCTTCCGGTCGAAAAAATGTCGAAAACGGTTCATAAATACGGAAACACATCAGCTGCTTCTATTCCGATTTCTCTTGTGGAAGAGCTTGAAGCTGGTAAAATAAAAGACGGTGACGTCATTGTGATGGTCGGCTTCGGCGGAGGTTTGACATGGGGAGCCATCGCCATGCGCTGGGGCCGCTAAAAGAAAGGTGAGGTGCAACTTATGAATAGTAAAAGAGTAGTCATTACCGGATTAGGAGCTTTATCACCTCTTGGTAATGACGTCAAAACAAGCTGGAACAACGCGATCAACGGGGTTTCCGGAGTCGGCCCGATAACAAGGGTGAACGCGGACGAGTATCCTGCTAAAGTAGCCGCAGAACTGAAAGATTTTAAGATAGAAGATTATATGGATAAAAAAGAAGCGAGAAAAATGGACCGCTTCACACAATATGCCGTTGTGTCGGCGAAAATGGCCGTGGAAGACGCGGGCCTCGACATTAACGAAAGCAACGCAGACCGGATCGGCGTCTGGGTCGGTTCCGGAATCGGCGGCCTTGAAACGCTTGAACAGCAGTTCGAAACATTTTTAACAAAAGGACCGCGGCGCGTCAGCCCGTTCTTTGTACCGATGATGATTCCTGATATGGCGACCGGCCAGATTTCGATCTCTCTCGGTGCAAAAGGGGTCAACTCTTGTACGGTGACGGCTTGCGCGACGGGTACAAACTCAATCGGCGACGCTTTCAAGGTCATTCAGCGCGGCGATGCCGATGTCATGATCTCCGGAGGAACGGAAGCCCCGCTTACAAGAATGTCATTTGCCGGCTTTTCAGCCAATAAAGCGCTATCCACTAATCCGGATCCGAAAACGGCAAGCCGTCCGTTTGACAAAAACCGCGACGGCTTCGTCATGGGAGAAGGAGCTGGAATCGTCGTTCTTGAGGAGCTTGAGCACGCCTTAAACCGCGGAGCGACAATCTACGCGGAAGTGGTCGGCTACGGATCAACGGGAGACGCCTATCATATTACGGCACCTGCGCCAAATGGAGAAGGCGGCGTCAGAGCCATGAAAGAAGCGATCAAAGATGCGGGTCTGTCCCCTGTGGACATTGATTATATCAATGCTCATGGAACAAGCACGCCGTACAATGATAAATTTGAAACGATCGCCATTAAAGAAGTGTTCGGAGAGCATGCCTACAAGCTTGCCGTCAGCTCGACAAAATCGATGACAGGGCACTTGCTCGGGGCTGCCGGAGGCATCGAAGCGATTTTCTCCGTCCTTGCCATTAAGGAAGGCATCATTCCTCCGACAATCAATATCGAAACGCCTGATGAAGATTGCGATCTGGACTATGTACCGGATCAAGCCCGCCGCCAGGACGTGAATGTTGTGCTCAGCAACTCGCTTGGTTTCGGCGGACACAACGCAACGCTGATCTTCAAAAAATATGAATAACCCGCAATATAAACGGCTGCCATTTTAAATGGTGGCCGTTTTTTTTAGCGTGCATACCATACAGATGAAAAAGGAGTGTGATCTAAAATGAGTATAGCAAGCACGTATGAATGGCTTGAACAGGCTTCATCCGTGCGGGAATTGCCAAGCTTTCTCCTGCCGTATTTTAAAGGCGCTTCAAAAGCGGATGCGGCGGCGATTGTCAGCCACCTGCAGATCCACGGCTTGTTCCGTTCGTGGACGGACGGCGAACGTACGATGAAGCAGCTTAAGGAAAACGGCGTATTTCAGCATGTCAGACGGGAAGAACAGCTGCTCTGCAAAAGATGGAACGGGCCGGATGTTCCGATTTTCATCCTGCCGGTCGATGAAAGAAACCGCAAAATCCGCGTCGAATTCGGCTCGAAATCAGGCCTCGCGTTCAGCGACAAATTATTTTTGTTTTTATCGGCCGATCTTCCCCGGTCTTCAATTTCTGCGATCATGACACACGAATATAATCACGTTTGCCGGTTAGAAAATATGCCGAAAGAAGAAAAAAAGATGACGCTGCTTGATACAATCATTCTCGAAGGCCTTGCAGAATATGCCGTTTTCGAACGGCTGGGAGAAGCCGAAACAGCCGCATGGACGTCATATTACTCCGAAAAGCAGCTTCGTCATTTCCAGGACCGGTTCGTAAAGCCTCATTTCGACCTGCGCCGACACGATGGCCGGCTATTCTCCAATATTTTATTTGGAAAAGGACATTACCCTGACATGCTCGGATATGCTGTCGGTTACAGTATTGTGAAAAAATATTTATCGGCTCGAAAATTGAAGGTTGCCGATGTTTTAGCCTTTCCGTCAGAAGACTTTATAAAGCTATCGCTTTAAAATACTAAAATTATGGGATTAAATTAATATTATTACAAAAAATCAAAAAACTCCTTGCTTTTGTAATGATTATGTAATAATATACAACTATAAAATTTTAAGATAATTCAGTCATATTAAGAAAATTCTAAAAAAGTAATATATTAGTTTTTTGTGATATTTAACTTCTGGTCTATGGAAGGGGAATCTGGATGAGCGCATTGCTGGAAGTCAATGATTTAAAAACTTATTTTTTTAGGAAAAAACAGCCGATACCTGCAGTGGACGGCGTCGATTTTTCAATTAAAAAAGGGGAAACCGTTGCGCTGGTCGGTGAATCGGGATCCGGTAAAAGCATTACCTCTTTGTCAATCATGGGACTCGTCGAGGGCTCGGGCGGAAAGATCATGAACGGTTCCATCAAGCTCGAAGGACGGGATCTCGTTACATACAAAGAACAAGATTTATGCAAGATCCGCGGAAATGAAATCTCGATGATTTTTCAGGAGCCGATGACCTCGCTCAATCCGGTTTTGACGATCGGCGAACAAATCACAGAGGTGCTGATCTATCATAAAAAGCTATCGAAAAAAGAAGCTGCCAAAAAAGCGGTAGAATTATTAAAGCTTGTCGGATTTTCGAGGGCAGGCGAGCTGATGAAAGAATATCCGCACCGCCTGTCGGGCGGCATGAGGCAGAGGGTGATGATCGCCATTGCCTTAAGCTGCAATCCGAAGCTGCTCATCGCGGATGAACCGACTACAGCGCTTGACGTCACCATTCAAGCGCAAGTGCTGGAACTGATGAAAGACCTATGCGACAAATTCGATACCTCCATACTTCTCATTACCCACGATCTCGGCGTTGTGTCCGAAATTGCGGACCGCGTGATCGTCATGTATTGCGGACAAGTTGTTGAAAATGCCACAGTAGATGAACTATTCGATGAACCCCTGCATCCCTACACAAAAGGACTGTTAAACTCCATCCCTGTTATTGAAGGCTCCATTGAAAAATTAACAGCCATTAAAGGAAATGTGCCGACGCCTGACAACCTTCCGGCCGGCTGCCGGTTTGCTCCGAGGTGTCCGAGTGCGGGCGACAAATGCTGGGGCGCGCAGCCGGACTTGAAGACGCGTCCGGACGGCCGGTCTGTCAGATGTTTTTTATATGAGGAGGGAGAATAAGGGATGACTTCATCAGCTGAACCATTACAGCCCGGAGAGGAAATGAACCCGCAAGAATCCCTTCTGGAGCTGAAAGACGTCAAAAAGTACTTTCCGATCCGCTCAGGGATATTTCAGAAAAAAATCGGCGACGTCAAAGCGGTGGACGGCATCAGCTTTTCGCTTAAACGCGGCGAAACACTCGGCATTGTCGGTGAATCGGGCTGCGGAAAGTCGACCGCCGGACGGACGATGATCCGCCTTTATAAACCGACGGCAGGACAGATCTTTTACAAAGGCCGCGACATTTCAAGTTTGTCGGAAGAAGCGTTGAGAAAGAGCGTCCGCAAAAACATCCAGATGGTTTTCCAAGATCCGTTTGCCTCACTGAACCCGAGAAAAACGCTGCGTTCCATCATCAAAGAACCCTTCAACACGCATCATATGTACAATTTCAAAGAGCGCAACGAAAAAGCCGAAGAGTTTTTGGCTAAGGTCGGGCTGCACCCGTCGTTTGCGAACCGCTATCCCCACGAATTTTCCGGAGGGCAGCGCCAGCGGATCGGAATCGCGCGGGCGCTGGCTTTAAATCCGGAGCTTATTATCGCCGATGAACCGGTATCCGCATTGGACGTGTCAATCCAGGCTCAAGTGATCAACCTGATGGAAGAGCTTCAGGAAGAATTCAATCTGACATATTTGTTCATTTCCCATGACTTGAGCGTCGTCCGCCATATCAGCGACAGGGTCGGCGTCATGTATCTCGGCAAAATGATGGAGCTGACAGACAAGCATGAGCTGTACAACAACCCGCTTCATCCATACACGCAGGCGCTTATGTCCGCCGTTCCCGTCACCAGGAAGAAAGGCGGAACAAAGCGGGAGCGAATCGTTTTAAAAGGCGAGCTGCCGAGCCCCGCCAACCCTCCGAAAGGCTGTGTCTTTCATACGAGGTGTCCGGCCGCAAAAGCGATTTGCGCGGAAGCCGAACCCGCTTTCAAGGAAGCGAAAACAAACCATTTCGTGGCATGCCACCTTTACGAATAAAGGGGAAGGCCGTCACATATTAAATCCTTGAGAGGGGGAATGTCTTCTTTAAAAAACGGGGGTCAATCGGGTGGAAAGAAGGACAACAGTTTAATAAGGGGGAATTCATAAAATGAATAAACGCAAAACAGGATTTTCAATTTTAAGCTTGCTGCTGATCTTATCGATTTTTCTAACGGCGTGCAACAGCGGCGAAGTCGGAGGGGACGAAAAAGAAGGCAAATCTGACGGGAAGCCGCAAAAGGGCGGTGACTTGGTCATCGGTTCTACAGGGGAGCCTACGATGTTCAACGCTTTATATTCAACCGATGTGTCAAGCTCTGATATTGAAGGGTTTATTTTTGACGGACTTGTCGGCTCTGACACCGATTTGAATCCGACGATGAAGCTTGCTGAAAAAATAGATCAGTCGGAAGACGGCATAACGTATAACGTGACTTTGAAAAAAGGCGTAAAATGGCATGACGGCGAGGAGTTTACGGCCGATGACGTCGTGTTTACGTATAACATCCCATTAAGCAAAGACTATGCCGGTGAGCGCGGCTCCAATTTTGGAATGATTGATAAAGTGACGAAAAAAGGAGACTACGAGGTTGAATTCAAGCTCAAGCATCCGGACCCTTCATTTTTGCCTGTCTCTTTAAGCTACGGAATCCTCCCTGAGCATATTTTAGGGGACGTGCCGATTAAAGACCTTGGCGAACACGAATTTAACAGGAAAAAACCGATCGGAACGGGACCGTTTAAATTCGTAGAGTGGAAACAGGGGCAATACGTTAAAGTGGAAGCATTTGAGGATTACTACGGTGAAGGGCCATACCTTGACACGCTGACATACAAAGTGATTCCGGATGCCAATGCAGCGATCGCCCAGCTTCAGGCGGGAGACATTAATTATTTCGTCGTCCCGGGCACGGATGTGAAGACGGTCGAAAAATTCGATCATGTCAAGCTTGAGTCTGATCTAGGCCTGAACTATTCATACCTCGGCTGGAACGAAAAAAATGAGCTGTTTAAAGATAAAAAAGTCCGCCAGGCCTTAACCCATGCGATTGACCGCGAATCGATCGTTCAAAATGTGCTGGACGGCGATGGGGAAGTCGCGAATATTCCGGAAAGCCCTGTATCATGGAACTATCCGAAAGACGCCGATATTCCGGTCTTTGAATACGACCCGGAAAAAGCGAAGAAAATGCTCAAAGAAGCTGGTTGGGAAGATACAGACGGTGACGGCATTTTAGACAAGGACGGCAAAAAGTTCTCCTTTACCATTAAAACGAACCAGGGAAATAAAGTACGCGAAGATGCCGCGGTTGTCATCCAGCAGCAGCTGAAAGAAGTCGGAATCGAAGCGAAGCCGCAAATCGTCGAGTTCAGCGCTTTAATTGAACAAACGAGCGCGCCAAACTGGAATTATGACGCACTCCTGCTCGGTTGGAGCTTGGCGACCTTCCCTGATCAATATGATATCTTCCACTCCAGCCAGTCGAAAGCGGGCTTAAATAACATATGGTACAAAAACGAAGAAGTCGATAAGCTTCTCGTCAACGCGAAAAAACTGAAGGATCGGAAAGAATATTCGAAAGCTTACGAGAAAATTTACAAAATGATTGCCGAAGATCAGCCGTATACATTCCTGTTCTATTATAACTACCACCGGGCGATCCCTAAAAACCTGAAAGGCTTCGAATTTCATCCGAAAAACGATTTCTATGAAGTGAACAAATGGTGGCTGAAAAAATAATCTAATATTCTCTAAAGGGAGAGGGGATGTTCCTCTCCCTGGTTTTTAAAATCCATGATAAAAGGGGAATAGAAGATGGTTACATACATTATTCGGAGAACGCTGATGTCTATTCCGATCCTGTTTGGGATTACCATTCTTTCTTTCGCGATCATGAAAGCGGCTCCCGGTGATCCGGTGTCACTGATGGTCGATCCGTCCATTAAACAGGCTGACCGCGAGAAGTTCATCGAAAAATACGGACTGAATGAGCCCGAACATATTCAATATTTGAAATGGCTCGGCAATATGATGCAAGGGGACTTTGGCACTTCGATCGTCAGGAAAGGAACGCCTGTTATCGATTTGATTCTTGCCAGGCTTCCGAATACGCTTTTATTAATGCTTGTATCAACGATTCTGGCGCTTCTGATTTCGATCCCGCTCGGCGTGCTCTCGGCGAGGCGGCCCTATTCAAAGCTTGATTACGGTATTACGTTTACGTCTTTTATCGGACTTGCTGTTCCAAACTTTTGGTTCGGTTTAATTTTAATTATGGTGTTATCCGTGAATTTAGGCTGGTTTCCGACCGGGGGCGTTATGACGCTGAATTCGGGTTTTAGCTTGTGGGATCGGATTCATCATTTAATTTTGCCTGCTTTCGTACTCGCCACCGCAGATATGGCCGGGCTTACGAGATATACAAGGTCAAGCATGCTGGATGTGCTGCGCCAGGATTTTATCCGGACGGCAAGAGCGAAAGGTTTTAAAGAAAATCGGGTCGTGTACAAGCATGGACTGCGGAACGGGCTGCTCCCGGTTGTGACGATTTTCGGACTGATGATTCCTTCCTTTATCGGCGGTGCGGTGGTGACCGAACAGATCTTCAGCTGGCCTGGACTCGGGAAGCTGTTTATTGATTCCGCGTTTCAAAGAGACTATCCCGTGATTATGGCGATGACCGTCATATCCGCTGTACTGGTTGTCATCGGCAATCTAATAGCGGACATTCTGTATGCGATCATCGATCCGCGGATTGAGTATTAAGAAAGAGGGGAGTAAATCATGACACAGCCAAATCCACAAGTGCCTTCAGCGGAGATCGGGCTTCAAGAAAACGTTTCGCAAAAACCGGAAACGATGACAAAAATCTTTTTCGAGAAGTTTTTCAAAAACAAGCTCGCTGTCATCGGCGGAATTCTCTTGCTTATCATTGTACTGTCGGCCTTGTTTGCACCGCTGATTGCTCCATACCCGCCGGAACAGCAAAATCTGATGAACAAATTAAAAGCGCCGAGCGCGGAGCATTTGATGGGAACGGATAAATTCGGCCGGGATATTTTCAGCCGCCTGTTGTACGGCGCACAAATCTCGCTGCTCGTCGGTTTCGCGTCTGTCCTCGGTTCGATCACCATCGGAACCGTTGTCGGAGCGATCGCCGGCTATTTCGGCGGAATCATTGATGCCATTTTAATGAGAATTGTTGATATTATCTTATCCATACCCGACATCTTTCTGTTAATCACGCTGGTCACCATCTTCCAGCCGGGCATAGATAAACTGATTTTAATATTCGCCTTGACGAGATGGACGACGACGGCGCGCCTTGTCCGGAGCGAGTTTTTGTCCTTGAGGTCGAGGGAGTTCGTCTTGGCGGCGAAAACGATCGGCACAAGAAATTACAAAATCATCTTTTCTCATATTCTTCCGAATGCGATGGGGCCGATTATCGTTGCCGCGACGCTTTCAGTCGGTACCGTGATCCTTGCGGAATCGGCATTAAGCTATCTTGGATTCGGGGTTCAGCCGCCGATGGCAAGCTGGGGAAACATGCTTCAGGATGCACAGAACTTTACGATCATGATCCAGGCGTGGTGGTATCCGCTGTTCCCGGGCCTGATGATCCTGCTCACTGTGTTGTGCTTTAACTTCTTAGGCGACGGACTCCGCGATGCGCTTGATCCGAAGAATATTAAATGAATATAGAAAATTAGGAAGAGAAAACTAGATATTAACTTGAAAAAATTTTAAAAAAAGTTGATTATTGGAATTTTAGGGTGGTATATTTAAAGTGTAATACAAAAAAAATTTATCTATGTTCTTTAAGGAGGTGAATAAAAATGAAAAATAAAAAAGAAAATCTAGGTAACCGAAATAGTGGACATAGAATTAATGTTCTCTGTTAGTAGATGTATTTAGCCTTTAATGAATGAGGTACCAAAGATGAATAATCATCATAAGTCATAAGTCTTTGGTATCTCACTCTGAACAATTTTCTTAAATTACTTCTGAATAATTTCACCCCAGACCTCTAGGTATATTGATCAAGTTCAATGTACACAACATCCTCAATTTAATTTTTTTCTAAAAAGAATTTAATTGCACACTTAAACAAAAAACTTTGCTCACTTCCTTTAACACCCTTTTAGACAAATACATCAGAGATAGAATATAAAGTTGACTCTAGCAATTTTTTAAAAGCTATAAGGGGGAATACTTTTGTTTAATAGAAACAAAAACCAAATTCATGTGTTGGAAAAGATTAAGTTAAAGCCATCAAGATTTAATATTATACTCAAAAAAAACAATGAAGAAATTAAGCTTTATAATTCTTATACTGGGGAAATTATCAAATTTTCAAATGGAACAAAAGAAAAAGTACTAAATATATTGCATAGAAGAGAAATAAAATTTGAAAAAGGTGATAAGTGGATTGATCTTTTATATAACAAAGGATTTATTGTAAGATATGACACAGATGAGTATAAAAAAGCAACTGCTCAAAAATTTAAGTTATTATCAGAAAATCGAACATTGCATTTAATCCTGTTGCCAAATGAAGACTGTAATTTTCGATGCATTTACTGCTACGAGGATTTTTTAAAAAAGGAAATGAAAACTCATGTAAAAAAGGGGATTTTGAATTTTCTTGAAAAAGAATTGGTGAGCTACAAAAATTTAAATATATCTTGGTTTGGAGGAGAGCCCTTAGAATCTTTTAATGTAATCCAAGAACTGTCTGAAGAAATTAAAGTGTTGTGTAATAAAAATAAGGTAGATTATTTTGCAGATATAACAACAAATGGATATAATTTAGATGAGGAAAAATTTAAGAAGTTAATAGAACTTAATGTTAGTAATTTTCAAATTACTTTGGATGGTAATAGTCAAACTCATGATAGACAAAGAATAAAAAAAGACGGGGGTCCAACATTTAATAAAATTATTGAAAATTTGGTCAATTTAAAAAACACAAGTTATGAATATTCTATACTTCTAAGATCAAATATCAGTAAAGATGTTTCTGAAGTGATGTATGATTATATAGATTTAATGAGAGATTTGTTTAAAGATGATCCTAGATTTTTAATGCATTTTATCCCTGTTCTCAATTTAAAAGGAGAACAATCTAGTAATATTCATTTATGTAATACCAAAGATTTATTTCCCTATTATGAATATGCACAAGAACAAGGATTTAATTTTAATTTTTATAAAGGATTTATGGAGCCTGGGGGTTCAGAATGTTATGCATCAAATCCAAATTCTTATGTTATTGGATCAGATGGGATGGTATACAAATGTACAGTTGCATTTAATAACCCGTTAAATCACGTTGGCGATATTAAAGAGAATGGAGAAATGGAATTATATGAAGAAAGGCTCTCACTTTGGCTTTCCGGAGGAGCTAATGAAGATCCGAATTGCACTAAATGCTATTTTAGACCTGCCTGTCAAGGAAATGCTTGCCCTTTAGAACGGATTGAAGCGGAAAAAACTCCATGTCCGCCAATAAAACAAAACCTTAAGAGATATCTAAACCTTGTAGAGGAGGACTCCATTTATGGGTAAAAAAAAGATGTTGTTAGGGGTTACAGGTACAATTGGTGCAATCAACCTTCCTCAATTTATCTATACTTTACGCGACGAATATGACATAGATGTTATTTTGACAGAAAATGCTCAACGATTCCTATCTCCGCGAGCTATAAGGCCTTTTGTTCAAGGAGTTTATGAGAATGTTTTTTCTGATTGTTCTTCTAAAATCTTACACGTAGAACTAGTAAACGAAATAGATCGTTTCCTTATACTTCCTACTTCTGCGGCTACGCTTTCAAAAATAGCTAACGGAGCTGCCAATGACCTTTTAAGTTTAAGTGTACTTAATTATTCAGAGGCTATATATATTGCTCCAAACATGAACAATGAAATGTGGAATAATCCTGCTGTACAAAAAAATGTAAAAATTATAAAAGAGTTCGGGCATATTTTTGTTAATACTACCAGCTTGGGAATAAAAGCATCAAGTGGGGAAATTGTTCAAACTGAAGCGGGGCTTCCAGATCCTGATGAACTTTTGAAATTGCTAAGTGAAAAAGGAACCGTTTTATCAAAAAGCTAAACAGTCCTGTTAAATGAATAGAGGTATTAACGATGTTAAGCGTATTGAAAAATAAAAACTTTTTATTCTTGATATTGGGGCGTTTGGTAACCAATATTGGGGACAGTATGTATACAGTTGCGGCAATGTGGCTTGTGTTTGATTTATCAAAAAGTACATTTTATTCCGGATTAGCTGGTTTTTTGACGATGTTCCCAACTGTTTTGCAATTTTTAACAGGTCCGATTGTTGATAAAGTCAGATTAAATAAAGTTTTGGTTTGGAGTCAACTCATTCAAGCTATTCTGGTGTTGATTATTCCGTTTTTTTATTTCAGTGGATATTTGAACATTTGGATCATCATGATGATTATGCCTCTTATCGTATTCATTGAGCAATTTACTTATCCTGCGCAATCTGCCGCACTGCCTAAAATCATCAAAAGTCAAGATCTGGTTAAAGCAAACTCAATTATGTCATTTTCATATCAGGGTACAGATATTATATTTACTGGTATTGCAGGTATTGTGATTGCTTCGGCAGGAGCTATAAGCATATACTTAGTTGACTCTTTCACTTTTTTGTTAGCGGCGCTGTTTTTTAAGTGCGTAAAATTAGAACAAAAAAATGAGATAGAACATAAGCCCCGATTCCACTTCAAAAAAGTCATACACAATTATACAACGGATATAAAAGAGGGATTTACACTCATTCGTCATTCCCTCATTCCAAAAATCCTCTTGGGCTCGATGATTTCCAATTTCATGCTTAGTGCGACGATTGTGATTTTGCCAAGCTTCTCTTCGATTAGAGGAGGAGAAGAATACTATGGATATTATTTGGCTTCCATGTCATGCGGTTTACTGTTAGGTTCAATATTCGCAACAGTGTTTGGCCGATTCTCGATAGGATCACTTACGATATACGGATTTTTCATTTCAGGGGTTTTATGGAGTATTTCGGCGATCGCCACCTCTTCATACATATCGATTATTTTATTTGGTTTGTCTCAAATATCCATCGGCGTGACAAACGTCATTTTCATGTCCATTTTGCAAAGCATACTGCCGGAAGAGTTTATAGGGAGAGTTTTTTCTTTTATCGCAAGTTTGACAAGCATAGCAGCTCCTTTTGGATCTTTGCTGGGAGGGTTTACCGCGTCATTGATCGGCAGCGATAAGGTTTTCTTTATAGGAGGAATTGCCATGCTGTTTGTATCTGTTTATTGGGTGTTTCAGTCTTCTTTAAGATCAATTCCTTCATCAGAAAAAATAAACGCTAAAGAATACAGCTTTTTTACAAACGTGTTGAATAAATAATGTGTGAATTGCTTCATTCAGTCATCATGATTTTGCCCATTGTCTGGACTCCGCGATGCGCTTGATCCGAAGAATATGAAATAAAAAGCTGAGGGATTGCCGCCCTTGGCTTTTTTTTAACGGCGATTGCCATAATCTCATCCGCTTGGAATAAATTCCTTCCCCCTTGCCTATACTGTGGACAACAGTTTTTATTAAAAGTGAGGGGTTAGAAATGTTGTTTCTTCATGATGTGTGGGTGAATTGGTTTGAGGGAGAAGAAAATGGCTACAACGTCTGCCACTTTCATGAATGGCGGAAGGAAGACAGTGTTGAATTGCTTGACCAGGTGCCCTTGTTAAGGGTGTCGTCTGTTTTGTTTCACTACATAGAAAATGATTTGTCAGAGCTTCCGGCCGAATTATTGAACGATGTTCATCAAAAAGCATATATTCGCAAAAATCATGAGCGGACACAGCTTGATCATTGTTTCGTCGTAACGGACGGCATCGGTATTCTTGCGGTCGATACGGCCGGTTATACAATACCGGTAAGAAAAAGCCGCCTCATCCCGAGACAGGAGCAGCTCGTTTATGAAATGGTGAAGGACGTTGAAGAGGAAACTTACGATTTTGCACCAGAGAAGCTGCAATCTTCCAAGGAATACCACATTTTATCCTTATCACCGGAGCATGTCAGAGGATTAACGAGAAAAGAACGCCAGCTCAAACAGCTGCTGTTCATGGCGCTCGATCAGCTCAAAGGGCTCCAAAACCGGGCCGAGATCGCCTATTGGTACACCGAATGGAACCCGTATATGTATGAACAGATCAAGCGCATGACATTTGAAGAAATTTGGGACATGCTTTTCAATGAGACGATCGACGGATGGTCAGACAAGCACAGGGACTTTTGTGAAAATTTGATTAAAGGACAGCCGTTTTTTGAAAAGCTTTGGGAAATTGAGAATGAGTCTAAAGTCAACTAAATTAAAATAAAGACTGCCGAGAGTGAGGCGGTCTTTTTATTTGGAAAAGCGGAAATTCTATATTAAAAAATAAAAAATGTGAGCTGTCTTTCTGACAAAGCGGTCAACGAAGGACTGAAGACATGTGTCTTGAATTATTTATTATAGAAATATCGTGGTCTGAAGGCAATTGTATTCGGAGCTGCGGCTGTTCTCTATGAAAAACACCTTCCGATTATCGTACAATCGGAAGGTGTTTTTGGATCAGCGTCTTTTTCGGCCGAGCCCCATTGCATTTTCCATTTTTTTCAGCATCTTGTTTGCGGTTTGATTTGCGCGTTCTGCGCCTTCGTCCAAAATCCGGTCCAGCTCTTCAGATTCGATCAATTCGTGGTAGCGGTCTTGAATCGGCTTCAGCGCGCCGATGACGACTTCGGCAAGGTCTGATTTAAATTCGCCGTAGCCTTTGCCTTCGTATTTCGCCTCAAGCTCTTCGATTGAGACTTGTCCGAGAATCGAATAGATCGTCAGAAGGTTGGATACACCGGGTTTGTTTTCTTTATCATATTTGACGATTCCGTCGGAGTCCGTGACAGCGCTTTTGATTTTTTTCTCGAGCTGCTTTGGATCATCGAGCAGGGTGATGAACGCTTTTTGGTTCGGATCTGATTTGCTCATTTTTTTGAGCGGATCGGCAAGCGACATAATGCGGGCGCCGACTTTCGGTATTTTAACCTCCGGAACCGTGAAGATGTCATTGTATTTCTTATTAAAACGCTCCGCCAAGTTCCGGGTTAATTCAAGATGCTGCTTCTGATCTTCGCCGACAGGGACGACGTCTGTTCCATAAAGCAGGATGTCCGCCGCCATTAATGGAGGATATGTCAAAAGCCCGGAGACGACGGCTTCTTTTCCGGCTGATTTATCCTTGTACTGCGTCATGCGCTCAAGCTCGCCGATGTAGGCGACGCACTGAAGCATCCATCCCGCCTGGGCGTGTGCAGGCACTTCCGATTGGATAAACAGCGTCGCTTTTTTCGGATCGAGGCCGACCGCCAAATACAGCGCGGCAAGGTTCCGGATGTTCTTTCTCAGCGCGAGCCGGTCCTGCGGGACTGTGATCGCGTGCTGATCGACGATGCAGAAGTAACAGTTGTAGTCATCCTGCAAGTCGACAAACTGCTTCATCGCTCCGATATAGTTGCCGAGGGTGACAGAGCCGCTCGGCTGGATACCGGAAAAAATCGTTTTTTTCATGTGAATCCCTCTCTTTTCATTTCAAAATAAAAAGGCCCACTCTTCCCTCAAAAGAAAAGGGACGAATGAACCGTGGTGCCACCCTGATTATTTCATTATGGTCAAAATGAAATCGCTCTAGACGTTTGTAACGGAGTCTTCTCCGGCTGAGCCTACTTATCCGTGTTCGGTCAGCTGCTCAGAAGCCCATTCCACATTCGCCATTATCCGCTCCCAGCACCGCGGACTCTCTTTAAATGGGGAGAAATGTGTACTCTTCTTCTTCATCGCATGTTATTCATAATTTTATTATATATAAATTTTAAATGAAAGTCGACAACCCCGGGGAAAAGAAAACGAATACCGGGCTGAATAAAGTTGGCGCGGCATCGTTCGGTTCGATATAAAGAATGGCGAATGTTATACGTGTAAAACGTTTTAACATGTAAAACATTAACTTTCCTTTTAATGTGGTTACGCTTTAAAACAGAGAAGTGTATTTGTACATTTGGTAGAAAACCTGACAATCATAAATAGTTTGAATAAAAAAATAATTGAAAATTAATATTGCAATAAATTATTCTATTAATTATAATGAATTTGTTCACCTCGGTGTTACAGGTTTCTTACATAACAAATATTCAGAAAAGACGAAACAGAGGAAAAAGTATGGCAAGTGGGCCTATTACTTTTTTATGATAAATCTGAATGTTCAGGAGTAAGGAACTAAAAAAACAAGAAATTGGGGGGGTTTCTCTTTGAAAAAGCGTTTGTCATTTATCAGTTTAATGCTCATTTTCACACTCGTCCTCAGCGCCTGCGGCTTCGGCTCAAGCTCCGGTGACGGCGGTAAAAAAGACAGCAAAGGGAAAGACACATTAAATGTCAACATTAAAACAGAACCGTTTTCACTACATCCGGGACTCGCAAACGATTCGGTGTCTGCAAACGTGCTTCGTCAGACTTTTGAAGGATTGACGACCATCGGCAAAGACGGAAAGCCGGTTGAAGCGGCAGCCGAAAAAATCGAAGTCAGCGACGACCAGAAAACATACACATTCACGCTCCGCGACGCGAAATGGTCAAATGGAGATCCTGTAACAGCAGAGGATTTTGAATACGCATGGAAATGGGCGCTCGACCCTAAAAACGAGTCGCAATATGCGTATCAGCTTTACTACTTAAAAGGCGGAGAAGCGGCGAACACCGGCAAAGGGAAAATTGAAGATGTCGGCGTTAAAGCTGTTAATGATAAGACTTTAAAAGTCGAGCTTGAAAAACCGACACCGTATTTTACTGAACTGACGGCATTCTACACATATATGCCAGTCAATAAAAAGGTAGCAGAGAAGAATCCGAAATGGTACACAAACGCAGACGAGAACTACGTATCTAACGGACCTTTCAAAATGGCGAAATGGAAGCACGGCGGTAACATCGTGCTGGAGAAAAACGACCAGTACTGGGATAAAGACGCTGTTAAGCTGAAGAAAATCAATATGGCGATGGTCAACGATCCGAACACGGGTCTGAACATGTACAAAAAAGGCGAGCTTGACTTTGTAGGGCAGCCGCTTGATCAGATTTCAACGGACGCGATTCCAAGCCTGAAAAAAGAAGGCCTGCAAATTGATCCGTTCGCATCGGTTTACCTGTACAAATTCAACACTGAAGCGGCTCCGCTTAACAATGTCAACATTCGTAAAGCACTGACATACGCGATCAACCGCGAAGCGATCGTCAAAAACATCACACAAGCGGAACAGCTGCCTGCGATGGGATTAGTGCCGCCGGCGGTCCACGGCTTTGAATCCAACAAAGGCTATTTCAAAGACCATGATGTCGATAAGGCGAAAGAACACTTGGAAAAAGGCTTGAAAGAGCTCGGTTTGAAAAAAGCTTCAGACCTTCCGAAAATCACGCTTTCCTACAACACGGATGAAGCGCACCAAAAAATCGCTCAAGCCGTTCAGGAAATGTGGAACAAGGAACTGGGCGTAGATGTGGAATTAGGCAATGAAGAATGGAACGTTTACATCGATAAGCTCCATGCCGGAAACTATCAAATCGGCCGTTTAGGCTGGACCGCCGACTTTAACGACGGGATGAACTTCCTTGAAACATACCGCGACAAAGAAGGCGGAAACAATGATACGAACTGGGAAAACGCGAAGTATAAAGAGCTGCTGAATAAAGCATCAAGAGAAACTGATTCAGCGAAACGCATCGAGCTGATGAAAGAAGCGGAAAGCATCATCATGGATGAGCTGCCGGTCGCACCGATCTACTTCTACACAATGCCGTATCTTCATGATGAAAGCTTAAAAGACTTTGTTCTGACCGGTACAGGTGAGATCTATTTCAAAACCGCGCATTTTGAATAAAATTGCATGAAAGTATATGGGGCTTAGACTTTCCCCCCATATACTTTTATTTATGAAAAGAAGTTAATAGACTGAATATTCGGAGGTGTGTAAAATTGATTAAATATTTAGGCCGTCGTCTTGTTTATATGTTAATTTCTCTCTGGGTTATCGTAACAGCTACCTTCTTCCTGATGAGAGCGATACCGGGCGGACCCTTTTCAGGCGAGAGGAAACTTCCCCCTGCAATTGAAGCCAGTCTCAATTCCTACTATGGTTTAGACCAGCCTCTTTTTAAACAATATCTCGATTATTTAGTATCGGTAGCAAAGTGGGATTTCGGGCCGTCATTTAAATATAAGGGACAAACTGTGAACGACTTGATCAGCTCAGGGTTCCCGATTTCTTTTACACTCGGATTGGAAGCGATTTGCCTTGCGCTCGCTTTCGGCGTATTGTTCGGCGTGATCGCCGCGCTGAAGCGAAACAAGTGGCAGGACTACACAGCGATGATCATTGCGGTTGTCGGGATCTCTGTGCCGAACTTCATCATGGCCGCGCTTCTCCAATACGTGCTGGCAATGAAGCTGGGCATGTTTCCTGTCGCGCAATGGGAGTCATGGGGACATACTGTGCTTCCTGCAATCGCTGTTGCCTCGATGCCGATGGCGTTTATCGCCCGTTTGACGCGCTCCAGCATGCTTGAAGTGTTGAGCAGCGACTATATCCGCACGGCGCGTGCAAAAGGTTTGAGCACATCAGCCGTTACGTTTAAGCATGCGATACGAAATGCCATCATGCCGGTTGTTACATATATGGGCCCAATGGCGGCGTCCATTTTGACAGGAACGTTTGTCGTCGAAAAAGTCTTCGGTATACCAGGACTCGGCATGCACTTTGTCACAAGCATTACGAACCGAGACTATACGGTGATCATGGGCGTTACCGTCTTCTTCGGGGCAATCTTGCTGCTTTGCGTCTTGATTGTCGATCTTTTATACGGCTTAATTGATCCGCGCATTAAATTGTTTGGCGCTAAGAAAGGGGAGTAAGAGGATGCAGCAAATACCAAAAGACATGTTTGAACCTGCAGCTGTTGACCATAGCGAAGCCGAAAAGATCTCAAAGAAAAACCTTTCTTTTTGGACAGACGTATTCTTGAGATTTAAAGAAAACAAGCTGGCGCTGTTTGGACTGGTGGTTCTGATCCTGATCGCTCTGATGGCTATCTTCGCGCCGGTGTTCTCAAGCTTTCAATATGAAGAAACAGATTTAACGAATGCGAACCAGCCGCCAAGCGGTGAGCACTGGTTTGGAACAGATGACCTTGGAAGGGACGTATTCGTCCGTACATGGGTCGGCGCCCGCATCTCGCTGACAATCGGACTCGCTGCTGCGCTGATCGACGTTTTGATCGGTGTGATATGGGGTGCGATTTCCGGCATCAGAGGCGGACGTACCGATGAAATTATGATGAGAATAGCAGATATTTTATGGGCGATTCCTTCTTTATTAATGACCATCCTGCTGCTCGTTGTTATGGGAAAAGGCCTGATCACGATGATCGTGGCGATGGTTATTACGGGCTGGATCAACATGGCGAGAATCGTCCGGGGCCAAGTACTCCAGCTTAAAAATCAGGAGTTCGTACTCGCCTCAAGAACATTGGGAGCGAAAAACTCGCGCATTATCAGAAAGCACCTGCTGCCCAACATCATGAGCCCGATCTTGGTCACCATGACATTAACCGTTCCTACGGCTATTTTCTATGAGGCGTTTTTAAGCTACCTCGGCCTCGGGGTTCCGCAGCCGCTTGCAAGCTGGGGAACGATGGCAACAGACGGTGTTCAGGGATTGGAATACTACCCTTGGCGCCTGTTCTTCCCGGCTACTTTTATCTGTCTGACCATGTTTGCATTCAACGTTATCGGCGACGGACTGCGCGACGCTTTAGATCCGAAGCTGCGTAAATAAAGGAGTGAGAAAGATGAAACACTTACTTGAAGTGAAAGATTTAGCCATTTCTTTTAAAACATACGCCGGAGAAGTACAGGCGATCCGCGGCGTCAACTTTCATGTTGACAAAGGAGAGACGCTTGCGATCGTCGGTGAATCCGGATCAGGTAAAAGCGTCACTTCACAGGCAATTATGAAACTGATTCCGATGCCGCCGGGCTATTTTAAAAACGGACAAATCTTATTTGACGGACAAGACCTGGTTCCGAAAACGGAAAAAGAGATGCAGTCGATCAGGGGAAAAGAGATCGGCATGATCTTTCAGGATCCGATGACTTCTTTGAACCCTACAATGAAAGTCGGCCGCCAAATCACAGAAGTGCTGTTTAAGCATGAAAAAATCTCAAAAGAAGAGGCCAATAAGCGGGCGGTAGAGCTTCTCAGCCTTGTCGGAATTCCGATGCCTGAACGCCGCGTCAACCAGTATCCGCACGAATTCAGCGGCGGGATGCGGCAGCGCGTCGTCATCGCAATGGCGCTTGCGGCCAATCCAAAGCTTTTAATTGCGGACGAACCGACAACGGCTCTTGATGTGACGATTCAGGCGCAGATTTTAGAGCTGATGAAAGACCTGCAGAAAAAGATCGAGACATCCATCATTTTTATTACGCACGATCTCGGCGTTGTCGCGAACGTCGCCGACAGAGTCGCCGTCATGTACGCGGGACAGATTGTGGAGATCGGTACGGTCGACGAGATTTTCTACAATCCGAAGCATCCGTATACATGGGGGCTGCTGGCTTCAATGCCGAGCCTTGACAATGACGGTGATGAGGAATTAATGGCGATACCGGGCTCTCCGCCGGATTTGACCAATCCGCCGAAGGGCGATGCCTTTGCGTTAAGAAGCCCGTACGCAATGAAAATCGATTTTGAACAGGAGCCGCCGATGTTTAAAATATCTGATACACATTATGTGAAGTCATGGCTTTTGCATCCGGATGCTCCAAAAGTCGAGCCTCCGGCGGCTGTCAAAAGCAAGATGAAGGAGTTTAAAAATCAGTATGAAAAACCGGTTCAAGTGAAAGAAGGTGAATGACATGGCAGAAAAACTGCTCGAAATCAAGAATTTAAAACAGCACTTTTCAACGCCGAAAGGGATTGTAAAAGCTGTTGACGGAATCTCTTTTGACATTTACAAAGGGGAAACGCTCGGTCTTGTCGGAGAGTCCGGCTGCGGAAAGTCGACGACCGGCCGTTCGATCATTCGTTTGTATCAAGCGACTTCCGGAGAAGTCTTGTTTAAGGGAAAGAATGTCCACGACAAAAAGTCTGCCAAGGACCTTCTCGAATTCAACCGGAAGATGCAGATGATTTTTCAGGACCCGTATGCATCCTTGAATCCGCGGATGACGGTTGCCGACATCATCGCAGAAGGTATTGACATCCACGGTTTGGCCAAAACGAAAAAAGAACGGCTTGAGCGCGTTCATGAACTCCTCAATCTCGTCGGCTTAAATAAAGAACACGCGAACCGCTATCCGCACGAGTTTTCCGGCGGACAGCGCCAGCGGATTGGAATCGCAAGGGCGCTGGCGGTCGAACCGGAATTCATCATTGCCGATGAACCGATCTCTGCACTGGACGTGTCCATTCAGGCGCAAGTCGTCAATTTAATGAAGGATTTGCAAAAGGAAAGAGGACTGACATACCTTTTCATCGCTCACGATCTGTCGATGGTCAAATATATCAGCGACAGGATCGGCGTCATGTATTTCGGGAAGCTTGTTGAATTGGCGCCGGCAGATGAATTGTATGAAAATCCGCTTCATCCGTATACACAATCATTGCTTTCCGCCATTCCTCTGCCTGATCCGGATTATGAGCGCACGCGCGTGCGGAAGACGTATGATCCGTCCGTCCATCAGCTGAAAGGCGACGAACAGATGGAGCTCCGCGAAGTAAAGCCCGGCCATTTCGTCATGTGTACAGAGGAAGAATTTAAAGCCTATCAATCCAAATAAACGAAGCAGGAAGACAGCCGTCACAAGGCTGTCTTTTTTGATGCAGAACCACAGCCGGCAATTTTTTTGAGAAAAAATTTGAAACCTTAGCGTAAGACAACCGTCTTAGTATATGTAGGTAACATGCTCAGCTTCAATGAAGCTCCTTTCTAAAAAAGATTTTGTTTAAACTAAAAAGAAAGCGGGTATATCTAAAGTGTGAAATTAGAACATCCATAAGGAGCAAATCAATGAACTGGTATGAGAAGCTTAGCGAGTATTTCCCTATTGAAGAAATGAAATCAAAAGAGCATATGGAAGCATTGTTAAAGGAACAAAACGATATTTACCATAAAGAAGAAGGCCGTCATCATGTGTTGATGTACGCCGAATTCGACTCTTTTATTTTCATCGACTATTTATTCGTTTCTAAAGACGCACGAGGACAGGGACTTGGATCCAAGCTGATTGAGAAGCTGAAAAAGAAAAACAAACCGATCCTACTCGAAGTTGAGCCCGTGGATGAAGATGATGCCGATACGGCGAAACGTCTTAAATTTTATCAAAAGGAAAACTTTAAACACGCTGAGTCGATTGGTTACCGCCGCCGGTCACTCGCAACCGGCAAAGTGAACAAAATGGAGATTCTGTATTGGTCTCCAAAATCAAACACAGAGAAAGAAGTGTTTGACGCGATGAAAGAAACGTACGAAAAAATCCATACATACAAAGATGAAAAATGGTATGGAGAATCTTATGAAGATGTGGATGACGTCCTTACGATTGTTGACGATCATAAACAGAAGAACATTTTCGATGAATTAAGCTAAATGAGAATAAGACCTGGCATAAAAAAGCAAAAGTCGCTGGATTGTCAAAAAATTTCTGTTACAGACTGTTCACACTTACTTTTTTATAGTATAATACTCAATAAAGATTACTTTTTTAGAGTTATTTCAATTTAAGAATACGCTAATTTCATTCTACTTTTTAAGGAGTGAAGCAATATGGTTACATTATATACATCCCCAAGCTGCACGTCTTGCAGAAAGGCGCGCGCATGGCTAGAAGAACATGATATTCCGTTTACGGAAAGAAATATTTTTTCAGAGCCTTTATCAATTGATGAAATAAAAGAGATTTTACGAATGACGGAGGACGGAACAGACGAAATTATTTCAACTCGTTCCAAAGTGTTCCAAAAGCTGAACGTCAACCTTGAAACAATGCCGCTTCAAGAGCTGTACCAGCTCATCAATGAACATCCGGGCCTTTTGCGCCGTCCGATCATCATTGACGAAAAGCGCCTGCAGGTTGGATACAACGAAGACGAAATCCGCCGCTTCCTGCCGCGCAAAGTGCGCACATTCCAGCTTCGTGAAGCGCAGCGTCTTGCAAACTAAAAGAAGGCTGAATTTTTCAGCCTTCTTTTAGTTGTAGACAAAATCGTTTAGATTTTGTCAACTTTTGATTCAGCGTGATCCGAAAACCTTTGCAGTCTAGGAAGGCCGAGCATCGGAGCGCAGCGAATGTTGGAATTCGTGAGCACCGACGCGCAGGCCCTGACAACGAATGCGAGGGTTTGTCGGCACGCTGAGAAGGCTGAATTTTTCAGCCTTCTTTTTTTAATGCTTTTCACTCGTCTGTTCATAATAAATACTGGCTAAAATCACAAAAATAACCGTAAGGACGGGCAGCAGCATTTCGAGGGTGCTGTGCTGCGCCATAAAGGAAGACAACTCCTGCTCCCTGACGATCATTTCGCCGCCAGTATAAGCCAGCAGTCCGCTTCCTGCGTATATTAAGAGCGGAAATTTGGCAAGAGCCGCTTGAATCAGCCTGCTGCCCCAAATGATGACCGGAACGGAGACCATCAGGCCGACAACGACAAGCATCAGGCGTCCGTGTGAGGCTCCGGCGACCGCAATCACATTATCAAGGGACATGAACAAGTCGGCAATCACGATGATGCGGATCGCCTTAAATAAAGATGTCCCGCCTTTGACATGCTGGGCATCTTTTTTCTCAATCAGAAGCTGATATCCTAAGTACAAAAGGAAGATTCCTCCGATAAATTGCAGATAAGGAACCGCGAGCAGGTATACTGCTGCCATGGTTAGCGCGATTCTCATCATGATGGCGATCAATGTGCCGATGATGATCGCTTTTTGCCTTTGCCGGGGAGGCAAATGACGGCTTGCCATTGCAATCACAACAGCGTTGTCGCCGCCAAGTATGAGATCGATTCCGATGATCACAAGGAACGACATCAGTATATCGTGTTCCATCCACTGGCACCTCGCTTTGCCTTTGCATCGGGACTTGCTAAAAAGGCCCCCGCATTAATAGCTGCTGCTTGTACAACTAATATATGAAGCGGGCCGGAAAATATGTTAGCTTGACCTTGGAGGCGTTTTTATTTCTTTTCCGCCTTTTTTATCATAAAATAGAAAATAAAGATTGATCAGGGATAAGGTTAAGAAGTGGACGTAATGGGTAAAGTGTAGTAAAGTACAATTAATTGGGAGCTTAGTTATCCCTTCAACATCTTACAAAGAAGGGAAGGTTGGCAAATGGAAATCGAAAGAATAAACGAACACACGGTTAAGTTTTATATTTCCTACGGTGATATCGAAGACCGCGGGTTTGACAGAGAAGAAATTTGGTACAATCGAGAACGCAGTGAAGAGCTTTTTTGGGAAATGATGGACGAAGTGCACGAAGAAGAAGAGTTTGCCGTTGAAGGCCCCCTTTGGATTCAAGTGCAGGCCCTTGACAAGGGATTGGAAATCATTGTGACAAGAGCTCAGTTGTCCAAAGACGGACAAAAGCTGGAACTGCCGATTCCTGAAGATAAAAAACAGCATGTAGCAGAAGAAAGCCTTGATGCTTTGCTTGACGACTTTCAAAAAGAAGAGCAGGCAGAAGAGCAGAAACTGCAGTTTGTTTTAAAATTTGACGATTTTGAGGATTTAATCTCACTGTCAAAAATGTCTGTCAGCGGTTGCCAAACGACATTGTACTCTCATGAAAACCGCTATTATTTATTCGTGGATTTCAATGAACTGCCTGATGAAGAGGTGGAAAACCAGCTGAGCATTCTGCTGGAATATGCCTCAGAATCAAAGATGACGATTCATATGCTGAAAGAGTATGGAAAACTGATTGCAGCGGATCATGCTCTTCATACAATAAAAAAGCACTTTGCATAAAAAAGCCGGTTTCCTTTGAAGCCGGCTTTAACCTTCTCCATTACGGGGAAGGTTTTTTTGTGAACTTTATGAACAAAAAGAATATTATGCAGTTAAACTGTGCAGGAAAAGACGAGGAAGCTATAATGAAAGCGATTACAATAAAGGGGGAGCACAACATGACAAAGAGGGGCAGATGTTACGGCTTTACGATTTTACTTGTGTTTGCGCTGATTTTGGGAGGATGCGGCGGAAACACGGCTTCAAATAAAGCCGCGAATGAAAAAGACTTTAAGCCTTCGAAAGCAATCGAGGTCGTCGCGCCTGCCGGAGCCGGCGGGGGATGGGATACAACGGCCAGAACGATCTCGAAAATCATGGGTGAAGAAAAATTGATTGAAAAGATGGCTGTCGTCAACAAACCGGGCGGCGGTGGAGCGTCCGGATGGTCGTATGTCCACCGCAAAAAAGGCGATAATCATACGTTGTTTGTTACATCACCGCCGATTTTGTTCGTGCCTTTAAACGGACAATCCCAGTACGGCCACAATGATTTTACGCCGATTGCAAGCGTGATTGCCGATTACGGAGCGTTTGTCGTTCATAAAGATTCGCCTTATCAGTCGATGACAGACCTTGTGGATGCGCTTAAAAAAGATCCGAAAGCAGCTTCTATTGTAGGGACGTCTTCTCCTGGAAGCATGGACCACATGCAGTTTGTCAGCGCTGTTCAAAAGGCGGGCGTTGATGCGAAAAAGCTGAAATATATTACGGCTCAAGACGGCGCAGGGATGAGCATGCTGCTCGGCAAAAAAGCCGACGTCTACTCGACGGGTGTCGGTGAAGCGGCCGAACAAGCGCGAGCCGGAAAAGTCAGAGTGCTGGCCATCACCGCTCCCGAACGCATGAAAGGAGATACCGTCAAGGATTTCCCGACTTTAAAAGAGCAGGGAATCGATGATGAATTTACGGTTTGGAGAGGATTTATGGGACCTCCGGGAATGAGTAAGTCCGCCGTAAAGTATTATGAGGAAAAAATCAAAGAGATGATGGAAAAAGACAGCTGGAAATCGATTCGGGACAGCTATGGATGGACGGATAACTTTATGGGCCATCAAGAATTTAAGGACTATCTTGACACTCAATATAAAGAAATGAAAGCGCTCCTTGATGAGATTGGATTGGGCGACAAATAAAACGGTCTCCGCGCGCGGGGTTGCCGGTACGCAGAGCCTAAAAGCCCCGCCCGGCACAGCCCGCGACCGGCATGCTGAAATCGAGAAAGGCTGGTGTAAACCATGAGAATCACAAACCGGGCCGTTTCTGTCATCATTTTGGCTGTAGCAGCCATTTACCTGGCGCTCAGCTTTAATTTAGACAGCTATCCGTACGCGGTGATCGATGCGGATGTGCTGCCGAAAAGTTTAGGCATATTGCTTCTCATATTAGGCATATTTCTGTTTTTTGAAAAAGATCAAAAGGATACAACGGTGAAAAAGCTGTTTCAGCTGCAGAAAAAAGACGTTAAGGTCATGATGCTTTGTGTTGTTTCTCTGTTGATCTACATTTCCGTTTTAGAATTCATCGGATTTTTGCTATCTACTGTGATGCTGCTGCTCGTTTTGCCCGCGGTGTTGGGATATCGGAACTGGAAAACTGCTGCGATCGTTTCCCTGGTTTTCAGCAGCACAATTTATTTTTCATTCAATTATGTACTCAACATCATGCTTCCGCAGGGGGTTATGCCTTTTTAATCGAACATAAGGAGGGAAGTGAATGTTAGATAGTATTTTATACGGGTTTCAGGTGGCGCTGACTCCGCAGAATATCATGTTCGCTTTTATCGGAGTGCTGATCGGGACGATTATCGGGATGCTGCCCGGGCTCGGGCCGATCACCGCGATTGCCATTATGATCCCATTAAGCTATGGAATGGATCCGGCCTCCGCGTTAATTTTGATGGCGGGTGTCTATTACGGAGCGGTCTTTGGCGGTTCAACATCATCGATTCTGTTAAATGCCCCCGGAGTGGCAGGCACTGTCGCGACATCGTTTGACGGCTATCCGATGGCAAAGCAGGGGAAAGCGGGGAAAGCCCTTGCCATCGCTGCAATTTGCTCCTTTGCAGGCGGAACGATCACCGTAGTTGCGCTGATGCTCGTCGCGCCGACAATGGCAAACATTGCGGTGACATTTGGGCCGACAGAATATTTTGCATTGATGATGCTCGGCTTGGTGGCAATTTCGAGCCTTTCCGAAGGATCGACGGTCAAAGCGCTGATCTCTGCGACATTGGGCTTTATGACGGCTACCATCGGGATTGATCCGCAGACGGGGACCGAACGGTTTACATTCGGTGCGGCAAGCCTTCTGGAAGGAATCGATTTTCTGATCGTGGCGCTCGGTTTGTTTGCACTTGCTGAAGTTGCGTTTTTAATCAAGACGCGGAACAAGCCGATGACAGAGGGAGCGTCTCAGGTCGGCAGCCTGAAGGTGACGAAAAGCGAAATGAAAGAGATTTCGGGACCGATCGCAAGGCATTCGGTCATCGGATTTCTGCTCGGCATCCTGCCTGGTGCAGGAGCGACGATTGCATCATTTATTTCTTATATTACGGAGAAAAGAATCTCAAAACATCCCGAAACGTTTGGCAAGGGAAATATTAAAGGAGTCGCAGCTCCTGAGACTTCGAACAATGCGGCAACGAGCGGCGCATTCGTACCTCTCCTGACACTCGGGATTCCCGGATCAGGGACAACGGCCGTCCTGCTCGGCGCACTTTTGGTCGTCGGCGTTCAGCCGGGGCCGCTCATGCTTACGGATCATCCCGACGTGTTCTGGGGCGTGATCGCAAGCATGTATATCGGCAATTTATTTCTGCTGATTTTAAATTTGCCGTTAATTCCTTTCTTGTCAAAAATTCTTCTGATTCCGAAGCAGCTTTTGATTTCGCTCATATTTGTTTTCTGCCTGATCGGCGTCTACGCTGTGACATTTAATGTCGTACACCTTTATATTCTCGTGTTCTTCGGAATTCTCGGATATTTTATGAGAGTGCTGTCTTTTCCAGCGGCTCCGTTTATTTTGGCTTTTATTCTCGGAAGTTTGATGGAAGAGTCGTTCAGACAAGCGATGACACTGTCATCAGGAAGCCTGTCCGTGTTTTTTGAAAGTCCCGTCACAATCGGTTTATTGATTACGGCTCTATTGTCTCTCATCGTGCCGCCGATTTCCCGGGCAATGAAGAACAGAAATAAAAAGTCGATCGATTTGGAAGGCTAAGCTGTCGATGTCCGGAACGCTACGTTTCCGGACTTTCATTTTTTACGGGCTTGTAGCGCCGTTCGGGCCGCCCGACGGTTCCATAGTAAAGTTCTGTTTTTACATGCTTTTCGGCAGCTAAAAATTCTAAATAGCGCCTTGCGGTCGTCCGGCTGACACCGATGGTGCGCCCGAGGTTTTCGGCGGTGATGCCATCGCTGTTTTCGCTTTTGTTTAAAACGCCGGCTACTTTTTTCAGCGTCAGTCCGTCGATTCCTTTCGGATAATCGGCTTTAGCAATTTGTTCTTTCGTGATGCTCCGCCTTTTTGCCATCAGGCTGTCAACGTCTGTCTGGTCGATTGAAGACATTTCATTTACTTTGAGCCGGTAAGACCGATAGTTTAACAGCGTTTCTTTCAGCCTGGAAAACATAATCGGCTTGATCAAATAATCGACGGCTCCCGCGCGAATCGCCTGTTCAACATATTCGACTTCCTTAGCCGCCGTAATCATCATGACGTCTGTATGCCTGAGCGTTTGTCTGATCAGCCAGAGAAGCTCCATGCCGGAGCCGTCCGGCAGAAAAATGTCGAGCAGGAAAAGGTCGGGCTTCACGTCCGGAAGCAAATCTTTTGCATCTTGAAAATTTTCCGCGATTCCAATGACAGAAAATCCATCAATTTTGCTGATCAGTTTTTGGTGGATGTCAGCGTTTCTGATGTCATCCTCTACGATAAATACTTGTAATGCTTTCATAGGTCAGTCCCCCAGCGTTTCTCTATTTTGGTATCACGACAGTAAACAATGCTCCGCCAAGGTCGCTTTTGTCCGCTTTAATTTGCCCGTTTAACGCATTGACGGCTTCTTTAACTAAAAAGAGGCCGAGGCCGCGGTGGTTTGCCGTTTTTGTCGAATAAAACTTTTGAAAGATCCGCTCCTGTTCCCCCTCGGGAATACCGTCTCCCGAGTCTTCGACTTCAATTAATATGTGATCTGCACCGTCTGACAAAAAGACAAGGATGCTGCGGTCTTTTTTGTGGGAAACGGCGTCAAAGGCATTCTCAATCAAATTTCCTAAAATCGTAATGAATTTTCCCTTATCCATTTCGTCCGGCAAAGCGTTCAATTTTGAGCTTTCATCAATTTCCAGGTTGATGTGCAGCTCTTTGGCACGGTTGACCTTACCCAGCAGCAACCCGGAAAGAAGCGGATCTGGAATCGAATGGATGAGAAATTGCAGCATATCCTGATGGCTTTTATTCTCTTTTTGGATCAACTCGAGTGCTTCAGGATAGCTTTCCAGCTGAATCAGTCCCGCGATTGTATTCAGCTTGTTTGAATATTCGTGGGTCTGGGCTCTCAGACCTTCCGCGTATTGCGAAGTTTGCGCCAGCTTTTTGGAGAGTTCGTCAATATCCGTCTTTCTCCTGAAGCTCGCAACGGCGCCGCGGATTTTTTCGTTTTCGAAAATCGGCACTCTGTTGACGATTAATTCTTCGTTTCCGATCGTTAATTCCTGATCTTTTTGCGCCGTTTTCGTTTTCAGCACTTCGGGGAGCAGCGTATCCGGAAGAAGCTCGGAAATCGGTTTGCCGAGCCACTGATCTTCGCTTTCGACACGAAGCAGCTCACACGCTTTTCTATTCAAAAGCGTGATTTCTTCATGTTTATTGATGGCGATCAAGGCCTCGTGCACAGATTCTGTAATCGCCTGCTTTTCAGTATATAATTGATTAATTTCATAAGGCTCAAGGCCGAAAATGGACTTTTTGACATTGCGGGAAATATAGACGGCTCCCAAAATCCCCATCAGCACGACAAATCCCAATAAAAATATGAATTTTGACTGATATTGATAGACGATGTCCTGAATATTTTCTATTAAAAAACCGACTGAGATGATGCCGACGATTTCGCCGTTTTCATTATGGATCGGCGCTTTGCCCCTGATGGCCGGGCCAAGCGTGCCGACGGCTTCCGAAACGTATGCTTCACCTTTTTCAAGGGCGCGCCGATTGTCTCCGCCGACCATTGGTTTGCCGATTTTTCCAGGGTCCGGATGAGCATAGCGAATCGCATCCGCCGAGCCGATCACGATGTATTGCGCACCGGACTGTTTTCTCGCATTTTCTGCAATTGGCTGAAGGGTTCGAGACGGATCGTCCGTTTCAAACGCTTTCTGAACGGAAGGCATGTGGGCGAGCGTTTTCGCCATATCGAGCGCTCTGGCCTGGATTTGTGTTTTTAAAGAATTTTCTAAAATAATTAAATAGAGGCCGCTCATGACAGAAAGCAAGAGCAAAAGCAGGGTAAGAATCAGCAATGTGAGCTTGGTGGTCAGCTTCCGTTTGATGTCAAAAACTCCTTTTCTCAAAATTTCGAGTTCTATAATACTACTTTATATAAAATCGGCCTGGATTTGAAGCGTTTTCAAATAAAGGAAAGCTCCCGCCAATGTTGAATACTAGATCAAACAGGAAGGAGAGATAATATGTTCAGTGCAATGATCGATCAAGGCGGGACCATCTGCCTTGCCGACGGATACAAAGCCGAAGATCTCAAGCGATTGAGAAAAAGACATGCATTTTACTGCCCGGTGTGCCGGTGTGAACTCGACCTGAAAATCGGTTCCGTCAAGCTTCCGCATTTCGCTCATAAGCCGGATGCAGCATGTCCGGTGCCCCATGAACCGGAGAGCCCCTATCACCTGAAAGGAAAGCGGCTGTTGTACGAATGGCTTGGCAGACAAGGACTCCGCCCGGTGCTTGAACCGTATTTGCAAGAGATCAGACAAAGGCCCGATTTGCTGCTGGAACACGGAACCCGCCAGGTTGCGGTTGAATTTCAATGTGCGAATCTCAATGCCGCAGCGTATCGCAAAAGGACCGAAGGCTTTCTCAGACTGGGAATCGAGCCCGTATGGATTCTCGGCGGAAACCGGATAAAACGCTTGACGGGGGATTTATTTCAGCTTTCGCGGTTTCACTGGCAGTTCATTCAGAAAAGCGACAAGCCCCCAAAGCTCCTGTTTTTTTGCCCCGAACAAAAGGCTTTCATCATCCTCGAACACCTCATTCCCTTTCAAACAAACAAAACATCCGCATCCTTGCGCTTTCTTCCTCTTGCTGAAGCAAGCTGGCGTAATGTAACAGAACGAGAAAGCCGTTCGCCTCTCCAGCTCAAAGGCTGGAAAAAGAACATCCTCAGCTTTCGGATGTCGGCCGTGCGTTTTTTATCAAAAGAAACGAAGCAGATTGCCGCCCTCTTTTATGAAAATCATCAGCTTCCGCTCCCGTTTTTTCCCTCAGAAGCCTTTCTCCCGGTGCCGTCAGGCTATATTTTTGCCCACCCGGTTTATGTATGGCAAGGGTACCTTTTTTTATTTATAACGAAGCATGATACATTTCGCCTGCAGTCTGCGCTTCACTATATGGACTGGCTCATCAAGGGCAAAAGGCTGAAGCTGAGATGGAGCGGGCGGCAAACGGCTGCGGATGCCGTCGGTGAATACATTTGTTTTTTGCATAAAAAAGGATTTTTGGTGAGGAAAGAGGAATTTTATTATTCCGCGGGTTCTTTTGTTCCGGAGCCGCGGTTAGAGGCGCTGTTAAAAAGGGATGAACATTATTTTTCCGAATGATTATCAAGCCTTTCGTTCAATCTAAAGAAAGGAAGGTGGTGTCCGGACTGTTTCAGATCAAAAGATATGTATTTTATTTTTTAACGGCGGGATTTTGTGTCTTTTTTTTCGCATATGATTTGACAAAAGACGGTGAAAAAACAGAAGATAAACACAATACAAGTTTATTGGATAACAATGGACTTGGAGTAAAGAAAGCGAGGGGATTGACAGTGGCTGAAGAAAAAAAATCGAAGAAACTGCCTTCAAGAGAAGAGGTGAAGCAAGAAGACACGTGGAGACTGGAGGATATCTTCCCGTCAGATGACGCTTGGAACGAGGAATTTCAAGCCGTTAAAGAACTGCTGCCCAAGCTTTCCGAATTCAAGGGCAAGCTCGGCCATTCCGCCGATGATTTATATGAAGCGCTGACTTATCAGGATAAGGTGATGGAGCGTCTCGGGAAGCTGTATACTTACGCTCATATGCGCTATGATCAGGATACGGGAAATTCTTTTTACCAAGGTCTCAATGATAAAGCGGCGAACCTCTATACTCAGGCTGCGAGCGCCACGGCCTACATGGTGCCGGAAATATTATCGATTCAGGAAGAAAAGCTTCAGCAGTTCCTGTTGGAAAAAGAGGAATTAAAGCTTTACTCACACGCTCTCGAAGAAATCAATAAAGAGCGCCCTCATGTGCTTAGCGAGGAAGAGGAAGGGATTTTGGCCGAAGCGTCTGATGTTCTTTCATCTCCTTCCAATACATTCGGCATGCTGAATAACGCCGATATGGAATTTCCGGAGATCACCGATGAAAACGGAGAAAAGGTGCAGCTCACACACGGCAATTATATCACCTTTTTGGAAAGCGAGAACCGCGATGTCCGCCGCGCGGCATTCAAGGCCGTTTATGAAACATACGGCCGCTTTAAAAACACGCTAGCTTCCACGCTCAGCGGAGCTGTGAAAAAAGACAACTTTTATGCGAAGGTTAAACATTATAAATCGGCGCGGGAAGCTGCCTTGTCGCGCAACAGCATTCCTGAAGAAGTCTACGACAATCTTGTCAGCACGATCAACAAGCATCTCCCGCTTCTTCACCGCTATGTTGAGATTAGAAAAAAAGTGCTTGAGCTTGATGAAGTGCACATGTATGACCTGTATACCCCTCTGGTCAAGGATTCTGGAATGAAAGTCACTTACGAGCAGGCAAAGGACTATATGCTGAAGGGTCTGGCGCCTTTGGGGGAAGAATATTCATCCATCCTGAAAGAAGGATTGAACAACCGCTGGGTCGATGTGTATGAAAACAAAGGAAAACGAAGCGGCGCCTATTCTTCAGGAACTTACGGAACCAATCCGTATATTTTGATGAACTGGCAGGACAACGTCAACAATCTGTTTACGCTCGTCCATGAATTCGGCCATTCCGTGCACAGCTACTATACGAGAAAATATCAGCCTTACCCGTACGGTAACTACAGCATTTTCGTAGCCGAAGTTGCTTCTACGACGAATGAAGCGCTGTTGGGAGAATACCTGCTGAATACAATCGAAGATGAAAAACAGCGGCTCTATATTTTGAATCATATGCTCGAAGGCTTTAAAGGAACGGTTTTCAGACAGACGATGTTTGCCGAATTTGAACATGAGATCCATGTCAAAGCCCAGGAAGGGGAACCGCTGACACCTGAGCTGTTAACGAGCATATACTATGATTTGAATAAGAAATATTTCGGAGACAATATTGAGATTGATAAGGAAATCGGTCTTGAGTGGTCAAGAATTCCGCATTTCTATTACAATTATTATGTATATCAGTATGCGACAGGCTTCAGTGCAGCTCAGGCGCTCAGCCAGCAGATTTTAAAAGAAGGCAAATCGGCTGTTGACCGCTATATTGAGTTCTTGAAAGCTGGAAGCTCGGATTATCCGATTGAAGTGCTGAAAAAAGCCGGCGTCGATATGACGTCTTCAGAGCCGATCGAAGCTGCGTGCAAAAAGTTTGAAGAGCAGCTGAATGAAATGGAAGAACTCCTGCAAAAAGTCAATCATTCATAAAAGGCGTATGCATGAAAGAGGCTGCCGGTCTACCGGCAGCCTTGTTCGCGATGATGTCAAAAACCTTTAAACGTTTTGCGGTGGTTGAGGCGGCTGATCGTAAAAAGGATTGATATAAATAATAGGGGAGACGTAATATAAAGGGGTAGCATATTCATCAAACCTAAAATATTCAAGACGAAAAAAAATAAAATTGATGCAAGTCCCAAAATGATCTGAAGCATAAAAACCCTCCTAAGGACTGATAAAATATTAAGGGGGCGACGAAGCGCAATAAGACCGGCAAAACCGGGCGCCAGTCCGCATAATTCGGGGTTTGGCAGCGTGCGTCGGGCTCGTTTTCTTTGTTACTTTGATCATATGATGGACATCTATTATTTATGTTTTTGTGACAAAAATGTGAAAACTAATGAAATCAGTTGTCAAAACTCGACATGATTTGATATTATAAAGATGTGAAATTGATCACAAACAAACATTTACCCCTTTGTTTGACCGTGAAAAATTTCTCCCATCCCCTTTGTTGTCGTTAAGACATAATAGAAACCGCGCTTATCCCGGCGCGGTTTCTTACTGCTTTAAAGAGGAACGTGTGTTCGTTTTTTGTGCGATAAAAAACACGGGAGAAACCCGTGCTATTTTTCGCATTGATAGAGCGGACCGGCATCGTGATGTTCATTTATATAGCGCCAGAACATGCCGTGTTTCGCTTCCACTCTTTCGACTTTGCGGGCGAACGCGAGCTTTTTCATTTCCCGTTCCACCTGTTCAAGCGTCCAGTCGTAAACGACGGCAATCTCTTTGTCGGCTACAAATTGAAAGTATTCGATAAAAAGTTCGAGCGGAGGTGTTTGTGAAGGCTTCGGCTCATCGCCAAGCATTTCAAACAATACTTCTTCGTAAATTTCATATGAATAATTTCCGGTTACCTTTAAGCCTTCTCCTTCGCGGAGGCTGTTGAAAAACGTAAGAGTCGGAACAGATGCCACTTCCATTTCGGCAGCGATTTTTAAATCGCATTGCAGGGCTTTCACGGCGCTCTGCGAATGAAGATCCCTTTTGAATTCCTCCAATTCGAGCTGCGTGTGCTCTGCAATCGCTAAAAGCACCTGTTCTTCAGTGATATCCTGCTGATTGAGAAACAAGCTTTCCTGCATGCATCTCAAAAACTGCAGCCCTGCTTTTCTGCCTTGCAGTTCCGCTGCTTTCAAAGCGAGCGAGGCAAGGTAAGGTGCAGAGAGTGCTTTGTCGTGCAGGAGCGTTCCGTCGCAAGACATGCCCGACCTGCATGCGATCTTTTCCCATGCCTCTGCGAGCCGGCGCTTTTTGCGTTTCTGAACGTTCAGCGCTGTAATGCTGCATGCGGCGATGATCCTTAGTGTGAAAAAGCGGCCGTAGCGGATTTTCAACTTTTTGATCGCCGGCTCCAATGCCCAGCATTCGGGAGATAAAGGGTCGACAAACATATAAATTTCCATCGGTTTTTGCGGATGTCCGTGGCAATGGGAGAAAAATTGGTCACGCTGATTGAGTGTCAATGTGAACCATCCTCCATTTTCGGCTGATTTACCATATGTCTGGCTGTCAATGTCAGCCTTTCAAAAAGAAATTCCCTGATTTCGCCCTTTAAACCGACATGATCCATTGCCTCTTTCATACACGAAAGCCATGCGTCCGCCCGTTCCGGTGTGATCGGAAACGGCAGGTGCCGCGCCCTCAGCATCGGGTGTCCGTGTTCTTCTGTATAAAGCGGCGGACCGCCTAAATATTGCGTTAAAAATTGCTTCTGCTTTCTTGCCGTTTCCGTTAAGTCGTCCGGAAAAATCGGGTAGAGCAGCGGATGCCGCTTTACACGTTCATAAAAAGTATCAACAAGTTGCGATAGAAGCTCTTCTCCAATCGCTTCATAAGGTGCGTTAAACGATTGTCCCATGTTGACTACTCCTTTTAATATGGCTAATAGGAAAATATACCGATTCCTATTGCAAAAAAATATTTATCTTGTGCATCATTTATTATTTCACGATTGTATATACTTATTTTAGCAACCTCGTTCCATTTCTACAAACAAACCGACTTCTGCCTGCGGGCGAAAATCGCTGTTTTGTTTCAAATATCATATCATATTCGCTTCTTAAATGTGTATTTTTAATACCGGGAGGATGAAAGAGGAGGTAAATGCAGGAAAAAAAGCCGGAAAGCGTCCTTTCCGGCTTAAGCGTAGTAATTTGAGGTGATTTTTTTTACATAATTTTGCGTTTCTTTAAAAGGGGGAATGCCTCCGTACTTTTGGACATTTCCCGGTCCGGCATTGTATGCCGCTAATGCGAGCTTCACATTTCCGCTGTATTTATCGAGCATCTGCTTTAAGTATTTTGTTCCGCCTTCTATATTTTGAACGGGGTCAAAAGCGTTATTCACGCCGAGCGCCTTTGCCGTGGACGGCATGAGCTGCATCAGGCCCATGGCGCCGGCCGGGCTGACCGCTTTCTCTTGATAGCGTGATTCCTGCTTGACGACGGCATGAATCAGTTTCTCATCGACCCCGTATTTTTCTGCGGCGTTTTTGATGATCTGGTCAATGTTCTGATTTTGGCCGCCGAAAGAGACGGGTTTCGCTGCGGCAGATGGGACGGCCGCAATTGCCTCAGGCTTTTCAGCTGCCAGCGGGGCCTGAAGCTGAGACGCTGTCGACACAGTCGGAGCAACCGCGGGCTGTGAAGACTCCAAGCCGCCGACATTGCTTAAATATTGGTTTAAAATCGAGCTGAAATCAAAACCCGCATCTTCGGAACCGCTGTCTGAAGCCGGATAAAACGACCGTATCGCCTGAAGTTCCAAGAGAGCGGCCAAATGGTTGATGTTCATTGTTTTCCCACCTTATTGATCTTTAAGTTTTTGCTCATAAAATCGGACGATTTTGTTTTTGGTTTCACGCTCAGGGATGCCGAACGATTTCAGCAGTTCAGAGAAATCCCGTTTTCCGCGTTCATAATCCGTCACTTCGAATTCGATTTCAAAGTCTTCTACCATTAAGTATCGGCTGTGATCCAAAACAATTAAGCCCTGCGGCAATTTTTTTTCTGCACGGCTTGTCGCAAGCGTTCCGAAAAGGATGAGCTCGTCCGCTTCAATGCCGAGACGCTTCAGACGATCGTATACCGGCCCATGCGGAATCATGAACGTTTCGATTTCAGGCTTCCGGGTCAGCTCCTGGTGGGTTTCCATCAGTCCGACAGGCGCCGGTTCTTTTAATGTCAGGACAAATCGCTGCTGCTTTTCGCGAATTCTTAGGGCAGCTCCTTTTTCTTTTAAAGAGAAGGAAGGCGTATCGTAATAATGGTTTTTTTGTATAACAAATTGCTCGGAGGAAAATTGATAATATGATTTGATTTTCTCAAATTCTTTTTTTGTCAGCATATTTTTAAATTCGATTTCAAGTTCCTGGCTCATTCTTTAATTTTTTCATCCTCTCAGCTCGTAAAATTGCATTTTCCTTATTATCTCTTGAGAAGGAACGTTTATCAATATTGAAGCTGATATGATAAAATGAATCTGTACTTTTATTGTAAAGGAGAGCATTATGCAGAACAGAATTGAGATTACAGAAGCCAATCTGCGAAACGACCGGCTGGTGTTGACCAGCGAAATCAATGACGGAGCGGAGCGGAAGCCGGCCGGACGCATGCTGACAGACTCCGATCATTTTGCATTTGTATACATACTTGAACAGGACGAATCCTTTGAATACGTCATTTTAAACGAAGGCATCTGGTCCGATCTTAAAGCGGCCCTTGACGCCGGTCTTCCTGTGTTTTTACATATCGGAAACACGGAGCTGGAGCTTAACGGGTTCCATGATGAGCTCGGATATTTAATAGAGAATATTAAAGATAATGCAAATTATGGCGAAGAAATGGAAGAGAGAGTGAAACGGATATTCCTCTAGAAAAAAAGGCGATGAAATTGGGGGAAGGTTTATGGATGAAAAACAATGGGAGCAGTTTTTAGCGCCGTACCGGCAGGCTGTTGAAGAGCTGAAGGTGAAGCTGAAAGGGATCCGGACCCTTTACGAATACGAGGAAGAGCATTCGCCGATTGAATTCGTGACGGGGCGGGTGAAGCCTGTGCCGAGTATTCTTGAGAAGGCCAAGCGAAAAAACATTCCTCTGCACAACATTGAAAGCATGCAAGATATAGCCGGGCTCAGAATCATGTGCCAATTTTTTGAGGATATTCGCATTGTCGTCGATATGCTTTTGGCGAGAAAGGACTTCACGGTGGTGGATAAGCGCGACTATATCGCGGAACATAAAGAGAGCGGCTACCGCTCCTACCATCTCGTCGTGCTGTATCCTTTGCAGACAATCAACGGGGAAAAACAGATTTTGGTTGAAATTCAAATCCGGACGCTGGCGATGAATTTTTGGGCGACGATTGAGCATTCTTTAAATTATAAATACAGCGGCAACATTCCGGAAAAAGTAAAATTAAGGCTTCAGAGAGCTTCGGAAGCAGCATCAAGGCTCGATATGGAAATGTCTGAGATCAGGGGCGAGATTCAGGAGGCTCAGGCGGCGTTTTCACGCAAGAAAAAGGATGAGGATGACGGTTAGGGGAGTGAGATGGAATGATGAAGTTTGCGGTATCGTCCAAAGGAAATGCGGTTTCTGATTCATTGAAAAGCAAAATTCAGACGTATCTGCTCGACTTCGGTCTCGAATGCGATGAAGAAGAGCCGGATATCGTCATTTCCGTCGGCGGTGACGGAACGCTCTTATACGCATTTCACAAATACAGCGGCCGCCTCGACAAAACGGCTTTTGTCGGGGTTCATACCGGGCATCTCGGCTTTTATGCCGACTGGGTCCCGAGTGAGATTGAAAAGCTCGTGATCGCGATTGCGAAAACGCCGTATCAAATTGTTGAATATCCGGTTTTGGAAGTCATCGTCCGCTATAATGACGGCAGCGATGAAGCGAGATATTTGGCGCTGAACGAATGTACGATCAAGAGCATTGAAGGAACGCTTGTGACGGATGTCGAGATTAAAGGGGAACTTTTTGAAACGTTCCGCGGCGACGGCCTTTGTCTGTCGACTCCTTCCGGAAGTACGGCATATAACAAGGCGCTTGGCGGTGCGATTATTCATCCGTCCATCAGGGCGATCCAGCTGGCTGAAATGGCGTCGATCAACAACCGGGTGTTTCGGACGGTCGGATCGCCGCTCATTCTGCCTGAGCATCACACTTGTTTAATTAAACCGATAAATGATGTGACGTTTCAAGTCGCGATTGACCACTTGACATTGCTGCATAAAGACGTCAAGTCGATTCAATGCCGCGTCGCAAACGAAAATATCAGGTTTGCCCGCTTTCGGCCGTTTCCGTTTTGGAAAAGGGTCCAGGATTCCTTTATCGGAAAAGGAGAATAGGAAGGTTTGCTGTGAGCGATTTTTTGATGAAACAGATCATAACAGAAGAGGACAGCGGGGTTCTTTTGAAAGAATACGTCCAGCGGCTGGGCATTTCAAAAAGGATGCTGACGGACATCAAATTCGGAGGCGGCGATCTTTTGGTAAACGGCGGGCATGTAACGGTCAGATACGTTCTTCAAAAAGGGGACGAGCTCGTCATTCAGTTTCCTCCGGAAAAAATGAGCGAATCTTTGCAACCGGAAGAAGTGCCGCTTCATATTTTGTTCGAAGATGACCATGTCCTCGTCTTAAATAAACAGCCATGCATTTCGTCGATTCCCTCGCGTGAGCATCCATCAGGCAGTCTGGCGAACGGTCTGATTCATTATTACCAGCGGACGGGCGTACACGCGACCGTTCACCTGGTGAGCAGGCTTGACCGCGATACATCGGGTGTCATGCTTGTTGCCAAGCACCGCTTCGCCCACTCGCTTTTATCGGGGCTGCAAAAAAAGGGAGCCGTCAAACGGCAATATCGAGCGGTCGTCCACGGTTTGATCGCGGAAGAGCAGGGAACGATCGATGCGCCGATCGGGAGAAAATCATCGAGCATCATCGAGCGGGCGGTAATCCCGGACGGGCAAAAAGCAGTGACGCATTTTTGGGTGAACAGGCGTTTCAGCGGCATGACGGATGTCTCTATCCGTCTGGAAACCGGGCGAACCCATCAGATCCGCGTCCATATGAGTCATATCGGATATCCCTTGTGCGGTGATACGCTGTACGGGGGAACCCGCGGCTTCATCAATCGGCAGGCGCTCCACAGTGAGAGGCTGACATTTTTTCATCCGTTCACAATGGAAGAGCTGACGTTCCAAGCGCCGGTGCCGAATGATATGAGACAGTTGATAGAGAGCTGAATAGGCTCTCTATTTTTATGGCTCCATGCGGAATCTAGACTCATCATAAGGCAAAGAGGAGGGAACAGATTCGGTTGTCAGTTCCGGGAATCTGAAAGCGGTCAGCCTGTTGCCGAATACACAACCGGTATCGATATTAATTGTATGATGAATCATCCTCGGGTTTTTGACGGGAGTATGGCCGTATACAACCCACGGCTCGCCTCTGTAATGAGCGGCCCAGTCCCGTCTCACTGGCCGTCCGTCTGGCAGCGTTTCCCCTGTAATATCTCCGTAGAGCACAAACTGTTTTACTTTTCCGACAGGCTTTTTGCCGATGTCTTCCGCTTTGATGCCGGCATGTGCAACGACAAGTTCGCCGTTATGCAGGATCTCGTAAAGCGGAGCCTTTTCGTAAAGGCGCATGAAAAGGTCTCTGATATCCTTCTGTTTTTGTTTCGGAAGGTTTCTGTATTCGGCCGCCGTCGTTTCCAGTCCGTGCTGCAGCTTCACCGGATTTCCCTTGAAAAAACGGTACAGCTTGTTGCAATGATTGCCGGGCACATATCGCACAGCTCCATCTTCAACGGCCCGTCCTACAAATTCAACGACCTCCAGCGATTTTGGCCCTCTGTCAGTTAAATCCCCGAGAAAGACAAGTGTTCTGTTCTCCGGATGAACGGGAACTCCTGATGTCAGCGAGTAGCCGAGTTTTTCAATCAGCGCAATCATTTCGTCATAGCACCCGTGAATATCACCGATAACATCGTATTTCATGCGTTTTTTCTCCTCCAGTCCGTTTGTTTTTCATATGTATATACATTGCCCCAAGCCGTATAAATCAAGCTTCTGCAACTTTCTCCGGAGAAAATCAGGCATATTACTTTTTTTTCTGAGCGAGCATTGTTAAAATCAATTTTTACACCTGTGGGAAAAGAGTTTCGACGGTTCTTTTCCCACATGAAAATGTCAAAAATATGCCCCTTTTATTTTTAAAAAAGGGAACGCTAATCATACCCGGAAACCGGTTTTAGAGGAGGTACCAGTTTATGGAGCACACATCTGTCTCATCTTTAGTTGTCGTACTGATTATCGCATTTTTAACACCCATCCTGCTGCACCGTTTCAGGTTAAGCATACCGGTGGTTGTCGCTGAAATCATCATGGGTCTTATTATCGGAAAAAGCGGGTTCGATCTGGTTGCTCAGCACGATACTTGGCTCGAAACTTTATCGATGCTCGGATTTATCTTTTTAATGTTTTTAAGCGGGCTTGAAATCGATTTTTCCGTATTTGAAAAAGGTAAGAAAAAGCAGCTGCTTCCGAGCGGAAAGGAAGCGCCGAATACGTTTAAAACGGCTTCCGTCATCTTTATTGCCGTCTTTATACTATCGCTCGGCCTCTCCTACAGCTTTGTCATGGCAGGATTTATTGACAACGCCTTTTTAATGACGCTGATCATTTCAACAATTTCGCTTGGGGTTGTCGTTCCGACGCTGAAGGAAGAGCGGCTCATGAAGACGAATATTGGCCAGATTATTTTGCTTGTCGCCGTGATTGCCGATCTTGTCACGATGATACTGCTTGCGGTGTTCGCCTCAATCTACGGAGACGAAAACAGCAATATGTGGCTGCTGATGATTTTATTTGCCGCCGGCGTTGTTTTATACATTTTCGGTAGGGTATTTAAAAAGCGGCCTTTTGTCGAAGTGCTGTCAAAAGGCACGATCCAGATCGGCACAAGGGCGATATTTACGCTGATCATCGTACTCGTGGCGCTTTCCGAGTCGCTCGGTGCAGAAAACATTCTCGGCGCGTTTTTAGCCGGGGTGCTTGTTTCGCTGCTTTCGCCGAACAAAGAGCTCGTTCAGCAGCTTGATTCATTCGGCTACGGGTTCCTCATCCCGATCTTCTTTGTCATGACAGGCGTCAAATTGGACATTTGGTCGCTGTTTGGCAATCCGAAAATTTTAGTGATGATCCCGCTTCTGTTTGTGGCTCTGTTAATCAGCAAAGTCGTTCCGGTGCTGTTTTTGAAAAAGTGGTATGACATGAAAACCGTGCTGGCTTCCGGTTTTCTCCTGACTTCCACGCTTTCTCTGGTGATCGCGGCGACAACGATCGGCGAGCGCATCGGCATCATTGACGCGCAGATGTCCGGCGCGCTGATTTTGGTGGCTGTCATTACATGCATCATCACACCGACCGGCTTTAAAAAATTAATGCCGAAAACGGAAAGCGAAAAAGAGAAAAAGACGATCACCTTTATCGGCGCGAATCAAATGACGCTGCCGGTCACGCTTGAACTTTCTCCAGAAGATTATCACGTCAGAATCCTGCATGTCCGGCAGGAAAAGAAGGAAGAAAAGCTGGCGGATCCGGTGTTTGACGTTGAAGTTTTGCCAGATTATGAATACGAAACGCTTCAATCATTCGGCGTTTTCCAAACGGATATACTCGTCGTGGCGACAGGCAGCGAAGAGCGCAATACAGGGATCGCCCTTTATGCGAAGGAGCAGAAAGTCGCGAGAATTATCGCCAGCGCAGATTCCCCAGACGCCGAATCGAGGCTGAAAGAAAACGGAATTGATACATTCTCCATTCTGCTTTCCACGAAAACGCTGCTGCGCGCGCTTATCGAGGCGCCTGGCGTTATGAAACTTTTGACGAACCAGGATGCGTCGCTGTATCAGATCAATATGAGCAATGAGCGATTTGACGGCGTCCTGTTAAGGGAGTTTCCGTTTACGGGAGATGTCATCTTCGTCCGGATTTTCCGCGGGGTTGACAGCATCGTGCCCCATGGGGATACAAGGCTGCAAATGGGTGACAGGCTGATCGCCACCGGTTCGCGCGAATATATTGCGGAATTGAAAAAAACGCTTGGAGACTGATGCTTGACCATTTTGCAATTCGTGATAAGATTAAAGTATAAACTGAATGAACAAGAAATGTTTTCCACTAGGGGAGTCCTTGATAAGGGCTGAGATAAAAGTTTGACTTTTAGACCCTCATAACCTGAACAGGTTCAAACCTGCGTAGGGAAGTGGCACGGTATTTGAGTATGTATATATGCAAATTCCAAACCACTTTCCTTGCGGGAAAGTGGTTTTTTTATGTTCAGAATCGAAGGAGGAGCCTTGAAATGAAGTTTTCAGAAGAATGCCGAAACAGCGCTGCAACTTGGTGGGAAGGGAGTTTTGTCCATCCGTTTATTCAAGGAATTGGAGACGGCACACTTCCGGTTGACCGATTTAAATACTATGTCATGCAGGATTCCTACTATTTGACCCACTTTGCCAAAGTCCAATCCTTTGGAGCGGCATATGCTCACGATCTATATACGACAAGCCGGATGGCCGAACACGCGAAAGGGACATATGAAGCCGAGATGTCGCTCCACAGGAAATTCACCGATCTATTGGGCATCACAAAGGAAGAGCTGGAGTCGTTTCAGCCGTCGCCGACAGCGTATGCGTACACATCGCATTTGTACCGTTCTGTCGTCAGCGGCAGTTTTGCGGAAATACTCGCTGCTTTGCTTCCTTGCTATTGGCTCTATTATGACGTCGGCGAAACGCTGAAAACGTGCAGGCCTGACAACGCGATTTATCAGGAATGGATCGCGACATACGGAGGAGACTGGTTTAAAAAATCTGTAACGGAACAGATCAACCGCTTCGATGAGCTGGCTGAAAACGCCGATGAGAAAACGCGCGCGAAGATGAAGGAGAATTTCGTCATCTCCAGCTTCTACGAATACCGGTTCTGGGATATGGCCTATCAAAAAGAAAGCTGGTCAAAAAGCGGGGTGGATCAGCTTGCATCTGCACGCGATCACCGATGACAAGCACTCCGTGGAAGAGCTTTCAGCAAAAATCATCTCGATTCACGATGCCGTTGACTTTATCCACATCAGGGAAAGGTCAAAAAAAGTAAGCGAAATATCAAGTTTGATCGATCGCCTGGCCGAAGAAGGCGTTGATAAGCGAAAGCTCATCATCAACGACAGGGTGGATATTGCTTTGTTTCATCATATTCACCGGGTTCAGCTGCCTTCACACGGCTTTTCCGTCAAAAGTGTAAGAAGCCGTTTTCCGCATTTGAAAATCGGAAAGTCCGTACATTCACCTGAAGAAGCGGTGCAGGCTGAAACTGAAGGTGCAGATTACGTGCTGTTCGGCCACATTTTTGAAACGGACTGTAAAAAGGGCCGGAAAGGAAGAGGAGCTCTGAGCTTGGCAGAAGTGAAGGCGGCTGTCCGCATTCCGGTCATTGCGATCGGAGGGATTACCGAACAACGTCTGGCGGAAGTCAAAATGGCAGACGGCATCGCCGTGATGTCGGGGATCTTTTCCCATGACAGACCGAATGAGGCGGCCGCGCGGCTTGCCAGTCTCGCGAAGGGAGATTCATATGAGAAAGCGCTATGATACGATCGTGATCGGCGGAGGCATCATCGGGACTTCCATCGCTTATCATCTTGCGAAAGCGGGGAAAAAAACGGCCGTGTTTGAAAGCGGGGAAGTCGGCAAAAAAGCGACGAGCGCGGCTGCGGGCATGCTCGGCGCCCATGCGGAATGCGATAAACCCGGTACCTTTTTCGAATTTGCCAGAGCCAGTCAAAAAGCCTATAAGCGCCTGACGGGGGAATTGAAAGACATAAGCGGCATTGATATCAGAAGGCATGACGGAGGGATATTAAAGCTGGCATTTTCAGAAAGCGACCGCGAACACCTGATGCAAATGGGTGCACTGGATTCTGTGGAATGGCTTGAAGCTGATGAAGTATATAAATTAGAACCGAATGCCGGAAAAGGAATTCTCGGCGCCAATTTTATCAGGGACGACGTCCATGTCGAACCGGCTGCAGTGTGCAGGGCATTTGCCAGGGGAGCCCGGATGCTCGGTGCAGATGTCTTCGAGTATACGCCCGTTTTATCGATAGAATCCGAAGCGGGGGCCGTCCGCGTCACGTCCGCTTCCGGCACAGCGGAGGCGGAGCACGCTGTCATTGCAAGCGGCGTGTGGAGCGGAGCTTTGTTTAAACAAATCGGCTTAGACAAAAGGTTTTACCCTGTCAAAGGGGAGTGCCTGTCCGTATGGAATGACGGCATCTCTTTGACGAGAACGCTTTACCATGATCATTGCTACATCGTTCCGCGCCATAGCGGAAGGCTTGTCGTCGGCGCGACGATGAAGCCCGGGGACTGGAATGAGCAGCCGGAACTTGGCGGAATCGAGGAGTTGATCCGAAAAGCCAAGTCGATGCTCCCTGGGATTGAATCCATGAAAATCGACCAATGCTGGGCCGGGTTGCGTCCCGAAACAGGGGATGGCAATCCGTATATCGGAAGACATCCTGAAAATGACCGGATTTTGTTTGCTGCCGGACATTTCAGAAACGGCATCCTCCTGGCACCTGCAACCGGTGAGATGATGGCAGACATGATCCTCGGCAATCCGGTCAAAACAGAGTGGATCGAGGCGTTTAAAGCGGAGCGAAAGGAGGCTGTGCACAGGTGAACATTCAGCTCAACGGCCGGAAAATAGAGTGGAGAGATGACGGCGGCACGATTTATGATTTGCTCGCATCCTACAATTTGGAAAATCGTGTTGTCGTTGTTGAAAAAAACAGGCGGATTATCGGAAAAGACCAATATCAAACGGTCAAATTGGAAGAACACGATGTCATCGAAATCGTTCATTTTGTCGGAGGGGGATAAACCGTTATGTTAAAAATCGCAGATCGTCAATTTTCATCAAGATTATTGCTCGGTACAGGGAAGTATCCGTCATTTGAGATTCAAAAAGAGGCCGTCAGCGCATCTGAATCGGAGATCCTGACGTTTGCCGTCAGACGGATGAATATTTTTGAAGAATCTCAGCCTAATTTTTTGGAGCAGCTCGATTTAAGCCGTTATACGCTTTTGCCGAATACGGCAGGAGCAAAAACGGCTGAGGAAGCCGTCCGGATCGCCAAGCTTGCCAAAGCAAGCGGTCTTTGCGACATGATCAAAGTCGAAGTGATCGGCTGTGACCGTTCGCTTCTGCCGGACCCGGTAGAAACGCTGAAGGCGTCAGAAGCCTTGCTTGAAGAAGGCTTCATTGTACTGCCGTATACATCGGATGATGTCGTCCTCGCGAGAAAACTTGAAGAGCTCGGCGTGCACGCCATTATGCCCGGGGCCTCTCCGATCGGTTCGGGACAGGGAATCATCAATCCGCTCAACCTGTCGTTCATCATTGAACAGGCTAAGGTTCCCGTTATCGTGGATGCCGGAATCGGTTCTCCGAAAGATGCGGCATACGCAATGGAACTCGGCGCTGACGGGGTGCTTTTGAACACGGCAGTGAGCGGGGCGAAAGATCCGGTCCAAATGGCGAAGGCTATGAAGTTTGCCGTTGAAGCGGGCAGGCTCGGATATCTTGCCGGACGAATTCCGGAAAAGAACTACGGCATCGCCAGCAGCCCTGAAGAAGGGAAGTTGACGATTTGACCGGCAGGTATTCAAGACAGGAGCTCTTTCACCCGATCGGACCGGACGGCCAGGAAAAATTAAGCCGCGCCCGCGTCCTCGTGATCGGTGCTGGGGCTTTGGGCGCGGCCAGCGCAGAAATGCTGGTGAGGGCCGGGGTCGGTTCGCTGACGATAGCCGACAGGGATTATGTGGAATGGAGCAATCTCCAGCGCCAGCAGCTCTATACGGAACAGGATGTGATTGATCATATGCCAAAGGCCGCCGCCGCTGAAAAAAGGCTGCGCCTGATCAACAGCTCTGTTCAAGTAACCGGAATCGTAGCGGATGTTACTGCGGAAAAAGCGCTCGAGCTTGCGGAGGAAGCGTCCCTGATCGTCGATGCGACGGATAATTTTGAAACACGGCTGATCATGAACGACGCGGCGGTCAAATTAGGCATCCCTTTCCTGTACGGCGCGTGTGTCGCAAGCTATGGCATCACATATAGCGTAATTCCGGGAAAAACGCCGTGTCTTCATTGTCTTTTGGGGCATTTGCCTGCGAATACCATGACGTGCGACACAGCAGGGGTGATCGGTCCGGTCGTCCAGCAGGTTGCCGCATACCAGGTAACAGATGCCCTGAAGCTGCTGACCGGGCATGAACCGTCAGGGATGCTCCGCTCATTTGATATTTGGACAAATGAGCGGTCTGAAGTCCGGGCTGACACGCTTAAACATGAGACATGTCCGACGTGCGGAAAAGGCGAGTTTCCGTTTCTTTCAGCTGAAAACGAAACAAAAGCAGCCGTTCTTTGCGGCAGACAAACGGTTCAGATCAGGCCGGCCGCGGAACAGCCGCTGGAACTGGAATCGCTTGCTGCCAAATTAAAAAAAGCCGGTTTAAATGTGACGGGAAATCCTTATTTAGTTTCCTGCCGTGCGGAGGATTTTAAGTTCGTGATTTTTCGGGATGGACGTGCTTTAATTCACGGAACGAATGATATCAATCGCGCGAAAACGATATATCACAGGTGGATTGGCTAAAAGGCCGAAGGGAGTGCAAACATCATGAGCATATATAAAGCATTAACAATCGCCGGATCGGATTCAGGAGGCGGAGCCGGCATTCAAGCCGACATTAAAACATTTCAGGAGCTTGGCGTCTTCGGCATGACAGTTTTGACAGCAGTCACTGCGCAAAATACAACAGGGGTTCACGGCGTCTACCCGCTTTCTCCGGAAGCGCTCGGCGCACAGATTGATGCAGTGGCAGAAGATTTAAAACCTGACGCCGTGAAAACAGGGATGCTGTGGAGCGCGGAGATGATTGAGGTCACTGCTGAAAAAATTGCAGCATATGAGCTTAAACGTGTGATCGTCGATCCTGTCATGATCGCCAAAGGCGGCGCTTCACTATTGAATGAGGAAGCTGTTGAAACATTGAAACGGCGCCTTCTTCCGCTTGCTTATGCGGTAACGCCGAACATTCCCGAAGCCGAAGTGCTAACAGGGAGAAGCATTCAAACAATGGAAGACCGCAAAACAGCCGCCCGTGAATTGCATGAAATGGGCGTCCGCAACATTATCATCAAGGGAGGGCATCACCCCGAGGATGGCAAAGTAACCGATCTCCTCTTCGACGGAGAGACGTTCACAGAAAAAACCAATTCCTATATTAAGACGAAAAATACCCATGGAACAGGCTGTACATTTGCCGCCGCTCTTACGGCGCAAACAGCGAAAGGAAACGGGATTCAAGGAGCTTTCCGCATCGCTGAGGCTTTCGTCCACGAAGCGGTTGTACACAGCCTTGATTTCGGAGCCGGCCACGGACCGACCAACCATTTTGCGTATCAAAAGTTATCCAACGCAGGGTTGGAGCTGTAGTCCCCCAATAAAGAAAAATCAATATCGCGGCAGAGCATCAAAAACGGCCTCTGCCGCTTTTTATATTCTGAAATTGTCAGCCTGCTATTAATTGTGATACTATATATTATGATCAGGTACTAATAAAATGTTAATCATTAGGAGGATTTCATACATATGAATTTATCACTAGAAGGCCGGAATATCGTCGTCATGGGTGTAGCAAATAAACGAAGCATCGCATGGGGAATCGCCCGCTCGCTTCACAATGCAGGCGCAAGGCTGATTTTTACGTATGCGGGCGAGCGGCTTGAAAAATCGGTCAAGGAGCTGGCTGATTCTTTGGAGCGAAACGATTCAATCGTACTTCCTTGTGATGTCACTAATGACCAGGAAATTGAAGCATGCTTCGCCGACATCAAAAAAGAAGTCGGGGTCATCCACGGCATTGCACACTGCATCGCTTTCGCCAACAAAGAAGACTTGGCTGGCGAATACTTAAATACTACCCGCGACGGTTTTCTGCTCGCACACAATATCAGCTCCTACTCTCTGACAGCGGTCGCTAAAGCGGCGCGCGGCATCATGACTGAAGGCGGAAGCATCGTCACGCTGACATACCTTGGCGGCGAGCGCGTTGTATCCAACTACAATGTCATGGGTGTTGCGAAAGCATCGCTTGATGCCAGCGTCAAATACTTGGCGAGCGATCTCGGAAAAGACGGAATCCGCGTCAACAGCATTTCCGCAGGGCCGATCCGGACATTGTCCGCAAAAGGAATCAGCGACTTCAACTCGATTTTAAAAGAAATCGAAGAGCGCGCGCCGCTTCGCCGCACAACGACTCCGGAAGAAGTCGGCGACACGGCTGCTTTCCTGTTCAGCGACCTTTCCCGCGGCATGACCGGCGAAAACCTGCATGTTGATTCAGGCTACCATATCATCGCGCGATAAAATAGCGCTAAAAAAGCAATCCGCTAAAGGATTGCTTTTTCTTTTCTTCTGATTTCTCCTTTTTTGCATATAGATATACCATGAACAGATCGGAGGGATCAAGATGTCTAGCAGAAAACACGATGCGGAGCAAAAGCCGCTCATGTATATTGTGCAGCCGGACTATGATAAGGCAGAGGCGAACATGCAGGATATTCTGATTAAAAGAAAGAAGAAAGCAAAGCCCGAAGCTTCCGAACAAAAAGCGCGGCGGAAGGAACAGCAGGATGAAGCCGTCCGGCCCGACGAAAAAGACGGAGCTGAAGCGGTGTTTAACGATGAGGCGAATCGATCCGAAAAAGGAGTCAAACCGATTAAAAAGCCGCTCAGCAAGATGACGATTGCCGAGAAAATCGACTTTTTGGCAAGCCTTCCCGGCAATATGCCGAAAACCCTTTGTCTCATTGAAGCAGACGGGAAGACATACAGGGGAACGATCGTCGGAAAGAAGGGCGATTCCGTCTTTGTCAGAACGTCGAGCAAAGGGGCTCCGGCGGAACTGCCGATCGAGAGCATTACCTCCTTGCACCCGCTCGGCTTTTAAATACACAAGATAAAAAAAGTCCCGATTCAGGGACTTTTTAATTTGAACGATTGATCAGTTTTGGATTTAAGCATTCGATCGCACAGAAGCATTCCAGATCGACTTCAATGCAGAAACTTGTTTTTTCCAAGCGGAACACATCGCAAATTTTGTCTTTATCTTCTGTGAAATCGAGAACGCGGCGATTATCATCAAAGGCAATCAACAGTCTCAATGTAGCGCAGCAGTCATCAATGTTTTCAACTCTGAAAAACACGGTGCTGAAGCAAGGACCTGCCTGAAGTTCTCCGACATTTCCAAACGCTACGAACGGCTTAGACTTAGAAGTGTATAAAATAAACGGAATGGTGTCGCCTAAGTGTCTCGAAGGGGAAAGCAGGTTGCTGAAGCAGCTTGTCGGGCAGCCTTCTTCCTCAATGGCGTTTTGCAGATCGTGAATGTTTTCAACGGCTTCGCACACGCAATTTTCGGCTGAACATTTCGTCATGTTATGATCCCTCCTAGTTCAGGATTTAAAATTTCGTTTTTCGGCCTGGCCTTTCTATTGGTAAAAGGAGCTGCCGAAAGCCGGCAGCTTTCGTGAAAAGACTGGCATCAAGCCGATCATATCGGCCGGCTTGATGCAGCCTGACACCTTTTAACCGTGGTGGTGATTGTGTTTTTTGTCTGCTGCGCGATCAACTAGGTCAGGTGACAGACATTGAATCGCACAGAAACAAGTCAAGTCAACCTCGATGCAAAAGTCCGTCTTTTCAAGCCCGAAAAAGTCAGGGTCACAAGGATGGCAGACGCTTAATGTGTCGCCGTTTATGTCCACAGGCCTCAGGATTGAAAGCGTTGCACAGCAATCTTTGAGACTTTCTGCCCGGAAGAAAATCGATTCGAAGCACTGCATATCATCTGAAAATCCGCCGACATTTCCAAATGTTGAAAACAGTCCGCCTTTTTTGTCGTACAAAAGGAACGGAATCGTGTCTTTACCGGAAACCGTCGGACTCAGCAGGTTGCCAAAGCAGCTTGTCGAGCACGCTGTTGTTTCCTCAACGGCATCCTGTTCTTTTATAATCTGTTCTACTGCATCGCATACACAATTTTCATGCCGGCCATGGTGTTTTCCGCAGCTCATGGATTTCAGCTCCTTTTTATAGGGATATTTGACTTTAGTCTTTAACAACATATGTACCCGTGCCCTTGTTGGTGTGGGTAATCGTCTATAAAAATGAAGAAAAGCAGAGCTGGTTGGCTCTGCTTTTTGAATTATAGAAGGCCGACGATAAGGGCGGTGATGGTGATTACAACAGTTTGAACAAATGTGCTTACGATGATAGCTGTGTCTGTATCTTCGGTTGTGACATGTACATTTCTGGAATTATCGATCACCAATTTTTGTCTGTTCGTTTGTTTATTGGCAGTTACCTGCAACAGATCAGTTGTGACAAGTTCGGCTAGATCAGGATCATCGATAATGGCGAGAATAATAGTAACAGCTAGTGTTTGTGCAGCTGTCATGACTGATGCCAACGTTTGTGTGTCTTCAGTTGAGACTTGAACATCACAAGAGTCTTTAATGATGATCGTTTCATCTGAGAGCTGTTTGTTAAGATGAAGTTGATCTAGGTCAGAATCGATAAAGCCATTTTGCCCTTTCCTACCACAGTTGCAAGTATAGTCGTCACATAATTTTTTCTTAGGATAACTAGGGTGATAATCGTTGCCTGGATGTTCGCATTCCGGGTCAAGCGCAATCCATGAATATGGTCTTGTTTCCATTTCTTTTCCTCCTTCCATTTACTATTATTAAATGTTGTAACTCCTTAACTTGTATAAGACAGATACCCTACTACAAATCCCCATTTTTTTCTGCTGAAGTATCTGACTCGGTTGAATTTTCCGCTGTTGCTGTGTTTTCTTGCTCCCTCCGTTGTCGAAGTTTTTCTCTCAGTCTATTTGTTCTGTTTCTTCTTCTTCTTGGTCTCTCGCCATTTTCTGATGACGCATCAGCGTTCTTTTCTCTCTTTGTCCCTTTTTCATTCGGTGCGGCTGCTTTTTCTTTCTGTTTTTGAACCAAAGCATCGGTTTGTTTTTTTAGATCTTCCAGCATATTGAAAATATTTTCTTTTTCTTCTTCTGAGAGCGTCCGAACTTTATCGCTGGTTACTCCCCGATTTTTCAAGATATTTTTAACAACTGATTTCATTATCGGATCTACGTTCTCTTGAAGTTTTTCAAAATCTGCCAATTGTTTCTCACCTCAATTTCTTTAAAAATATTAGAAAGAAAGGAAGGCTTAAAGTATGTCAAGCTCTGTGATAAGCGCGATCAGCACTTCGGTTAAAACTTGGACGGAAAGCAGGATCTCCAGCGAGGAAAGCGTAATGGTGACATTGCGGCTGCCGATGACTTTGATGATGACTCTTCTCCTGCTTTGCAGCCTGTGTACGGCTAAAAGGTGTTCTGAGACAATGTCTGCTGTATCCTCGTCTTCGATCGCAAGCTGAGCCGATAAAATCGTCAAAGAGATCACGATGGCTTGTAAAGAGAGAGCTGCTGTTATGTTTGCCGTGTTTACCGTGACATGTTCTGAATCAATTACTTCAATGAGCTGGTCATATTCCCGGTGTAATTCGTCAAATGTTTCTGCGTACAGCGCTTCGGCTTTTTCATGAAACGACATAACTTTCACTCCTTTCTTATCCACACTTTATTAAATGCAGACCGGTACCATAGCGGAATGAGAAAAACATACATTTCAGCACCCAAATTTGCTGTTTTAGGGAAGGCGGTTCCGGCATATATTTGGAAACAGGAAGGGGGAGCCCTGTGATACAAAGCTGGTTTTTATTTTTTTTATTTTCTATCGCGGTATTTCGGCTGACGAGGCTGATTGTGTTCGACACGATCATGGCGCCGTTTAGAAGCCTGTTTCATGAAGAGGTTGAAGAAAAAAACGAAAAAACGGGAGAGACCGAAACGTATCTTGTCATGAAAGGAAAAGGCGTGAGAGCGTGGGTCGGCGAGCTGCTGAGCTGCTATTGGTGCACGGGCGTGTGGTGTACCGCGTTTTTGCTTGTTTTTTACGCATTTGTTCCGGTCATTGCTGAATGGCTGATTCTTCTGCTTTCGATCGCCGGCCTGGCTGGAGTATTGGAAACGATCGTTTCCAAATGGCTCGATTGAATGGGGATTTGTCATTAGCAACTTATGAAAAGAAGACTCATATAATGGCGTATAAGCATGAGAAAGGAAGGAATGCAATGAGACAAGTGAAAAGAAGGCAGCAAGGCCGATTAACGAACGCTTCCAGCAATCATCAGTCCACTTTCTCAAAAAAAGTGAAGAAAAAAGGCTGCGGATGCGGCAAAAAAAAGAGAACCTATTAATATCAAAAAAAGCCGGAATGCATCCGGTTTTTTTGTTGCCAATTTTTCTTCTGGTGCATACACCATCATAAGGAGGGGAAGCGATGAATTTATTTGAACAGCTGATTGAATCGATATACCGCAAACATGATCAAACTCAAGCCGGCCATGACAAGGTGCTCTTTGAACAGCAGAAGGAACTGGAGACATTTGACCGCTCGGCCGAACAGTTCGGCAGGCAGATCGAAGCGTTTGCGGAGAATGCCGAAAAATGGCTGGGAGAGGACGGGAGTCTGCCAGGCATTTTTAAATAATCCACAGAAGCCCTATGCATCAATCCAAGCCAATCCTATCAACTGTCATATCGTGTAGGGAGAAAAGGAGGTGCTTTAGATGGGCTTTTGTTGCGGAGGCTACGGCGGTGGCTACAGCGGTGGCTACAGCGGCGGCTATGGTTCAACGTTTGTATTGATCGTTGTCTTGTTTATTCTTTTAATTATTGTCGGCGCTTCTTTTAAATATTAGTTTTTGAGTTGAAGCGAAGAGGGCGGCGGCAGCATATGTGCCGGGCTCTCTTCTTTTTGAGCGGGAAAAGCACAAGGCTTTTCAAACATGCATAAGATAGCGTATCACTCCCAAAAAGGAGGCATAGGTATGGACAATCAATTTTTCAAAAACATCGAAAAGAAAACGGGCGTCAGCATGAATGACGTCATGCAGCTCGCAAATTCGCTGCAAAATGCCAACTTCAAGGATGAAAATACGGTCCGCAGCGTGATTAAGCGCGTCGCTAAATTGGCGAATAAACGGGTTCCGAAGGAAATGGAAGATAAGATTGTTGAATCCATTGTAAGCGGCAAAGAAAAAATGGATTTCAACACGATCGCGAAAATGATGAACAGCAAAAAATAAACACCGCGCCTTCCGATAAAAGGAGGGCACGGTGTCTTTTATTGCAGCTGAACTTGTGGATTCGGGCGTAAAATAGGCTGTAAAAACCTTGAGCGGTATGCCGTTCTTCCCCTTCTGAAGGAAGGGACGCTGATATACAGGCGGTCCTCGGCCCGGGTCATGGCGACATACAGCAGCCTCCGCTCTTCTTCAAGAGCGGTTTCATCGCCTTTTCTCGCTGTCTCCAGGGCAAAGTCATGCGGAATCGAGCCGTCCTGCACTCCCAGTATATAGACCGTTTTAAATTCAAGCCCTTTCGCACGATGAATTGTCAAAAGCTGAACACCGTATCCGCCAGCTTTTTGCTTTTCCGCGGCTCTCATATGATCGACATGCTCAAGAAATTCGGGGATCGTTTTGAATTTTTTTGCCGCAGTTTTGAGATCCCGCAGATCGTCAGACCCTTTTTCGAGCTTGTTCCCTTCGTTTCCGCGCTTTTTCAGGTAATCGGAAAAGCCCATCTTTTCTTCTGCGAAAGAGATGGCTTCAACCGGCTTCATCGTTTTTAAGCCTGGGAAAAAAGGAACGATTTTTTTTATTTTATCAAGCTGAAACGGTTTAATGTCAGTCAATTTTTCAAGCGCCTGAACCATTGTGCAATCTTCTGTAATCGAGAGCGCTTTAAGCGTGTTTAAAGCGGACTGCTTGAGAAAGAGGGCGGGTAAAATCTGCTTGACGGCTTCCGCGTCATCTTGATTTTGGCTTAAGTAGAGATAGGCCAGCATCTGCCGGACGATCCTCCTGCTGTAAAACGACCGGACGCCTTGTTCAGCCGTGTACGGAATGGCTGACTGGTGCAGACGTTCAAAAATGGCGCGGCCGCTGCTGTTTGTCCGGTATAGGATGGCGAAGTCATCAGGCTTTGCGCCCATTTCAATTTTTTCTTGGATATCAGAGACGATCATGATCGCTTCTTCCTCTTCATCATAAGGATAAAATAAGAGCGGTTTTTGGCGGTCGTCTCTCGCGGCGCTTAATGTTTTCGGAAAACGCTTTTTGTTTTTCCTTACGACCATATCGGCGCTTGCCACAATCGGATGGCTCGATCTGTAATTCGTCGTGAGGCGGACCGTTTTCGCCTTCGGATAATCTTTTTCAAAATCGAGTATAAAAGAAGGACTGCTCCCTCTGAACGCGTAGATTGACTGATCATCATCCCCGACACAGGTCAGGTTGTTTTCGGGGCTTGCCAAGAGCTTGATGATGGCGTATTGAACAGGGTTAATGTCCTGAAATTCGTCAATCAAAATCGCGTGAAAGCGCGTCTGATATCGCTTTAAAATGTCCGGCTGTTCTTGAAACAGCTGCCAGCATGCAGATGCCATATCGTCGAAATCGAATTGGCGCCGCGCTGCTTTTTGTTCTTCATAATGACGGTACAGCCGGTGAACCCGCTTTTCCCATTCGTCTTCAAGCGGAATCTGCTCACCCGGAAGATAAGCGTTCTTCCAGTAGCCGATCTGCTGGATCGCCTGGTCAACCGGAAAGTCTTTTTCATCAAGCCCTTCTTCGGCAAGGGCCATTTTGATGTACTGTTCTTTTTGCCATTCCCATTTCAGCAGGTGCTCGCCATTCCATGTGGCCGGATCATGATGATAAAGAATTTTGTAAAAAAAGCTGTGGAAGGTGCCTGTCACGAGGCGGTTCATAGTCTGCATCGGCAAACCGTATAGCGAGGCCATCCGCTCTTTCATTTCTTTCACAGCTTTTGTCGTGAATGTGACGAGCAATATGGCAGAAGGCGGGATATCGAGCCGGGATATCATATAAGCCGCTCGCGCGGTTAATACCCGCGTTTTTCCGCTTCCCGCGCCGGCCAGAACGAGAAGGGGTTCTTCGGGGGCCGTCACGGCGGCAAGCTGTTTCTCATTCAGCGGCACATTCGGAAAGACCGGTTCCGGAGCCGTTTCTGCCGCTGGAGAGAAAGGAGAATGGATGGAAGCTTCGCGAGGCGGCGTCCAGAAGTCCGTGTCCGCCTTCTTTTCCTCTCCGATCGCTTTGCCTTTCGGGAGGCGGAAAACGCCGCTTTCAGTATAATCGTTCTGTTTGGTCTTCTGCTCTGTCTTCTCATTTAAGCAAGCCGCTTCACATTGAGAAAAATCCCCGTTTTCCCGGTGGAAAAAATGCGGCTCTTCATGAATCGACAATTTCAGTCTGAGCGGCAAGCCGCAATATTTACACGTGATCCTGTCTTTTCTTGCTTCATCAAAGAGGAATTGCAGGTGTTCTCTCGAATATGTATGTATATGAATGTCTCGGTTATTGAATCGGGCGCATTTCAAAAAGAGGTCCTCCAATTAATGGGTAGTCGTCTGGTGTCATGAGACAACGTCTATCATATCAAATGAAAACCGTTTAAAACAGTAGATTTTTGGGAATTAAAGCTGATGAGGAGGAGATCGAATGGGATATTTGCCGCCTGTCCGCAATGATCAATATATACAGTATGCCAATCGAAGCATCAGCCAAAAATCGAACTACGCTTATATACAAAAAACCGCCAATATCCCAAGCGAGCGCGCCTACCGCGAAGTCGAAAAAAGAGAGGAAAATCAGACTGCGGCTTTTAGGCGGGTCGAGGAAAAAAAGCGGAAAAAAGCGCTCAACCGCCGTGTTGCGAAAAAGGCGGAAAGCGGGCGCTTCGTCAATGAATCCGTTTGAGAGATGAAACAAACCCCGGCTTTTATACCGGGGTTTTCGTTATTTTCTGCGCAGTTTTTTGAGTCCGAAATACAGAATGATCATAGCCGCCGCCCCGAGCATGATCGGAGTCGTGTACGTTCTTGCTACATTTTCAACATGGTCCCACCGGCTGCCGAGCTGTACGCCGAGATAGACGAACAGTATCGACCACGGTATGATGGCCAGCACGGTCAGACCCGTGAATTTTAAAATCGGCATTTTCGCAATGCCGGCCGGAATGGAGATGGCGTGTCTGACCACGGGAATGAAGCGGGCAGAAAAGACGACGCCTCCGCCGTATTTCTCAAACCATTTTTCGGCTGTTTGAATGTGATGCTTTTGGATCAATAAGTATTTTCCGTATTTGTATAAAAACGGCCGTCCGCCGTAGTAGCCGATCCAGTATAAAAACAATTGAGCAATCGTTCCCCCGATGACGCCGGCAATCACGGCGCCTGTTATCGTAATCGAGCCGTTTGAGACCATGTATCCGCCGTAGGCGAGTACGATTTCACTCGGGATGATTTCGATCATTAAACCGATCGCAATGCCGAAATAGCCAAGATCGGTCAGCCACATTAAAATATCATTCACTATGCTTCCCATTTTCGTTTTTTCTCCCTGCTTTTGATTTCATCAGCCGAACGTTGGAGCAGCCGCCGGGACGCTTCCCTGGCGCCCGCGGGGGAAATAAGCGAATCTCAAAAACCGTCCGGATGCGCTTTGTGCCATTGCCATGCGCTTTGAATGATGGTTTGCAAATCGCTGTATTGCGGCTTCCATCCGGTAACTTCCATCAGTGTCCGGCTGTCCGCCACCAGCACTGGCGGATCTCCCGCTCTGCGCTCGTCCGTTTTTGCTGCAATGCTTCGCTCTGTCATGTTTTCCGCGGTTTCAATGATTTCTTTTACGGAATGTCCGGCCCCTGTCCCTACATTATAAACATTTTGCTTCAGTCTGTCTTCATATAATCCATCAAGGGCAGCCAGGTGGGCGGAAGCCAGATCGAGGACGTGAATATAATCCCTGATGCAGGTTCCGTCTGGCGTCGAATAATCTTCTCCGAAAATGGACAGCTGCTTTCGCTGTCCCAAAGCCGTCTGCAGGACGAGGGGAATGAGGTGGCTTTCGGGATCGTGGTCCTCGCCGATCGCTCCGTTTAAAGCGGCGCCGGCGGCGTTGAAGTAGCGGAGGGCGGCCCATTTGACACCGTGCGTTTTTCCGACCCAGTGCAGATATTTTTCGATCATCAGCTTCGATTCCCCGTAAGGATTGACAGGGGAGAGGGGAGCAGCCTCTTTAATCGGGGCTTTCTCCGGGATGCCGTATACGGCGGCGGTTGACGAAAAGACGATGTTATTGACGCCTTCCTTGATGGCCGTTTCGAAAAATGCACAAGACTTTAGCGTGTTTTCCCTAAAGTATATCTCAGGCTTTTCGATCGATTCGGACACAAGGCTTTTGGCGGCGAAATGGATGACAGCATCGACATCATGATGTTTGATGATGGCTTTGACAAGTGCCGCATCAGCGATATCGCCTTCGTAAAAGCTGACCCCGCTGACGGCTTCCCTGTGTCCGGTAGATAAATTGTCAAGCACGACGACGGAGCGGTTTTGCTTTGTCAATTCGAGTACGGTGTGGCTGCCGATGTATCCGGCTCCTCCTGTTACGAGTACGGATGTCATTGCCATGCTCCTTTCTGCGCTTCTTTTTTTAAGACGCTCTCCAGGTAGGCGAGCAGTTTTGGCCGCATCTCGTCCCGCATGAGGGCGATTTCCGTACTCGCTTTAAAGCTGCCCAGCTTGTCGCCGATATCAAAGCGGCTTCCTTTCAATTTGCGCGCATACATGCTTTGTTCCCGGCAGATTTCCCTTAGTGCGTCAGTCAGCTGAATTTCATTTCCCGCGCCGCGCTTCGTTTGTTCGAGCACAGGGAAAATCGAAGGCCTCAGCACATAGCGGCCCATGACCGCGATATTTGAAGGCGCATCTTTGACGGTCGGCTTTTCTACAAGATCGTCGATTTGATACACTTTGTTCTTTTGCGCGGATGTCTGAATGATGCCGTATTTGCTCACGTCCGCTGGATCGACGGGCTGAACGCCGATCACTTCGGTCTGATATTCTTCATATACTTCGAGCAGCTGCCTAAGCGCCGGTGTTTCTGACACCATGATATCGTCGCCGAGGAGGACGGCAAACGGCTCATCACCGATGAAATGCTTGGCCGATAACACTGCATGTCCGAGGCCGATGGGCTCCTTTTGCCGGATATAATGAATATTCGCCATATCGGCGATCTCGCGTATCTCTTTTAACACATCGTTTTTTCCTTTGGCCAGCAGGTTTTGCTCAAGTTCCACAGAGCGGTCAAAATGGTCTTCAATCGAACGCTTATTTCTTCCTGTAATGATAAGGATGTCTTCAATGCCTGATTGGACAGCTTCTTCCACGATATATTGTATGGCGGGTTTATCGACAATCGGCAGCATTTCTTTCGGCTGCGCTTTTGTTGCCGGCAAAAATCTCGTACCTAATCCGGCTGCTGGGATGACTGCTTTTTTTACTTTCATGGTTATTCACTCCTGGTCTTTTTTATGAATCTGTGCCGGGTTCTTGAAACACCCAAAGCTTGTTTCCGGTAAAGTTGATGGCCATTCCTGCGACTGTTGCGGACATCTTGCTGATAAAAAGGGACAGGCCGGCTTTTTGAAAAATGTACAGAAGGACAAATGTAGCGCCCGCTGCTGTAAGATTGATCATGATAAACCGGACGATTTCCGCGCCATGCGCTTTTTCTTTTACTTGAAACGTCCATGTCCGATTCCAGATATAGCTGTTTGCCACGCCTGCCGAATAGGAAAACAACTGTGCGGCCAGGTAGGGGACGTGGAGCGACGTAAGGAGGAAAAACACGACGAAATCAACGAGTGTGTTCCCGGCTCCGACTGTCCCGAAACGAACGAGTGTGGGGATGTTTTTTTTGTTCATAACGGCATTCGGCTGTTACCTCCCGTCTATTTTGTGTAGGGCTTTGTAAAAGCTTAGAAACAACTTTAATAGACAATGTTGAATAAACGATAAACAAAAGATGAACAAACTATGAAATGTTTTCTGAGGAAAAGAAAAACCGTTCCGCTTAAAAAGCGGAACGGTTACTTTTTGACCATTTTGACATGGGGAATATTCGCATCTGAAAATTCTTCAGACACGACTTTATAGCCGTGTTTTTCGTAAAACGGAACAGCCTGTGTCTGCGCGTTCAGCATAAATTGAGACGCGCCTTGCTTGGCGGCTTCCTCTTCAAGCGCCTGAATGATCAGGTTGCCGACGCCGAGGGAGCGGTGGCTTTTCAGCACACAGATTCGTTCAAGTTTGCCGTAGCCGTCGACAAGCCGGAGCCGGCCAGCGCCGATCGGCTCTTTTTCGTCATAGATGACGAGATGTGAAGATTCCTGATCAAGATGATCCATTTCTTCTTCCGGTGATACGTGCTGCTCCTTGATAAAGACTTCCTTTCTAACAAAGAAGGCGTCTTCAAGCTGTTGTTGATTCTTCACAATGACGGCTTCCACTGGCTTTCTTCACGCTCCTAAAATAAAAGTTTCATAGACGGTCCATGATCCGTTGTCCAATTGGTAAAGCAGGTGAAAGCGGTCGATGACTTCTTCGTGTGACGCGTCTCTCATTTTCAGCGTGCCGAGGACGTCGGAATGCTCATCATCTGACAGCTTTTGTGCGACTGTGACATGGGGAACAAACGCGTATTCGGGTTTGTCTTCCAAAACGCCGCTGTACATTTTTTCATGAAGCTGCATCAATTCCTCTGTCGGTTCGGCTTTCATGTAAATGACATTATTGACGGGGGCAAAGGAACTGAATTTTGTAATCTTCAGCGTGACCGGTTTCAGCTCTTTTGAAAGCTCTCTCAAGTGTCGGACGACGCCTGAGATCTCGTCTTCAGACACTTCAAAAGGCGTTCTTAATGTAAGGTGGGGCGGAATTAAAGCGTAATTCGGGTCATAGCGTTTTCGGTAGGAATTTGCAATGTCCTGAAGTTTTTTTGATGGAAATAGCACAATACCGTATTTCATTTTGTTCCCTCCTTAAACAATTGATATGGTTTAGTATATCAAAGATGGGCCGATATACAGAGAGCTACAGCATTTTTTTTAAAGCGGGGGTGATGAGCGGCTGCCAGTACGTCCATTTGTGATCCCCGTCAAAAGCTTTGAAATCGTAGTTTGTCTGCTTTGATTCAAGCAACTCTTTTAATTGCTCATTTGGACCTGTGAAATCCAAAATTTGATCATCGGTCGTTTTGACGGCGGTTTCCTTCTCGCCGATTTGGTGGCAAATTGAAATAAGCTGCAGGGAATCGGACTGTTTCACTTTATCGAGAACATGGCGGTCTACATAAGGTGACTGCATAATGACGTTCCCGAACATATTCGGGTAGTCAAGCGCCGTCATGAGAGAAACCGTTCCTCCGAGCGAATCCCCTATCAGCGTCCTGCCTGATCCGACTTGATATGTCGGATACTCTCTGTCGGTGAAAGGGACGAGTTCATTTGCCAAAAAACGTTTATACGCTTCGAATTTTGACCCTTCCGGATGGTATGTAAGCCTTCTTTCCTGTACGTTTTTGTACGGAATGCCGATGATGATGCTTCTTTCGATTTCACCGTTCGCCAACAGTTCTTCAACCTGTCTGCTGATGCGCCCGAGCCGGAAATAGTCATGTCCATCCTGTGCGATGATCACATGATATTTGTAAAGCGGCGAGAAGGAGGACGGCAAATAGACGAGAAGCTCCATTTCCTCGCCGAGCTCTTCCGAAAAAAGCTTTTTCTCCTGAATGACTCCTGTTTTCATAGCCAAGGTGAATTCCTCCAGAAATAATGTTTGTGAACGTTTCCATTCATTGTAACACGAAATTCTCTTGTGAAAGAAGCGAAAAGGGCTGCCGAACTGTTCGGCAGCCGTGATTTTTTATGATCGTTTTTTTTCGTACCAAGGCATTGTCGGTCTATCGGAGGGTATCCGTATCGCTCACGGTACCTTTTTCTTTCCGCTGTGAAATCCCGCCGGCTTTTGCCGCTTTCGGGATTGTTGGTTATAATGGACGATGCATCGCAGCGCATCTTCGGCACAAGGTCTTCCCAGCAGCCTTTCAATTTTACGAGGCGGATGATCAAATTCATGCTTGATGTCGCCTGAAGGAATGACAGCCTAAGTCAACGGCGCACTGCACCATTTTCGGTCCGATGAAAGGTACCGTTTGAAACCGGGCGGGCGCTTTGATGTATGCGGCGCTTTTCAAAGACGAAGCGAGCGATGTGCAAGGAAGGACAGATCACATATGCCGCGTTTCTTTTTTTTATCAGATGCCCCCTTTTATAGATACAGGTCGAACATGTTGACGTCATAGCCGAGCTGTTTTAAATAATTAAACAGCTGGGCCCTGTGATGGAAGATGTGGGTGAGCGTTTCCGTCAGCCAGCGGCTTTGGGTCATCCCTTCATCGAGGTAAAACGGCTTTGTTTTTTTTGTCAAAAAATCCTCGTCGGAGAGGGAAGTCATATACGTTTGAAAAGCGTCGAATCCTTTCTGCATAGCTGCAGCCATTTGGTCAGCCGACTGCAAAGCACCATATTTCTTTTCAATCCGGGCGATGACGTCCTCTTCCTTTTCCTGCATGATGGCCAAGTCGGCTTCTGGGATGGCCGTCAGATGGCTTGCCAGTTCTTTCAGGCTTCGCATGCGGTCGGCGGGCCGGTAAGACCAGTCAGATTCCTTCACTTTTTTCAGAAGATGACACGTGGAGCGGATGCCCGTCTCCAATTCGTGGAACAAATCGCCGCGCAGCGCTTGAACTTGATTCATTTGCTTCATCCTTTCCATTTGCTTTTATTCTAAAAGTATCACCTAATCCTGACAGGTCTTGTCATGATTCTTAAAAAAAGTCAGCCGTACCTCGCTAAAATGTCAGCAGCCTTCCGTTTCAGATGAAGCTTGATTTCCGCGGGTTCTGTTACAGTTACCTCAGCGCCGAGATTCCACAAAAGTTCTCCGAAATACTCAAGTTCAGACCTGGGGATACTGGCATCGATCGCCCCCGTTCCGTCATCCCGCATGGTGAGGATCTTGAATAAATCCACATCAGCCGCAGCCCGCCTGGCTCCTCTACGTGTCAGTTCCGCTTGCAGCCGCACCGGTTCAGGGCACTCGCTCTCCGAATGTTTGATCCAGCTGAGAACTGATGGATAGGGAAGCTGGCGGGCCTGCCCGCTGTCCGCTTTTTCCGCACGGAGGATGCGGTCGGCGCGGAACAGTCTGAACGCCTGCCTTTTAAAGCAATAGGCCGGACAGTACCAGAAGCCGTTCCAGCTGTATAAGCCGATAGGCTGGATGGATCTCTCCGTGCACTCGTCAGTTCCGTCATAAACGACCGTCAAAACGGATTGAGTGACGGCTGCGTCAAGAAGCGTCTCTAAATGTTCGGCGGCTTTTGGGCGATGCGGATTCCAGAACACGATTCTGTCTTTCATCGCATCAATCCGCTCCTGTGTTTCCGGGGGAAGGTGGCGGTAGAACTTTTTTAAAACCATCCGCGTTTCCGCATCAAAGGGGAGCGATCCGAAGAACTGCAAAGATTGATACGCGAAAAACATAGCCGCCGCCTCCGATTGTGTGAAAAAGAGCGGCGGAAGCACCGGCTCATTCAGCAAATAATAGCCTCCGTTCGCGCCTGTTTCAGAATAGATCGGAACGCCGAGTGCGCTGAGCTCGTCCAGATCGCGGAGAACCGTGCGGTAGGAAACTCCGAATTCCACCGCGAGCTCCCCGGCCGTAAATTTTCGTTTTGTATGAATGGTCATCATCAATTCGATTAAACGCTCTGTTTTGGGCATCTGATTCCTCCGGTTCCGTCATTTGGTTTCATCATACCATGTTCAATATAAAGAAAGATTTAAAAATGACCCTTGAAAAATGTCTTGAATTAGGTTAAAGTAAAGAACAATCAGAATATTGAAGAGATTCTTATCACGAGAGGTGGAGGGACTGGCCCTTTGAAACCTCAGCAACCGGTCTGCACTGACGACGTCAGTGCACCAAGGTGCTAAATCCAGCAAGCGGATGCTTGGAAGATAAGAAGAAGCGAATAATCCCCCTTCTTCTTATGAAGAAGGGGTTTTTACTTTTTAAAGGATGGTGTCATATGACTGAACATGTACAAACAACGCTGGCGCAAATCGGCAACCGCAGTGACGAAATAACCGGAACCGTCAATCCTCCCGTTTATTTCTCTTCTGCGTACAGGCACAAAGGAATCGGGGAATCCACAGGATTTGATTACATTCGCACAAAAAATCCGACAAGACAGCTTGTAGAAGATGCAATCGCGAAACTAGAAGGGGGAACGCGCGGCTTTGCGTTCAGTTCTGGTATGGCTGCCATTCAGACGATCATGGCTCTGTTTCAAAGCGGGGATGAGCTCATCGTTTCATCCGATTTATACGGGGGAACATACCGCCTTTTTGAAAACGAATGGAAGAAATACGGACTGCGCTTTTTATACGATGATTTTTCAGACGAAGACTGTATCAAGTCGAAAATCACGGACAATACGAAGGCACTGTTTGTAGAAACGCCGACAAATCCGCTCATGCAGGAAGCAGACATTCAAAAAATTGCGCAAATCGCCAAAGAGAACGACTTGCTGCTCATTGTCGACAATACGTTTTATACACCGGTTCTGCAAAGGCCGATTGAGCTAGGCGCTGATCTTGTCATTCACAGCGCGACGAAGTATTTGGGCGGTCATAACGATCTTTTGGCGGGGCTTGTCGTCGCAAAAGGCGAAGAGCTGTCTGAGGAAATGTTCCAGCACCAAAATGCCATCGGCGCGGTTTTATCGCCGTTCGATTCGTGGCTCTTAATGAGAGGGTTGAAGACGCTCGCTCTTAGGATGAGACAGCATCAGGAAAACGCGCGGGAGCTCGCGGCCTTTTTGGAAGAGCAGGAGGAAATTGCCGATGTTCTTTATCCGGGAAAAGGCGGCATGCTGTCATTCCGCGTTCAAAAAGAAGAATGGGTCAATCCGTTTCTAAAAAATCTCAAGACGATCTGTTTCGCCGAAAGCCTCGGCGGAGTCGAAAGCTTCATCACCTACCCGGCGACACAGACCCACATGGATATCCCGGAAGACATCCGAATTGCAAACGGCGTCTGCAACAGGCTTCTGCGCTTTTCAGTCGGAATCGAGCACGTCTCCGATTTGAAGCAGGATCTCAAAGCTGCACTGGAAAAAGTGAAAGGGGAGGCGGTTCCGCATGAGTCATGAAAACTGGACGCTTGAAACAAAGCTTGTTCATAACCAAAATAAAACGGACGGAGCAACCGGAGCCGTCAGCGTGCCGATCCAGCACGCATCAACCTTTCATCAAGATTCTTTTGACAAATTCGGCGAATATGACTACAGCCGGTCAGGCACACCGACAAGGAAGGCGCTTGAAGACACGATAGCCGAGCTTGAGGGAGGGACGAGAGGATTTGCTTTTTCATCCGGCATGGCTGCGATTTCCTCCGCCTTTCTGCTTTTGTCAAAGGGCGATCACGTGCTCGTCACAAAAGATGTGTACGGCGGCACTTACCGGATGATTACGGAAGTGCTGAGCCGCTTTGGGATTGAACATACTTTCGTCGATATGACGGATTTAAATGAAATTGCTTTAAACATAAAGGAAAACACAAAAGTCATCTATCTTGAAACACCGTCAAATCCGACGCTCGGCATTACGGATATTAGAGGGGTCGTCAAGCTTGCCAAGGCGCACGGCTGTCTGACGTTCCTTGACAACACGTTCATGACCCCGGCGTTGCAGCGACCGCTTGAGCTCGGCGTCGATATTGTGCTTCACAGCGCGACGAAGTTTTTAAGCGGACACAGCGACGTATTATCAGGCCTTGCCGTCGTGAAAGACAAAAAGCTCGGCGAAGAACTCTATAAGCTGCAAAATTCGTTCGGCGCTGTTCTCGGCGTCCAAGACTGCTGGCTTGTGCTGAGAGGGCTGAAGACGCTCCAAGTGCGGCTTGAAAAAGCAAGCAGGACGGCTCAGCAGCTCGCCGAATTTTTCGAAAAACATCCGGCCGTCAAACAAGTGTATTATCCAGGGCTGTCTTCGCATCCGGGTGCATCGATCCACAAACACCAGGCGAACGGCGCAGGTGCGGTCCTTTCTTTTGAACTTGAGGATGCGGAAGCAGTCAAACAGGTTGTGGAAAATGTCTCTCTCCCTGTCTTCGCCGTCAGTCTTGGAGCTGTGGAGTCGATCCTTTCTTATCCGGCAAAAATGTCGCACGCCGCCATGCCGAAGGAGGAGCGCACAAAACGGGGCATTACCGACGGACTTCTGCGCTTGAGCGTCGGGGTCGAAAATGCCGATGATTTACAGGCGGACTTTGCCCAAGCGTTGGAAGCCGTATCCGGAGCGCTTGCCCGTTCATAAAAGAAGGCGCGGATTCGTCAAGGAATCCGCGCCTTTTTTTGCCATTTATAACAGGGTGGAAAACCATGTGCCCAAGAAGGTGCCGACATAATTGCCGATCAGATATCCGAACGTCCCGACCAGCATTACGGGAGCAACGAGGCCCCGCCAGCCTTTGGCAATCGCCATCGCCGCCGCTGTCGTCGGTCCGCCGACAGATGCGTTGCAAGCCAAGAGAATTTCATCGAGCCGAAAACGAAACAGCTTTCCGCAGAAGAGCGATACGAGCAGGTTGGACATGGCAATCACAAAGACAAATGCCAGGAGGAGCGGGGCGTTCATGAGGATGATCCGCAAATCCGCCGGAATGCCAATCACGACAAAGAATAAGTAAATCAAATAAGTCCCGATCTCCTGTGAGCCGCGCAGCCGTTCAAAATAGCGGGGAAACACTACCGTCAGCAAAATTGTCAGCGTCGTCAGCAGCAGGAACTGGTCGCCCAGAATAAAGGCAAGAAACTGAAATCCGCCGTCAGAAGAAAAACGTTCCTTGAAAAAAGCCGCTGCTTTTACAGACACAGCAACGATCGCAAAGGCGGTTCCGATGTTTAAAGCGATGTCCTGCAAGGAGATGTCTTTTCTCTTCCAATAGGCTTCCGCCTGATTTTCGCGGCCGCCCGCCACTTCCTGAACGCCGAAGCGTTTTTGAAACCATGTTAGCGCCGGTATCCCCATTAAAATGAAAAAAAGAAAAGCCATCATAAAATTATCCGCAACCACCGTCGATGATACATACTCACCGGGAGTTGAGAACTTGGCGGCCATCGCTGCAAAATTCACGCCTCCCCCGATATAAGAGGCGCTGATCATGCCGCCGATTTTATCAAGGTGCGGAATCTGATCCTTAAACAGAAAAAAAGCAATGACGCTTCCGGCCGCAGTGCCCAGCGCGCTGATGCAAAACATCATCAAAAGTCTGCCGCTTTCTTTCAGGATCTTCCGCACATTGATTTGAAAAAGCAGCAAAGGAATCGCAAGCGGAACAACATAGGACCACACCGCATCATAGAAGGGCGACTCGGCCGGAAGAATCCCTGCATTAGTAAACAGCATCGATCCGCCCAGTGCCAATACGGCCCCCGATACAGCGGCAGCCCAGCGAAACCGCTGCTCTAAATAAATACTCACAGCAGCCCACACCGCGATAAATCCCCAAAGCACCCACACGTCATCCGGTGAAATCAATGAAGAATTCATAAAAAAACCCCCTGTTTCCGGTTAGTGTTTTGAATTATCTGATAATTAAATAGTGTAAAACGGAATGCCTAATTGATCAATGATCATAAAAAAAGTCACCATGTTGACAAAATTGCAGAAAGAGGGTATTGTACATTTGTCAGCATGTTGACTATATTCAAAGGAGAGAACAAATGGATATCAACGGCTTAATCAACGAATTACATTTGATGCAGCAAAGCTATGCGACATTGTTTTCGGTTGTCAATAAGGTGCAAACCCGCGGTGACGAATATATGGAAATATTAACTGCCAGGCAACACATGGCGCTCATCGCTATCGCGCATTTGCCGCCTGAAACTGCCACGCTTACGAATATCTCCAAAAAGCTTGGCACAACCAAACAGACCGCCAACAAGCTGATGACTGGTCTGGTCAAAAAAGGCTATGTCAAATCAGTGCCAAGCCAAAAAGACAAACGCTCCATTAATATTGAAATGACCGCTGAAGGAAAGAAAGCGCTGGTGGAGTGTTCCGAAAGGTCCGTCTATTTCCTGGCCGACTTGTTTCAGCAATTTACATCCGAAGAGGTTGCGACATTTTGGCGGCTGTTGCAAAAGCTTTACCGTTTTGACGGTGAGGAACATGACGGTTTTGAGGAGAATGCAAACATTCAGCTTGGCGTGGGGAATTCGTTAGATACAGAAAGGATTCTCGGAGAATTTGAGAAACGCCGCTATGGAGGAGAAAACGATGAAAAGTGATCTTTATGTAAAAGCAACAACTTTTAAAATCAAGGCAAAGAAGAAGTTCTATCATGCAAAAGATAAATTCCGCCAGACAAAGGAAACCATTCGCCGCGGCACAAAATTAGACAGGACAGGCCCCTTTTTCTCAAGCTGCATTGCTCTGATCATTATTGGATGTTCCTGGGGGACAAACGCAGAATGGCTCGTCTGGTTAGGGGCCGCAAGTCTTTTAAGCAACGTTTTATTGCTGTTTGCAACATTTTTTCGCCGTAATCAAAAGTCAATTTGACATTCATTGTGCGTCTAATGGATCGTATCGTAGATCAATCAATGACTTGCGACAAGGATGTTCAGAAACTTATTGAATTGTAGAATAGTGATTTCAAAGACAAGAAGCCAGTCTTGTCTTTTTTTAGTTGAAACCTCATATTTCCATATGCGTATAAAGAAAGGGAGGTGGAAAAGTGAAACAGAACAAAAGAGAACAACTTGTTAACCTGTTTAGTGTGTTAAAAGAAAAAGGTCAGATCAACGCGGCAGTGCTAGTCGCTGAAGACGGAGACATTCTTTATCAAGGCGCCTTCGGATATGAAAACTTGGCAGATAAGCGTTTATTGCAGGAACATTCCTTATTTGAATTAGCATCGCTATCCAAGCCGTTCACTGCTTTGGGCATCCTTCAATTAGCCCAGCAAGGGGAATTGAAAATCGAGGATCCCGTAGAACGGTGGATAACCGGGTTTCCCTACCAGGGCGTAACGATTCGCGATTTATTGACACATACGTCGGGTCTGCCCGATTATATGGAGTGGTTTCTACAACATTGGGATCATAACAAGATTGCTGTTAATCAAGATATCGTTGATATGCTGATGAATCATCATCCGCAACGCTATTTTGCCCCGGGTGAAGGTTGGCTTTACAGCAATACGGGATATGTGCTGCTTGCGGTTATCATTGAAAAGGCATCAGGTCTGAGTTTTGCAGAATATATGAAAAAAAACATCTTTGAACCGGTGAAAATGCGGAACTCAAGGGTTTATAACAGAAGGCTGCAGCCTGAAACCATTGAGAACTATGCGTATGGATATGTGTATGACGTGCATACAGCACAGTACGTTCTGCCTGATGACCTTGAAGAAACAAAATATGTCTGCTATCTTGACGGGATTCAGGGGGACGGAACCGTAAACTCAACCATTCATGACTTATATTTGTTTGATCAAGCCTTATATACAGATTGTTTGATCAATCAAGTCTCAAAAGAGCTTGCTTTTTCTCCCGCGTCTCTGAAAAACGGAGAGTCTATAGATTACGGGTGTGGATGGGTGCTTCGGGATAGTCCTGAAACAGGGAGAATTGTCGGTCACAGCGGCGGCTGGCCAGGCTATTCAACCGTAATGATCCGATATATCGATCAACGAAAAACCTTCATTTATTTGAGCAATGTGGAACAGGATGATGAATATGAACAGGCCATCTTTGAAGCCGTTGAAAATATCCTGTTTGACAAGGCCTACAAAATCCCTGATCGCCCTGCCGATAAAAAGAAAAAAGAGATCGATCCGGCCATTTACAAAAGATATGTCGGAAGTTATTCACTTCAGGATGGCACCGCCGCTGATGTGACAGTTGATAAGGGCCGGATTTATATGCAAATCACCGGACAGATCCGTTTTGAATTATTTCCAGCCTCGGAAACGCGCTTTTTTCTCAGGTCATTGTCTGTTGAAGTGGAATTTATTTTGGAGGATGGTGTCGCAACCCGGTTGATTATTTATCAAAATGGCGCAGAGGAAGAAGCGGTGCGGATAGTGGAAGCAAACAGCAAGGTATGACCGTTTTGATTGAGCGTTTGGCGGCCTGTGTCTGTTGTCTGTCAGAAGGAAATTTATCGTTTGAAGGTTGACTATGCAATTCGGGGATATCTGCCCGGCTGAATTTCCTGATGAGCATCAATCGGATATTCATGGTAAAGGTGCTCCATCTATAAGGAGGTTAATGAGGCTGAACAAATTTAACCTGTTGAAAGAGCCCTGGGTGATGAATATAGTGGCATGATCATTTTGGGATAAAGCGTTTATATGGAACTGCTAAAGCAACAGAAAAAACCAAGCAGAAAACATCTGCTCGGTTTAATAACTAATACTTCGGCCAACCTTTAGAATCCCAGTTTAAATCATTGATCAGCAGCTTAGGCGCCCCGTTGTCAAGCGCATCATACCCATGTCTGACGATGATGTTGCCGTTCACTATATCCGCGCCGCCCGGGCCCTTCCACTGGTCGTTTCCGGAGTCGAGGATTGTGCATCCGCCTTCCGTCATTTTCTTGCCGCTTTTGTCATAGTAAGGCCCCGTGATTTTTGTCGAGCGGCCGTAAGCGATTTTATATGTGCTGTTCACACCTTGGCAGCATTTATCGAACGAAACGAATAAATAATAGTAGCCGTTTTTATATGTGATAGACGGCGCTTCAACCGCTCCTCCATTGTTCGGCCTTGATGCGATGGAATAAAGCTTTCCTGTAGGTTTCATCGTGTTTTTATCAAGCTTTGTCAGCTTGATGCCGCCCCAAAATGATCCGAAGGACAGCCACGGATTTCCTTCTTTATCAATGACTAACTCAGGGTCGATCGCATTATAATCGTTCGCAGGCGTTGTCCGGATGACAAGCCCGTCATCGCGCCATTTTCCGGTAGAGAGTCGGTCTGTTGAAGCCAGTCCGATCACTGAATTTTTCGAGCCGAACGCTGATACCGCATAATAAAGCCAGTAGCGTCCATTATAATAGCTGATATCAGGCGCCCATTGGTTTTCTTCATGGTTCGGCACGTACTTTTTCCACCATGATAATGGAGTTGCAAATATGCTTGGCGCTGCGCTCCATGTTTTTCCGTCTGTCGATTTGATGACGCGGATTCCATTGCCGATACCCGTGCCGAATGTATACCACGTATTTCCTTCTTTAATCATGGAAGGATCATGAATAATGTTGTCTCCTTTTGTATCCCAAAAAGCCGCTGATGTTGGTTCAGCCGCCGAGAAAATAAGCAGAAAAAATAAAATAAAACCAGAAATGATAGTCTTAGCCACAGTTGTTCTCCTTTCAAATTTCGATGTCTTTAACATTCGGCCCTCCCTTTTGTGAAATATTTCCCAACAAGACGAACTTTATTTTAGCAGGGATTGGCTGTCTCTCAATCAGCCAAAGGACTTGTTTTCTAGTCCTAAAATAAAACGAAAAAACCAGAAAATATCCATATTAAAAAAACAATCACCTAAAAGTCATTTCATCGTCTGAATGTAAAAGGGATGATGTAATTATTTTGGCTTATATTGGAACATTTTAGGTTAGGTGAATTATCAAAAACTTTGAGATGTTCGTGGAGAAAATAAAAAGCGTTGGAAGAAGAAGCACGGTCTCCCCTCGAATATTTTCATTAGCCCCGGAAGGTGAATGACACTTTTAGTTGATTTAGTGGGTTGAAATTGATAATATGAATTTGAAGATAGACTGTCAAAATAATGCATCACAAAAGACGCAGGCGCGTCATCTACGTACGGTTTATTAAACGTTCAGGTGTATTTTTTCTATAAGAAATGCATAAAATAAAAAAGACCCGACTGCGCCAACAGTCGAGTCGAGTGTACAAAGCGGCCCAACAAGGGCTTGGCTCAGTCATTTTAAAATAGACTTTCCCTATGAACTTTACCAGGGCTCAAGGGAAGTCTATTTTTCTTTCTTCGACAACACGGCAATTAACATGCCAAAAGCAATCATTAACGAGATTGTTTCGAATGTCGTCATAAGCATCACCCCCTTTCATAGGGGATGAGCCAGCTTCCCTTGAGTGAGCCGAAACTTTGTACAAAGAATATTTTACCATACCTCTTTCAAACACTGAGGCTGTTTTTTGATGTTGAGGCGGGATAGAGGAGAATTAAATAAAACGAAACACAAAAACGGCAGGAATTCCATTGGAAATCCTGCCGTTTCGATTTGGTATGATTCCGACTGGGCTCGAACCAGCGACCTCTACCCTGTCAAGGTAGCGCTCTCCCAGCTGAGCTACGGAATCATGATATGTAACACTGGGTATTTGTTTTGCTGACAAGTTCTATTATATGCAGATTAGGTGGATTCGTCAACAGTTTTTTTGATTTTTTTTGAGAACTGGGAAAGAGTCTTGCAGGCTCTCGCACGTTATGAAAAGATTGGCTTATATAGACATCGAACGGGAGCGGAGATTGAATGGATCTGATATTTAAAAGCATTGATAGTATTTTAATTGTCGTTTTAGCCATTTTTTTCATTTGGAAATTCGTTTATGAAATCAGACATGAGAAGCGGAGCGCTGTGATTTTGCTTTTGCTGCTCATCAATGTCTACTTTATTGCAAAAGTGTTTAATCTAGTGCTGCAATTAATGTAGCGAATATAAAATCCAGTCAAGGAGATCAAACCAATGAAGACAGAAAAGCAAAAAATGCTGGACGGAGAGCTTTATCATGCTTCTGATCCGGTGCTGTGCCATGACAGACTCAAGGCGCGCAAAATGACGAATGAATTCAACCATTCGAACGAAATCGACGACAATAAAAGGACCAAGCTGATCAAAGAGCTGTTTGGTTCAACAGGGGAAACGCTCCACATCGAACCGTCGTTTCGCTGTGATTACGGCTTTAATATACATGTCGGGGAAAATTTCTTCGCCAATTTTGACTGTGTTTTCCTCGATGTATGCGAAATCCGGATAGGCGATCATTGTATGCTCGGACCGGGCGTTCATATTTATACGGCGACCCATCCGCTCGATCCGTCCGAAAGGATAAGCGGTGCGGAGTACGGGATACCTGTCATCATCGGACGGAACGTCTGGATTGGCGGCAGTGCAGTCATCAACCCCGGCGTCAAGGTCGGCGACAATGCAGTGATAGCTTCCGGAGCCGTCGTGACAAAAGATGTCCCGGACAATGCCATCGTCGGCGGAAATCCGGCGAAAATACTTAAATACGTTGACGGCAAAAACACCAATTCTATGTGATTGGTGTTTTTATTTTGGAATAGTCACGGTGAAAGTCAGAGCTGATCAAACATCCGCGGAAGCAGTTTCCTCCCGCGGATAAGGTGCTATCGGGTGACCGTAATATTGTTGATGACCAGCTGTCCCAATGAATTGAGATAAGAAAATGTCGCTTTGCCTGGGCTGACGGCTTTTACGTACACGCGGTCCGAAGTGATTCTGACGGTAATGGCGCTGCCGCTGTAGGAAACGTTCGAAATGCCGACGTATTGATCTTCCTGTCCGACTTTCATCGGCCTGTTGATGACGATCGCCTGAGGGGCGATGATTCCTTGTGCAGATGCGTGAGAAGAGAGATTTTCAGTTTTAGAGAGTTCCTGGGCTTGTACATGCATGGGACTTCCTGAAACAGCAAGCATACCCGCCAGTAATGATGAAGCAACTAAACTTTTACCTAACCACTTCATAACCATCATCTCTTTTCCTATGTGATGATTCCAGGATATGGGATTACCGACCGCTAGTCAATCGGTTCCAATGATGATTCACACATTGGACAAACGAAAACAAACAATTCGTGAAGCGGCAGGAAGAACGGATCATCATCCCGAAGCTGTTTTTTTGTTCAAAGCGTTAATAAAGGTTTTCACGTTTTTTTTGTCCTGCATGACGGGTGAGTATATATATGAAAGCGTCCTGTTAAAGGTTTGATTTTTCAGCCGGAGCACGGAAAGGTTTCCGTGCTGTACGTCTCTTTCAATGACGCTTTCAGACAGGAGAGACAGTCCGATGCCCGTCATGAGCGTTTCTTTGATTCCCTGGTTGCTGCTGATCGTCAGAAACGACTTCACTTTTAAACCGTTTGAACGGATGACATGGTTTAAGTATTCGCGTGTGCCTGAGCCAACTTCGCGCGTTACCCACGTTTGATTTTGCAGATCGGCCATTGTCACGTCTTGTTTGGAGGCAAGCGGGTGATCGCTTGAAGCTGCGATAAACAATTCGTCCTGCATAAAGGCGTGTACAGAAAGCTCTTTTTCATTTGTCTGTCCTTCGATCAAGCCGATGTCCACTTTGTACAGGCGGACGGACTGCACGATTTCTTCCGTGTTTCCAATGACGGCCTTGAGTTCGAGCTCAGGATATTCTTTTTGAAGGTCGAACAAGAGCGATGGCAAAATGTATTCGCCGATTGTGAAGCTTGCGCCGATTTTCAGCTCGCCTTTGATCGAGTTGTGGTGATCGAGAATGTCTTGCCTCGTTTGTTCATAGATGGTGATCATTTGTTTGGCGCGGTCGTATAAAATTTCACCGGTCGGCGTGATTTTCAAATATTTCGGAGAGCGTTCAAATAATTTCGTCTGGAACTCTTTTTCAAGATTTTTAATGTGCATGCTTACGCTCGGCTGCGACATGAGAAGAAGCTCGGCCGTTTTCGTGAAATTTTTGACTTCTGCAAGGGTAACGAATGTCTTCAGCGCATCATAATGCACACGAATCTCTCCTTTATTAAAAATCTTAATAGCTGTGATAATTAATATATATTTTACTAATGTTGAGTATTCCAGTAAACTTTTAATTAGAATCTTTTTTTAGGAATATTTGGTTTGAAGCAGGATGACGCCGCGCGGCAAAGGGGACGTGATGAGTGAGCGCTTACAATGTTTCTTAGCAGCAAAAGCCGTGATCGACAGATGCTTTGCGTCAATAAAACCGATTTGATTTATAGGAATAGTGGATATATGATGAGTATTATCCTTTTCCGTTTCAAAACAAGTCATGATTTTTTTATTCCTTAGTGAGGTGGATATCGTTGCAACTTCAGGTAATGAACAGTCCTTTTAATCAGGAGCAGGCAGAGCTCCTCAACCGTCTTCTGCCAACTTTGACGGCATCACAAAAAGCCTGGCTGAGCGGTTATCTGGCAGCTGTGCAAACCGCCGATGCCGCGGCGGCTCTTGAAACATTGCCGGCGGAAGCTCCTGCTGCAAGCCCGGCTCAGCCTGTTTCCAAAGAAGTGACCATTTTATTCGGATCGCAGACAGGAAATGCACAGGGACTTGCCGAAAACGCGGCTAAGACGCTTACAGAACGGGGATTTCAAGTCACCGTCTCTTCAATGAGCGATTTTAAGCCGAACCAATTGAAGAAACTAAAAAACCTTCTCATCGTCGTCAGCACGCACGGTGAAGGGGATCCGCCGGACAACGCGCTGTCATTCCATGAGTTTCTCCATGGAAGACGGGCTCCGAAGCTCGATGATCTCCGTTATTCTGTGCTGGCTCTTGGCGACACGTCGTATGAATTTTTCTGCCAGACCGGAAAAGAGTTCGACCAGCGGCTTGGTGAGCTTGGAGGCACAAGGCTCCATCCGCGCGTCGACTGCGATCTCGATTATGATGAGCCGGCTGCAGCATGGCTTGACGGTGTCATCTCAAGCTTAAACGAAGGACAGGAACAGGGCGCAAGCGCCGCACCTGCTCAAACGGCAGCTCCGCAAGCCGCGGGAGGAGTAACAGTATATTCGAGAAAAAATCCGTTCAGAGCGGAAGTGCTGGAAAATTTGAATTTAAACGGCCGCGGATCAAATAAAGAAACGCGCCATCTTGAATTATCGCTTGAAGGCTCAGGTTTGACTTATGAACCTGGCGACGCGCTCGGCATCTTTCCGGAAAATGACCCTGAACTCGTCGATATGCTGCTGAAAGAGCTGAAATGGGATCCGAATGCTGCCGTTGCTGTTGATCAAGGGGAAAACCTTTCTTTGAAAGAAGCGTTGACTTCTTACTATGAAATTACGGTGCTGACAAAGAAATTCATTCAGCAGGCGGCAGAAATCATTGAAAATGAAAAGCTGCGCGAGCTTGCCGCTCCGGAAAATGCGGATCAATTAAAAGCGTATATCGCTGGCCGCGACCTGATTGATTTTGTGCGAGATTTCGGTCCGATCGCAGCAGCTCCGCAGGAATTTGTATCGATTCTTCGAAAAATCCCGCCTCGGCTTTATTCGATCGCATCGAGCTTCGCTGCAAATCCGGATGAAGTGCATTTGACGATCGGTGCTGTCCGCTACAATGCGCACGGCAGAGACCGAAAAGGGGTCTGCTCGGTATTATGTGCCGAACGTCTGCAGCCTGGCGACACCCTGCCTGTTTTCATTCAGCCGAATAAAAACTTTAAGCTGCCGGAGAATCCGGAGACTCCGATTATCATGGTCGGTCCCGGCACAGGCGTTGCGCCGTTTAGGTCATTTATGCAGGAGCGCGAAGAAACCGGAGCATCGGGGAAATCGTGGATGTTCTTCGGCGATCAGCATTTTGTCACTGATTTCTTATATCAGACAGAATGGCAAAAGTGGCTGAGTGAAGGCGTGCTGACAAAAATGGATGTCGCGTTCTCGCGGGATACGGAAGAAAAAGTATATGTACAGCATCGCATGCTGGAGCACAGCAAAGAATTGTTTGAGTGGCTTGAAGAGGGAGCGGCTTTCTACGTTTGCGGCGACAAGAACAACATGGCCAAAGATGTTCAAAACGCATTGCTTGAAATTATCGAAAAAGAAGGCGGCAAAAGCCGTGAGGAAGCTGAAGCCTACCTCGCAGAAATGAAAAAGCAAAAACGTTATCAGCGCGATGTATACTGATTTTGATTGAAAGGGGACTTTTTCAACATGGGGAACGAAATATTAAAAGCGCCTGAAGGCCCGCCGAGCGATGTAGAACGTATTAAGAAAGAAAGCGATTATTTGCGCGGCACCCTGAAGGAATCGATGCTCGAGCCGCTTTCAGCCGGGATTTCAGATGACGACAACCGTCTGATGAAGCACCACGGCAGCTATTTGCAGGATGACCGCGATCTCCGCAATGAGCGGCAAAAGCAGAAGCTTGAGCCTGCGTATCAGTTCATGCTGCGCGTCCGGATGCCGGGCGGTGTGGCGACGCCTGAGCAGTGGCTTGTCATGGATGAGCTTGCCCGGAAATACGGAAACGGAACATTGAAGCTGACAACTCGGGAAACATTCCAAATGCACGGCATTTTAAAATGGAACATGAAAAAAACGATTCAGTCGATCCATTCAGCCATGCTAGATACCATTGCAGCATGCGGCGATGTTAACCGGAACGTCATGTGCACTTCCAATCCGTATCAGTCAGAAATCCATCGAGAAGTGTATGAATGGTCGAAAAAACTGAGTGATGACCTGCTGCCGCGCACACGTGCGTATCATGAAATCTGGCTTGATGAGGAAAAAGTGGCCGGCACGCCTGATGCGGATGAAGTCGAACCGATGTACGGACCGCTGTATCTGCCGCGGAAATTCAAAATCGGCATCGCCGTTCCGCCGTCAAATGATATCGATGTATTTTCTCAGGATCTTGGTTTTATCGCGATTGTGGAGGATGACAAGCTCATCGGCTTCAACGTCGCGATCGGCGGCGGCATGGGCATGACCCACGGGGACAAAGCAACGTATCCGCAGCTTGCCAAAGTTATTGGCTTCTGCAAGCCTGAACAGCTATACGATGTCGCTGAAAAAACGATTACGATCCAGCGGGACTACGGAAACCGTTCGGTCCGCAAAAATGCCCGCTTCAAGTATACGGTTGACCGCCTCGGCTTGGAAACGGTCAAAAACGAGCTGGAAAACCGTCTCGGCTGGAGCCTCGCTGAAGCAAAGCCTTATCATTTCGAGCATAACGGCGACCGCTACGGCTGGGTAAAGGGCGTAAAAGGAAGATGGCACTTTACAATGTTTGTTGAGGGCGGCCGTGTCACTGATTATGATGATTACAAGCTGATGACCGGCTTAAGGGAAATCGCCAAAGTTCATACCGGCGATATCCGCCTCACAGCCAACCAAAACTTGATCATTGCCAATGTCACAAGCCAAAAAAAGAAAAAGATCAGCGAGCTGATCGAACAGTTTGGCTTGACTGACGGCAAGCATTATACAGCGCTCCGCCGCAGCTCGATCGCATGCGTCGCACTGCCGACGTGCGGGTTGGCGATGGCCGAAGCGGAACGGTATTTGCCGAAGCTGATTGACAAAATTGATGAAATTGTTGAAGAAAACGGCTTGAAGAATGAAGAAATTACCATCCGCATGACAGGGTGCCCGAACGGCTGCGCCCGCCATGCGCTCGGCGAAATCGGCTTCATCGGAAAAGCCCCGGGCAAGTACAATATGTATCTCGGCGCCGCTTTTGACGGCAGCCGTCTGAGCAAAATGTACCGGGAAAACATCGGCGAAGAAGAAATTTTAAAAGAACTTCGCAATATTCTTCCGCGCTATGCGAAAGAACGCAATGAAGGAGAACGTTTCGGAGATTTCGTCATCCGCGCCGGAATTGTTAAAGAAACGACGGACGGAACGAATTTTCATGACTGATGAGCATTTTAAAAAAACGCCTCAGCCCATTGATTGGTGCTGAGGCGTTTTTCTTTTTTACGAAAATGCCCGGACAGTTTCCGACTCTATGATCATTTTCATAAACTCTGCAGCCGCAGGTGTTGCTTCTTCAAATGAGGGTGTTATCATGCCGACTTCGCGGATAATTTGAGGAGAGATGTCTTTTTTGATCAACCGATGGGACACGGAGGAAAGCGAGAAGCTTGATATCAAGCCGATTCCCAAATTGTTATGAACCATATTGACCAATGTTTCCGCGTTTTGCACAGTCAGGTTTTCTTTTAACTCGAGGCGGTGTTTTTGAAAGATTTGAGATACCGCGATTTCGTGCCCGCCTTTACAAAAAATCAATTCATTTTGATATTTTTTCAGATCAATGAACGGTGCGTCTTTTAAGTGGTGATATTGCTCAGGAATCACGGCCGTCATCCGGTCTTGAAACAATACTTGGCTTTCGAATCCGTCAAAGGGAGAGGCGACGATTCCTAAATCAACCATGCGAGTTTCGACCCATTGCTTAATTTGGTCGGAGGTTCCCTCAAGCAGTTCGATTTGTACGAGCGGATACTTTGATCTGAAGGAGGCGATAGCCTGCGGCAAAATATTTGCTGAGACGGCGGGGAAGGAGCCAACCTTGACTTTCCCTCTGAGCAGATGATTTTCTTGATCGGCCACTTGGTATATTTTGTTTTCAATCACGATCATCTGTCTCGCCAGTACGACGATTTCCTTTCCCGCGTCCGTAAGTTTTATCTTGTTTTGTTTATCCCGAATCAATAATTTGACCCCGAGCGACGTTTCCAAGCTTTTTACGGCTTTGCTCACGGCCGGCTGTGAAATATACAGTTCGTTGGCTGCTTCTGTCATATTCAAAGTCTCTGCGACTTTCACAAAGATGTGAAGACTGTTCATGTTTATAACCAAATAGTTATACCCCCGATGATAAAAATGTATTTCAGTTATATCTCAATATAGCATATGCTGAACATGAAACAAAGAAGAAAGGTGACGGATTATGTTTAAAGTACTTTTGGGGATCATCTCTGTAACGCTGATTTGGGGGTATACCTGGGTGACGATGAAAATCGCAATCACTGACATTCCCCCTGTTTTATTTTCGGCCCTGCGGCTGTTCATTGGAGCTGTTCCTTTGTTTGTGATTCTCTTGATCAAAGGAAGGAAACGTTCAATAGGAAAGGAGAATATCAAGCATTATCTGGTGATGAGTTTATTGATGGGTTTAGGTTATATGGGGGTGTTAACTTACGGCATGCAGTTTGTCGATTCGGGAAAAACGTCTGTTTTGGTGTACACCATGCCTATTTTTGTTACTGTCATCAGTCATTTTAAATTAAACGAGAAAATCAATGTGTATAAAATGCTCGGTTTATTTTCTGGTCTGATCGGTCTTTTGTTTATATTAGGGGGCGGGATTCTGCATGTTGATCAAAACGTCATATTTGGAGAGCTTTGCGTTTTAATCGCAGCGCTCAGCTGGGGCGTCGCCAATGTTTACAGCAAACTGAAATTCAAAAATACAGATATGATTCATATGAATGCATGGCAGCTTCTCACAGGAGCGGTGATGTTATTGATTTTCTCTTTTATACTGGAACCGTCCCGGCCGATTCACTGGTCAAATGAAGCAATCTTGTCTCTATTGTTTAACGGTTTATTCTCTACGGCTTTGACGTTCGTCATTTGGTTTTGGATACTGAATCAAATCGAAGCGTCGAAAGCATCGATGGCTTTAATGTTTGTTCCCGTATTAGGCCTTTTGTTCGGCTGGCTGCAGCTGCATGAACCGGTCACATTCAGCATCCTGATCGGCGCATTCATGATCTGCATCGGCATTTTTATGAATACTTATCAATTTAAAAAAGTGTAAAAAAAGGCAGAGGATCTATATGGTAATATGAAATGGGAGGGAGATTTATGAAAATCGAACACATCGCCATATGGACGAACAATTTAGAGGAAATGAAAGATTTCTATACCCGTTTTTTTCACGGAAAGACGAATGAAAAATATGTCAATCCGAAAAAGCATTTCGAATCATATTTCATCCAGTTTGAATCGGGAACACGGCTTGAGCTGATGAGACGCCCCGACCTTGCAAAAGGAGAGGAGAACGCTTCCGGCTATGCACATATGGCGTTTTCCTTAGGGTCGCGGCAAGAGGTTGACGAGATGACGAGCCGCTTTGAAAAGGAAGGATACCAGGTTGCCGGAAAGCCGCGCGTCACGGGAGACGGGTATTATGAAAGCGTCATTCTGGATCCTGACGGCAACATCGTTGAACTGACCGTTTGACGGAAAAAAGCTAATGTCCGTTTTTAGACATTAGCTTTTTCGTTTAGATGGCAGCATCGAGCTGATTGATTTTCCATTTGTTGTTTTCTTTCACAAACGTGATCTTTCTTTTCGCAGTCACCGATCCATCCAATGCCGGTACGGAAAATTCATAAGTGCGGGTATTGTTTTTTTGAGAGATCAGTTTGATTTTTGCCTTGTCCCATCCTAAGAGGTTGTCCCCATCGCCGACAGGCACGGCCATTTTTCCTTTATAAGAAATGATGTTGTATTTTTCCAAGCCTTTTTTAATGGCGTCTTTTGTGAAAACCGGCGTCAAGTAGTCTGTTAATTTTGCTTTTGTGCTGAATTCACTGCACATATACGTATATGGAAGACCGCGGTATTCAAATGTTTTGGATGGGCAAGTTGAGTTTTTCGCTTTTGGATTGTGGCCGCTCATCGTATTCCAAAAGTGCTCCCGTGCCTGCAAGGTTAATTGCATGACTTGCTTATTTGTTAAATTCCCTGATGTTTGATTTTTCGCTGCGAGGGACGCTCCGGCAGGCAAGATCAGTAAAACAGCTAATAAACAAACGATTAACTTTTTCAATGGTCCTCTCTCCTTAAATAAATCTCTTATATTACAAATGTTACAATAATTACAGATAGATTACAAGAGGTTTGCGAGAAAAATTTTCCTCCGCTGTTTTCTTATATATGACGACATAAAAGCAGCCGGGGTTATGGTTTGTCCAGGAAAATATTTTATGTCCATTGATTCGTTTCCCGGATTTCTCTCCTCATAAACATAGAAGCCTCATGTTGAAAAAGTATTTTATATTGAAAAAGAATTCTATCTGGGACCTCGCCGGGAGCAGGAAAGAGGATCACTGAAACATCAATGAATTATATTGTTAAAAATCAGAATTTTATATAAAATCAAACTTTATCAGTAAAAAAACTGTAACGAAATTCGCATCAATCTGTCATAGCGGTGACATTTTGCTGTGTTACGATTTTCCCTGTTAGTTTCAAAAGGGCTAACAAGGGAGGATTTAACTTATGAAGAAGACAATCATGTCCTTGGCTGCAGCCGCGGCTATGTCGGCGACTGCATTCGGAGCGACTGCCTCAGCAAAAGAAATCGAAGTTCAAAAAGGAGACACGCTCTGGGGGATTTCTCAAAACTACGGAATGAACCTCAAGGACTTAAAAAAATGGAATCAGCTTTCATCAGATCTGATTTTTCCAGGTCAAAAGCTGAACATTTCTTCTCAAGAAGAAAAATCTGAAGAAAAGCAGTACACCGTTCAGCCAGGGGACACGCTCTCAAAAATCGCAAAAGAGTTCGGTGTGACTGTAAGCGATCTTCAAAAACGGAACAACCTGAAGTCAGACTTGATTATTGCAGGGCAAACGATTGCAATAAACGGAGAAGCGGCAGCTGCAGCAGCGCCTGTGAAACAAGAGTCCGCTCCAAAACAAAATGATCAGCCTGTCAACGTACAAAAGGAAATCACAGTGACCGCAACTGCGTATACGGCAAATGACGGGGGCATTTCAGGCATCACAAAAACGGGAGTCGACCTGAATGCGAACCGCAATGCGAAAGTCATCGCGGTTGATCCAAGCGTGATTCCGCTCGGCACGAAAGTATATGTGGAAGGCTATGGCGAAGCGACGGCTGAAGACACCGGCGGCGCCATTAAAGGCCATAAAATAGACGTATTTATTCCAGATAAAAAAGACGCTTTCAATTGGGGCGTCAAAACCGTAAAGGTTAAAATTTTAAACTGATATAAAAAATGCAGGAGGCGTTAATTGCCTCCTGCATTTTTTTGTCGAACGATGTTTATGCTGCATGCTGTTCCGCGCGTCTGCTTTTTACAAAAACCGAAATCGCAAGAGCGGCGGCTGCAAAGGCGATGGCTACGAAATAAACCATATGAACGCCTTCTGTCATGCCTTGCATGTGCAGCTCCTGACGGCTGCCTCCGGAAGAGTGCGCGATAAAGCGATTCGAAACGGTTGTCAGGATCGTCGTATACAATGCCGGACCGATTGCCCCTGAAACTTGATTAACTGTATTCATTATCGCCGAACCATGCGGGTAAAGCGGTTTGGGCACCTGATTCAAACCGAGCGTCATAATCGGAGCCATTGTCAACCCGACGCCGAGTGTAAAGCCGGCGTAGAGCATCATTCCGACCGCCATCGGCGTATCGCTTGAAATATTCGTAAACAGCGAAAGGACGGCAATCACAATGATCAATCCGGTGATCAACAGCGGTTTAAAGCCAAGCTTATCAAACAGGCGCCCTGCAACAAGGGATGTCATCGCGAGGACGAGGCCGCCCGGCAGCATGAGAATGCCTGTATAAAGCGGTGACAGCTCAAGCGCCATTTGGAAGTAAAGCGGCAAAATCAGCATCATCGAAAACTGCAGCATCATCACGATCCACATCAGGATAACCGAGATTGAAAATATCTTTGAACGAAACGGCCTCATATCAAGCATCGGCACTTCCAATCTGAGCTGGCGCATGACGAACAATATTAATCCGATGACACCGGCCGCCAGTCCGATGATGACTTTCGGACTGCTCCAGCCCGCTGCTTCCCCGGCGTTGCTGAAGCCGAAAACGATCCCGCCAAATCCGACGGTCGATAAAAGAATTGATAATATGTCAATTTTCGGATACGTCAGTTCGGTTACATTTTTCAAGCGGAACGCCGCATAAAAAATCATGAAGACCGATACTGGCAGCATCATGAAGAAAACAACGCGCCATGAATAATGTTCGACAATATAGCCTGAGATGACCGGACCGATCGCCGGAGCAAATAAGATAACGAGCGTAAGGATCCCGGTCATCGTTCCGCGTTTTTGCGGCGGAATCAAAGTCAGTATCACATTCATCACAAGCGGCAATATCAGGCCTGTACCTGAACCCTGGATGATCCGTCCGGCGAGAACGAGCGGGAAGACCGGAGCAATTCCGGCCAGCAAGGTTCCCGCTGTAAAAAGCGTCATCGCAGACAGAAACAGCTGCCTTGTCGTAAAGCGCTGCATTAAAAACGCGGTAATCGGCACGGCGATGCCGATCATGAGCATATATCCGGTTGACAGCCACTGGGCTGTGTTCGCTGAAATGCCAAAATCGTCGATGATTTTCGGCAAAGCCACATTCATGACCGTCTCATTAATCAGAGCGAGAAAATTTCCGACGATTAAGATTGCGATAATCATGAAGGAGCCTTTTCTAGCTTGTTCCATTTGTATTCCCACCCTTTATGAACGTTTTAGCAAAAAAGGAATTTGTTCGGCGGCTGCACTGAGAGGCCGGCCGTTTTTTTTCGTCACTGAGAGCACATACGCACCCTCAATCATCGCTTGTATCGCGACGCTCAGCGTCTCGGCCGTTTCCGGCGCATAGCCTGACTGGAGCAGTTTTTCCTGATAGACAAGCTGCCAGTCTTGATAAACCTGTTCACACGTTTGGCGGAGCCTTTCACTGAACGACCACGTTTCTGCGGCGACGGATACGATCGGAATATCGTCGTTTTCTTCGATGATGTATTCCTCGATTCCGTCAGCCATCATCTGGATATAAGATTGAAACGCCTTGACAGGATCAGCTTCACCGCTGATCGCTGACGATATATACGCTTTGATTCTTTCTCCGGTTAATTGAATCGCCTCTTGCGCCAGTGCCTCTTTGCCGCCGGGGAAATAATAATAAAGCGATCCCCGCGGCGCTCCGCTTTCGGCTGTGATTTGGCTTAAGCCTGTGGCATGGTAGCCTTGTTTGCGGAACAATCGTGAAGCCGTCCGCAAAATTTTGTCGCGGCTGCTCATTTTTTCTGCCATTCTATCATTCCCTTATGATTTTATACTGATCGGTCTATATAATTTTAACGAAAAAAAAGACCTTTTTTGAAGGCCTGTTTTAAAATAAGGACGATTTGTCCATATTCGGTTCAGCGGGAATCCGCTGAAGGCTTCAGAAAGCCGGCAAGCAGCAGGCGCCACAGCAATCGCTGCCAATATCGACAAAAGGCTGTCAGATATGAAGTGAACAAAAGCGGAATTGATGGTATAGAGTGCGAGCGCCGTTAAATAAACGGCTAAAAAAACATAGCCGAACATTTTTCTGCGGAACGGTCTTTTGAGTTGAATCAAAAGAAACAATCCGGCCATTAAAATGATAAACGTCACAGTTATTCTCCCTTCGCAGGAAAGTTTCTCAATCCTCGTATGTCCGGTTTCTTTCTTTGTTGTCTTCAAATGCCAGATGAATGACGAATAAAAACAGACAGGCGATGATTTCGACATCCAGCGGGATGGTGATGCTGTCCATCAATTCATCAGCGAGATGGATGGCAAGCCAAGTAAAAAAACATTCGATCATAAAGGTCGCAGCTTTATGCCCAATCATAAAGCTCAGAATTTTTTCCGGGATTTCAAACAGCGCGCCGAGGCCAAAAGATAAAAGGATATACCAGAAGAGCGACCAGGGCGATTCGTATGTAACGCCGAAAATCGCAAAAAAACCGGCGACGCCGAAATAATAAGACCCGAAAAAGAGCGTAAACACAGTGAGGATCAAAAGAAAGATCATAGTCACTGCGAACATGGTACCGAGAGTTTTTTTAATCATTAATCATTCATTCCTAATCATGCAGTGTATATTCATGATATCAGAAAAATATCCGGTTGTGAGTTATAAATGAGATTTTGGGGTTAAAGTTTGTGTGGATGGGGGAGTGAAGAGAGCGTTCTGAAAAATTCCTAAGGTGTTTTTCGAGACCTAATTAATCACCATATATCATATTTGGAGCGTTTTCATAAGGGCTGCAATCAAGAGGATAGGATCCCAAATAAAAAAGGCTGCCAACCGGCAACCTTACTTTGTTAAGCATATTTCGTATTTGCTTGTTCTTAAACCGACGTGTTTACCCGAAGAATCATTTTCGTGCCTTAGGTGATTTTCGATTTTGGTTCAATTGCTTTTTTGAATCTCATTTGTATTGTCTATTCATTTTCATCTTGATTAGATTCAAGGTATTGCTCTAAAAATTCCTTATCATCTTCATCTTCTGGCCAGAGTCCTAAATATTTGTGTTCCCATACAATTCTTCTTTCATAATCATCAGCATCTGATAAATCCTCATAGTCGTAGTCGATATTAAATTCACCATCACTGTGAATGATCATAGAGAGACTCGTCCAAGTCTCTTGATCACTATTCTTAAATTCGTACCATAGCTTTTCTAAGTTATTGATTAATTGTCTCCAAAGATTTCGATAGGCTTCTTTTTCAATCCTAAAAAATTCAGGGATATTATGACAATATACCGGTGAATCATTTCCTTCAGGATAATAATAAAAGAATCCTTTTTGCACATCTTCAAGAATTTCTCCATAAATCAAAATCTTTGACCATTCCTCTGGAATAGTCTCAACTACTGTCTCCGCAATTTCTTGATATATCGTGTTTAATTGATTTTCATCCATTGGCTACTTACCTCCAGGCTTATTATCAAATTTCACAACTTCCCATTCCCGTTTTCCGATTTTATATTCTATCTCAAAGCTTGCCGGTCTTTGGGAATTCCCTTTGTATACTGGCTGTATTTTAACCTCAACTGTTCTTCCTTTTTCGAGGTGTTTGGCCCACATGTTCTCAAGCTTTTTCCATTCTCCTTTATTTAAGTTACCATCCATCGGCACAAGGTTGTCAAGCTTTCCAGACCCTTCGAATATACTTGCAATGAGATGACCGCCCTCATCGGTTTTTAATCGATCTTCACGGCCGGCAATTCTTTGAGCGTATTTGTTTCTCTTTGCTGCTCCCAAATTTAGTTTGCCGCTGACATTTGTAATACGTCCTTTATGATCAGTTTTATAAGTATAGCCTACAGGCGTTGTATACTCAATGTTCGGTTTTAACACCTTTCTTCTTTTGACTCTTGTGAAATGGTCACCATATTTCACTTTATGGATGGTTTTTGAGTCTACTTTAATGTCTGTTTTTGTTTTGGAAGAAACACCCGCAATGATGCTGACCATTCGATTTCTTGCTTGTTTTGCTTGATCAGAAATCTTTTTGGTTTGTTGAATTAATTTATCTTTCAATCGAGATCCATCTATCGTATTGAACGGAACTTTACCAGCATTGGCTAAAGCTAGTTGAGGAGAAGCGATTTGGACTTTCGGAGTGAGATTTTTAATATCTTTAAAATCCCTGACAACTTTATCAGCTGCTTTCTTACCTGCCTTTTTCGCACTCTCTATGCCCTTGCTAGCTGTCTTTTTAGAGACATCCTTTATCTTAGATGCGGCTTTTCCCATCTTGCCCGCCTTAGCCAACTTGCTAACTTTGTCTGCACCTTTCGTTCCGACAATGGATGACGCAACCATTCCGGTAGCGTATGTAAACCATCTCGCCCTGCTTTCTGCATCACCATTGATGACGTCCCTCACGAAGGAGTCCTCGATATCTTTCTTTATGATTTCAAATGTTTCTACAGGGTGGGTGACTGTGTAGGCAATGCCCTCTAGCGTTTCTTTTGGATTGGTTATGGTATCTCGTATTCCTGTCACTGTATCGACGGCCACATCTTCTATTCCTTCTTCAATGCCCTGCTTAATACGCCCCATGATACCACTTTGTTTTCGTTTTCGATTTATAGTGTAAAAATAGTAATTTTGCTGCTTTTCTGTCAGATTTTCAATTCCAATCTCTTGTGCAATCTCAACAAATTCATCAGGATCAATGACATTTTCGAGCTTTTCCTTTAGGTGAGAGATTTTATTAACCTGTTTGTTAGCTTCACTAACTTCCTTTTCGAGTTTTGATCTCTTATCGAGCTTAGCCAACATAACGCCCATCGCTGTTTCCTGGTTTCCACTCAAGGTATCCATTTTATCCTGTTTTAAAATAGAACCTTTCTGATAGCCGGTGATTTCAATTTTAGGGCCTGTGTACATTTTTTCAAGCCTAGCGATGTATCTTTGCATTGTTTCTAAGTCGTTTTCAGCGGCTTTGATGGTGTTCGTCTGCTCCCTGTCGAATGTATGTAATTTTTCAATTGTCTGATTGATTTCTTTTAAAGCTTTCGAGTAATTCTCGTGAAAATTACTGTCATCTAATTCCGGCAAATCGACTATATGGCTGACTTTAGCGATTGTAGCATTCGTTTTAGAAACCAAACGCTTCGTGGTGCGATCGGCATCTTTCACTCCTTGTTCCAGCTCATTATCGAGGAAGGCTTGCGAAATATATCCATTGTGTTGTGGCTCCAGGGAATTCAATGCACTTTTGATTTTCTTCAATGCTGATTGATATTCCTCGATAAAAGTTTCAAAAAATTGAAGGAATGGGGTGTGACACTCTTTATAAAAATTCCGTATTGCGTCGCCGCCTTTTCCTTTTTAAGGCATCGTTGAGCGACGTGATACCTTCCACGCTTTTTTTAATGTTGACGATTTCTTCCGATTGTTGCTTTAATTGTTCCACCGTTTGATCAATCGCTTTGTGCAGCGCCTGAACGTCCAGAGTCTTCATGGCATTCTCCTCTAATACTAAAGTTGCAATCATTTTAGAGTTTACCACTTTACGGAAGGGTATTGGTGAATACATCCTGTATACCCAATAAAATGAACCTTTCGATTTAGGTTTATATACCTACTAGAGATTTCATTATCCTGAAGGCAACATATTTACAACCGCTGCGACTCCCGGTACACTACATAAAAACAGGACAGGCAGGTGCAAAAATCGAAAGATGAAGCGGGCTTTAACTGACCAATACGGCAGCTTTACAGAGATGGCAGAAAACGAAATAGAAGGGACCGATTATTCGGTGGCTGCTCGGGATGCAGGGAGCGCTCTGCTTGTGATGGCTCCCCACGGGGGCGGGATCGAGCCGGGCATCAGTGAAATTGTCAAGGCTTTTGCAGAGGGCGCTTCGGTTTATTTATTGGAAGGATTGAAAAGGCGCGGCAATAAGAGCCTTCATGTGACAAGCGCTCATTTTGACTGCCCGCTTGCCTTGCGAATGGCTGCAGGACACCGGTACATACTGGCTTTTCACGGGTATGAGGAGCCTGCTCATCGACATACGCTCATCGGAGGGACAGATCGAAGGCGCGCCTTGATGTTTAAGGAGACATTGGAGAGGCACGGATTTTCTGCGGAGCTGGCGGCTGAAAGGGGCTATCTTTCAGGTACAAACCCTGCAAGCATCAACAATCGCTGCCAAACCGGTTTAAGCGTGCAATTTGAAATCAGCACAGCCCAGCGGAAGGCGATGTTTGAGCAATTCACATTAAAGGGCAGGCGAACGTCTCAAAATGAGGTGTTTTCCCGCTATGTCAAAGCTTTGAAGGAAGGAGCATGCATCGCATATGGGCCGAGTGCAGCCGGCAGCTGAGCCGGCTGTTTTTTTATTTTCTCAGCATATAAGCCGGCCGGCTTTCCGCAGCGACCATTTTGCCGAGGCCGTTTGCCGCTGCGTACGGGCGGCGGGTTTCCCGCCGGTAGCGTGCAAGTTCGTCTACTTCTTCAAAGCGTGGTGCATTCGCCGATTCGCTCTCTTGGGAAAGGCTTGCCATCCACGCCTCATGAAACTGGATTCCGGCCTGCCGTTTTTCAAAGAGCTCGATCCGTTTGACAGCGAACGACTCCGTGACTTTAAAGAGGTCGGCGATCATTTTAGCGGCTTGGCATCGCAGCTGAGGAAAATCCATTTTTAAAAGCATAAAAGTAGGGACGCAAAAATGGTACATAAATTGATTGGCCTGGAACTCCTGCAGCTCCCTGAACATCTGATTCATGTAAAGCTGGTTTCCGGCGTGCTTTAATACGTGGCACAGCTCATGGGCAAAGTCCTCCCACTGCTTTTCCTTTGAAAGGCTGCTGTTGAGAATAATGCTGTACATGCCGTCATGCTTAATCATCATGCTGTTGACATTTTCATAGTGAATCCAAATATTAAAATGAGCGGCTATGCGATTCATATCAATCTGGTGAGGTTCAAAAAAACCGAACTTTTGGTACATATTTTTGACGTATTCTTCTAGGTGAGATAAATAAAACTTCAATACGAGACACCCTTTCGAACGAATGTTCTGTTTTTAGCGGGAAAGAAAAGCCCGTCAAAGGGGCTGTCATGATTTCATGCAGATCTATCATATACGATGAGCAGCCACTTTAGCAAATCTTTCCCTTTTTTATTGTCTTATCTATTAAATCGGCGCTCACCAGGTAATGTTTAATAAAAATTCCTTATTTATCCGTTTTGTTTATCTCCGGGCTTTCGTTTCTTCTCTTTTTCTTTTAAGTATTGAATGAACTCGATGGCCTGCTGTCTGCTTTCGGGGGAAAATTCCTGCATGTCGCGGTAGGCAATTTGCAGATCCGGATCTGCGATTTCGTCTTCGATGTTTTTTTTCTTTTCCGTGCCTGTCAGCAGATAGTCTATCGTCACTTTATAGTAATCAGCGAGTTTTTTTAATGTTTCATAGTCCGGCTCGCTTCTTCCGTTTTCATAATGGGAGTAGCGTGCCCGCGATACACCGATCTGCTTTGCCACTTCTTCCTGTGTCCTTTTTCCTCTCAGGCTCTTCAGTCTGCCGCCTAACATAGAATGACCTCTCTTCCTCAATTCGGCATGATTATCTCTATTATAGATACAAAATGTATCGAAATAAACAGATGATAAAAAAAGTATCAAAAAAGTGTTGATGATAAGAAGTGTATCATATATAATCAAATTATCAGATACGTATTGTATCAAAAACAGGGAGTGAGAACATGTGCGAAAACGATTGATCGAAGAGCGCTCTAAGAGGGGATGGACCCAGAAGCAAGTGTCGGAAAGACTTGGACTCTCCGAGGTTTATGTTCGCAAAATTGAAAGGGGAACACGCAATCCCGGCAGAGAAACGATGCTGAAATTCGAAACGCTTTATTCAGTGCCTGATCGTTTGCTGTTTCCCGATCTTTTTCAGGCCTTTATAGATACATATTGTATCAAAGAAAACCTGCATGAAAGAAGGCGATGTCATGAATCTTGAACATCCGATGGTCACACGCATCCGAACACACGGCTATCCAAAGGAAGCCGACAGAGAGCAAATGAGAAGCCACGGCGGACTTGCCGGATATCCAAAAGGAGGAAGCATGGGTAAAATTGTGATTTCCTACAGCTCAGACCGGTTTGATCAATGGCGGCTCGGAGAAGCCGGGGGATTCATCGCTTTTACGAAAGACGGAAAGCCTGTATTCCAATTTGATCATAAAGGCCAATACGAACGGTATCTCAGGCTGAACCGCAAAAGGCAGAAGGAAGGGGGAAGATGAATGTCCCGCCCGCCGGATCAAAGCTATCCCTTTTCGGTTTACTCAGGGCTTTTAACACCTGTTCACTACGAGAAAATAGGCAATGCCATTTGGCTTTTTTTATGGTGCATCAGTTCAACAACAAAGGAAATCGAACGCGATGGGGAGACATGGGGCATCGTGCTCGGCAACAAGCCGCTGAAAGCAGCCGAACTGGCTCTTCAATTCGGCGTCAACGAAAAAACGATCAGAAGATGGCTCGCTCTTCTCGAACGAAACGGCTACATTGCAGTCACAAGAGCGCCTTACGGAATGATTTTGTCAGTCAGACATTCAAAAAAATTTGCCTACGCCAGCCATGTCCGAACAGAACTGCCTGATCGGACAGAAGAGACTGGCAGTGCGGACAAGCTTGTCCAATCCAATAAAGATATCACACAAATCAACACAAAACATAATATGAGTTCCATAAAAACAATAGCAGAACGATTTGCCGCCCTCAGGTCGATGCAGGAAGGAAAGCCCGTCCATCCCTCGTCAAAAGACTATCAGGCCATCGCCCGGATTGTCGCCCGCGGAGTGTCTCTTCCGCAAACAATCAAATGGCTTGAACAATGTTTTGAGGAGTATGAGGCGCGGCGCCGAAGCCGTCATGAAACGATCAAGGTCTTCAGCTACTGTGAAAAATATATCATCGGCCGGCTGGCTGAAGCGGAAGCGAAAACGAAAACAACTGTCAGGAGGGAGAACAATGCCCAAAAGAACAATCGAAGAGGTCATGGACGAACTGAGAAACAGGAGCCGTCAATCACAGGGGGGCAAACCGGAAGAATCCGCCGCAAAACGGTATGACTGTCCGAAGTGCAAAGATGAACTCGGATTTATCGAACGGCGCGGAACGATGGAAGTATGGGTATCATGCGTCTGCCGCGAATGGCGCAAAGCGCAAAAGCTGTTGAAGACGAGCGAAATCACCGAACAATTTAAAAACTTAAACTTTGCTCAATTCAAGACGGAAGGAAAGCATCAATCTGTAAAAGAGGCGTATGAATGCGCCGTTGAATATGTACAAGCTTACCGGGACATTCAGGAAAGCCGCAGAAACAGCATCGCGCTCTTGGGACGACCCGGTTCAGGGAAGACTCATTTGCTGACGGCTGCCGCCAATGAGCTGATGAGGAAGCTTTTTGTACCCGTCCTGTATTTTCCGTTTGTCGAAGGATTCAATGATTTAAAACAGGACTTTTCGTTGCTTGAGAATAAGCTGAACCGGATGAAGCAAGTCGAGGTGCTGTTTCTTGATGACCTGTTTAAGCCGGTGGCAGGCAGGCCGCGGGCAACGGAATGGCAGATCGAACAGACATATGCCGTCGTCAATTACAGGTATTTGAACCATAAGCCGATCATGCTGTCCAGCGAGCTAAGCGTTGAAGAAATTGTCAGCATAGACGAAGCGCTCGGAACGAGGCTGGTCGAAATGTGCGGGGACTTTCTCGTCGTCCTGAACGGGAGCTCTTTCGGCATCAATCATAGACTGGAGGGGATGGTTTGATGTGCCGGCTATGTAATGGGAGAAAATCAATCCATCAGGACGCAAGGGTCGGAACGATTTTCCGCGCTTGCCCGAACTGCTGCACTGAAAGCGGCGGTTTGACGGATGTGATCAAACATCTGGAAGCGCTGATTGCAAAAATGAAAACAAGGGTGACACAAGGTGCTTAAAAGTTTAAAAGCTATGATTCTCATCATCTGGACAGCGGCAAAAAGAGACGCACAAATTAAACGATGGCACGAAGAAGACGGAAAGTGAGGAAAGACATACGTGAAAAACGAAAGTGAGGCGTACAGCCCATCACCATGGCGCGTCGTCAGAACAAATACCGACGTATACATTTATTCAGCATACAGCAAAGCCGAAAAGAAACGGTTTCCTTATTCCAACGGAAGGGTGATTGCCAAAGTCGCCGACTACAGCGCATATTCCAAGGAAAAAAATGCCCGCTTAATCGCTGCAGCTCCCGAACTGTTGACCGCAGTGAAGCTCACGCTTGCCTATTTGAAGCGAAAACGGCCCGTTCACAGCGATTCAGTTGAGAATCAATTGAAGAATATTTTAGAAAAAGTCGTCGCAAAAGCAGAATTTGAAGAGGAGGAAACAAGATGAACCATCCGGCAAAGTTAACAGATATCAACGATACGACGGTTGCAAGCCGCATCAAAAAAGGAAAGGTGACGGTGATCGTCCTTGACGGAATGAACGGCACGGCATGGCAGGCCGAGGCGCCTGAGCACGGCAAAACCGTCATTGAAACGAGAAAGGGAGATCTCGCAAGGATCGAATTTGAAATCGGCTATAAGCTATAGCTCTACAACTTGAATATTTGTCCAAGACGGAAAGCCTGCGGACGCTGATCAGGATGCACATCTTAACTGTGCGGCTGATTGGTGTCCTTTTTTATTTCAAAAAAACGGAGGTACATTAAAATGGAAGATTTGCTTTTCGAATATAAAAGAGCGCTGAAAAACACGAAAAAATTGTATAAGCCCTATCAAGATGAACAAGGGCTGACGGCTGAACAGCTGAATGATAAAAAACTGATCAGAAACATGATGACCGATTTGGAATATGTGATCGACTGGCTTGAAAACGGAAGAGAACCTGGAATCAGACGGGCGATTGACAGGCGCGACTCTTATAAGCGGATGCTCCTGAAAGATCCGCGGATCATCGACACGTTTTCAGAACAGAGTGCATTTGAACCGGCTCAGGAAGTGTCAGCATACGATAAAGCCCGGATTGAATCAGCGCTGTCTGCCCTTACGGCACGCGAAAAAGAAATCTTCATTTTACATAAGGTCGAACAGTTTTCCTATGAGCGGATTGCCGCCATGCTCGGCATCAAAAAGTCTACTGTTCAAACCAATGTGAAACGGGCGCAGCTGAAAATCGCGAAACAGATCGAAAAGCCTCTCGATTGTATGGCATAACGATATATCTGTCTTTTGTCATACGTTTGCCACCTATAAGTGAAAAGAGAAAAAATATAACAAAGCATACTGTTCATATGGAAGATTCATATATCGATTAAATATTACTGTTTCCGAGAATGAGAGGCGGTGAAAATGAACAATGCCAAGGAAAAGGGATCCAAAAAGGGATGAAGCTTTTCGTCTCTATCAAAAATACGGGGGAAACATTACGAATCTCGCAATCGCAAGAGAACTCGGCGTTTCAAATAAAAAAATCAGCGTTTGGAAAACCCGCGACCGCTGGCAAGAGGCTTTAGCCGGAGATGACGCGAACCGTGGAAAAGCAGACATTCACAATGAAGGGCTGAATGAACGGCAGCGGCTGTTTTGCATCTATTATGTGAAAAGCTTCAATGCCACCCAAGCGGCGGTAAAAGCGGGCTATTCCCCGGCCAGCGCCCATGTGACAGGCTGCCGGCTTTTGAAAAATGAAAAGGTGGCCGATGAAATCAGGCGAATCAAAAAAGAAATGGTAGGGGAGATATTCGTCGAGGCGATGGATGTTCTCCAAGTCTATGTAAAAATCGCGTTTGCCGATATGACCGATTATGTGACTTTCGGCAAAAAAGAGGTACAGGCTGTCGGAAAGTCCGGACCGCTGTTTGATGAAGAAAACAATCCGGTTATGAAAGAGGTCAGCTTTGTGGATGTGAAACATTCCGACCTCGTCGATGGCACAGTCATCACGGAAGCGAAACTCGGGAAAGAAGGGATCGCGATCAAGCTGGCCGATAAAATGAAGGCGCTCGATAAGCTCTCACAGTATTTTGACCTTTTCCCTGATTCATTTAAGCGGAAAATTGAAAATGAGAAGCTGAAGCTCGCCAGACAAAAAGCCGACAAAGATGCGGAAACGGGTCCCGTTGAAGTGGTCATCGCCCGAAAAGGTGATCAGGCTTGATCATAAAAGAAGTCAATCCGCATTTTGAAGATTATTTGTTTAACTGGGATCAGACCTTTCAATTTCTTGTCGGCGGATACGGTTCGTCGAAAAGCTATCATACCGCTTTAAAAGTCGTATTAAAACTGCTTCAGGAAAAGCGGACCGCTCTTGTCGTAAGGGAAGTGTTTGAAACACACAGGGATTCGACGTTTTCTTTATTCGCATCCATTATCGATGAGCTGGGTGTCCAAAAGGCGGCTCAGGCGGTTTCTTCTCCGATGCATATCAGGTTTGCAAACGGCAGCCGAATTATTTTTAAAGGAATGGACAACCCGGCGAAATTGAAATCTGTCAACAACATCTCGCTGATTTGGATTGAAGAATGTTCAGAGGTGAAGTATGAAGGCTTCAAGGAACTGATCGGCCGGCTGAGGCATCCTTATCACAGGCTGTATATGATGTTGACGACAAACCCCGTCAGCCAGTCAAACTGGACGTACAGACACTTTTTCAAGGATGAGCGGAACAAGCGGTTCATTTTGGATGATGAGGTCTTGTATAAAAAGCGGGTCGCTGTCGTCGGTGATACGTATTACCACCATTCCACAGCTGATGACAACCTGTTTTTGCCGAAAAGCTACCTCAAACAGCTTGATGATATGAAAGCATATGATCCCGACCTGTACCGGATTGCCAGAAAAGGGCGGTTTGGGGTAAACGGCACCAGGGTTCTGCCGCAATTTGAAGTGATGGAGCATGAGGAGGTCATGAGGCAGATCTCCGCCATTTCCAACCCGCTGAAGAGAACCGGAATGGATTTCGGATTTGAGGAATCATACAATGCCGTCGTCCGGGCGGCCGTCGATCCCGACAAAAAATATCTATATATCTATTGGGAGTACTACAAAAATAAAATGACAGATGATAAGACGGCCGAAGAACTTCACGAATTCGCGGTTGCGAAGGAGCTGATTAAAGCTGATCCCGCTGAGCCGAAAAGCATTCAGTTTTTCAGGCAGAATGGTTTTAACATGACAGCAGCACGCAAGTTCCAAGGCTCGCGCCTGCAATATACGAAAAAAATCAAGCGGTTTAAAAAAATATTCTGTTCTGACCGATGTGCCAATACGATCTACGAATTGCAGCCGCTGACCTATGCGACGGATCAAGACGGCAATCTGAAGGAGGATCAGTTTACAATTGATCCGCACACGCTTTCCGCGCTATGGTACGCGCTTGATGATTATGAAGTAACCGATTTGAAGGCTGAGCCGGAAGTGAGAAAACGGCCGAACAGGAAAAGGGGGAGATAGCGTATGTCCACTCAGCAAACGGTAAGAGCGAAAGTCATGAAATCCCGTTTTCACGGGCCTGTAACAAAACAAATATATGAAGATCAATTTTCGGAGATCTACGGCGATGATATTATCGCTCCGCCGTACAATTTGAAAGAATTGAAAGCCATTGCCGAATATTCTTCAATTCTTCAGCAATGCATTGACGCCTATAAAACGAATATTGCGGGGTTCGGGCTCGATGTAGAATACGCTTTTGATTTCAACGGGGCGGATGTGACGCCCGATCGGAAAAAAGCTGCTGAGTCCGATTGGACAAGGCTTGAAGATTTTTGCCGCCACCTTCATTTTGACGAATCGGCTGAAACAATTTTAAGCCATATGATAGAGGACCGCGAAAAAACCGGGAACGGGTTTTTGGAGGTGCTCAGAAACGGTGCGGGGCAGCCGGCCGGAATTGAATATCTCGATGTCAAAAATATGCGGGTATGCGGATTGACAGAACCGATCGAAGTTGAATTCGCCTACATGGAAAACGGATCGCTAAAAAACATCAAGAGGGAGAAAAGGTTCCGCAAATACGTTCAGATGATTGACGGCAGGAAAGTGTACTTTAAAGAGTACGGCGATCCGCGCGTCATGGATATGACCACCGGAGAGTTTGACAGGCAGACTCCCCCTGAACGAAGCGCGAATGAAGCGATCCATTTTAAAATCGGCAGCGGCGTCTACGGCGTTCCGCGCTGGATCGGAAATATTGTCAACCTGTACGGGGCGCGGAAAGCGGAAGAGCTGAATTATATGTACTTCAGACAAGGCCGGCACGTACCTGCCGTCATTACGGTTGAAAACGGCATGCTCTCAGAGGCTTCCTACAGAGAGCTGCAGGAATATATGAACGACTTGGAAGGCGTTGAAAATGCCCACAAATTTTTGCTGATCGAAGCGGAGGGAATCGCACAGGAAAAAGACATTCACGGCAGCCAGGACATTACGCCGGTGAAGGTGGACATCAAATCCCTCGCCGAAATTTTGCAGGAAGATGCGCTGTTTCTTGAATATGACGAGAAAACCCGGAATAAAATCCGCTCTTCCTTCAGGCTCCCGCCGCTCTACACCGGTGATGCCCATGAATATAACAGGGCGACAGCCGATACCGCCCGCAAAATCACCGAAGAACAGGTTTTTGAACCGGAGCGGAAAATATTGATCGGCAAGCTGAATACGCTGTTTCTCCGCGATTTAAACATTTTCCACGCGAGGCTCCAGCTGAAAGGACCGGACTTTCGCGATCCGCTTGAGATCGCAAAAGTGCTCGGTCCTTTTATTCAGGCAGGAGCAGTATCTGCAAATGATTTGCGCGACCTGGCCGGCAGAGTGCTCGGCAAGACGCTAGATGAATGGCCGGAGGAAGAATTCAGCAGGCCGCTCGTTTACCAGGAAAGCTCAAAGCGTGCGGAAGCGGAAGCAGGAGCATTGCTGCCTGAACTGCAGGAAGCCGTCGAGACATTGAAACAGATCACTGAAAGGAGGTGAACATTTCGTGCCGAGAGAGCTTAAAAATGCCAAAATCAATTTCGTCAGTTATGTCGACAAAGCGGCGAACAAAAAGAAATTCTTCATGACGAAGTCGAGTGAACCACCGACATTTCAAAAGGAAGTCAAGCTGATTGCAAAAGCCGAGGATGAAAAGAAGCTCGTCTACGGCGTTGTCTACGAGCCGGACATTCAGGATGCCCACGGCGACTTTATGACGGCTGAAGAAATCCAAAAAGCCGCCCACGGTTTTCTGAAAAATGCCCGGAAGATCGACAAGGATCACAATTTCCAGGGAGGCGTCGGAGAAGTCGTGGAGTCCTACGTAGCGCCGGCTGATTTTGAAGTAAACGGCGAAACGATTGTGAAAGGCTCTTGGGTGCTGGTGACAAAAGCCGGCGATGAGATCTGGGAACAGATTAAAAAAGGAAGCATCACCGGCTACAGCATGGCGGGCACTGCCGAAACGGTCGAGCACGCGCCCCAAGCCGACTCTGAAACCGATGAGCCCGGCAGTTTCTTTCAGCTGTTTAAGCAGTTTTTTGCCGGCGACAAACAAAAAACGGGAGAGGAAGAAAAAAAGATGAAACGATCAGAAGTTCAAGGAACGATTGAAGCCGTCTTGGCTCCGCTTCTCAAACGTCTTGACGATTTGGAAGGGGATAAAGCGGCAGATGAAAAAGAGCAACAGACAGACCAAGACGCACATGTGAAGGAAATCGTCGAGGACATGCTCGCCCCTCTTATTGCACGCATTGAAGCACTCGAAAAGATGAGAGGCGCCTCAAAGCAGGCAGCAGCCGAAAAAGACGGGGAAGAAGAAGTTAAAAAATCGATTTGGAGCGGATTGCTTTAATTTGGAGGAGGAAGACAATGAGAAATCAAGAGATTATTCGTAAAGCCGAGATGTCGCTTGCGACTTTGAAAAGCGGAGGATTAATGAATCCGGCGCAGGCTTCTGCATTTATTCGCATGGTGCAAAACACGCCGACAATTTTCAGCGAATCGCGCGTGATTCAAATGGAAAACGACTCGCAAAAATTTGAAAAGATCGGCTTTGGCCAGCGGATTTTACGAGCGGCTGATGAAGGTAAGGCATTGGCGAAAGATCAATTAACCGCACCGGTGACCAGCACGGTCGAACTGAACGCGAAAGAAGTCATTGCCGAAGTCAACATCACTTATGACACGCTCGAAAATAACATTGAAAAAGACGGCCTTCAACAGACGCTGATGCAAATGCTGGCGGAGCGGGCTGCCGTTGATATTGAAGAACTGATCGTCAATGGTGATGTCGCATCCTCAGATCCATACCTTGCCCAGCTCGACGGGATCCGGAAGCAGTCCGTCTCCCATATCGTCGATGCGGGCGGGGAGCAAATCAGCCGGCAGCTTTTCAAACAGGGGCTGAAAGCTGTTCCGGCAAAATATATGCGCGTTCCTCAGGAATTCAGATTCTTCACATCGCTCGGCCAGGAGATTGAATGGAAAGACCGCGTCGCAGAACGTCAAACGACTCTCGGGGATGCGGCGGTACAGGGCGGACTTTCTACCGCTTTTGGCGTGCCTGTTAAAGGGGTCTCAAATATTCAGCCGTATGCATACGGAGAAGGAGATGCGGCCGCCGAAGCATCAGACATTATTTTGACGCACCCGAAAAATATCATTCTCGGTTTCTCGCGCAATATCAGAATTGAAGTCGATAAAGACATTCGCGCGCGCAAATTCATCATTGTCCTGACGGCAAAACTGGACAGCAAATTCGAGGAAGAAGACGCGGTTGCAAAAATCATCAATGTAAAAGAGTAAATGCTGAGTTCGAACCGTTCCAAAGGAAGAACAGCCGACCGGCGGAAACCGAGCCCGGACAACAGCTAAAAGCTCTGGAAGGATGTGATGAACATGCTGATCACGCCCGACGATATCATCCAATATTCCGTTATTGAAGCCGTGAAAAACCGGCCGCAGGAATTGCTGCGTCAGGATATCCTTGAAGCTGAAGCGGAAGCCGAGCAGATAACGGGGCACCGTTTTACAGATGAAAAATATGATCCGCTGCCGGAAAAGGCAAGGCTCGCTTTGCTGCAGCTGGCACAGTACTTTGCATTGAAAAACGGTGATGAATCGCTTTTGAAAGGCTACAAATCTGAGAAATTGGGAGACTACTCCTATACGCTTTCAAGAAGCGGAGGCCTAGTGAAGCCCGACGTCTATAAACTGCTCGAAGAATTTATTCTTGATTATGAATCTGTTCGATTCAAGGTGCGCCCGCTATGAGCTACAAAAGGTTATTAAGCGACCGCTGCGATATCTATCATTTAAAGGAAGACCAGGCTGAGGAAGCAAGGTACGGCATTCCTGCGCGAGACCTGCAGCCGATTCGCACATACGGGGAAACACCTGATCTTCAAAACGTTCCCTGCTATTTTACGGAAAAAAACCAGTCGATCGTCCAGCAAGATCCCGAACAGGTTATTTATCATTCATATTTGGCCCATTTTCCGGCGGAGGCAGATGTGCGCCTTCACGATAAGGCGGTCTGGAACGGTGTCGCCTACACGCTGCAGCAGCCGCGCAACATCAAAGGCCATCACCTCGAAGTGTTAGCGGTCAGGGATGAAAAACTATGAAAATCAAAGGATTGAAACAGCTGTCGCAGACGCTGGAAAAAGCAGGGCAGAGCGGCTTTCGAAATGAAGCTGCCAAGTGGCTTGAACAGGCGGGAACCGATTTTTTGGACCTGGTCTGTGACGAAATCGTGCGCGCCGGATCGATTGATACCGGCAGCCTTTTGCGCTCTTTCAAGCGGGGAGCCGAAGGGAACAGGTGGGAAATCGAAAAAGGCGGACTCACGCTTGAAGTCGGGACGGAGTTAGAGTACGCCTCATTTGTAAATGACGGCCATTGGACAGGCGGAAAAGACGAAGTCAGGTGGGTTCCGGGACAATGGCACGGCGGCCGGTTTCAATATGATCCCGGTTCATCGTCCGGCATGGCCTTAAAACGGCAATGGGTAAAGGGAACAGGCTATTGGGAGCATGCGCTTTACATATTTGAGCGTTTATTTGAAAAACGCCTGAATGAAAGGCTGCAAAAATGGCTGAATTCCCTTTAAGGAGGTGAAGCTTTGAACGACGAAACGGGATCTGTCATGAATTTCTTTTATCAAGTCTTTCCTGTCGTCTGTTATGAAAAGGAAATACCCGACCACTTTCAAATACCGTCGCTGTATTTTCCTCCCCCTTCTGTTTTTGATGAGAATGATACGGTTTCAACATTTAAAAAAGTCTTCACCCTGAATGTGAAACTGTTTCACCACGATTCGCAGCAGGCCCATGATCATGCCGAGCGCATTGCAGACGCCGTAAGGGAAGCGAGGCACATCATACCGCTCATTGACCGATCGGGTAAAGGCACAGGGGACAGCTTGAGGATCAGCCGGATCGAGACGAGAATAGGGGATTCCGGCACCGCGTCCATTATTATTCAATGGAACAGCCGCTACTGGTACAAACGGGAAAGCGAACTTTCTCTGGAAACAATTGATTTTACAAACGGGGTGAAATAATTGGCAGTCAGCAAAAAAACAAACACCGAAGCAAAAAAGGCGCCTCAAGAGGAACGTGAAGCGCTGTTCTACATCGAAGACCTGAGGGAGCACGCGAAAGAGCTTTTCGGCATTAAGCCGGAAGTTCTCGATGGTGCTCTTTTTCATGTGAAAGAAGAGCAGATTTCAAAACCTGAGGCAAGTCAGCTTATTCAAACATTTTTAGCCAAGGAGGTCATGAATTAATGAACGGCGGAACATTTACACCAGGCAAAGAAAAAGATCGTGCCGGCATTTATTTTAATTTTAAAACGACAGCAGAGGAACGCGTTTCCATCGGGGATCGCGGTACAGTTGCCCTCCCTGTCGTCATGAGCTGGGGGGAGCCGAAAACATTCGTATCGATTTCCAGCATTGAAGACTTAAATAAAAAAGTAGGGTTGAACATCGATGATCCGTCTCTTCTGCTTTTCCGGGAAGCGAAGAAAAACGCACAGACCGTTTTGCTGTACCGTCTGAACACAGGAGCGCCGGCGAAAGCCCAAATCGGCGAAACGCTGAGCGTAACGGCAAAATACGGAGGCGAGAAAGGGAACGACATTTCGATCCGCATTTCCGAAAATGTGCTCGATTCTAAAAAGTTTGATGTCACCACCTTTGTCGGAACAGATGAAGCTGACCGACAAACCGTCAAAACGGCAGAAGAGCTTACCGCAAATGCGTACGTCGCGTTTCAAGGGGAAGGCGCGCTTGAACTGACAGCGGGCACAAAGCTGTCAGGCGGGGAGAACGGAACGGCAAGCGTTGCCGATTACACCGCATTTTTAGATGCTGCCGAAACGGAATACTTCAATACGATCGCACTCCCGGTCGCAGACAATGAACAGCTGAAAGCCACTTTTGCCGCTTTCATCAAACGCCTTCGCGACAAGCAGGGCCAGAAAGTCCAAGGCGTTGTCGCCGATTATGCCGGAGACTATGAAGGCATTATTAATGTAACGGGAGGCGTCGTGCTGGAAGACGGCACTGAAATCACTCCTGAAAAAGCGACGGCATGGGTTGCCGGAGCGAGCGCAGGCGCGACTTTTAACCAGTCGCTGACATTTGTCGAATACGAAGGTGCTGTTGATGTCCTGAACCGTCTGGATGAAGACCAGGTCATCGAACGTCTGAAAAAAGGCGAGTTTTTATTTACATTTGATGCACGCGATCAATCGGTCAGCGTTGAAAAAGACATCAACTCTTTAACGAGTTTCACTGCCGACAAGAACAAAAAATTCTCGAAAAACAAAATCATCCGCGTTCTCGACGGAGTCAACAATGACCTGACCCGCGAGTTAAAGGCTTTAATCAAAGCACGAAAAGCAAGCGGCAGCGACATCCCTGCATCAGACGATGGTTTGCAATACGTCAAAACGCTGATCATTCAGTATATGACGGCGCTTCAGGAAGCCGGCGGCATTACCGGCTTTGATTCTGAAAGCGATATTGCCATTACACTGAATGAAGACCGCGACGGGTTTTTAATCGATTTAGCCGTTCAGCCGGTTGATGCAGCAGAAAAATTCTACTTTAATGTGGAGGTAAAATAGTATGGCATTAAAAGCGCAAAACACGATTTCCGGAAAAGAAGGCCGTCTTTTTCTCGACGGACAAGAGATGGCTCACATCAAAACATTTGAGGCCAATGTCGAAAAGAATAAAGCTGAAGTCAATATTATGGGCCGCCGCATGACCGGCCACAAGACAACAGGGGCAAACGGCACGGGAACGGCGACATTTTATAAAGTCACGTCTCAATTTGTCACGTTAATGATGAACTATGTGAAAAAAGGCGATGATCCGTATTTCACGCTCCAGGCCGTCCTTGACGACCAGTCATCAGGCCGCGGAACGGAGCGGGTCACGCTGTATGACGTGAATTTTGACTCGGCCAAAATCGCCGGTCTTGACGTCGACTCAGAGGCGCTCGAAGAAGAAGTGCCGTTCACATTTGAAGATTTCGACGTTCCTGAAAAACTGAAAGATACGTTTTAAAATAGGAGCCGTATACAACGAGCCCGCTTTTCAAAAATAGACCGCAACAGCCGGTCTATTTCTTCTTTTTTACGGAAGGAACCGATTCAGTAGTCAGGAAATAGGAAGCAAAGCACTCTCGCCAAGCCGAGGGTGCTTTTTCATTGCAAATCCAAAATTGAATGTTAAAGGAGCAAGCAGACATGAGCGAAAAACAAGAAGAAAAAGTATATGATTTATCCTTTTTTATGCCGGGCCAAACCGTTGAAGCCGAAGAAATCAAAGTGCCGATCTCAAAGCGGTTCGTCGATAAAAAGGGCAATGTCATTCCGTTTGTGTTTAAGCCGATTACAACCGAGCGCATTGACGAGCTTGAAAAAGAAAATACGACTTATAAAAACATTAAAGGCAGAGGCCGTGTCAAGGATCTAGACACCCAGCGCTTTTACGCCAGAATCGCCATTGAATCGACGATCTACCCTGACTTCCGTTCAAAGGAATTAAGAGAAGCCTATAAAACGGCCGACCCGGTCGAAGTGGCCAAACGCGTTCTCTCCGTCGGTGGGGAATATGCGAACTGGCTCAACAAAGCGATTGAAATCAACGGCTTTGAAGACGATCTTGAAGATCTGGAAGAAGAAGCAAAAAACTAATCAAGGATGGGAATAAAGAAGCGGTGTATCTCTATTTCGCGATGCACGAACTTCACTATTCTCCATCCCAGCTCCGGGAGCTGTACGAAGCCCCAAAACCGTTTAAGGCATTATTATACGGACTCATCAGCTACAAACTTCAACTCTTGGAAAAAGAAGCGCGGAAAGGAGGTACATAATCCATGGCAAAACTGACGGCACGTTTTGAACTTGAAGACCGGGTGTCTAAGAAGCTGCGGAGGATTCAGAAGGGTTTTGCGATTTTAGAAAAGAGAGCAGAACGATTGAACCGGCAAATCAAAATTAACATTAAAACGGAAGATCAAGCTTTTTTTCGGCTTAAAAAACTGAACAATTACCTGATGAGAAAGTTCATTCACTCCGTAAATATTGGAGTGAATATAAATGACCAGGCATCCGCTCAACTAATAGAAATACAAAGAAGATTAAAAAGAATTCCGCCAGAAACAACCGTTAAGTTAACTTTAGCAGACAATGTCTCGCAAAAGTTAACTAAAATTAAAAGGATGCTCTCTAAGCGTGAATATTTCTTATCAATCTCTGCTGAAGACCGTGTAACATTAACTGTTAAAAAAATAATCGGCTATCTTAAAAACAATTTGAAAAAAGGTTATTCAGTTCAGTTATATGTACTTGATAAAGTAACGAAAACAGCAAGCAGAATTGCCTCGCTCCTAAAAAAACTAGAGAAAACGTACATTGTCACAATTGATTTAAACGACAAGGCGACCAACAAAATCAAAAACAAAAAAGTTTCAGGAGAAACATCAGAAGCCAAACACGATAAAAAGGGATCTTTCTTTGAACAAGGAAAAGACTTGTTAGGCGAATGGTGGAAAAAGTCAGGATGGCCTTGGATAAAGGATACTGGGAAGGAAATTGGCAAAGCATTTGTAGATCGATTTAAAGATAGACTGATGGAAAAATTGAACAGTGATATTTTTGACAAAATCATTGATAAAATCTTAGGGCCTCAGTCAACAAAAGGTTCTCAGTCAAAATCAAGCGGACCAGGCCATGGACAATGCTGCTGCTGTTTATATCCGCAGAAAGAGCCTCCGAATTCAGCCGGAAATAGGCAAAATGTCTCTGTTTCAGGTTCAAGTGAAGAGCATAAAGGCTGGAATCTAAAAAGCTTATCAAGGGGAATTCTTCCAGCCGCAAAGATACTCTTCTATTTAAAAAGTTTAAGGCCCAACAAAGAGCCCGGTAAACTTGCAAAATTATTAGAGCCCTTAAAACCAATGATTGAAAAATTAAAGCCGCTAGGTAAAAAACTAAGTCCGCTAGGCAAACTTTTGCCGCTTACAGATCTAATCGGCATCAACAAAGATAACGCAGGCGAAAAAATTGGTTCTGTAGGCGGCCGTATGTTAGGAACTTTTGGTGGAGAAGCTGCCGGAATGGCGATCGGAGGATTGGTTGGAGGACCTCCGGGTGCAATGATTGGAGGAGTAGTGGGCGGCTTTGCAGGCGGGATGGGCGGTGAAAAGGCAGGCGGTTCCCTCGGTAAAATGTTTGACACTTCCCAATTGAAGGAAGATCTCATGAACACGCTGTTTAATGGAGACTGGTGGAGCGAACAGTGGGATTCCCTTAGTCAAACCGCTACAAATACATTTTTAAATGGAGACTGGTGGGGAGAAAAATGGGGATCTCTTAAAGAAACAGCCACAAATACGTTTTTAAACGGAAACTGGTGGGCTGAACAAGCCGGCTATCTTTATGGTACTTTGGAAGCTGCATTTTTAGGGCCGTTAAGTAATGTTTGGGGAACCATTGCAGGAACGATCAGCGAGACGATTTTTAACGGAGACTGGTGGAGCGAAAAATGGAACAATGCAGTAACATGGGCGCAGAATACGT
>ERZ1673782.9-NODE-9-length-178797-cov-24.764017_pt1 | contig 178797 bp, 179 predicted proteins | sample MGYA00580134_ERZ1673782 | MGnify/ENA primary metagenome ERZ1673782 (study PRJEB41219, sample SAMN04549594) | soil metagenome | isolation source: soil | place: USA: Texas, Big Bend National Park | collected 2009-03-17 ...
CAAAAAAAGCTTGTCGATCAAGCCACTTTTTTGTGACTTTGTCGACAAGCTGAAAGCCGGTTAAACCGGCTTTTTTCTTGGAGAAAGGCCAAATTGACTTGAAAGCGCAGTCATAATAGAATTTACTTAACTATGAGACAAATTTCACAAAAAAAATGAATATACCTGAGTGTATAGGTTTGTTCTCGGTTCAAGTATCTTAGTGGGAGGGTCTTTTTCTATGCTCAATGCTCGGCTTAAGCTTATCCTCGGCGAATTGATAGGGGCAGAATCACCATTAACCAGCGCATATTTGGCCAATGAGCTAAATGTGACCTCTCGGACGATCAGATCAGATGTGAAAGAATTAGACCGGCTTCTCTCCAAAAACGGCGCTGCCGTCCAATCGATCAGGGGTGCAGGCTATCGGCTCTCCATCAAGAATGACCGCCTCTTTCGCCAGCTTCTGCAGCACACATTTCATCAAGAGCTTTCTACTCCCGTTTTTCCAAATGAGCGTATTCTCTATTTATTAAAAAGGCTTCTCTTAACTGAGGAGTATGTCAAACTTGAAGATTTAGCCGCTGAGATGTATATCAGCAAATCGACGGTCCAAAACGATATGAGAGATGTGAAGAAAAGGCTTAAACCTTACGACATTGAGCTGAAGATCAAGCCGAATTACGGCTTTAAGCTGAAGGGAGATGAGATGAAGCTGCGATCGTGCATCGCAGAGCACCTTTTTCCAAAGCGGGAAACGGATATTGATATTATGAACACCCGGATATCCATTCTCCCAAAAGAAGAGCTTGCTATGATCCGTCAAACGATTTTAGAAAAAATAAGCGAAGATCAAATTTCTCTTTCAGATATCGGACTAAACAATCTTCTCATCCACGTCGCCATTGCATGCAAACGCATCCGAAGCGGCAAACATGTTTCTCTTTATTCCAAAGATGTAAAGGAGATTATGAATCATAAAGAATATGAAGTGGCGAGGGCGATTGTCCGCACTCTTGAACAAAAGCTGCACGTGGCGTTTCCAGAAAAAGAAACGGCCTACATCGCCATCCATTTGCTTGGCGCGAAAAGGACGGTTATGGCCGCCATTCGCAGCGGTGCAATCGAAAGCATGATGGATGAAGAGACAGACCGGCTGACGCAATTGATCATGAAAACCATCGATCAAAAATTCACCCTCGGCATTGGGGATGACAAAGAATTAAAAATCGGTCTCGGCCTTCACCTAAAACCGGCTTTGAATCGCTGCAGATACGGCATGAATATCAGAAATCCAATGCTGGATGCAATTAAGGCCAATTATCCGCTCGCATTTGAAGCGGGTATTCAAGCCGGTGAAGTCATCAAAAGAGAGACGGGATTTGACATTCAGGAAAGCGAGGTCGGCTACCTCGCGTTGCATATAGGCGCAGCCATGGAAAGAAGAAACATGAACAGGCCCTCAAAACGCTGTATGATTGTCTGTGCTTCAGGGGCCGGAAGCGCCATGCTGCTTCAGGACAGACTGCGGGCAACATTCGGTTCAAAGCTTGAGATCCTTGGAACGGTTGATTACTACAAGCTGAATCAAATGTCGCTCCATGCACTCGACTTTGTTATCAGCACAATACCGCTGTCCGATGATCTTCCCATTCCGGTGATTCAAGTAAACACAATACTGGGAGGGGGAGATTTAACGAAAATAGAACAAGTGCTTGCCGAAGATGACGGAATCGCTTCGACTTATACGAGAAAAGAGCTTGTCTTTTTGCGGGAAAGTCTGTCTTCAAGAGAGGATGTCCTTCGCTTTCTGTGCGGAAAAGTGACGCAATCAGGGCTTGCAGACGCGGGGCTTGAAGCCTCGGTCTTTGAACGGGAGGCCGTTGCGCCCACTTGCTTCGGCAATCTGGTTGCGATTCCGCATCCGATGACACCAAAAACCGCTTCAACTTTTTGGGCGGTTTGCACGCTGCAAAAACCGATAGTCTGGGAGAATAAGAGGGTTCAATTCGTCTGCCTTCTTTGTGTAGAAAAGGACAATACAGCAAATTTGCAGGAGATGTACAAATTTTTGGGCCGTGTTTTAGATGACAGGGCGATTGTCCGGGAACTCCTGAAATGCAAAACGTACGGGGAGTTTATGTCCGTCTTTAAAAAAAGCGGGCCGGCTCATCGATATGCCAAATGAAGATGTCCCCTTGTCTTTTTTCCTCTTCGCTGAGGAAAATCATTAAGTGTATATGAAAACGATTTCATTATATGATGAAACTGTAAGAGAGATCAGACACGATACGTAAAAGGGGGACTATTTAACATGAATATCTTATTAGCTTGCGCCGCAGGAATGTCAACGAGTCTGCTTGTGACGAAAATGGAAAAAAGTGCAGAGGAACAAGGAAAAGACTATAAAATCTGGGCCGTTTCCGGAGGAGAGGTTCAGAATCATATCGATAAAGCCGACGTATTGCTTCTTGGCCCGCAAGTCCGTTACATGCTCCCGCAATTAAAAAAATTAGGAGAATCGAAAGGTGTACCCGTCGATGTCATCAATACGGTCCATTACGGAACTTGTAATGGAGCTGAAGTGTTAAAATCCGCCGAACAGCTTGCCGGCTCTTAAAGGAGGCGGCACAAGTGAACAAGTTTAATGCATTTTTAGAGGAGAAGATCATGCCGGTTGCCGGCAGAATTGCCGCCCAGCGCCATTTGCAGGCTCTCAGAGACGGCATTATTCTGACCATGCCATTAATCATTATCGGATCGCTGTTTCTCATTTTAGCCAATTTGCCGATTCCGGGATATCCGGAATTCATGGCGGGGATTTTCGGCGATCAATGGGCTGAGAAATTAAGCTATCCGGTTAATGTCAGCTTTGACATTATGGCGCTGATCGCCACGTTTGGCATCGCCTACCGTCTGGCGGAGAAATATGATATCGATGCCCTGTCATCGGGCGCCATTGCCGTAGCAGCTTTTCTGCTTGCGACCCCCTACCAGATTCCGTTCACACCCGAAGGCGCAACAGAGGAAATTTTAGTGTCAGGCGGCATCCCGATTTCATTAATGGGAAGCAAAGGTCTGTTTGTCGGCATGCTGATCGCGATGTTCTCCACTGAGGTTTACCGCTGGGTCGTTCAAAAGGATATTGTCGTCAAAATGCCGGACGGCGTACCGCCGGCTGTCAGCAAATCATTTATCGCTCTGATTCCGGGATTCGCCGTTATCGGCTCGATCTGGGCGGCCCGCCTTTTAATTGAAATGACGCCGTTTGAAAGCCTCCATAATGTCGTCAACGTCCTTTTGGGAACGCCTCTTTCCGTCCTTGGCGGCAGTCTCGGCGGAAGCCTTATTGCCGAAACTGTGAAAATGCTGCTGTGGTCCTGCGGCCTTCATGGAGCAAACATTGTCGGCGGAGTGATGTCGCCGATCTGGTACGGAGCGATGGACGAAAACCGTCTCGCTTTCCAAGCCGGAGAAGCGCTCCCGAACATATTTACGACGCAGTTTTTTGAGATTTGGATCAACATCGGCGGCAGCGGCGCTACTTTGGCTTTGGTCATTACGATGTTTCTTAGGGCGCGAAGCAAGCAAATGAAACAGCTCGGCAGACTCGCCATCGGCCCCGCTGTTTTTAACATCAACGAACCGATTATCTTCGGCATGCCGATCGTCATGAACCCGATGCTGCTGATCCCGTTCATCGTGTCGCCGCTGCTGATGATAACGGCAACCTATATTGGAATGAGCACAGGTCTTGTTGCAAAGCCGGCTGGGATTGCCGTGCCGTGGACGATGCCGCCCGGCTTTTCCGGATATTTGGCAACAGGAGGGAAAATTTCCGGAGCGGTCATGCAGCTGATCAATCTGTTGATCTCGTTTGTCGTATACTATCCGTTCTTTAGAATGTGGGATAAACAAAAGCTGAAAGAAGAGAGCGAACTGGAGACCGGAACGGCTGCAAGCGATGGTCAACAGGTCAGTGTATAGAAAAGGGGTGCCAAAATGTCCGAGGAATTGGAACGAACGATATTTCAAATTATCCTTCACGGAGGAAACGGCAGGAGCTTTTGCATGGAAGCGATAGCCGAAGCCAAAAAGGGAGATTTCGCAGCTGCAAAAGAAAAGATCCGGGCGGCTGACGAAGAACTGATCAGGGCGCATCACTTTCAGACAGCTTTGATTCAAAATGAAGCGAAGGGTGCGAAAACCGAACCTTCACTGCTCATGATTCATGCCCAGGATCATTTAATGAATGCGATGACCATGAAAGATTTGGCCGCGGAGATTGTCGAGCTCTATGAAAAAATGAATATCCACGGAGGTGTCAATTGATGAAAAAAGGATTGAAAATCGTAACAATTGGCGGAGGTTCAAGTTATACGCCCGAGCTTGTCGAGGGATTAATCAAACGGCATGACGAGCTTCCGGTCAGCGAGCTCTGGCTCGTCGATATACCGGAAGGGGAAGAAAAACTTAATATCGTCGGCACGCTGGCGAAGCGAATGGTCGAAAAAGCAGGCGTCCCGATCAAAGTCCATCTGACGCTAGACCGCAGGGAGGCTTTAAAAGACGCTGATTTTGTCACGACGCAATTCCGCGTCGGCTTGCTCGAAGCGAGAGCAAAAGATGAACGAATTCCTTTAAAATACGGGGTGATCGGTCAGGAAACAAATGGACCGGGCGGCCTTTTCAAGGGGCTTCGCACCATTCCGGTCATCCTTGAGATTGCAAAAGACATCGAAGAACTGTGCCCCGACGCGTGGCTTGTCAATTTTACCAACCCGGCAGGCATGGTGACTGAAGCGCTGCTCCGCTATTCTAATTTGAAAAAAGTCGTCGGGCTCTGCAATGTGCCGATCGGCATGAAGATGGGGGTTGCAAAGGCGCTCGATGTTGATGAAAGCCGCATAGACATTCAATTTGCAGGATTAAATCATATGGTGTTCGGACTCGACGTTTTCCTTGACGGCGTCAGCGTCAAAGACAAAGTGATCGAAGCGATGGCAGATCCAGAAAATGCGATGACGATGAAAAATATCTCCGGAGAATCGTGGGAACCCGACTTTATCCGCGGCCTTGGCCTGATTCCGTGCGGCTACCACCGCTACTACTATAAAACACAGGAAATGCTTGAACACGAACTGGAGGCTTCAAAAACGGAAGGAACGCGTGCAGAGGTTGTTCAGCAAGTTGAAAAGGAATTGTTTGAGCTGTATAAAGATCCGGAGCTGGCGATCAAACCGCCCCAGCTTGAAAAGCGCGGCGGCGCATATTACAGTGATGCCGCCTGCAACTTGATCAGCTCGATTTACAATGACAAGCACGATATTCAACCTGTTAACACGATGAATAACGGAGCGATCGCAAGCATTCCTGATGACTCCGCAGTGGAAGTCAACTGTGTCATGACGAAAAACGGGCCGAAACCGATCGCGGTCGGAGATTTGCCTGTCACCGTGAGAGGTCTTGTCCAGCAAATTAAATCGTTCGAACGCGTTGCGGCTGAAGCGGCTGTTACAGGCGATTACAACACTGCACTTGTGGCCATGACGATCAACCCGCTCGTTCCGTCCGACAAAATTGCGAAACAAATACTGGACGAAATGCTTGAAGCGCATAAAGAGCATCTTCCGCAGTTTTTTAGATCTGTAGAAGCATAGGAATAGATTTGAGGTTCCGGTGTGTTTGCCGGAACCTTTTCATTGTTGGAGGCGCCGCTGCGCCCGCCTGACCCGGTGAAACTGCGGCCGTCACATTCGTACTACATATTTGCGCTCGCTTCTTTTTCTTTTATCAGATCTGACCGCCGGGCCCTGGCAAGCTGAGTAAATATGAGGATGCCGATGCCCGCAATGATTTCGATGAAGCCGCCGATTGCAATCACGTTTCCCGCGCCAAGCATTTTTGCGGCATATCCGCAGGCAATTGCCCCTAAAGGAAGCGATAGATTTGTGATCATATGGATGACTGCAAACACTTGAGGCTGGTCATCCCCTTCGACAGATGTCTGGATAATCGTGAATTCGGGGACATTAATCGAGCTGATGGCTGCCCCGAATGCAAAGGCGGCGAGAAATACGAGCGGCAGGAAAGTATTCAGTCCTGCGATAAAATAAGCTGCACCTTCGAGAATGCCTGCCGTAATAAAAAGGAGTCCGTACCTGTTGATTTTTACTTTTGCAAGGATAAATCCCAGTAAAAATGCTCCTCCTGCCGTCGTCGCCTTCAGCAGCGAGTGGATGAACGGCGTTCCGTTTAAATCCTCAGCAACATATACCGCGGAAAGGGCTTCCCAGGGTGAAGCCGCCAGGTTCATGAAGATGCAATAAATCGCGAGCGGATATAATATTTTGTGGTTTTTCACCAATGTAAATCCTCTTTTTAATCTCGCAAAATATGTACCTCTTTGAGCAAGAGACTTAGACTGTGAATGAGTCCGGGTGATGCTGTATTTGATGCAAAGCATGAATAGGCCCGATATGATATAAAAGATAAATGAAAAGACCAAAGTCGTTGCAGGACCGATAAAAGTCAGCAGCACTCCGCACAATGTAACGGCTCCCAGCCTGATGATTTCTGAAGAAGACTGGAGAATCGCGTTGGCTTTTTGGATGAGATTTTCGTTCACGATCTGCGGAATCAGCGTAATTGACGCCGGGTTATATGTCGCGCCTGTTGCCGAATGGATGATCATGAGGCCTAAAACAAACCACATCGGTGAAAAGCCGTTTAAATAGCAAATCGGTATAGTAATGACGACGGCTGCCCTTGTTAAATCCGAAAAGTACATCCAGAATTTCAGGGCGCTTCTTTTGACTAAAGGCCCTGTAATCGGCGCCAAAAAGGCTTCGGGGAGAAAAGTGACGGCAAGAAGCAGGGAAGTGCCGATTGCACCTTTTCCGTCAAAGATTAAAAACCATAAAATAGAATTGAAGGCAAAACAGTCAGCAGAGATTTTGATTAGCCTGGAGATGAAAAGGAACGTGTAATTCTTTTCCCAGACGCTCAATTTTGTTTGATCCATCGTTCAGCGTCCTTTCTTGATTTGCGTGTTACATCAGAACGGATAATCTCTCCTTTCCGGCATGGTTATTGATAATTTTAACATAAAGTATATAAAATGGAATCGTTTTATGCGGGAGGGATTGCAAGTCGGATTGAAAAAGAGGCAAGTAGGGTGGAAACAGAGCCTGCCGCCGGCGAATTTTACGATAAGGGTGCAAGCCCTCTTTTTTGCAAAAGAGAGCTTAAACCGCTTAGCAGGACTGGCTTACTTTATCAACTTCAACTGTCCAGCCGAATGTGTCAGGCAAAGCGCCTTTTTGAATACCGGTGATCGTTTGGTAGAGCCTTTTGGCGATTTCTCCAGTTTGACCGTTGTTGATCACAAGGCTTTCGTCTTTCCAGATCAGCTCGCCGACGGGGGAAATGACAGCGGCGGTTCCGGTGCCGAATGCTTCCTCAAGCAGGCCGTCTTTGTGAGCCTGAACCAGTTCATCAACTGAAATTTTTCTTTCGGTTACGGAGAGTCCCCATTGTTTTAAGAGATGGATGACGGAGTTTCTCGTAATGCCTTCCAAAATGCTTCCGTTTAGAGCCGGAGTGACAATTTCACCGCTGATTTTGAAGAAGATGTTCATGCTGCCTACTTCTTCAATGTATTTCTTTTCAACTCCGTCAAGCCACAGCACTTGTGAGAAGCCTTTGCTTTCCGCAACTTCCTGAGCCTTCAGGCTCGCAGCGTAGTTTCCGGCCGTTTTCGCATTGCCTGTACCGCCTGCCACAGCACGGACAAATTCGCTTTCAACAGCAATTTTCACAGGGCGGATGCCTTCTTTGTAATAAGATCCGACCGGCGATAAAATGATCAGCATTTTATACATATTGGATGGGGCGACGCCAAGGTACGGTTCTGTTGAAATAATGAACGGACGGATATAAAGGGATGTCCCCTCAGCTTGAGGAATCCATTCCTTGTCGATCTGAACCAGCTGCTTCAGCCCTTCCAGAACGATTTCAGGATCAACCCGGGGAATGCAGAGGCGGTCGTTGGATTTATTGAGTCTCTCGAAGTTTTTTTCAGGTCTGAACAGAAGAACTCTGCCTTCGCTTGATAAATAAGCTTTTAATCCTTCAAAAACGGATTGTCCGTAGTGGTAAACCATTGCAGCCGGGTCCATTTCAATCGGCTGGTAAGGAACGATTCTCGGATCGTGCCAGCCGTTTTCAGCCGTATAGTCCATGATAAACATGTGGTCGGTAAAGGTCCGGCCGAATTCGAGCTTGTCAGCCTCTGGCTTTTGCTTTTTTGCTGTACTGAGCTGTACGCTGATCGTTTGTTTTGTCATATTCATTCTCCCTGCCGTTTCTAGTCTTTTTCCAAAAAATATTTATCTTCTATTTTAAACCTTCTCTTGATAATCGCAATAGATTTCAGAGAAATTTGTAAAATAGAATTTTTGGAAACATTAAAAATTTAAAACAGGAAAAAAAGGGACTCCCCAGCGGGGAATCCTTTTTTATGATGACTTTTTATAAAAAGCTTCGATCTCCTGATCGACGTAAACCCAGCCTTTCCAGCCAAGGTGGAGCGTATCTTTCAAGAAGTACGGATCATATTCATGATTCGTTAAATCAGCAACTTGAAAGCCCTCTTGTTCGATTTCTTTTTTGATCTTTTTATAGAAATCCGTCCGGCCTTTTTTAGGGAAGCCGGTATAGTCGTAAAATTTGCCGTGGACCGGAACCGAGATGAACAGCGGTTCTGCGCCGGATTCTTTCAAAACATCCATCATGAGATGGAAATCGTGGAACTCGACGGACTCGGCATAGTTCATCTTTTTATTATGGCCTTTAAGCTTTTTCAGCTTCGGCTTCAATTTCTTATAAACGCCGTTTGAGATTTTAAACTCATTGTTCCGGGATTCTTTGGCGCCGACCTTTTCGGCCATCTGTTTTAATTCATCCCACGATTTGTTTTTTACATCTTGGGAAATGGTCCGCTTCGGTCCGTCTCCTTCAACCATGGAATAATAGATGTCCTTTTTCTCCAGAATGCTTTGGTAAGCTTTTGCCGGCGGCGTCAGAAGAGACAGTGCCACCTTGTCCTGGTCGAGCTCGGCTTTAAAAAGGGCTGAAAGCAGAGCGTCATTTTTCACTGCATGAAATTTAAGCATGCGTTTGATGATTTTTTTCTTCAGCCCGGAATCGACATTTTGATTGAACACAAGATCGTATGCCTGCAAAGCCGAGAAGTTCGGCGCAAAGTGGGCTTCGTCCGAGCCGTGTTTTTGAAACCACTGCGGAGAGATAATGAAAACGATTTTCTTGCCCTTTAATTGATCAGACTGCGCCGCAAAGTTGATCGCGTGAATCAAGGACTGTGAGCCGCCTTTTCCGACCAGGTAAGGCGTGAACCCTTGATTGTTTACTTTAAAATAGTTAGACGGATGGAATGCATCTAACCGGGACAATTCCGATGATCCGAAAATCGGCAGATATTTCGGGTCTTCAAGCGCTTTGCCTTGAAGATACATCCCCTGGAACATCATCGGGTTTAATTCTGTAGCTGAAGTTTCGACGCGATCTTTAGGAACCAGCTTTGTCAGCCATGCATTTGGGATCAAGATCGCGGTGAAAAAAAGTAAAAATGCCAAGATGATTGGCCCGAATAAAAAACGCTTTTTCATTATCTCAACTCATTCAGCTGCTTTATGATTTGATTTGGCGTGTTCCATGCATCCCGGTCAAACTCTGTAATCGGCACTGTGATGTTAAAATGGCTTTCGAATGCGAGCAGCAATTCCACCGTGCCGAAGGAATCGAGGATTCCCTCTTCGAATATATCAATATCCGGATTTTCCTTTACGATATCGTCCTGACATACCTCTGCTAAAACTGAAAGTACTTCTTGATTAAAATCCATTATGAAAATCTCCTTTTAGTGTATTAGTTTCCCTGAGAAAATTAAAAATCCAAAACATACAAAGTGGAAGGTCACCACAATTGAGACGGCTGTCGTCCACTTGTTGTTCGGCCACCACTTGTGCTTCTTATTCCATTTTTCAAAGAAGTTAAAGCCGACCATGAGCAGCGCGTGATACAGCCCGTAGACGATGTACTGAGGGGCAAGGCCGTGCCAGACGCCCATCAGAAGGAACAGCAGCACATATCCGATATTGGAAACAGCCATCCGGTTTGTGATCCATTTTTTCTTCGTCATCCAAAGGACAAAGCGCATGAAGACGTAGTCTCTGAACCAGAAGGAAAGCGACATATGCCAGCGGTTCCAGAAATCTTTAATATTGCGGCTGATGAACGGCTTATTAAAGTTTTCAGGGGATTTGATTCCCATGATATAGCTGACGCCGACCGCAAAAGCCGTGTATCCGGCGAAATCAAAAAACAGATAAAGGCTGTACGCATACATGTATGCCAATCCATGCGAGAAGCTGCCGGAAGTCAAAAACGGCAGTTTCATTATGACATACGTATTAATGCAGTAGCCGATAATGAATTTGTACAAAAAGCCGAGAAAAATTTTATTGATTCCTTTGTAAAGCAGTTCTTCGTATTGCTCCTTTGTCCAAACCGTCTGATCGTCTTTTTCAAAACGGCGGTACCTGTCGATCGGACCTGACGAGATGGTTGGAAAAAAGAGAATAAAGTAAAGCAGTCTGCTGATTGGGAGCTGCTTTTTAATGAGACCGTCGCGGGTTTCAATGATGAGCTGAACCCCTTTAAAAGTTAAATACGAGATTCCGAGAAATGTTGCCCAGTTGTCAACGGCGAAAAACGGCAGCAGCTTTGACAGTGCCAGAGGCAGGATAGAAGCTGCTGCAGCCAGACAAAATACGATGCCGCTGTTCGCTTTTAGACGGTAAGCGATATAGCCTTTGATCAGAACCGTCTGCCAAAGCGTAAACAGGCACAGCATGATCAGCCCGTGCAGGCTGTTCGAAAAAATAAGCGCCAGAACCAGAACGGAAACCGCCATATTATATAAGCGGAAGCTTTTTCCGTTCAGTCCGAGAATGATGGTCGGCGCCAGTAAAATTCCTAATATAATGAAGAAAAGAAATGAACCATAAGGCGTCATACGGTTACCTCTTCTTTTAATCTCTTGCGGTCGATTTTACCGTTTGCTGTCATCGGAATCTCTTTTTGATACATGAATTTTCTCGGAATCATATAGGCCGGCAGCTTGCTGCCCAAATCTTTCTTAATCGCGCTGGTTAACTGGTATTCCTTTTCGAAATCGTGTTCGGCAGGCACAATCATGGCGATCAGATACTCGATTTTCTCCTCGCGGTAGAATGGAATAACGACTGCCGACTGCACATATCGGGACTGATTGATTTGATATTCGATTTCTTCAAGCTCAATCCGGTAGCCGTGCAGTTTGATTTGGAAATCGAGTCTTCCGAGGAAGAAGAGCTGGCCGTTTTCTTTGTAACCTGCGTCACCGGTGCGGTAAGCAGGGGAGCCGTTGTAAGAGAAAAACGCTTTTTCCGTCAGCGCTTTTTCGCCTAAATAGCCTTTGCTGACGCTTGCTCCGGTAATTATGATCTCGCCTTTTTCCCCGTCTTGGACGGCTTTTCCGTCTTCATTGATGATTACGATTTCGGTTTCGGGCTTTTCAGAACCGACGGGAAGAGAAGAATACTTGTTTAATACGTCGTCTGTTACTTCGATGGAAGTGACGGCAACGGTCGCTTCGGTCGGGCCGTATGTGTTAAAAACACGAGCCTTTGGAAATCTTTCTTTAAGCTGTCTGGCGACTGACGCAGGAAGCGTTTCTCCGCAGAACATAAACAAGCTCAGCTCCGGAAGCAGCTCTTCCGAATAAGACGGATCCATCAAGCACATTTGTGCGAATGAAGGCGTCGATGTCCAGACGTTGACGTTGGACTGTTTCAGTGCTTCAAACAATAGTTTCGGCCGATTAATCATGTCTTTCGTAACCGTCCATAAGGTGCCTCCGGACTGCAGGCACGGATAAAGGTCCATTACCGATAAATCAAAGGAAAACGGGGCTTGATTTAAGAACACTTGGCCGCTTTCCACCGGAAAGTCATTCGTGATCCAATCTGTGAAGCTCTGAAGGTTATCGGCTGAGATTTGCACGCCTTTTGGATTTCCCGTGCTTCCGGATGTGTAGATAATGTAAAAAGTATCTTCCCCATGTACCCAGCGTCCGGGATCTGTCTCCGGCACCCCGTCTCCTTCAAGAACGCCCGGTTCCACTACGGAAATGAGGGCATCTCCCGTGTCAACCGAAGTGCCTGAATTATTGAGCAGAAGCTCGGCTTTTGAACTGTTGATGATTTTCAGAATCCGGTCTGCCGGAATCGATACGTCAACTGGAATGTACGGATGCCCGGCTTTTACACAAGCCAGGAAGGAAACCGCCATAACCGGTTTCATATGTCCGTAGACAATGATCGGAGAAGCATCTGTTAAAGCTTCGCTTTGAATCCTTGCGGCAAGGCGCTCAGATTGTGACCAAAGCTCTCCGTATGTCAGCTTTTCTTCTTCATTCACAAAAGCAAGGGTATCGGGTTGTGTTTGCGCGTATTTTTTAATTGTTTCAATCAGTTTCATTGTTTTCTTCTCCATTAAAAGTCATTATAAATATATGAACCTGTATTTGCTGTATGGAATCCGTAAATTAAAAACAGCAGCACCAGAATGAGAAAGTAATAGGAAGTGTTGAGCAGCCACTTCATTGTTGTTTTTTCATACAACATTCTTAGCTTATTTAACATTGATCTTTTCCTTTCCGTTATTGAATTGCCTTAACAACAGTATAAGACGAAAATGTTGTATAAAAGTTTCATTTGTGGGAGAGTTTTTATTTCCGAGCGCCGTCAGCCGTCAGCTCAGAGCCTATCCTATTATAAACATTTTTTGTTATTGTGGAAATAAATTCTTTTTAAATTACAAAAAAACAGGCTCATATGAAAAGCGGAGCGCCTTTCGATATGAACCTGCAGTTTTTCGGAAGAAGGCTTCGTGCGCGAATGAATTAATACTTTACAAAAGCGGAGCCCACAATGATCAGCAAAATAAATAATACAACAATCAAAGCGAAGCTATTAGAGTATGACATATTCTCACCTCCGAAAAGTGGTATTACAGAATATGATAGTTTTATGACTTTTGAAAGGGGTATAAATTTAAAAATGTGGAAAATGGTAAACCAGGCTATTTTTTGATCTCCGCTTTAAGTCGAAACTTTACCATGGAGGTACCCGTCTATTAACTGAAAAAACGAAACGAAATGATGTTATAAGGAGAAAAATACAATGGATATGGCGATAGATAAGATGATAGGACTGCCTGAAGCCCAGATAGAAGATTTGAGAAACCTGATGGAGGACTGGAAGAACGAACTCCTCGTCTATAAATTTGCCTTGGATCAAATGGATACGAAGTTTTCGATTATCAGCCAGGAATATAATTTAATTCACGGCCACAACCCGATTGAACATACGAAATCAAGGGTGAAAAGCTTTGAAAGCCTGATTAACAAGCTTGTGCGGAAGGGCTGCGATATTACGACAAAGGCCGCTAAGGAGCACATCAATGATATCGCCGGTCTCAGAATCGTCTGCTCGTTTTTATCCGACATTTACAATATGGTTGAAGTGCTGAAGGAACATGAAGACATCAAAATTTTAAAAATGAAGGACTACATTAAAAATCCGAAGCCGAACGGATACAGGAGTCTTCACTTAATTGTAGAAGTGCCCGTTTACTTGACCAACCGCGTCGAGCACGCCAAGGTGGAGATTCAAATCAGGACGATCGCGATGGATTTCTGGGCGAGCCTCGAGCATAAAATCTACTACAAATTGAACAATGAAGTGCCGAACCAGCTCACTGATGAGCTGAAAGAAGCGGCTGACATCGCGAACTACTTGGATGAAAAGATGCTTCATATTCGAACAAAAGCGGATCAATAAAAGGAAGCCGGGCTAAAGAAATGCCCGGCTGCTATTTTTTTCTGCCGCTTGACCCGAAGTTGTCAATGTTGATATCAACATGATATGTAATATCGGCTTCGGTGAAAATCTCATCCCATTTCCCTTCCGCTTTTTCGATACTCGAATTTCAAGACGTCCGCCCGGTATTTGCCCTGCAGTTTGCCGAGCGCGCTCTTAATCCACACTTTCACTTGATCTCCGGCAAGACGCTCGACTTCTTTCCGCTTTTTGTTTTGGAAATCATGGCCCGGCGATGGCGTTCTTCTTTTGTCAGCGTACTGATAAGTTTTTTTGAACTTTTCACTATGCCAGCTCCGTCAAATGCGTTTTTCAACTAACAGAAAAGAGGAAGAACGCTCCTCTGTATCAAAGGTTATGACTGTCATGAATCGAAAAAGGAAAACAAGAAAATGATAAGAGCACGAGGAGGTCTAAATATGAAATCGGATATTGAAAAACGTGCGGAATGCGGTTTGCAAAACGGAACGGAAGCAATGATGAACCGGGAGTCGCAACGGCTTGATGCTGCTTTATACGGGGCCGTCCTCAATGCTTTCGGCTGTGATGATAGGAGCCGTCTGATGAGCGGGGAAGCGGGGGCGGGCGGTAAAGCGGGCGGAGCTGGCGAAAGGCTGCTGTACCCTAAGTAAATGGCCGGATTGAAAAAGAAACGGGCCCTGTTTTTAACAGCCGTTGCATCAGGGACGATGCTGAATCCGCTCAACTCTTCAATGATTTCTTTGGCGCTGCACAGCATCCAGCATGAGTTTCACCTTTCATTTGCAACCGTATCGTGGCTGATTTCATCTTTTTATCTAGCCAGTGCGGTCGCACAGCCTGTCACAGGAAAAATTGGCGATTTAATCGGCCGGAAAAAGATGTTTTTGTCAGGGCTTGTTCTCGTTGCCGTATCGGCAATCGGCGCTCCTCTCGCACCGGCTTTTTCCGTCTTGTTGATCATGCGTTTGTTTCAATCGATTGGGAGCGGCGCCATTTACCCTTCGGGAGTGGGCCTGATCAGAAGCCACATTCATGAGAAGCAGGCGTCTGCACTCAGTGTGCTGTCCATTTTTTCTTCGGCAATGACTGCCTTTGGACCGACCGTGGGGGGATTTTTAATCGTACTCGGGGGATGGCCCGCCATCTTCCTCGTGAACTTTCCATTTATTTTGTTCAGCTTTTTGCTGGGGATGTACATGTTCCCGAAAGATGAGAAAAAAGCCGGCTTAAATGTCCGCGCCGTGATCAAGCGGCTTGATCTCACCGGAATTCTTCTGTTTGCGGGCGGAATCGTTCTCCTGCTGGCATTTCTGCTCTCATTGAGCACGGGCGAGCCCCGTTTTGCCGAGGGGATGTTCGGACTCGTCTTGCTTTTGATGTTTGTTTGGTGGGAGCTGAGAGTGAACAGTCCGTTTATTGATATCAGGCTGTTGATCGCACGCAGGACGTTAACTTCGGTCTATGCTCAATTTATTATGCTGAACATCTTTAACTACTGTTTGTTTTTTGGACTTCCGAGTTATTTTCAGGATGAAATGCACCTTTCCGTTCAAACGAGCGGTCTTTTGATGCTGTTCATGTCCGGGACGAGCGTATTGATCTCGCCTTTCGTCGGGAAATGGATTGACCGTTCAGGAGAAACGCAGCCCGTGTTAATTGGTTCTTGCTTAATGGCAGCGGGCGCTATCCTGCTCACATTGTTTTTTGTCGATGCACCGATGTTGTGGAAAGGCATCATCCTCTCTTTGCTCGGGGTCAGCTACGGCCTCGGCAATGTCGCCCTGCAGGCTGCCATGTTTACGGCAAGTCCGCCGGACATCGTCGGGACGACTTCGGGGCTTTTTCAAACATGCCGCTATCTTGGCTCGATCTTTTCGTCCGTCATTCTGGGTCTGTTGTTTGGAGAAGAAATAACCGCGGGGCATTTTCAGGATCTGGGGATGGTCATGATTGCGGTTGCCATCGGCAGCATTTTGATGAGCTTCAGATTTATCAAGCTGATGAAGGATTGAAAAATGGAGCGCGAGATGCGGCTCCATTTTTTTGCTTTCTTTTGGAGATTGGAAAAGCAAAGAGACAAAAATTAACAAATTGATATTGGTTGCTTATTGATTGTTTGATAATAAAGATAACGAATAGCTGAAAAGGTGATGATACGGAAGCGGTGGGGAGGATAGGCGCTTTGGGTCTATGAAAAGAAGGAGGAGCAGATTTTCAATCTGCTCCTTTTTAAAATTACTGGGCAACTGAGCTGTAAGACGGTTTTCTGTTTTCCTTCTTGGTGAAGTTATACACAGCTGTTCCCGCGATTTGACCGGCTGTTTTCAGCCTGTCTTTGCTGATATGTTCAATCGTGTCGTAAGGGGTGTGGTACCAAGGCTCCAAAGCGCCTGTTCCCGGCTCTCTCCAAATAAAGTTGGCCGAGTCGATGCCGGCTTCATGGAATGGGACATGGTCGGATGATCCGCCTTGATGTAAAAATAATACGTCTTTTCCAAGGCTTAAAGAAGCGGCTTTACTTAGCTGCCAGACGAGGTTTGCCGAACCGTCGGGCGTATTGATGTACAGCTGTGAAGCATTCTCCCAGCTTGTCGCCACCATATCTAAGTTAAAGTTGGCAACGCTCCGTTTGACTTCCTGATTTGACAATGTGCTGACATAATGGCGCGAACCGAGGAGTCCGATTTCTTCGGCTCCGAATGTAATAAAGCGAATTTCTTTGTCGGCTGGCACTGTCTTCAAAATTCGGGCCAGTTCAAGGACGACTGAAGTGCCGGAGGCATTGTCATTGGCTCCCGGTGCATATGGAACGCTGTCATAATGCGAAGTCACATAAACGATGTCAGGATTTTTGACACCTTTTGCTTTGCGGACGCCGATTACGTTTTGCGAGGTTTGATTTTTATGAGCTTTCAGCTTCAGGATCGCTTCTTGTTCAGAAAGCAGCTTTTCCCCGTCTTCCTTTTTGACGCCGACAACTGGAATATCGACTTTATTACCGCTTAGATTCGGAGTCAGAGGGACGAGGCTGTCGACGTTATTATAAATGATAACTCCGCTTGCGCCTGCGTCAGCAGCGTTTTTGGCCTTTTCATAGAATGTCAGCTCTCCTCTCAAAATGACGGCGATTTTTCCTTTCGCTTCTTCTGTGAAGTCGCCGGGCAAGCCGAGGCCGGCATCATAGAGAGGAGCGGCCAAGCCTTCTGCTGCAGTCGGGGCGGAACCGGCGGCAGGCCGCGCAGGCACGTTATTTCCCTGAACGGTAAGCGTTCCTTCCAGCCGGTCAGGTATGCTGAACTTTTGTGTGCTTACTTTCAGATTTGACTTTTTCATCTGTGAGGCGATAAAAGCGGCGCTCTTTTTTTCTTCTGCCGTGCCTGTCACACGCGGCCCGATCGTTTCGCTTAAATGGTAAATCGTTTGATAGGCGCGGTTCTCGTTGAATTTTTTGCTGAATTTTTCGATATCTTTTGCGATGGCTGTTTCCTGAGAGGCCGCTTGAGCTGCATTCCCCGTTCCATCGGCGACCACGCCGCCTGCAATGATCGATAGCGCCAATCCGAACATCATCATTTTTCTCTTCATACATAAACCCCCTTGATGGTCTTGTTTTCCTGAGAAGAGATATTCGCAGCAGAACGGGTGAATCCTGCATGCTTCAGATAAATGATTCGATAGACTGGTAATTTGAAGTTTAATAAAAAAATTTTTTTGTTTGATAGGATGGTTGACGTGAGCCTTCTTTCTGTTTAGAATACGTCCGAATTATCAGGATCCTGATTTTGAATCACATATGTGAATTTTGGAGGGTGTCATGTCAGTAAAATCCGCGGTACGTGTTGTACGTATATTTGAATTGCTGTCAAATCATCCGGATGGATTAACCGTAAAGGAAATCAGCAAAGAACTTTCGCTGCCTCAGAGCAGTACATTCAATTTGGCCGCTACACTTTTGGATGAAGGTTACCTTCAGCAGGATGCTGTCAAGCGTTACAGGCTGGGGGCAAAATTGATTCAAGTTGGAACCGCTGCCATGGAGTCGATAGACATTTCATCGCAGGGCGTTCCTTTTTTAAAACAGCTGATGGACGGCGTTCAGGAAACGGTGTTTATGGCCGTTCTATCCGATGATCAGCTCGTCTACATCGCAAAAATCGATAACAACAGGTCAATCAGAACAACCGCACAGCCCGGCTCGCGCAAACCGCTTTATTGCACCGGGCTTGGCAAGGCATTTTTGGCATTCATGCCGGAGGACAAAAGGGAAGGGCTGCTCGACCGCATGGAGTTTATCCGGTTTACCGGGCATACCATCACTGCCAGAGAAGAGCTGGAAAAGCAGCTGCAGACATTTTTGGAACAGGGATATGCCGTTGACAATGAAGAAAATGAAGAAGGTTTGTTTTGTCTGGCGGCGCCTGTCTATGGTCCGGATGGCGTGATGAAGGCGGCGATCAGCACCGCCGGGCCAAAGGAGCGCATGCTCGCAAGAAAGGCCGTTATCGTTGAGCAGCTGCTTCACACAGCCGGAAAAATTACAGAAAGCATTGGCGGATATAGAAAGCCGCTTTAGCAAAGGAGAGAGTTCTGATGGATGTTATTAGCATAGGAGAGACAATGGCGCTGTTCACTCCGAATGAAGACGGCCCTCTCAGATACGCAAGAAACTATCAGGTGAGAATAGCGGGCGCAGAAACCAACACGCTGATCGGGCTTTCGAAGCTCGGGAAAAAAGCCGGCTGGATTACACGGCTTGGAAAAGACGAGTTCGGGGCGATGATTCTTTCTTCTGTCAGAGGAGAAGGAGTCGATGTGAGCCAGGTGAAGCTCGATGACGCGGCGCCGACCGGTTTGTTTTTTAAAGAAAGGAAAAGCGCGGCCAAAGTCAATGTCTTCTATTACAGGACGCTTTCAGCGGCGAGTTTTTTAAAGAAAAGCGATATTGATGAGCAATACATTGAGAAAGCGGGGCTTTTATACATTACGGGAATTACCCCGGCTTTAAGTGAAAGCGCTTCAGATGCGGTGTTTTATGCAGTGGAGCTCGCCAAAAAGCACAATAAATGCGTTGTATTTGATCCGAACTTTCGAAAAAAGCTCTGGGACGGAGAGCGGGCGCGGCAGACCATGTTTGAACTTATCAAACGGTCTGATATCGTGCTTCCGGGGTTGAGCGAAGGGCGTTTTTTGTTCGGCACCGCTGATGAGAAAAAAATTGCGGAAGCCATCCGCGGGCTGGGGGCTGAAACTGCGATCATCAAGCTTGGTTCAAAAGGCGCCTATTATGCCGGCGGGAACGAAAGCGGCTATGCGGAAGGCTATCAGATTCAGGCAGCAGCGGATCCCGTGGGTGCCGGAGACGGCTTTGCGGCCGGCGTATTATCGGGTTTGATTGATCAAATTCCGCTTTCAGAAGCTGTCAAACGGGGCTGTGCCGTCGGCGCCATGGTAGCGGCGGTAAACGGTGATATTGAAGGGCTGCCTGACCGCGAATCACTGTTTGCGTTTATGGAACAATCTGATGAAGAAGATGTCAGCCGATAAAAAAACCGTAGAGAAAGGGTGGCAGAAATGATGGTATTGTCACACATCGAAGAACAAAAACTGATTGCGATCATCCGCGGATACAATCCGGAGGAGGCAGTGAGCATTGCCGGCGCCTTAAAAGCGGGCGGCATCAGGCTTGTGGAGATTACGCTTAATTCCCCTCAAGCGATCAAAGCGATTGAAGCGGTTTCAGAGCATTTTGGGGACGAAATGCTTGTCGGAGCGGGAACCGTACTTGATCCCGAATCTGCGAGAGCGGCGCTTTTAGCCGGCGCGCGGTTTATCCTGTCTCCGACCGTCAATGAAGAGACGATCAAGCTGACAAAACGGTATGGAGCGGTCAGCATTCCAGGCGCTTTTACCCCGACTGAAATATTGACGGCGTATGAAAGCGGGGGAGACATCATCAAGGTATTTCCCGGAACAATGGGGCCTGGCTATATCAAGGATATCCACGGACCGCTTCCGCATATTCCGCTGCTTCCGACTGGAGGAGTCGGATTGGAAAACCTTCACGAGTTTCTGCAGGCCGGTGCGGTCGGAGCGGGAATCGGCGGTTCGCTTGTTCGGGCTAATAAAGATGTTAATGACGCGTTTTTAGAAGAGCTGTCCAAAAAAGCAAAGCAATTTGTTGAAGCAGCAAAACAGTAAAAAGGGGAGATCAGAGATGAAAATAACAGGATTCGAGTGTTTCCTAATTCCGCCGCGCTGGCTTTTCTTAAAAATCGAAACGGATGAAGGCATTACAGGATGGGGAGAGCCGGTAATCGAGGGAAAGGCCGCGACAGTTAAGGCGGCTGTGGGCGAGTTAATGGAATATTTGATCGGCAAAGACCCGATGAACATCGAAGACCATTGGAATGTCATGTACAGAGGCGGGTTTTATCGGGGCGGGCCCATTCTGATGAGCGCGATTGCAGGCATCGATCAAGCGCTTTGGGACATTAAGGGCAAGTTTTACAACGCTCCCGTGCATCAGCTGCTCGGAGGGAAGAACAGGGAATCGATCAAGGTCTATTCATGGATTGGCGGAGACAGGCCTCAAGACGTCGGCCTCGCTGCCAAACAGGTGGTTGATAAAGGCTTTACAGCCGTCAAAATGAACGGCACGGAAGAGCTGCAATACATCGATTCACATGAAAAAATCGATCAGGTGATTGAAAGAATATCAGCAGTCAGAGAAGCGGTCGGCCCGTACATCGGAATCGGCATTGACTTTCACGGCAGGGTGCACAAGCCGATGGCGAAGATCTTGGCAAAGGAGCTTGAACCGTTTCGGCCGATGTTTATAGAAGAGCCTGTTCTGCCGGAAAACAACGAGGCGCTCCGCGATATCGCCAGCCTCGTCTCAATTCCGATTGCGACTGGAGAACGGATGTTTTCAAAGTGGCAGTTTAAAAACCTGCTGACTGACGGCTATGTCGATATCATTCAGCCTGACTTGTCACACGCCGGCGGAATTACCGAATGCAAAAAGATCCTGTCGATGGCGGAAGCATTTGATGTCGCCGCCGCCCCTCATTGTCCGCTGGGCCCGATCGCTCTGGCGGCATGCCTTCAGGTTGATGCAACGTGCCACAATGCATTTATACAGGAACAAAGCTTAGGGATCCATTACAACAAAGGGACGGATTTGCTTGATTATATAGTAGATCAAAAGGTGTTTTTCTATGAGGACGGCTATGTCCGGATTCCGGATGGACCTGGCCTTGGGGTGGACATCAATGAAGATCACGTCCGTAAAATGGCTGATATCGGGCACAACTGGCGCAATCCGGTATGGCGGCACAAGGACGGAAGCATAGCTGAATGGTAAAAATGATACCGTTTTCAAAAGGTGTCCGTCATCACAAACAAATAAAAGGAGAGGGCCTGTCATGAAACAAACAACTTTAAAAGAGAAGCCGACAAAGGTTAGAGTGCGGGTACTGCTGTTTATTTTTGTATGTGTCGTGATCAATTATATGGATCGAAGCAATATCTCTGTTGCAGCTTCTGCAATCGGGGACGATTTAAACTTGTCTGCCGTTCAATTGGGCTTGATTTTTTCAGCTTTCGGCTGGGCTTACTGCGCCCTGCAAATACCGGGCGGCGGGCTTGTCGACCGGTTTGGCCCGAGGCTTGTCTACGGCTTTACCTTGGTTACATGGTCGCTCGCAACATTGCTTCAGGGGTTTGTCCGCGGCTTCGGTTCGCTATTCGGCTTGCGTCTTGCGACCGGAGCGTTTGAAGCGCCGGCTTTTCCGACCAATAACCGGGTGGTGACTTCTTGGTTCCCTGAACAGGAAAGAGCTTCCGCGATTGCATTTTATACGTCGGGGCAATTTGCCGGCCTTGCGTTTTTGACGCCGGCGCTCAGCGCCATCCAGCATGTCGTCGGCTGGCGCGGCCTTTTTATTGTAACAGGGGTGATCGGCATCATCTGGGGCCTGATCTGGTATATCTTTTATCGTGATCCTGATCGTCATCCAAAGGTAAACAAGGCTGAACTTGACCATATTGAAAAAGGCGGGGGTATCGTCCGCCGCGGCCGGACTTCCGAGAAAGAGAAATCGGCATTTACTTGGAAGCATTTTAAACAAGTGACCGCTCATCGCAAGCTGTGGGGCATATATATCGGACAGTTCGCCGTTAATTCGACTTTATGGTTTTTTCTGACGTGGTTTCCGACATACCTTGTAAAATATAGAGGCCTTGATTTTCTCCAATCCGGTTTTCTCGCCTCGCTTCCATTTCTTGCGGCATTTACCGGTGTTCTGTTGTCCGGCTTCCTGTCCGACTTTTTGATCAAAAGAGGCGTATCGGCCGGGGTTGCCCGCAAAACACCGATTATTACCGGATTGTTCCTGTCTATTTCAATTATCGGTGCCAATTATGTCGATCAGACATCTCTGATCATTTTGTTTATGACGCTCGCCTTTTTTGGAAACGGTTTGGCCTCCATTACATGGGTGCTTGTATCGTCTTTAGCGCCTAAGCATTTGATCGGGCTGACCGGCGGAGTATTTAATTTTGTCGGCAGCCTCGCCTCCGTTATCGTTCCGATTGTCATCGGCTTTCTCGCCAACGGCGGAAGCTTTGCGCCCGCCCTCGTCTTTATCGGAGCCCTCGCCCTTGCGGGAGCGCTTTCCTACATCTTTCTTGTCGGAAAGGTTGAACGGATTCAGGTCAATGATAACGCAGAGGAAAACGATTCTATTTCTATGTGACACCCGGCTGCCGGATATTCGGCGGCCTTTTTGAATAATAGATCATGGTTTGTCACAAAATAACGTTAAAATATTTTGATGACAGGTGCTCAGGATGAAAACATACTTTCAAAAAGATTATCAGCTCGGCTCGTTTCAGCTATTTTCAGCATCCCATATTGTGACTTTGCTAGTGATTGCGGCGCTTGGTGTTTGTCTGTTCGTCTTCAGGAAGACGCTCCAAAAGCCGGAATGGAACCGGTTAATTCGTTATGTCTTTGTGGCGGTTCTCATTATTTCGGAAATCGGCTACCACTCCTGGTTCGTTTATGTGAACTCATGGACGCCGCGCTATTGTTTGCCGCTCCACCTCAGCGACCTTTCGGTTTACCTTGTCATCATCCTGTTATTGACGAAAAACCTCAACTTGTTTAAATTTCTTTATTTTGCCGGTTTGGGAAGCGCGCTGCAGGCGATTCTGACGCCTGACTTGGGAAGGTACGGCTTTCCTCATTTCCGCTTTTTTGAATTTTTCATTTCCCACGGGATCGTCGTTCTCGCCTGCCTCCTGATGATTGCAGCCGAAAGGTATAAGCCGACGGTTCGCTCTCTCTGGGTCACGTTTCTTCTTGTCAATGTTTATGGCGCTCTCATTTTTTTGATCAACCGTTTGCTGAACTCGAACTATATGTACATGATGAAGAAGCCCGGCGGCGGAGCATCGCTGTTAGATGTGCTCGGGCCATGGCCGTGGTATCTTTTATCAGCTGAAGCGGTCACGATCGTCTTCTTCTATCTTCTCTATTTGCCGTTTTGGATCGCCGGGAAGGTGAGAGAAAAAAAGGATCATGCATGATTCTTTTCCATGGCTGATATTAGCGATTAACCTTTTCTAAAAAATAAACGTCCGTATGAAGCAAAAAAGCAGATCTCGTAAAAGATCTGCTTTCTATTACATACTGATTTGTTTCTTTTGTTCATGAGCTGTTTCTGGCTGTATTTCCTTCGTGAGTTGATGCCCTTCTATGTCTACATTCGGAATGATCTTGTCCAGCCATTTTGGCAAATACCAGGCTGCATTCCCCATCAGCTTCATCAGACTTGGAATCAGTGTCATTCGTACAATAAATGCATCAAAGAGCACACCAAAGGAAAGAGCCAACCCGTTGGCTTTAATAGAAGCTTCACCAGCAAAGATAAACCCTGCAAAAACGAATATCATGATCAGGCCGGCTGCGGTGACAACAGGACCGCTGTGTTTTAATCCAGCCTGAATGGCTTGTACTGGATTCTTTGTTTTTACATATTCTTCACGCATTCTGCTTACAAGGAATACTTGATAATCCATCGCTAATCCGAACAGAATCCCAATGGATAAAATCGGCAGGAACGCGAGTATCGGCCCTTTTTCAGGTATTTTGAAAAAGTCGATGAGATTCCCGTCTTGTAAAACAAATACACAGATTCCAAGAGTGGCTGTCATCGTCAATATGAAACCTGCGACAGCAACAAGAGGCACAAGCAACGAACGGAATACGATTGTCAGCAATACAAACGCAAAACCAACAATGAGTACAGCAAACACCGGTATCGCATCATTAAGGCGATCTGAAATATCAATATTCACTGCGGTTGATCCAGTAACGAGCAAATCTACTCCGTTTTTATCTGATAAGCTGCGTACATCCTTTACCAAATCCTTCGTTGCTGCATCATTTGGACCTGTTTCAGGAACTACTGTAATGATGGCAAAGTTCCCTTCTTTATTAGGCATTGCCGGAGTGACACTCGCTACATGGTCCAGTTCCTTTATTTCTTTCACTGCATCTGCGAAGGCTTCCGCCTTATTTTCTGTTACACTTGCGGCATCCGCTACGATTGTTAATTGACCATTAAATCCTTCTCCAAAACCGTCGGCAAGCAAGTCATAAGCCCGGCGATCCGGGTTATCCTTCGCTTTCATCCCTGCATCAGGCAAGCCCAGCTCCAAATGCATAGATGGGATACTAATAACGAGCAAAATCAGAATGCTGCATACACTTAGCATGATAGGATTCTTTGTGACAAAGCGTCCCCAGACATTTGTTTCCGCGCTTTGTTTTTCTTTTTTCTTGTTTGCTTTCGGAACCATCCGTTTCCCCGCTATCGACAAGACGGCAGGCACAAGCGTGATTGAAGCGAGAACAGCCATCAGTACACTAAGTCCTGCTGTCAGCCCCATTGCAGACATAAAAGGAATGTTAACGACAGTCAATCCGCAAAGTGCTACGATAACAGTAAGTCCGGCAAAAACGACTGCACTCCCGGCTGTTCCTGTAGCTCTCGCAATTGATTCATTTTTTTGTATACCTTCGCCTAAAAACTGGCGGTGCTTCGTAAAAATAAATAAAGCATAATCAATTCCAACTGCAAGGCCAATCATTCCGGCTAATGATAGACTGACGGAAGCGATATCGAATACTTGTGTCCCAATCAAAACAAGCCCAATACTTACACCTAATCCAATCAGTGCTGTTAAAATCGGCAAACCTGCTATTAATAAAGAGCCAAACGTAATGGCCAAAACGATAAAGGCCAAAATAATGCCGACAATTTCAGAGATACCGCCTATCTCCATCTCAGCTCCTGGTACATCTCCGCTTAGTTCAGTTTGCAATCCTTCATAATCAGCCATTTTCAAACTGTCTTTTAAGTGTTTGATAGAGTAATCTTTAATATCATCTGCTGATGATTTATACTTGATATCAGCATAGGCAACTGTGCCATCTTTCGCGATTGTTCCTGTCACAAAAGGACTTGCAATCGAGTCAACGGAACCATCTTTATCGATTTCCTTTAACGTATTTTCTATTGCTTTTTCCGCTGACTTCGAAGTCAGTTTCTCCCCATCTTCAGCACCGAAAATAACCCGTATGCTCCCTTTATCAGGACCGTGGGGAAATTCTTTTTGAATGACATCCATCGCTTTTTCCGAAGGTGTGTCAGGTATGGACATATCCTCAGAAAAACTTGGTTTTAACGTGATTGCAAGGCCTATCGAAGCAACTAGCACAACGATCCATGCGCATATTACTTTTATGCGATTGCGAGCAACCCATCCTCCTAATTTATATAACATTTTTGACATGATAATCTCCTTTCAACACATTGCTTGATCACATTCTTTCTCATTGTAGTGGACAATGAAATAAAAAAAACGTACATTCGGGCATGTACGTTTGGGCAAATTTTAATTTGATATTATTAGTCTAATGTCAGAACGCCTCTTTGCATGGCAATCGTCACTGCTTCAGTTCTTGAATTCGCGCCTAATTTATTGTAAATGGACGTTAGTCTAGACTTTACTGTTCTCTCAGAGACGCCCAAATCAAAGGCAATCGCTTTGCTTTTAAGACCTTTAGCAATTGCTTTTAGAACTATGACTTCCTTTTCTGTCAGCTGCGTATCACTGCTCTGCTTCTTCATCCGCTCCAATTGGATTTCTTGCAGACGTTTTAAGATATCAGGCTGCAATAGCACGTTTCCTCTTATTGCTGCGTCCATCGTATGAAAAAGGGTTTCTGAACTTGTATCCTTCAATAGATATCCTTTCGCCCCTAATTCAATTCCTTCGATCATTAAGTGATCTTCATTATACGTAGTCAAAATAATGATGGGGATGTCGTGTTTTTCTTTTATTAGTTTAATGGCTTCTAACCCGCTCATCTCCGGCATATACAAATCCATGAGAATAATATCCGGTTTTAATTCATCTGCAAGGCGAACTGCTGCTTTGCCATTTTCCGCCTCTCCTATGATGATGTAGTGATCATTCGTTTCAATTAAAAGCTTCAGACCTTCCCTCACGACAAGATGGTCATCAACGATTAAAACCTTATTCATCTGGCATCTCTCCCTGAATTGGTACAGTGATATCAATTTGTGTTCCTTTAGATGTTGTACTCTTTATATTGAATTGGCCTTTCATTGCTCTGACGCGTTCTTCTATGCCGAGAAGCCCATAATGTCCTCTCTTTTTCTTGCCTTTTTCAACATCAAATCCTTTGCCGTTATCCTTGACGGTTAAATGGAGCCTCCTCTTATCATCATCCCAAATGGACACTGAGATCGTTTCTGCTTCAGCATGCTTTACGGCATTCGCTATGCATTCTCCAATGATGTAATAACAGTTTTCAGCTGTTCGAACGTCCGGCACTTGGTCTAATCTGTAGTCTAAAAAGCAAGCCATGCCTGTCGACTCTTGAAAATGATCCATTAATGAGGTAATTCTTTCTTTTAAAAAACCGATTTCTTCTGATTTGCTGCGCAGATCGTCAATCGCTGAACGTGCATCAGCTAGTGTGCTTTTCACTCTATTCATAGATTGTTGAACGATTTCTTTTGCTCTCTCTGTGTTGTCTTTGGCGAGATGAACATGAATAGCGTCCAGCTGCATATTTAAACTGACCAGCCCCTGAGCAAGCGTATCGTGCAAGTCCCGGGCCATACGCTGTCTCTCGTTTTGCAGCGTCAGCTGTTCTACCTGCTGATGAGCCAGCTCCAGCCTTTCAAGAGTCAGCTGCGCTTTTGTCTTTTCATCGACTTGGGCAAAAAATGTAGCGGCATATGTGATAATCACGATCATAATAGGTACTGCTATGACAAGAAAATGCAAATATTCACCTTTGTGAATATGATATAGTACAGTGATTGACAGCAGAAGCAATAAATAAAGGATGAGGAACGTCTTTCTTCTGTCTGCCATTCCTATAATCTGTCCGATCAAAAATGCATAAAGGCCAATGATGATCAGCACTAAAAAGCCTGACATGACATTAGCAAGTGTAAAAGTGATCAAACCTTGTAATACGAAGTACAGAATCACCCTTTTCTTAACCCAGCGATATGAGTGCCAATGCAACAAAGCAAAGATGGCGGTCAATACCGTAAACACATTAAGCAATAAAATGGACCAGCTCCCATTAAGAAATTGCAGCACGATAGAGGCGACATAGATCATGAGAATAAAAGCCAGGCCCGGCACTCTGAGTGCAAGCATATTTAATGCCCGCCTATCATGTGAGTAGTATTTTTCTTTGAAAGGATTCCTTATCAGCAAACCTCATCCACTTCCTTTAACAGTTTAACCAAAAAGAGACTTATGAAAATCGATCCCATTTCATTGAACGTGCAACATATATTTATCCAATCATTTTATAGGAAGAGAAGGAACACAACAATACCAATGTGCAGTGAACCATTAGATCTTCCCAACATATGAACATTGCCCAAACGTACATATGCATTCTGCCTTTATGTACGTTTTATCTTTCCAAATTTACATTTAAAATAATGAGGAACTCACTATTGATTAAAGGAATGATCAACATTGAAATCGATTGATCTCACAATTTTATCATTAAAAAGAAAAGGAATCCGAACTGAGAAAGTGTCAAAAAATCAGTGCCCTGATCGATTAAGCAATGCGAACGAAAAAACAGACAAGCATAGATACAAAAATCGTCAATCCAAGAACAAGCGTAAAGAAAAAGAGGAATGAAGATGTATTGGTTCTTAGGTGCTTTATTATATTTTCTCGTCGGTACTTGTATTTTCATTGGAGTCATTAGAGGCAGTCACTCAGGCTCATGGATACTCCTTGCATTAGCAGCTCCGCTTATCATTGTTGGCTATCCTTACTTTTATTTAAAGCAGCATCTTGCTAAAAGATAGCAAAATAGACGCTATACAATCTGAGGATCTTGCATGATCCTTTTTTTTTTCGGCCTATCAACGGTGTTTATTTTTCGAAAAAAGGGAATAGAACAAAAAAAGAAAAGGAGATGGACGACATATGAAAAGCGACCGAACCATGCATATTATTTCTTGTACAGACAATAACTACGCACAGCATTTAAGCGTGATGTTCTCATCATTGCTGACGAATATGGATCAGACGCGCGAGGTGAAACTGTATGTCATCGACGGAGGGATTGAACCGGAGAATAAAAAGCGTCTGGAAGAGACGACCCTCCAATTCGGAGCTCCTATTACATTTCTTAATGTGGAAAAAAGCCAGTATGACAAAGCGGTCGAAAGCAGCCATATTACAAAAGCGGCTTACTATCGAATTTCCATTCCCGATCTGATTGATGACGAATCCGTTAAACGAATGATCTATGTCGACTGCGACGCCTTAGTTTTAGAGGATATATCGAAGCTGTGGGACATGGACATTTCACCTTATTTCGCGGCGGCGGTTGAAGATGCAGGCCAGCATGAACGGCTGAAAAAGATGAACATCAGCGATGAAGCAAAATATTTTAACTCGGGCTTAATGATCATCGATATGGAAGCTTGGAGAAAAAACGACATTTCGAAAAAAGTCATCGACTTTATCAATAACAACGATGAAGACATGTTTGTGTTTCATGACCAAGACGCATTGAACGCGATTCTTTATGATCAGTGGCTCGAACTTCATCCGAGGTGGAACGCCCAAACACACATTATTTTAAAAGAAAAAACACCGGCTTCCCTCATCGATCAAAAGCGCTATATGGAAACAAGGGCAAACCCGGCAATCGTTCATTTCTGCGGCGGAAACAAGCCTTGGAATTCAAACACCTCACACCCGTACGCCCGTCAATATTTTAAGTATTTGCAGTCCACAGCCTTTAACCAGCCGGCCAAATTGTCTAAAAACCATGTCAGCTAACATGCCAATCTCATTTTAAATCGCAGGATGAATCGATATAATGACAACAAACCCTGACGTATCCCCATATTCGCTTGTTTCCTTCGGAAACAAGCATTTTTCTGGTCGGGAAAATTCCTGCTGAATGGAGGAGAGCTTTTGGTTAAAGTGCTGTTGACGCTCAACGGACTGTTTTACCGCGCTGCGCCGCGCTTGAGAGAAAGGGTCGAACGGCTCGGCGCCGAATTTGCGTTTTTGGATTCAAATCGGTTGACGAGACAGGATTTACTGACTCATATCAAGGATGTCCATATTTATATCGCCGGCGTTGAAAAAGCGGACCGGGAGCTGATCGACGCCGCTCCGGGACTCCGGTATATCATGAAATTCGGCGCGGGAATCGACAATATTGATGTGGAATATGCAAACGAAAAAGGGATTCTCGTCACGAATGCACCCGGCCAAAATGCCTCGGCGGTCGCCGATTTGGCATTCGGTCTTCTGCTGTCTGGCGCCCGTTCGATCCCGCAGTCAAACGCGGCAGTCAAAGCGGGCTTATGGCAAGCGGCGATGGGCTATGAGCTCGATGGAAAAACGCTGGGGCTTATCGGTTTTGGGGAAATCGGCAAAAAGGTTGCAAGGCGGGCTGCCGGGTTTAATATGAACGTTTTGGCGTACGGCACATACAAAGACTACAATGCAGCCAAACGGCTGAATGTGCGGTTCGCCGAGCTTGACGATCTCCTGGAAAAATCGGACTTTGTATGTATCAGCACATCATTGAGACCTGCCACCTATCATTTAATCAATCAAGAAAAACTGGCAAAAATGAAGAAAACCGCGTACCTGATCAACATTGCCCGCGGAGAAGTGGTGGACGAAAGCGCGCTTATTCAAGCGCTTGAGCAAAAACAGATCAGAGGCGCAGCATTGGACGTCTTTGAAACCGAACCGCCGGCTGCCCGGATCGCCGGTCTCAGCAATGTCATTTGCACGGCGCATATCGGCGGCGCTACGTATGAGAGCATCAGGCGCATCGAAGAGATGACATATCAAAACATCAAAAGGTTTATCGAAAAACAGCAGCCGGCTTTCCGCGTTCAATAAAAACCGGAAACGGCGATAAGCCGCGTCCGGTTATGTTCTTTGAAAAAACTCGACCATTTCTCCTTCGGGCCCAAAAAGAAAAAAATAGCGGAAGCCGTTCGGCAATACGGTAATCTCATCTTCCATCAGCTTGATGCCGGCGCCTTTTACGCGATCAAATTCAGCCTCGATATCATCGGTCGAGACGGCAAAATGATGAACTTTTCCTTCCTGAGGAAGGTTGTCGTTATATCCCTCGATCAGTTCGAGCTCTGTCTCGTCTCTGTTCTCAAAGCCTAAAAAAGCGAGTTTCATGACGCCGTTTGTATGGGTCATTCTGCCTTTCAGCGTCATTCCGATCACATTCTGGTAGAATGCGATCGAAGCATCAATGTCTTTCACCATCAGTCCTACGTGGTCAATTCGCGCCATTTCGCCATTCCTCCTTTAGTTTCTCCATCATCTTAGAAAAATCGGAATCATCTGTCAATTATATCGATTACATGATGAATAAGAACATCTATCAGGCGTTATGGTAGGATAGAGAAGACTTTAAGATAAGGACTGAATTAAAATGCATACATTAAAAATAAAACATCCATTCGCTGCAAAAATGAAAAAGGGCTATCCCCTAATCGAAAAAGAGGCCGTTTCTTCGCAAGAAAACGGCATAAAAGAAGGATCGCTGATCAGGATAACCGATGAAAACGGCAGGTTTTTAGGAAAGGGCTATTATGGCGAGCAAAACAAAGGGATCGGCTGGATTCTGACTCGAAACGAGGGGGAATCGATTGACCAGTCATTCTTTTTAAGCAGGCTGGCGAAAGCATTTCAAGCCAGAAAATCGCTTTTTCAAGACCCGGATACAACCGCTTTTCGTTTGTTTAACGGGGAAGGCGACGGAATCGGCGGCTTTACGATTGACTATTATGACGGCTACTATTTGTTCCAATGGTACAGCAAAGGGATTTATACGCTTAAAGAAACGATTATGGAAGCCCTTGATGAATTGACGGATTATAAAGCTGTTTATGAGAAAAAACGGTTTAATACGGCCGGGCAGTATGTGGAAGATGACGACTTTGTCAAAGGCGAAAGAGGAGACTTTCCGATCATTGTGAAAGAGAACGGCATTCATTTTGCCGTTTACCTCAATGACGGAGCGATGACCGGCGTTTTTCTCGATCAGCGCCATGTCCGCAAGGCGGTTAGGGACCGGTATGCGGAAGGGAAAACCGCGCTCAACACATTCTCATATACCGGCGCATTTTCTGTGGCGGCGGCGCTCGGAGGCGCTGAAAAAACGACGAGCGTTGATGTTGCAAACCGCAGCTTAAGCAGGACGATCGAACAATTCAGTGTGAACGGGCTGGACTATGAAGCTCATGAGATTAAAGTCATGGACGTTTTTAAATATTTTCAATACGCGGCCAAAAAAGAACTCGCCTTTGACCTTGTCATCCTTGATCCCCCTTCATTTGCGAGAACGAAAAAGCATACATTCAGCGCGGCAAAGGATTACAAAAATCTGTTAAAAGACGCGATTCGAATCACTAAAGATCAAGGTGTGATCGTCGCTTCGACGAACAGCAGCGCATTTGGAATGAAAAAATTCAAAGGCTTTATCGAAGAGGCATGCAAAGAAACGGGGACGCGCTTTACAGTGCTTGAGGAGCATTCGCTTCCCGAAGATTTTAAAACGGTGAAAAGCTATCCTGAGGGCGATTATTTAAAAGTTGTCTTTTTACAGGTTCGCCATCGTTAATGTAAGGCTGGAGAAAAAATTTGCGATAAAAACAATACCTGTCGGTCAATTATTCATGTATATTGATATTACGCAAATCACACAGGCAGGGGGAAGCTATGAATTACGGAATTTTAATATCGATAGGTATTTATATGGCGGGAATGCTTTTCATCGGATATTTTGCATATCGCAGGACATCAAATTTGACCGATTACATGCTTGGCGGAAGAAATCTGGGTCCCGCCGTTACCGCGTTAAGCGCAGGAGCTTCCGATATGAGCGGCTGGCTATTAATGGGGCTGCCCGGTGCGATGTTCCTGAACGGATTGAGCAGCGGCTGGATCGTTGTCGGTCTGACAATCGGCGCTTATTTGAACTGGGTGTATGTCGCGCCGAGGCTAAGGACGTATACGGAAACGGCCGGCAACAGCATTACTATACCCGATTATTTCGAAAACCGTTTTAAAGACGGTTCAAGACTGTTACGGATGACGTCGGCTTTTGTTATTTTAGTATTTTTCACTTTTTATACATCATCCGGAATGGTGGCGGGCGGAGAGCTGTTCAGAACCGCATTCCACCTGGATTATCGGATCGGCATCTGGCTGACGGCCGGGGTTGTCATTCTTTATACGCTCTTCGGAGGCTTTTTGGCTGTCAGCTGGACCGATTTTGTTCAAGGGACGATCATGTTTATCGCGCTCATCTTAATGCCGGTAGTCGTGTTTGTTCAACTGGGGGGAATTGCGCCGGCGTTTTCGGAAGTGAACGCGGTTAACCCGGATCTCCTCCGTCCGTTTCAAGGAACAACCGTAATCGGTATCATATCTTTACTGGCATGGGGTCTCGGCTACTTTGGACAGCCTCATATTATTGTCAGGTTTATGGCGATTTCAAGCGTGAAAGAATTGAAGAGTGCCAGAAGAATCGGCATGGGCTGGATGATCTTTTCGATTTGCGGAGCGATGCTGACAGGACTCGTCGGCATTGCCTATTTCAGTGCGAATCATCTTACGTTAAAGAATGCCGAGACGATATTCATTAAGCTTGCCGACCTTTTGTTCCCTTCAATGATTACGGGGTTCTTGCTGGCCGCCATATTAGCAGCGGTGATGAGCACAATTTCTTCACAGCTTCTTGTAACCTCAAGCGCGCTGACAGAGGATTTTTATAAAGCGTTTATCCGGAAAGGGGCTTCTGATAAAGAACTTGTACTTGTCGGAAGGCTGTCTGTCCTCGCCATTTCACTGATCGCACTCTTGATGGCGCTTCATCCGAATGAAACGATTCTGAATCTTGTCGGCTATGCATGGGCAGGCTTCGGGGCGGCATTTGGCCCTGTCGTTTTGCTGAGCCTGTATTGGAAACGAATGACGAAGTGGGGCGCGCTTGCAGGGATGCTGTCCGGAGCGCTGACCGTTATTGTGTGGGAGCAAGTGAAAGCGTTTGACCCGGTTTATGAAATCATTCCCGGATTTATTGTTTGTACAGTCGTGATCATCGCCGTCAGCCTGATGACAAAGAAGCCGCGGGCAGAGATTGAAAAGGAATTTGAGACTGCGGTTGAACAGCTGAAAGGTTGAGAATCTAGTGATGGCCTTTGTCAAAGTATTGTTGACGACCGCTTTTCTCACAGGGGCTTTCGCAGGATTCCTGTGGGCATTTTCCAAAGAAAAAGGCGATGGATTTTTCTCGGAAATGGCGGCGGATGGATCGGGAGTCTTCACACTTTTCGGTTTGATCGGTTTACTGAACGTCAAACTGTTAAAAGCAATTTCCCCAAAACTGCTGCATGACAGGTCTTTTAGGTGTATTTCTTTTATTCTGGCCGTTGTATTATTGATGATGTCTATATTCATATGGCTGATCGATTTCTAAATGAAAAAACCAAATTGGCGGAAAAACCTTCACCAATTTGGTTTTTTTTTCGGCTATTACACTGCAATAAGGGAAATCAGAAACGGCGCTGCGCAAAGCGTGATGATCGCGGCCAGGATCATCGACACGCTTGAGATCGTTCCGGACACGGAGCTCAGCTCAAATGCTTTTGACGTACCTGCGCCGTGGGCGCTTGTGCCAAGCAGTACGCCCCTCGCGATTTCATTATCAATCCGGAAGTAGCGAATGACCATCGGTCCGATCACTGATCCGAACAAGGCGGTCAATATGACAAAAACAGCGGTCACCGCCGGCATTCCGCCGATCATTTCAGAAACGTTCATTGCAATTGGCGTTGTGACAGATCTGGGAACGAGGCTCTCGATCAGGTCTTCATTCAGCTTGAAGAGTTTTGCGATAAACGCTGTTGACAGGATCGCGATACAGCAGCCTACAGCCACGTTGATAATGATCTCAACCGCGTATTTTTTCAAGACTGGAAAGTATTTGTACAGCGGAATCGCAAAAGCCACGGTTGCCGGCTGGAGCATGTCCGTCAACAAGCGTCCGCCCGCATTGTACGCTTCAAAAGGGACGTTGATGAAAAGCAGCAGGCCGACCAGTATCACCGGCGTGACCAATAAAGGTGACGCATACACCTTTGGATGGCGTGAATACACCGCTTTTGCGCCCAAATAGATTAAAACTGTTGCGATCAGGCTTAAGCATCCGATGAGCATGTTTTTTTTCTTTCCTTTCTTTTGGCAATCAATTGAGTCAGCATTCCGGTCGACACCATGACGACGAATGTACTGATGAGGACAACGAGTATAATGCTTGTGCCGAATTCAGCCAGAATATCTCCGTAGTTCATAATCCCGACGGCTGAAGGGACGAAGAACAAAAGCAGCTCCGCGAGAAGCCACAGCGCGCCGATTTCAATCCATTCCAGCTTAATGATTTTGAAATGGAGAAGCGCAAAAATGACGATAATCCCGAGAATGCTGCCGGGAATGTTTATATGAAGAACCTCGACAATCAGATTCATGAAACGGGCGAATAAAAACAAAAGAGCGACCTGACCTAATCCTTTAATGAATGTTTTCATGTCATTATCCCCCTTTCTAAACAAGAGTGTACATGAGTTTCAAGTATAGGTAAAATACATATACAGAATATATATTATTCATTTTGTCTATAGTTAAAAGCGCAAATCAGGTCAAAAGCAACAGTTTAATAACTAAAATTGGAAAACGTCATACGGAATCATTTGGCGATTTTTTGTGACCATTAAACCGCCGTGTTCCCGTGCCTTTAGACTTGTCCGCAATGAAAGCGGTGTACAGATGATTCAAAAAGACGGGTTATATGTCCTTGAAATGCGGTGTGAGGATGATGGCGAACTGTGTATATATCCCTAAAAACAGTCTTTAAAGCCTATTCAACATCCGTGATTTTCGACTTAAACTATAAATATTGGAAATGAGAGCAAGTCTAGTCAAAGATGTGAATCTATGAAAAACAAACCGGATCATGATTTGACAAGGAAATAATCAATGCGAATCATACTGCAATTTCAGAGGTGACAATAATGGACTACTCAGACACGCTGCAAAAAATACACGGTGTCCTCTCCCATAAGGCGGCAGAGCTGGAAGAACAAATTGCAAGGCTGGAGCGGGCAAAGCGCGATGTAGAGCGGGAACAAAACCTCGGAATCGAAGAAATCAGGCAGATTTTGCGGCCGAATCTTAATGAGTCGTGGACCGGAAGCAGGGCAGCCGATTTTGACGAAGCACGTGATGAAGCGCACACGGCAATGTACAGAATTTTCACCGATGAGTATGATCGGTATATTCATAAAATCGATTTAAAGATATTTGCTTTAGATGCTGAAAAAGGAGCTGTTCAGGCTGCAAGCTGGTCAGCCGACCGGGCGGACTTTCTGATGGAAAAAGGAGAGGAAGCCGTCGACGCTCTGCACAGCACAATCAACGGTTTAAAAGGATGGTTGAAATGAGCAAAACGATTAAACTTAACCATGCAGCGGTTATGAAGAAGCTGGAACAAGTAAGCAGCACGCTTCAAGCCGTATCTTTAAAAAGCCCGCCAGCCGGAGCGCTCGGGCGGAACAACCTTGATTTTACGAAAAAGTGGCTTGAACGAGAAGCCGAAATTTGCAATATGGTCAAACAGTATAAAGAGGCTGTTCGTAAAAACATTGAGGACACCCGCTCAAATGTGGACACGCTGAAGGAACAGGATGAGGCGATTGCCCGAAGATAGGCGCTGCCGGCTGTATGCCGGCGGCGTTTTTTTTATTGTGGCTCTCGCGGGGGTGCAGAAAACAATGAATTTGGTTTAGAATATGAATACACGCAGGAACTCTGAAAGGGTGTCAAACAAATGGACATACGCCACTTAACCTATTTCTTGGAGGTAGCCCGTCTGAAAAGCTTCACAAAAGCCGCTCAGTCATTATACATATCTCAGCCGACGATTTCCAAAATGATTAAAAACCTTGAAGAAGAGCTGGGCATCGAGCTGTTTTACCGGCGCGGCCGGCAGATCGAGCTGACTGATGCGGGGCAAAGCATGTATGTGCAGGCCCAGGAAATCACCAAGTCATTTCAAAATTTAACTTCTGAGCTGAACGACTTGATGGACGTCAAAAAAGGGCATGTGAGGATCGGTCTGCCGCCGATGATCGGCTCCGGTTTTTTTCCGAAAGTGATAGGGGATTTCAGAGATAAGTATCCGAACGTCACCTTTCAGCTTGTTGAACACGGGTCTGTGAAAGTGCAGGAGGGAGTAGAGGACGGATCGCTTGATATCGGCGTTGTCGTCCTGCCTGCAAAAGAGGAGATTTTTCACTCCTTTACAATTGTTAAAGAAGACTTAATGCTAATCGTCCACCCGTCCCATCGTTTTGCCGATGCGGAAGAGATCGAGCTTCGGCAGTTAAGCGAAGAACCGTTTATTTTCTTCCGGGAAGACTTTGTTCTTCACGAACGGATCATTACGGCCTGCTTGAAGGCGGGATTTCAGCCGAATGTCATTTATGAAACCTCACAATGGGATTTCATCAGCGAAATGGTTTCCGCGAACCTTGGGATAGGTCTTTTGCCCGAAAGGATCTGCCGGGATCTTGACCCTGAAAGGGTGAGGATCATTCCGCTGGTGAGGCCGGCCATTCCTTGGCATGTCGCCGTCATTTGGAGAAAAGACCGCTATCTGTCGTTCGCGGCGAGGGCGTGGATTGATCATACAAAATCGTATATATGGAGCGAGAATTCAAAAACAGAAAGGAATGCAGGCGAATGAATATGGAAGATGCCGCAAGGGGAATTGAGTTAGTCAGAAAGCAAAAACCGCTCGTACACAATATGACAAACAATGTCGTCACCAACTTTACGGCAAACGGTTTGCTGGCTCTCGGCGCATCGCCGGTGATGGCGTATGCGAGGGAAGAGGCCGCCGACATGGCAAAGATCGCCGGAGCCCTTGTGCTGAACATCGGCACGCTCAGCCGTGAATCTGTTGAAGCGATGATTATTGCAGGAAAGTCAGCTAATGAACATGGGGTGCCGGTTATTTTTGATCCGGTCGGTGCGGGGGCGACGCCGTTTCGAACGGAATCGGCTCAAGCGATCATGCGCAAAGTGAAGGTTTCTGCCGTCAGAGGCAATGCTGCGGAAATTGCCAACACGCTTGGGGAAGACTGGCTGATCAAAGGCGTGGACGCGGGTGAAGAGAGCGGCGACAGAACGGAGCTCGCAAAAAAAGCCGCGAAATTATGGGATACAGCAGTCATCATAACCGGTGCTGAAGACGTGATAACGGATGGTACAAAAACGTATACCGTGGGCAACGGACATCAGCTGCTTACGAAAGTGACGGGGACAGGCTGCTTGTTTACCTCTGTCATCGGTGCGTTTTGCGCCGTTGAAAAAGACGTTTGCCGTGCCGCTGTATCTGCAGCCGCTTTTTATGGAACAGCGGCCGAGTTGGCCGCGGCGAAAACGGAAAGCCGGGGGCCCGGAAGTTTCCAAATCGAGTTTTTGAATCAGCTTGCTGCCGTTGAAGCTATGGATATAAAAGAACGCGGCAGGATCAGAGAGGTGGAATAAGATGACGCGAGTCTCAGAAGAAGCAATGAAAGATCTGTTGTCGGTCTATTTTATTATGGGGTCAAACAATACCGCAGGGGATCCTTTAACTGTTATTGAAAAAGCTTTAAAAGGCGGTGCGACCCTTTTTCAATTCCGCGAAAAAGGCGAGGGTGCGTTGAAAGCCGGAGATCAAACGGCGTTTGCCCGACAGGTGCAGGCGCTGTGCAAACAGTTCAATGTACCGTTTATTATCAACGATGATGTAGAACTCGCGCTTGAACTTGACGCAGATGGCGTGCATATCGGCCAGGATGATGATAAGGCCGCAGACGTCAGAGCGAGAATCGGGGACAAAATCCTCGGCGTTTCCGCGCATACACTTGAAGAAGTCTTAAAGGCGGAAAAGGATGGAGCGGATTACATCGGTGCGGGGCCTGTTTACCCTACTGAAACAAAGCGGGATACAAAAGCTGTGCAGGGCGTCTCGCTCATTCAAGAGATCCGCAGGCAGGGAATTGGCATTCCTGTGGTCGGAATCGGCGGGATCACGGTCGAAAACTGCGTCCCCGTCATCGAGGCCGGGGCGGACGGCATCAGTGTCATCAGCGCCATCAGCAAAGCCGCCGATCCAAAGCAGGCCGCCGAGGCGTTTAGCGAGAAAGTCCAAGCTACCAAACAAAGCGCACATTCCTAAATGGAATATGCGCTTTTCAGCGTGTCGAGAAACCCTCGCATTCGTTGTCAGGCCTGCGCGTCGGTGCTCACGAATTCCAACATTCGCTCCGCTCCGATGCTCGACCTTCCTAGACTGCAAGGGTTTTCAATCACGCTGAAAGGATGATAAAATCCCAAAACAAAAAGCCGTTTTGGGATTTTATCAACAATCTGCAAAACGCACATTCCTAAATGGAATATGCGCTTTTTTATATGAAGATTAAAATCTCTCGTTCATAAACCGTTCCAGAAAACGTTCGGTTACAAGGGAGGACATCCCAAGCGCTGAGGCGGTGCGGCCGAGCGTGGAGATTTTTAAATGATAATTAGACAAGGCTTCTGCTGCGCTTCTTGAGGCAATCGTTTTTTTGATCGCATCGACGATGCTCGGATAGGATTCCACTATGGTATTCCGCAAGATAATGGTGTCGGGATTCAACGTTTTCAAGATGTTGAGAAGCCCGATGCCGATATGAAAGCCAAAGCGTTCAAACGTCTCCATCATGCCCGGATCACCGCGGTCTGCAAGTTCTTTAACGGTTTCGTAAAGCTGGGCCCCGGAATTCGCTGCATAGTGAGAGAAGACGGCTTTTTCTGAAGCGTAAAGCTCCCAGCAGCCTCTATTTCCGCACCGGCATAACGGACCGTCAAAGTGAATGGACATGTGCCCGGCTTCTCCGGAAAAACCTTGCACACCTCTAAACAATTTTCCATTCATTAAAATCCCTAAACCGATCCCGGTATTAATGCTGACAAACACGGCATGCTCAAGCTGGCCGCCTTCCCCGTATTCCTTCTCGCCAACGGCGCCGGCGTTGGCTTCGTTTTCAATTAAAATGGGAACGCCGAACCTTTCTTCCAGTTTTTCTTTTATCGGAATCAAATGGATCGGCTTATTTGGCGTAAAGACTACATGCCGTTCGTTGTCCACCAAGCCGGGCACGCACACGCCGATTCCGGTCAATCCGAATGGGGAAGGCGGTATTTTGTCAACGGCAAGCCCCGTCAATTCGATTAATGCCTCTTCTGTCGCCTGAATGTCTTCTTCATCAAGCGTTCGTTCGAATTGTTCAATCAAATGCCCTTCAAGGTCGGTTAACGCAACAATTATATAATTGGTTCCGACATCTACACCGACCGCATAGCCGGCTTTTCGATTGAATTTCAGCATAACGGGCCTTCTGCCGCCGCTTGACTCGCCGGGGCCGGTTTCATAAATGATGTCCTTTTGAAGCAGGGAAGACACTTGGGAGGAAACGGTCGCTTTATTTAATCCTGTTATTTCCGAAAGTTTGGCCCTTGAGACGGGTCCGTTTTCAATAATCTGCTCAAAAATCAGGGCTTTGTTCATTTTTTTTACAAGGGCTTGATCCGCTGTATTCAATGTCAATCACTCCATTGCTTTGAAGCTGTGAATTTATTATAGTATAACAAATTTTGAAAACTTATTTTTTCCTCTATTTCCATTGAAAGCGATTAATTGATCCTGTAAAATACATACAAGGAAGTTAGTTTAATGGTTAAACAAACATTGTTTTTTAACGTTTGCAAGGAAAAGTGAAGGGGGAGATCGGAATGTTTTTTAGAAATATCGGAATGATTGAGTATGAAGGGGCCGATTCGGAAAATCCTTACGCATTTAAATATTACAACCCTGATGAATTTGTCGGCGGCAAAACGATGAAGGAACACCTTCGCTTCGCTGTTGCGTATTGGCATACCTTTGATGCGGACGGGAAAGACCCTTTCGGCGACGGGACGATGTTCCGGGCGTGGAACCGGCTGACACATCCTTTGGATAAAGCGAAAGCCAGGGCGGAAGCGGCTTTTGAATTTTTTGAAAAGCTCGGCGTGCCCTATTTCTGTTTTCATGATGTTGATATTGTCGATGAAGGAGCAACATTGCGTGAAACTTTCACGTATTTGGATCAAATGTCGTCTTTTCTCAAAGAAATGATGGAGACAAGCCATGTTCAGCTGCTTTGGAATACAGCCAATATGTTTACGCATCCGAGATATGTCCACGGGGCCGCAACTTCTTGCAATGCAGACGTCTATGCCTATGCAGCTGCAAAAGTGAAAAAAGGCCTGGACATCGCCAAAGAGCTTGGAGCGGAAAACTATGTGTTCTGGGGCGGAAGAGAAGGTTATGAAACATTGCTGAATACAGATATGAAGCTTGAGCTCGAAAACTTGTCTTCATTTTATAGAATGGCAGTTGAGTATGCGCGTGAAATCGGTTTTGACGGCCAATTTTTAATCGAGCCGAAGCCGAAGGAGCCGACGAAGCACCAATACGATTTTGATGCAGCCACAACGATCGCTTTTTTAGAAACTTACGGTTTAAAAGACCATTTTAAACTTAATCTTGAGGCGAACCATGCGACATTGGCCGGGCATACATTTGAGCATGAACTAAGGGTGGCTGCCTTGCACGATATGCTGGGTTCCATTGATGCCAACCAGGGCGATTTGCTCTTGGGCTGGGATACCGATGAGTTTCCGACCGATCTGTATTCTGCGGTTCTGGCGATGTATGAAATTTTGAAAGCAGGCGGGTTTAAAACCGGCGGCATCAACTTCGATGCTAAAGTAAGGCGCCCGTCATTTGCCGATGAGGACTTGTTTCACGCTCATATCGCAGGAATGGATACGTATGCAGTCGGCTTGAAAGTCGCCTCCCGTCTGCTTGAAGATAAAGCGCTCGATCAGGTTATCGAAGAACGTTATGAGAGCTATACGAAAGGCATCGGGCTTGAAATCAAAGAAGGCCGCACCGATCTGAAAAAGCTCGCCGCTTACGCTCTTGAAAACGACCATATTGAAAATCAGTCAGGCCGCCAAGAACGGCTGAAGGCGACCGTTAACCGTTACTTATTGAACGCTTTGCGCGAAGCGCCGGCAGGAAAGGAGACACACTAGTGGAATACGTAATCGGGGTCGATCTCGGCACCAGCACGGTTAAAATCATCCTTGTCAATCAGCGGGGAGAGCTGTGCGGCGAGGTCTCCAAACCGTTTTCCATCATTGAGCCCCATTCCGGTTATTCCGAACAGGATCCCGCAGAATGGGCGGACAAAACGAAGGAAGCCATTAAGGAATTGGTCGGGCATTTCCCGGGAAAAGCATCTCAGATTAAAGGGGTCAGCTTTTCCGGACAGATGCATGGATTGGTACTTTTAAACGGCAAAGGAGAGGTTTTGCGAAACGCGATCCTGTGGAACGATACACGGACAACCGAACAATGCCGGCTGATTAACGACAAAATCGGAAAGGAGCGCCTGCTCGAGATCGCGAAAAATCCGGCGCTCGAAGGTTTTACCCTTCCGAAGCTTTTATGGGTGAAAGAATATGAAAAAGAGCTGTTTGAAAAGGCGGCCGTTTTTTTGCTGCCGAAAGACTATGTCAGGTACACCATGACGGGGCGTCTTCACAGCGAATATTCAGATGCGGCCGGAACGCTCCTGCTAGATGTGAGACATCAAACATGGAGCGGGGAAATCTGCAGAAAGCTCGGCATCCCGGAGTCCTTATGTCCGGATTTGATTGAACCGGGCGCTTGTGTCGGCGGCCTCAGACCGGAATTCGCGGCCGAAACCGGGCTGTCTCCTGAAGTCAAGGTGTTTGCCGGCGGCGCTGATAATGCATGCGGCGCTGTCGGCGCCGGTATTTTAAAAGAAGGAACCGCCCTTTGCAGCATAGGCACCTCGGGGGTTGTTCTCACATATGAATCAAACCGTGATCAAGAGTTTAATGGCAATATTCATTTTCTGAACCATGCAGCCCCCGATGCGTTTTATTCGATGGGAGTGACGCTTTCTGCAGGACGCAGCTTCAGCTGGTTTAAAGATGTATTTGCCGGGCAGGCGTCATTTGACGAATTAATCAGCGATATTGGCCATTCCCGTCCCGGGGCCGGGGGACTGCTGTTTACCCCTTACTTGTCAGGGGAGAGAACTCCTCATGCCGACGCAGATATTCGCGCCAGCTTCATCGGGATGGACAGCGCACATACACGGGCGGACTTTGTCAGAGCCGTTATTGAAGGCATTACATTCTCCCTTCATGAAAGCATTGAACAATTCCGTGCCGGGGGAAAAGACATCAGCCGTGTGATTTCAATCGGAGGAGGCGCCAAAAGCAATCAATGGCTGCAAATCCAGGCGGATATCTTCAACGCCGACATCATCAGACTGACAAGCGAACAGGGGCCGGCATACGGTGCAGCCATGATCGCGGCCGTCGGGTGCGGCTGGTTTCCGTCGCTTGAGGCTTGTGCAGACCGATTCGTTCTCATCAAAGAAACCTTTTCGCCCCGCCGTGAATACAGCAGACAATACGAAGCTCTCTTTCAAATTTACAGAGATGTCTACCGGCACACGAAAACGCTGAACGAGCGGCTGGCAAGCTTTCGGGAATAAATAAAAACTTATGGGCCGGCCGGCTCATAAGTTTTTTTCGGCTGCACACGGTTTAAGATTGATCCATGTGGATGCCTGTATGCGCTTTGACCTGAATTTCTGCAAACGCGTCTTGACCAGGGGTTTTTGAAGATAGAATCGTTCCAAGATAAGCGCCTAAAAAGCCGAGCGGAATAGAGATGATTCCCGGGTTGGAAAGCGGGATGAGCGGGTCTCCAACAAAGATGGCGTTTCCGGCCGGGTCCCATACGCTCGGGCTGATGGAGACAAGGATCAGAGCGCTTAAAAGGCCGGTCAGGCTGCCGGCCAAAGCGCCGGCGGCATTGAATCTTTTCCAGAAGACGGTGAAGATAATAAGCGGCAAATTGGCGCTTGCCGCCACGGCAAATGCTAGCGAGACAAGAAACGCGACATTCAGCGATTGGGCAAAGACAGCAAGCAGAATTGAAAGGACGGATACGCCGATGGAAGCCCACCTTGCAGCAATCATTTGCTCTTTTTCCGTAGCCGCGCCTTTTCTGATAATCTGGCTGTATATATCATGCGCAAAAGCAGAAGCCGCCGACAGGACAAGTCCTGTAACTACCGCCAAAATCGTGGCGAAAGCGATGGCTGAGACGAAGGCGAACAGAAAATCTCCGCCGAGCGCCTGAGCAAGCAGCGGTGCGGCCATATTCCCCGCTTTATCGGCAGCTAAAATGTTTTCAAAACCGACAAAAGCGGCAGCACCAAAACCGAGAAAGACCGTCATAATATAAAATATACCGATAATCCATGTTGCCGAGACAACCGATTTCCTTGCCGTTTTGGCATCTTTTACTGTATAAAAGCGGATGAGAATGTGGGGCAGGCCGGCTGTTCCAAGGACGAGCGCCAAATTGAGTGAAAGTGTTTCAAGAGGAACTTTATACTTATTGCCGGGGTTTAGAAAATCCGCCCCGAGCGGAGTAGCTGTTTTCATTTGTTCGAACATGTTCGTCAGGCTGAAGCCGAATTTTGAAAAAACGATGACCGAAATGATGAGCGTCCCCGCCATCAAAAGAACGGCCTTGATGATCTGGACCCAGCTGGTTGCAATCATTCCTCCGAATACGACGTAGATGGTCATCAAAACCCCGACAATGCACACTGCCAGCGTATAATCGATGCCGAGCAGAAGCTTGATCAGCGCGCCGGCGCCGACTAACTGTGCAATCATATAAAAGGTGGAGATCGTGATTGTGTTTAATGCGGCGACACCGCGAATTTTCTTTTGTTTAAAACGAGAGGCAATCATGTCCGCCATTGTAAATTTGCCGAGGTTTCGGAGCGGTTCTGCCACAATATAAAGGACAACTAAATAAGCGACGAGGAAGCCGATGCTGTAGAAGAAACCGTCAAACCCGTTCAAAGCGATCATCCCGGCAATTCCGAGGAAAGAAGCCGCTGACATGTAATCTCCCGCAATAGCCAGTCCGTTTTGAATGCCGGTAAGTCCCCCTCCCGCCGTGTAAAACTCATTGGCCGTTTTTGTCTGTTTAGCGGCGAAATACGTAATGACAAGCGTGAGGGCGACAATGGCAAGAAACAAAATAAAGGCTGTGGCACTCATGAATCAACGCCTCCAATCTTCTTTTTGAAATCGCTTGCAATTTGATCGAATTGACCGGCTTTTTTCGTATACACAATGCACAGCGTCCACGTCATAACAAACTGAGCAATCGCGAAAACCCATGCCCACGTGATGGCCCCGACTGCCGGCTGATTCAAAAATGTGAAGTATGATGTCATAACCGGCAGCAGGAAATAAAAGAGCAAAAAGAAAATCGTCATCGGTACAATAAAAGCCCGTTTCCGCTTTAACAACCGCTGGAACTCCGGAGATGCCGCAGCTTTGCTGTAATCTATTTTGCCTTCTCCCATTTGTTCTTTGACCCTCCTTGTGTTTGTCTGAAAAGATACAACAAAGGTATGTAACAAGCTCCGGATTTATTCTTCAATTTTCACAAAGCCTTTTATTTATATAAGATGAAAGACCTGATCATCTCGAATAAATGCTTTTTCCATAAATAAAACCGTTTGTTCGCCTTTTTATTTGCCATGCTTTCCGCCCCGTTTCCGCCTCTGCCAGCTTCCTTCTCAGTTCATTTGCAGACACAATCGCTGTCCGGTCTGTCACCACGCCGCCGGGCTTGTTCCCTTTGCCGAGCAAATAGCCGTCGAATGTCATGTTCATAAAATCAAAGATATATTGAAACTGTTGAATAAGCGGCAGCCCTTTCAAGCGGGGATCATCGTCTCCGACAGCCGCGACGTAGACCGTTTTTTTCGCCATTTGCTGTTTAAATGCAGATCTCCCGTGCTCAATCAATGTCTGTGACCAGCGGTCAATAAAGTTTTTCATCAAACCCGACATTCCGTACTAATAGATCGGAGTGGCAAAAATCAGGATATCCTTCTCCAGCACCCGGCTGATCAGGTCTCTGTAGTCATCATCAGGATACAAAGGGGCTGTATTGCCGTGCCTGTAGTCCGATACGGGCTCAATGTGATAGTTTCGCAGGTAGATCTTATCGGCATCAAGTCCGTCTACTAATCGATTCACCAACTCTTCCGTATTTCCGTTTTCGCGGGAGCTTCCGCAGATTGCTGCTATCCCCATATTCATCATCCTCCTCTGGAATGGGTCATGAATTCAGTTTAAGATAACAACAACCATCAGTAAAATTGATATTTTAGATATTTAACATCGAAAAAACCGATTATATAGGCGGATGGTTAACAGAAAAGGGAGTATGGAAAGGAAGCCCGAGGATGGTATCAAAAGGATTAAGGCCAAAAGCTCCGCCCCCTTTCAGGAGAAAGGCAATCGAAACCGATACAGAAGAAAGTGTATGGGGCTGCTGGCATCAGCGTTGGTCAGCAATGCCTCTAAAACGCCTTAATCAATCCGGTCTGGTACCCCTTAAGAGAGTGAAGCTGGAAAAAGTGAAACAACCTATGTACAGGGCAAAAGGTAAGGCTGCTCCTTAAAATGCTCGTTTCTATGGAGCAGACAGAATCTATACACAGGCAGCAAGCCTGCTGCTCAAATACGTCATTATCAATTAAAACACTCGTTAAAACAGCCGGTTGGATCATCTTGATAGACCAAGATTCAACAGAACCGCCTGTTTTTTTGGATAACTGATGCTTTTAAACGCTTATTGCTTTATCTGTTTTTCAGCATCGCTTTGGATGGGCTGACTGCGAAGAAATTCTTTCACATCTTCAATTTGCAGCCCAAGTTTTTTCGCCTCCTTCATCAAAATCACCCAATCTTTGTCCAACTTGTGTTTCGTTTGAGTATTCATAGCTTCCTCCAATATGATAAGACGTTGTTCACCTCAAAGAAAAAACGGTTCTTCCTTGAGATGCAATAAAAGTTATAAAACAACAGCCATGTGAAAACAATGACAAATTTCATAAAAAATTCACAAAGTCATCATTGATAAACCTACCTATTCCCTAAATAACTGACTAAAAAAACCAAAAAATCTTAGATTCTTACTTATAATAATAAACAATCAATTACTGACTGGATAGTATTCAAATAAAAATGATCATTTTTCCCTATTAAGAATTTCTCAATTGCAGCCGAATATCCTTTGAATATTCTAAAAACAAGGAAGGGATTTTTGAGAGGTCATTGTGTGGAAATATTGGAAAATCGATGGTTTGAAGGGGTTATTTAGATTAAAGATCTAATGGGTGGAGAGGGTTCTTTGGGCTTAGTTGCTGTATGGGTTAAAGAAGGGTAATACGAAAATACTATTATCGATCAGCATTAAGTGGAAAAAAAGAACATTGGTTTCAAATGCAGTGAAAAAAGTATAGCTTTTGCCTCAAAATCGCGTTGATTCACCAAGAGAAAACCATTGATATGGATAAAAAACCGAACTATTCCTTGTAAGGTATTTAATGGAATGAAGGTCTCTCAATTCGTTTTTCCCCCAACTTTTTATTTGAAGAAATGATGAAAATACAAGCCGGAAAATGCTGAAGGTGGTAAAATGAAAAAAGCAAATATATCATCTTTGTTTGAAAAAGAGATTCACAGGCGTTTTATAGATTTTAAAATAGAAGGATAACGCCGCTGAAAGGAGAGAAATGAATTGGCAATATTAGTATGCGGAGGGGCGGGCTATATTGGAAGCCATGCTGTAGCGGAACTGTTAAGCAGCAATGAAGATGTCGTAATTATTGATAACCTGCAAACTGGACATGAAGAGGCGGCTTTAAAGGGAGCTTCTTTCTATAATGGAGATCTGCGCGATGAAGCATTTCTAAGAAAGGTGTTTCAGGAAAACGACATTGAGGCTGTCATGCATTTCGCGGCCGATTCATTGGTTGGAGAAAGCGTAACAGATCCTCTCAAATATTATGACAACAACGTTTACGGAGCTGTTTGCCTGTTAAAGGTCATGAAAGAGTTCGATGTGAAGCAAATTGTTTTCTCATCAACCGCTGCAACATACGGAGAACCGGATCGGGTGCCGATTATGGAAACAGATCCGACGGATCCGACAAACCCGTACGGGGAAACGAAGCTTGCCATTGAAAAAATGCTGAAGTGGTCTGAAAAGGCATACGGAATCCGTCATGTCGTCCTTCGCTACTTTAATGTTGCCGGGGCGCATGTAGACGGCTTGATCGGCGAGGACCACCAGCCTGAAACGCACCTGATTCCGATCATTCTTCAAGTCGCGCTAGGCAAACGGGACAAGATTATGATTTTCGGCGACGACTATCCGACTCCGGATGGCACGTGCATCAGAGACTACATCCATGTGATGGATCTGGTCGACGCGCATATTCTCGCTGTCGAGAGGCTTCGAAACGGCGGAGAAAGCGCCGTATACAATCTCGGAAACGGAACGGGCTTCTCAGTCAAAGAAGTCGTTGAAACTGCCCGGAAAGTGACAGGCTGTCCGATACCGGCGGAGGTTGCAGAGCGCCGCGCAGGAGACCCGGCACAGCTGATCGCCTCTTCGGAAAAAGCGGTGAAAGAGCTTGGATGGCAGCCGAAGTACGCCGAACTGGAAACGATCATTGACAGCGCGTGGAAGTGGTTTAAAGCACATCCGAACGGCTATCAAAGCTAGAATGCGATAACGCCTATTATATAGGATAAAAAAGAGCTTTCAGTCACAGAAGAAAGCTCTTTTTTGATGTTCTTTAGTTTAAAACCGGTTGTCAGCAGGGAAAAGGAAGGGAGAAGGATAATGATTCACCATGAAAAAATTTAACAATGTGAAATTAATGATTGACCAAAGTTTTTTATTGTGGTAAACCTAAATTTGACAGATTTTTTGTTCCGGAGGGATTTGTCAGCGCTTGCTATGTGTGTAAAAAGAACTAAAAAATTACCAGTCTTTTTCCTTTGTTATTCATAATATCATGAACAAATTTTGACGATTTTGTGACATTCGGGTGAAAAAAAGGTGAACAATCGAAAAAAATAAGGCTAATTGGTGAAGATTTTGATAGCATAGCAAGGTAGAAGAAAAAAGTTTTTCAGAATCCTTTTATCTTAGATATTCTGACCAAATTTTAGACATCATTAAGGAAGGATGGTGATCCTCTTGTTCAGAGCATTTAAACCACTGATTATGCTGACTCTGCTTTCCTCCGTTTTTTTATTGGGCGGCTGCAGTCAAATCGCGGTATTGGATCCTAAAGGACCGGTTGCTTCGCAGCAAAGAGATCTTATTCTATTATCGATTGGATTTATGCTGTTTATCGTAGCGGTCGTATTTGTCCTTTTTACTGTGATGATTGTGAAATACCGTGAGCGTAAAGACAGAAAGTCTCCTTACAGCCCGGAAGTAGAAGGCAATACATTTTTAGAAATCGTCTGGACAGTGGTTCCGATTTTAATTGTTATTGCGCTGTCAGTGCCGACAGTTCAAACAATTTATTCTCTAGAAGAGGCTCCAAAAGCATCAAAGGACAAGGAACCTTTGGTCGTATATGCTACATCTGTCGATTGGAAATGGGTATTCAGCTATCCGGAACAGGATATCGAAACGGTCAACTATTTGAATATCCCGACAGACAGACCGATCTTGTTTAAAATCTCATCTGCCGACTCTATGGCATCTCTGTGGATTCCGCAGCTTGGCGGGCAAAAATACGCCATGTCCGGAATGGAAATGGAGCAATATTTACAGGCAGACCATGAGGGTACTTATAAAGGCCGAAATGCAAACTTCACAGGCGAAGGTTTTGCAGAACAAAAGTTTAATGTCAATGCGGTATCTGAAAGCAAGTTTAATGACTGGGTGAAGAAAACGCAGAAAGAAGCTCCCAAGCTGACGAAAACCCAGTACGATGAACTGATGCTTCCTCAGCATGCGGACGAAATGACGTTCTCATCTACACACCTGAAGTACGTTAATCACGGAAATGATGCGGAATACGCCATTAAAGCGCGCGAAAGACTGGGCTATAAACCGTTGTCTCCGCACTCTAAATCAGATCCGTTTGAAAACGTAAAGACAAACAAAGATCAAAAACAATCTGAAGACCAAGATTCTCACTAGGAAAGGAGGAAGCTTGCATGAATTTGAAATGGGACGAATTCATAATTACAGGTGACCCATTAATTCTTGGAGCACAGATTTCCATTTTGCTTACTTCAATTGCAATCGTATTTGTGCTGACATACTTCAAAAAATGGAAATGGCTTTGGAGAGAGTGGATTACCACCGTCGATCATAAACGTTTAGGAATCATGTACATCATTGCCGCAGTCATTATGTTCTTCCGCGGCGGTGTCGACGGGTTAATGATGCGTGCCCAGCTCACGCTTCCTAATAACGGCTTTTTAGATTCCAACCACTATAATGAAGTATTTACGACTCACGGTACGATCATGATCATCTTCATGGCGATGCCGTTTCTTATTGGGTTAATGAACGTGGTCGTACCGCTTCAAATCGGTGCGCGGGACGTTGCTTATCCTTACTTGAACAACTTGAGCTTCTGGACCTTCATGGTCGGAGCGATGCTGTTTAACATTTCATTCGTCATCGGCGGATCGCCGAATGCAGGATGGACGGCTTACATGCCGCTTGCAGGCAATGAGCTGAGTCCTGGACCTGGACAGAACTATTACTTGCTCGGACTTCAGATCGCGGGTATCGGTACGCTTCTCACCGGGATCAACTTTATGGTTACCATCCTGAAAATGCGTACAAAAGGCATGACTCTATGGCGGATGCCGATGTTCACTTGGACAACGCTGATCACTTGTGTGATTATCATTTTCGCCTTCCCTGTCTTGACAGTGGCTTTGGCGCTGATGACATTTGACCGCTTGTTCGGAACAGCCTTTTTCACTTTGGCAAACGGCGGTATGCCGATGCTATGGGCGAACCTGTTCTGGATTTGGGGACATCCTGAGGTTTACATCGTTATTTTGCCTGCTTTCGGTATTTTTTCAGAAATCATTGCAACATTTGCGAGAAAGCAGCTGTTCGGCTATAAAGCGATGGTTTATTCCATTGTGGCGATTTCGGTTCTCAGCTTTATCGTTTGGCTGCACCACTTTTTCACAATGGGCAACAGCGCGGCGGTCAACTCGTTCTTCTCGATTACGACAATGGCGATATCGGTGCCGACCGGGGTTAAAATCTTTAACTGGCTGTTGACGCTGCATCGAGGCAGAATTAAAATCACAACGCCGATGCTGTGGTCGCTTGCATTTATTCCGAACTTCGTCATCGGCGGTGTTACGGGCGTTATGCTTGCGATGGCAGCTGCGGATTATCAATATCACAACACATACTTCCTCGTATCGCACTTCCACTACGTGCTGATCGCGGGTACTGTGTTTGCATGTTTCGCCGGATTGATCTTCTGGTATCCGAAAATGTTCGGTCACAAACTGAACGAACGCATCGGAAAATGGTTCTTCTGGCTGTTCATGACGGGCTTTAACATCTGTTTCTTCCCGATGTATTTCCTTGGATTGCAGGGAATGCCTCGCCGTATTTACACATACGGAGCAGAAGACGGCTGGACTGCATTGAACATGATTGCGACATTCGGCGCATTGCTGATGGCCGCAGGATTCATCGTTCTCTGCTATAACATTTTCTACAGCTTCCGTCATTCAAAACGCGAGGAATCAGGAGATGCTTGGGGAATGGGTCGCACGCTTGAATGGGCTACATCTTCTGCGATCCCGCCGCACTATAACTTTGCGGTTCTGCCTGAGGTCACTTCACCTGACGCATTTGCGCAAATGAAGGAAGACAATGTCGAGATTCATCCTGAAAGCAAGTTTAAAAAGATTCATATGCCGAGCAATTCAGGCCGTCCGTTTATCATGTCATTATGCTTCGGATTTGCTGGATTCGGGCTTGTCTTTGAATGGTTCTGGATGGGAATCGTCGGTCTGATCGGTGTATTCCTCTGTATGATTCTTCGTTCATTTGAATATGACGACGGCTACTATGTAAGTGTTGAGGAAATAAAAGAGACTGAACGAAAGAATGCCAAGTAAAGGAGGCGGGATTGATGGAACATGCAGAACACAGCAATTCTAACGCTCCTATGGAATACCGTTCTGAAATCGGAAGGTTGAATATCCTTGGCTTTTGGATTTTTCTTGGAGCGGAGATTGCTTTATTCTCTACGTTATTTGCGACCTATGCTGTTCTTCATAACAGAACAGCGGGAGGCGTACTGCCGGCAGAACTGTTCGACGCGAAGCTCGTTTTAATCATGACGTTCCTGCTGTTAACGAGCAGTTTCACATGCGGCATTGCAGTGCATGAAATGCGCCGCGGCAGTTTGAAAGGCGTGATGATCTGGATGATCATTACCCTGTTGCTCGGTGCTGGCTTTGTCAGCTATGAGCTTTATGAGTTCAATCATTATGTACACGAAGGTGCCACTTTATCGACAAGTGCTTACTGGTCAGCATTCTTTGTTCTATTGGGAACCCACGGACTGCACGTATCGATTGGTATCTTCTGGATTATCGGCATATTGCTTCAGACGAAAAAGCGCGGCCTCACCCCGCAAACGTCTGCTAAGCTGTTTATCTCAAGTTTGTATTGGCACTTCTTAGACGTGGTATGGATCTTCATCTTTACCGGTGTCTATTTGATAGGGTTGGTGAATGTATAATGGCAGCAAAACAATCGGCTGAACACAGCCACTTTCCTTGGAAGCATATTGTCGGGTTCGTGTTGTCCATTGTGCTGACCTTATTGGCCTTGTGGGTGATCTATACGGATTTAAGCATGGCTGCAAAGCTGTGGATTATTTTCGGTTTTGCGATCATTCAAGCTGGACTTCAGCTCTTAATGTTTATGCATATGACTGAGAGTGACAGCGGCAAAATCCAAGTCGGGAATACGCTGTTTGCCGCGTTTATTGCGGTTGCGATTATTGCCGGTTCCGTCTGGATCTTCGCTGCTCACAACTATCACGGAGACAACCCTGAGGGCGGTTCTCCAGGTGCAAAACATTCTGAGCACAGCGGACATTAATTGATTGGCAAAAGAGTGCGGATTTCAACTATCCGCACTCTTTTTTGATTGCTGAACGGAAAAAGAGAGAGCCCGAGGCTCTCTCTTTCTCATACACTCTTAACCGCGTTTTACGCCGCGGCCGAATTTGCCGTCGCCCGGCTTGCTCTTTTTAGAAAGAGTAACAGTCAGGAATGAACCATAGCTTTTAACTTGAGCACTTTCCAATTTGCGCATCTGTGTCACCTCCTTATTACTTCCAGTTGATTACATAATCATGCTATCATAGAATATAGTGGTAAAAACCACAAAAAGGCACTAAAACCCGACATCATCCTTCAATTCTATTCATGGGGTTTTTATTGCGGTATTTGTTCGGAGGAAACTGATTTAAGGAGAGTGTTACTGATGATACGCGTGTTGTTAGTAGACGACTACAGGGTTCTGACATCCGGAATGAAGGAAATATTAAAAAAATATAATATGGATGTCATCGTTTGCCACGAAGGAAATGAAGCTCTCGACCTCTTAAAAAACCAAGAGGTACATATAGACGTTTTTCTTTATGATTTAAAAATGCCGGGGATGAACGGGTTGGAACTGTCTCTTAAAACGCTGGAAATCGAACCTCAATCCAAAATTATCATTATGTTTTCGGGAGATGAAATTCACTCATATTTTAATAAGTTGATCGAGGCCGGAGTTAAAGGGTTTATAGATAAATCGTATACAGACAGCATGATAGCTTCGAGTATTTTATTGTGTTTAAAAGGGGCTGTGTTATTTCCCGACGGCTTGCTGCAAAAACTGAGGCTCGACTCCGATCTCTCGGTGGACGAGCATTTAACAGACACAGAACTGGATATTTTGCAGAAGGTGGCCAGCGGTAAAACAAATAAAGAGATCGCAGCAGACCTGCAAATGTCGACACGGAACGTAGAGTATCACTTGAGCAAAATCTATAAAAAGCTCAAAGTAACGTCGCGGTACTGCGCAGTAAAAAAAGGGACGATGCTTAATTTGATCAAGCAGAAAGTATAGACAAAGTATATATTCGTTTTTCCCTGCAAAAGAGAGTCGATAGGCTCTCTTTTTCTTTTTCCTCCGAATAAATCCCGTAATAATGGCCCATTGATGCCATTGGCTAATCATGTCGGTTTTCGGTAGTTTTTTGCGGTTTTTTTAATATTGTCCTGTGATAATCTGATTCATGTGATCAGTTGGTAAATTCAGGGGCATCGTCGCATTGCAGGCTCTTTTTAAAACGCTCCAGCGCTGAAATGATAACGAGGGCGTGAAAAGAACATCATGCATAAAGTGCTGAAAGAGAGCTTGCCGGCTCTCTTCTCCTTTATTTTTCTGAAATCATGCATACCGGGGAGGTCTAATCTTTGAAAATTATTCGAAATCAAGAGACAGCGACAACCGTGTTGGAAAATGAATGCATCGTCCTAAACCTGGACAATGGGCAGTATTTCGGATTGGAAGGGGCTTTAAAAGAGCTGTGGATCGAAATTGAAAATGAGCGAAAGGATAAAAAAGATATTCTGATCAAGTGGCAATCGGCGTTCGATCAGACGGAAGAAGAACTATCAGCGATATTAAATGAGGCGATACAGGAACTGACACATCATAAGCTCATTAAAATAGAGGATAAAAGCTGATGAAAAAAAGAGCGCTTGTCAAAAACCACGAATATTTTACAACCGTTCATGCTTTTGTACGTATGATGCTGTTAAATTATGACTTTGAAGAAGCTTATGAAAAAATTGCGATCCACCTGTTTCCGCTGTATGCGAGCGCAAAGCAAAGAGGTGCAGGGCTTCTTGATATAGACGAACTGCACCGGAACGGCGAATATTTGTATTCCCTTGATGAAGACGACCATTTGGTCACTTCATGCGTTTCTATTGCATTAACGATTCAATCTATATTATTCAGCAATGGGTCTGATGCTGATCTCATGATCGGGGTCAAGAAAATTGATGACAAGCTGTTTTCTCACGCGTGGGTTCAAATGGAAAACGGCAAATCGATCGATCCGAATCATAAAAATAAGAATTTAAAAGTTTTACAGACATATAAGATGAGCGCTTACGCTGAAAGGTGGGTGTTATCTCTAGTATGAAAATATGGTTTGGAATGCAGGGAAACAACACCGCTTTATGGCAAGAGTGGGTTTCCGCCGTCAAGAAATGGGGACGGGCGGAACGGATTCACAGCTACAGCTGCGGGATCGCAAACATGGCTGAAGCGCATATCCGATACGATGAAGCTTTTAGACCTTCAACTCAAATAAATCTTTTGCACCCCGTCATCTTAGACGGCTGGATCAGCGGCGGTCTTAACGCAAAATCGGATGGCACCCGAAAGATCGAGCAATATGACAAGCTGTACGCATCATTGAAGCAGGACAAAGCTGCCATGCTGTCTCACTCGCATGGCGAATATACGATGGTCTGGTGGGATGACAGTCTGCATAGCCTTGTTTTGGCGACTGATACATACGCAACCCGTCCGGTTTACTACTGGGTCAGTCCGAAAGGAGAATGGTATGCAGCGAATGACATGCGCATCCTTTTGCTTGTTCATGACATTCCTTTTGCGATCGATCAAGATGTGTGCAGAATGTTTCCTACTTCGGGCTTTGCTGTAGGAGAAAACGGCTTTGAAGATCGGACATTTTTTAAAGGAATACGCAAAGTGCCTGCGGCGTCCTACGCTTTTCTCGGCCGGGATCAAGCGGTTCACGTGCACAGCTATTGGGGGCTTCCGCAGCTATTAAACGAGAAAGATCTTGCTGGAGACGCTGTTCCGAGGTTCCGGGAGCTTTTTCAGGAAGTGACAGCAGATCGTTTAAAGGATGAAAGGCATATTGTCGAATTAAGCGGCGGACTGGATTCAGCTGCCGTAACCGCCGCCGCAGTTGCAGGCGGACGCAAGGAACAGCTGCTGGCCGTCAATATATCATTTGCCGAACCCGACATGATATTAAGCCACGACAGGGACCTTGTAAAGAATATGATGCGAGATATGGATATCCCCGGCCTGATCATTCTTGGAGACGCTACAGCCAAAATTCCAAACGCGGAAATTGGGCGTGATCCGCTTTGGTTTGTAGACGGTCCTGATCCGAGAGCCAATTCACTGGTTAATGAGACTTTTACAGTGATCGCTGAGGAGTATGGTGCCTCGTCTGTCCTTACAGGTGAGGGCGGGGATTTCATTTTTAGCGGAGAAGTGTCAGTGATCGATTCCTTGCTTCGGCAGAGACGGTTTTCTGAAATCTACAAATTGCTTCGCGAATGGTCAGGCGGCAGCATGAAAGAGATGCTGAAGCTCGGATTTCAATACGGAATCGCCCCTTTCATGCCTTATATTGGAGAAAAGCTCTATTACGACCTGCTGTGGTCAGATACGGAATATGAGCTGCCTGAATATTTCACTGAAGAACACCGAAAGAGAGAATGGGAGATCAATAAAGAGGATCATCTACGCTATCGAAAAAGCCGGGAGCTCTCAGTGTGGGGCAAGAGGTTTCACTATGACTTTTTGTGGCCGAGAGCGAGGTACATGGATGCTGTTGGTGTGACATTACATACGTACCATCCATTTTTGGACCGGCGGCTGATCGAGTTCTCATTTTCTGTACCGCCTGAACAGCATTTTGATGTTTTAAAAGGGCTTGAAGAACATTATGCAGGCTCTAAAATGCTTCTTCGCAAATCTTTCACCGATATCCTGCCTGCCTATGTTTATAACAGATCAACGAAAACAACATATGCCCATATGGCCAGGAAAAGCTTTATGAATGACCGCAGACACGTTCTTCAGTTATTTGAGCCGGGAGAGCGCGTCTTCGTTGAAGAACTCGGCATCATTAAGCGCGATATATGGTGGAAACACTTGCTGGCTATGGCTATCCGCTCTGAAGATCCAAATAATGATCTGGGCATGGGCTATCAGTACATGAGATCTGTTATTGACTTGGAAATATGGCTAAGAGAAGCATCCAAGGGGAAGGAGCACCTTCTCGACCGGAGCCGTCCGGTAAAGCCAAGGGTCATGGCTGATATCGAAACCGTCAATACGCCGGAGAAAGCCAAAATATACTCGTATCAATGACCACAATAGGTATAGAAAATGAAGGTGAAGCATGTGTGGAAGATGAAGCATATTCAAGAGCCGCTGCAAACGGCGGGCCTGCTTGGGAAAATGGTCTGGAAATCCGGTCCGCGGCTGATGATTTGCATGGTTATCTTCATGCTGATCGAAGCCGGAGCACCTTTAATCCAATTGTACGCTTCAAAGCAAATGATCGACGGCATTGTCGATCAGGAAGCCGTCATCTATGCAGAAATATGGGCTGTCATTTATGCGGGAAGCCTGGTCATGGTCAGTGTCGTTAAATCATTGGAAAAATGGGTGAAGGCAATGCTTTCTGAGAGGTCGATGATCACAGTCAACAGTTTGTTGATCGACGCTTTTGACCGCATTCCGGGGATGCGTTTTTTTGAGGATCCAAAGTACAGGGACCGGCTGGAAACACTGCGGGATCGTTCGACATGGCTTCCTTCCCAATTCATTAATATCAGTTCGAACTTGGTGACCGCCGTTATGTCTTTGGCGGGCGTCGTTTTGATCATCGCCTATCTGTCGCCCGTCCTTGCTTTCATCCTTATTTTGTCGACCGCTCCATTTGCTTTTGTCCATAATCATTACAATGAAATGGAGTGGGAATATCACAAGGATTATGCCCCTGTAAGAAGGAGGGCCGCATATGCGCGCCACATTCTGCTCGGGAGACGATCGGCCAAAGAAGTACGCCTTTTTGGCCTGGGGTCTTTCTTTCTTGATTTATATCAATCTGCTTTTAAAGGCCTATATTCTGTGCTGCGGAATATTCAGGTCAGAAGCGCGCGCTGGTCGGTTTTAACGGGTTTCTTATCGGGGGCGGGAACGGGTTTGGGGTACTTTTGGATTCTGTCCCAATCCCATTCAAGCAGTTTTTCTGTGGGGGATATATCGCTGTACTTGGGGGCCGTGTTCCAATTATCAACGGCACTCCGGGATATCGCCAAAGAAGGTGCAGATACGTTGGATATATGGAGAATGGGAAGAGACTTTTTTCTTTTTATGAACGCCGAAAAGGATATCAGGCTTCCTTCCAATGGCGAATCTCTCGAGGGCGAAGGACCGCTGGCAGTCGAATTCAAAAATGTCACCTTCCGCTATCCTTTCAGAGAAGCGGCTGCCGGCTCCCGGGTAAATGAAGCTGATGTGGATGAGGAAGACTTGGATATGCTCGATGAGCTTGAAGATGAAGAGATGCGGGGACAAGACGAACAGCCTGAATCGTATGACATGCACACAGGCGATGTTCTGAATCGAATTAGCTTTTCAGTATCACCGGGAGAAAGAATTGCCATTGTAGGGGCGAATGGATCTGGGAAAACAACGCTCATCAAACTGCTCTGCCGTTTTTATGAGTATGATGAGGGTGAGATTAAAGTGAACGGCAAAGACATCCGCAAGGTCGATCTTCAACAGCTGAGAAACAAAATGGCGGTCGTGTTTCAGGAGTTTGGCAGATACGAATTGTCACTCCGGCACAATATCGCGATAGGCCGAACGGAAGCTTTAGGCGATGAAGAAAAACTTCGCGCCGCCGCTCGGGCCGCCAAGCTGGAACCGATTGTCGAAGAGTTGCCTGAAGGGCTGGAAACAATGATCGGCCCTGAATGGGGCGGCACCGATTTTTCTGGAGGCCAATGGCAGCGGATCGCTTTAGCCAGATCGTTTATGAAAGATGCCGGACTTGTCATATTGGACGAGCCGGCCGCATCTTTGGATATTCGGGCTGAATATGATATTTTCCGGCAGTTTCAAAGCTTCACAGAGGGAAAAACGGTGATCATGATTTCCCATCGGTTCAGTACGGTAAAGATGGCTGACCGCATACTGGTTTTGAAAAACGGAAGAATCGCAGAAGAGGGAAGCCATCAGGAACTTATGGACAAGAACGGGGAATACAGCAGAATGTTCCGCATGCAGGCCAAATCGTTTCAGGGGAAGGATGAGGTATATTGCTGAAATTTTATTCGTTTTTCAAAAAGCTGCCTCAAACCGCTTCCATCATATTTTACGGTTTAACGTTGTTTTGGCGCTGCGATCCTTTTAAGTCGGCGGTTCTGTTTTTAATTACACTGCTGAATGCAATGCTCGGACCTCTCCTAGTCTGGCTGAGTGCAGAGGTGATCGATGAGATTGCACGGGCGCCGTTTGAGCTGTCTTCTTGGAATGCACTGGTTTGGGCGGCCTTTGCATACATTGCTTTTACGCTGATCGTAGATGCCCTTCAGCCTGTAGCTGAAATGCAGAAAAGGCTCCTTACCGCCAAGCTCGAAGCTTATCTTGATGAAATGCTCATGAAAAAGGCAATTTCCATTCCTGATATCGCGGCTTTTGAAGACGCATCTTTTCATACCAATACACAAATCATCCGCTATAATGAATATTTTGTCACGATGTGGGTTTCCATCGTGTCTCAAACCTTCGGCGGAATGGTGATGATTGCAGCCAGCAGTTTATTGATTGGCATGGCTGCACCGTGGGTGCCGCTGCTGTTTCTCATATTGGCCGTTCCCAAACTGTACTGGGAGGCGAAGTTAAACAACGCGACCTTTGAAGGACGGAAAGAGGTTCAGGAACTGAGGCGGCGCGCGGAATATTATGCAGGTGTCCCTCTTATGTCTGAAACAGCCGGAGAGGTCAAGATATACAATCTTGTTCCTTTTTTTAAATCCTTTTATAAAAACACCTCGATGGAGCTCCTCCATACGCTGTCCAACGATCAAAAAAAACTGGCGCTGTATCAGCTGTTCTGGTCGGTATTACAATCTTTGGCCGCAGGTGCCGTCCTGATTTACATCGTTCACCAGGCTTTTCATGGGGGATTATCCATCGGGGATGTGATGCTGTTTATCGGAGCCGCGGTTCAGTTCAATGAAGGAATCAATGAAATGTTCGCTGCTTTTGCGATCGGAGCAAGAGAAACGAGGCACCTCGGAAATGTGCATTCTTTTTTAAACAGCAAAAATTCCATGGAAAATGGGGAAACCGCTCCAGCTGTTCAAAAGCAAAAAGGATTTACATGTGATCAAGTGGAATTTTCTTATGATGGAACCAAAACGGTACTTGATATTCAACAGTTTGATATTCCATTGAATAAGACGACCGTTCTCGTGGGAGAAAACGGATCAGGCAAAAGCACACTCGTTAAATTGCTTCTGCGTTATTTTGATCCCAATCAAGGCACGATCTCGTATAATGGTTTACCGCTTTATAAGTATGATATAGAGCATTACCGGTCAAATGCCGCGGCCGTGTTTCAGGATTTTTTGCGGTACGAAATGACATTGAAATACAATATCGGTCTGGGCGACATTTCTTCATGCACCGACTTGGCCAAAATAAAAAGTGCTTCGGCTTTCGGCGGAGTGGATCAGTTTTTGCATAAGCTTGAAGACGGCTATGAAACAGAGCTTGGCAGATTGTTCGGCGGCAGGAATTTGTCGGGGGGAGAATGGCAGCGGATCGCCATATCCCGCGCATTTATGCGTGATGAGTGTGCCGACATTTTAATATTTGATGAACCCTCTTCTGCGCTGGATGTATTTATTGAGGAAGAGATATTTGATAAGCTGCAAAAGCTGACGCAGGGCAAAACAGTCATTATTGTCTCGCACCGGTTAAGCACGGCCCGTTTTGCCGACCACATCATCTTTTTAGAAAAAGGAAGGGTGGCGGAGGCCGGAACCCATCAAGAATTGATGAAAAATCAGGCACAGTACGCAGAGCTTTATCGCCTGCAAGCTGAAAAATACGCGCAATAAAGGAGAAAGCAATGAGCAATATAGAAGAACTTCGTCTTTTTCGAAAAGAAGATATTGAATGGCTGCAGACCTGGTTTGAGGATGCAGAGGTGAAAAGGCGGCTGGAAGGGATGCTCCCTCTTGACGAATGGTTCAATTTTGCAGGCGGTAATGAAAACTACCGGGTATGGGCGGCTTTAGAGGACGGCAAGCCTGTCGGCGTTGTCATGGTTGAAGTTGAGGAGGACTTGACCGGGAACATTGCCCTTTTAGTCGATCCGTTTTTGCGCGGAGGGGGATATGGAAAAGCGCTCATCAAAAGGACGATGGCATTGCCGGAAATGAGCCGGATCAACAAATGGTTCGCCGGAATTGAAGAGGATAACAAGAGGTGCTTAGCGTGCTTCCGATCCGTCGGGTATTCATTGGAACACGAACAGCCGGACGAAGACTGCTACTACTCTCTTATTTATTTCCCGGAATCTTAAATAAGGAGCATAAGAAGATGAACTTGATCAAATGGATTTTGTTTTCCGTTATTTCATTCGCCTTTTTTCAGCCGGCACCAGCCGCTCTATTAAAAGAAAAGGACGACTATACTATTCTTGTTTATATGATTGGTTCTGACATGGAAAGCGATTTTCATATGGCAAGCGATGACATTCAGGAAATGATGGATGCGGGTTCATCTTCAAACGTCAATGTCGTTCTTCAGACAGGAGGAGCAAAAAAATGGGCGAACCCGTCGATCAGTCACAAGGTGAATCAGAGGTGGAAAGTTGAACATCAGAAGCTGGTGCCCCTCGAAAATGTCGGGAAGAAAAATATGGACAGTCCCGGCTCCGTCACAGATTTTATCACATGGGGAGTCAAAACATATCCGGCTAAAAAATATGTATTGATCTTTTGGGGGCATGGGCTTGGCTCAGTTGACGGCTACGGGGGAGACGAAAACTTCGGCAATAAGAAAATGAAAATAAGCGAGCTGCAGTTGGGAATCAAAACGGCCTATGAACATACGAAGCAAAAGTTTGATTTAATCGGTTTTGACAACTGCAAAATGGCCGGGATTGAAACGGCATATGCCTTGAGGGATTATGGTAAGTACATGCTGGCTTCAGTCGACTATACGAATCAAAACGGCTGGGATTATAAAAGGGCGCTGCAGTCTGTACAAGACGACCCTTCAATCGATCCGAAAGAGCTTGGCAGGGAAATCGCTGCAGGCTACGTACAGCAGTCAAAAGAAAACGGTGAAACAGAAGACCTGCAGCAGTCTTTAATTCAATTGAACCGTGTCAAAGACGCTGTCGATGCCCTCGACAGATTGAGCGTAAACATGAACCTGGCATTGAAAGAGCCTGACGGAAAGCGCCTGCTCCACTACGCGCGTCTCGCTGCTGAAGATTATGCAGATGAATCGGATATGGTTGATTTGGCGGATTTGTCAAGCTTGATCGGTCAGCAGATCGGAGCCGAGAAAGAAGCAAAAGAGGTCGTAAAATCCGTCAAGAAGGCTGTCATCATGAACATCAAATCTCCGGAGCACCCAAGAGGAAGCGGCATGTCCGTTTATTATCCGGCCAGAGACAACCATAAGCGGTTTGCGGAAAAATCGAAAATATACCGCCTGCTTGACTTCAGCAGCCGGTATCAAACATTCATCAAAGATTACTCGCATTCAACATTTAACTTTGATCTATAGTTGCGTTTAACAGCAAAAAAGCGCCGGCGGAAAAACCGGCACTTTTTTTATCGGCTCATGTGCTTCCGGATCAATGGAAGTCCGTAGATGATGAAAGCGGCGACATGGGCGATGACAACGTTGAGAATAAAGAGTGCGATCATGAGAGAGTGTCCTGTAGGAGAAAGGCTGCTGGTCATATAGAAAAAGAAGAATACCCACATTAAAATGATGGGCGGAATAGAAGAAATTGCGACCTTTTTGTTGTCCAGCCATAAAAATAAAGGAGTGGCGCTTGCAATCAGCAAGTAAGCGAAAAACATATCCATGCGTTTTCAGCCCCTTTCGATAATGATAGCGCTGTCAAAAAAGCGGAATGAAACATCAATTGTGTCTAATTGGAGAATATTTTGTGAACATTCTGTTACATTTATTATACCACGTTCTTCGAAAAATGATACATACTGGAAAGCATTTTCCGCTCCAACTATCGGCTCAATTTTCACGGTGATTCAGTTAGGACATAAAGGGTGAAGGGGAGAAGAAGTGAATAGCGAAAATGCGTGGAGGAGATTGATCATGCGAAAGTTAGCCAAGAACCGCGCGTTTCCTATACGAGGCCGGCAGGCTTACGGGAAGCGAAGAAGCGGACAGGCGGATCGTCCGATAAGGCCGCAGACCCCTTGGATCAACGATTTTTTTCTAAACAAAAAAGGCCCTCGGCATTTGGCGCCGGGAGCCTTTTATTTGTCTAAAAAATAAAGTGGGCACACAGTACAATGACAGGCAGCGTAATAAGCGTCCGAACGAGAAAAATCAAGACGAGGTCAAGGAACGTCACCGGGATTTTGGAACCTAGCAAAAGGCCGCCGACTTCGGACATGTAGATTAATTGTGTAACCGATACACAGGCGATGATGAACCTGGTCATTTCACTTTCAATGCCGCTTCCGAGCACGGACGGTAGGAACATGTCGGCAAACCCGACGACAAGCGTTTGTGAGGCCTCAGCGGCTTCAGGAACCTGCAGCAGCTCGAGAAGAGGAATGAACGGCAGTCCAAGCCATTTGAAAACTGGCGTATATTCAGCGACAATCAGCGCGGCTGTGCCGAGCGCCATGACGACGGGAGCGACGCCCATCCACATATCGAGTACGTTTTTAGCCCCGTCCTGCAAGAAATCTTTGACGCTTGTATTTTGTTTTGCTTTTGCGACAGCCTGGCTGAGCCCCCATTGGAACGGAGTGTATCCTTCGGGAATCTTCTCTTGATCCTGATCCGCTTGATCTGTAATATAAGTATCAGCCTTTCTTGATAAAGGCGGAATCCGCGGGCTGATCACCGCAGCTGCGGCACCCGCCAGCAATATCGTCAAATAAAACGGAACGAACATATGAGGAAGGCCAACCTGTGAAATAATCACGAGGCAAAACGTGATGGAGACGACTGAGAAAGTCGTGCCGATGACGGCGGCCTCACGCTTCGTGTAGAATCCTTCTTCATACTGTTTGCTCGTCAGGAGCACGCCGATCGTGCCGTCGCCGAGCCATGAAGCCATACAATCGATCGATGACCGCCCCGGCAGCTTAAAGACAGGCCTCATCAGGTTTTTCATCAAAGCGCCGCACAGTTCGAGCAAGCCGAAATTCAACAGAAACGGCAGAAAAAGGCCTGCAAATAGAAAGACGGAGAAGAGAACGGGAAGCAGGCTGAATAATAATGTTCCGCCGGTACTCTTGGCATACACCGCTTCAGGTCCGATCTTAAAGTACGCCATCACGGTGAAAATCATGCCGACTAGGCGGACGATATACCAAAATAAAGATACATTCAGCAGGTTATAGAAAAACTCGCTTTTTTTGATGAAAGCCGGATGAAAGGTTTTGGTGATAAAGGTTAAGATAAATGTTGCGGTTACGATGACCGTCATGATCAGCGGCAATTGCTGCTGAAGCAGCTCCTGCAATGCATTTGAAAAAACAGCAATTGGAATCGTTAAATTTCCTTCAATTTTAACGGGAATCATAAACAGAATAATTCCGATAAGCGAAGGGACCAAAAATTTTATGATATCAAGCCGTTTACGCTTTTGAAGTGCTTTATCCAAATGAAAAACTCCTTATGAATTGGTGATTCTGTACCACTTCTGCCGGAGGCAAAAGTTTAATTTTATGCAACATTACTCATTTTAATACATTTCAAGCAAAAATCAATGAATTTATCACATTCGACAATAGTTGGAAAAATCCTTTAAAATAGAATAGGAATTTGTTCGCAATAAAATCGAAACATTTTGTTCTTTTGTACGTCATATCATTTGTGAGGAAGCGGATGCCGTCTTCCTGCATTAATTCATTGTGTCATATTATAAGGGCGGGATTTCGAATGAGTCAGAAAAAGAATATTACAAATCCCTTTTACCAGGGGGATTTGATTTTTGTCTATATTGTCTTTTTTATCATAAGCGTTGTGGCTGTGTACGCTGCTCAGCAGTTTAATCAATATAATGAACCCTTTGCGATGAAACAGTGCCTTTACTATTTACTGGGGGCCTTCATCATCATCGTGTTTCTTTATTTTGATTTGGAGCAGCTTGAAAAGCTCAGCTTTTATTTCTATCTGCTCGGCATTTTGATGCTGATCGTGTTAAAGTTCAGTCCGGCATATATCGGATCATACAGGTTTGCGCCGGTCATCAACGGTGCCAAAAGCTGGTTTATGCTTCCCGGGTTTACGCTGCAGCCGTCGGAATTTATGAAAATCGGGCTGATCATGTACTTGGCTTCCTTCATGTCTAAAAACGGCCCTGTCGGCAAGCGTACGTTGAAAGAAGACTGGATTTTTCTGCTGAAAATCGCCGGTATCATCATTGTTCCGTTCGGCTTGATTTTAGAGCAGGATACGGGTACAGCCGGGATCGTCGCGTTTGTGATCCTTGTGATGGTATTTCTGTCGGGCGTGAACTGGAAATTGATCTCTCTTATCTTCGGAACGGGTCTTGCAGCCGTTGCTTTGATTTTATATGTCATCATCAAATTTCCCGATGTTGCGGGAGCGCTCGGGGTTGAACAATACCAAATCAACCGCGTTATGACCTGGGTCAATCCGAGCGAACAGAATGCCGACGATAAAATGCAGGTCGAAAGGGCGCAAATGGCGATCGGTTCAGGAAAAGTATTCGGAAATGGTGTAAGCGATCTTCAAGTCTATGTACCTGAGGCGCAAACAGACTTTATTTTTGCCGTCATCGGCGAGAGCTTCGGGTTTGTCGGATGCACTTTTGTTGTCATTATGTTTTTCTTCTTAATTTACCGGCTTGTCGTGCTCATCGACCGAATACATCCGTTCAGCAGGTTTGCCTCATTTTTCTGTGCGGGCTTTACCGCTTTAATTGTCATTCACACCTTTCAAAATATCGGAATGAATATCGGCATTATGCCCGTGACCGGCGTCCCGCTGCTTTTGGTCAGCTATGGAGGCAGCTCAGTCGTAGCAACCTTGCTCGGCTTCGCGGTTGTCTACAATTCAAGCTGCCAGTTAACAAAGTATCAAAGCTATATGTTCAAATAACAGCCTGATGTATGCGGGCTGTTATTTTATTCACCCTTTTTCGCAATGTGAACGGTTGTTCATGCTATAATGAAAGTTAGTGCTTTTGATGAAGAAATAAGGCGGGGTATAATGGGCCAGAAGAAAAATACGACAAGTCCCTATTATCAGGGCGATTTGATTTTTATATTAGCCATGTTCTTTTTAATCAGTGTGATCGCTGTTTACGCTGCGGAGCCGTCTTTTTCACCGAAGGGTTATCCGGCAAAGCAATTGTTCTTTTATCTGCTCGGCATTTCGGTGATCGTCGGCTTTCTCTATTTTGATCTGGAGCAGCTTGAAAAGTTAAGCATTTACATATATTTATTCGGCATCTTGTCGTTGCTCGTGTTAAAAGTTAGTCCGGAGTCGATCGCTCCGATTAAAAACGGCGCAAAAAGCTGGTTTCAATTTGGTACGATCACGCTGCAGCCGTCGGAATTTATGAAAATCGGCCTGATTATGATGCTGGCTTCGGTGATTTCCAAAGCAAGTCCGAAAGGCTCGCGCTCGATGCAGGAGGATGTTCGCCTGTTGCTGAAAATCGCGGGAGTGTCGGCGGTTCCGGTCGGATTGATTTTAATGCAGGACGCCGGTACGGCCGGTATCTGCATGTTCTTTGTCGCCGTTATGGTGTTTTTATCAGGCGTGAACTGGAAGCTGATTTTCATAGTCGCGGGATCGGGCATCACGCTCGTACTGCTCGTTCTGTTTTTGGTGATCAATTTTCCGGAGTTTTCAAAGGATACATTGCATATCCAGCAATATCAGATCAACCGGGTGATGACATGGGTCGATTCGAGCCAGCAGGACGCGAATGATACGTATCAGACCGAAAAAGCCGTTACGGCGATCGGCTCAGGAGAAATCTTCGGAACGGGCATTAACAATTTGAAAGTATACGTTCCTGAAGGCCAAACCGATTTCATCTATGCCGTCATCGGCGAAAGTTTCGGCTTTATCGGCTGTACATTTGTCGTCATCATGTTTTTCCTTCTCATTTACCGGCTTGTCGTGCTGATTGATAAGATACACCCGTACAACAAGTTTGCATCGTTTTTCTGTGTTGGGTATACGGCGCTGATTGTCATCCACACATTCCAAAATATCGGAATGAACGTCGGGCTGATGCCGGTTACGGGCGTTCCCCTTCTGTTCATCAGCTACGGAGGGAGCTCTGTATTGTCCGCGCTGATCGGCTATGCGATCGTTTATAACGCCAGCTGCCAGCTGACGAAATATAAAGGCTATATGTTTAAATAAAAAAGACAGCCGAATCAGGCTGTCTTTTTAGTCTTGGTTTAAAAATGCTAGAGCCGCCGACACAAGAATTTTCGCCGCGTTCAGCATGCCTTTTTCATCGATGTCAAACATCGGGTGATGGTGCGGGTAAACGGCTCCAGTCTGCGGATTGCCCGCGCCGGTAAAAAAGAATGATCCAGGGACATGTTCAAGATAATAAGAGAAATCTTCGCCGATCATATTCGGTTCGAGTTCGATGACGGCTTCAGGGCCGACGACATGTTTGGCGCATTGACGGACGATGTCCGTTTCATTTTCATGGTTGACGACAGGCGGGTAGCCTTTTTCATAATCGAGTGAAAACGAGGCCCCGTTGCTGTCGCAGACGCCTTTAATTACGCGTTCGATCTCGGCGATGATCGTTTCCTGGACATGCTTTGAAAAGGTGCGGACCGTTCCTTCAATGACCGCTTCTTCGGCAATGACGTTAAATGCCTGGCCTGAATGAAATGTTCCGATCGACAAGACGGCTGCTTCTGTCGGATCGATTCTGCGGCTGACGATTTGCTGGAGATGGTTGACGACCGAGGCTCCCGTGATTAAAGCGTCTGTCGTTAGGTGAGGCGCGCCTCCGTGTCCGCCCCGCCCGGATATCGTGACTTTAAATTTATCAGCGGCTGCCATCATCGGGCCTGATTTGACACCGACTTGACCGACGGGCATCGGAGCCCAGATGTGGGTGCCGAAAATGGCATCCACGCCTTCGAGACAGCCGGCTTCAATCATCGGCTTGGCGCCGCCTGGTGTAACCTCTTCACCGAATTGATGGATCAGCACGACATTTCCCTTCAAGTCTTTTCGATGCTTTGCCAGGGCTTTTGCGCGGCTGTGAGGAGAGCAGACGTGTGGGCATCGTGCCCGCAGGCATGCATGACGCCGGGGACAGTCGACCGGTACGGAACATTTTTTTGATCCTGTAAAGGCAGAGCGTCGAAATCGGCTCTCAAGGCGACCGTCTTGCCGGGGCGGCCGCCTTTAATGTGACCGACGACCCCTTGGCCGCCGACATTCGTTCTCACGCCAATCCCGAGGCTTTCCAAGTAATTTGCAATGGTGAGCGGTGTATTGACCTCGCGATGGGAAAGCTCCGGATATTGGTGAAAATGTCTCCTTAGTTCGATCATTTCCGGAAATAATGCATCTAATTCTTCAATTACGGATTTCACCGTCATCTCCCTTTCCGATTCGAAAATAGTAAGACAATTCTATCATTTTACCATATGAAATTGAATCCATCTGCAGTCCGCCAAACCGTTTTGCTTTAGAGAAAAGCAGATATTGGATATGATAAAGGTTGAGGAGGTAAGAGGATGAATAAAACGATTGAAACTATTTTAAATCACCGTTCGATCAGGTCTTTTACAGATCGGCTCCTGACCGAAGAAGAGGTTCGCCTGCTTGTGGAGAGCGCTCAAAGCGCATCGACGTCAAGCTATATTCAAGCATATTCAATCATCGGTGTCACCGATCCGGACAAGAAGCGCAAGCTTGCGGAATTGGCCGGGAACCAGCCATATGTTGAAAAAAACGGCCATCTGTTTGTATTTTGCGCAGATCTTTACAGGCATGACAAAATCGCTCGGAAAAAGGGTGTAGATATTACAGCTTCTCTTGAAGGGACGGAAACCTTTATGGTCAGCGTCATCGATGCAGCGCTTGCCGCTCAAAATATGTCAATAGCGGCCGAATCAATGGGCCTCGGCATCTGCTATATCGGTGGGATTCGCAACAATTTGAACGAAGTCTCCGAGCTTCTTGAAACACCTGAATACGTTCTTCCGCTGTTCGGGCTTGTCGTCGGCCAGCCGGCCAACCCTTCGGCCAAAAAACCGCGTCTGCCGCTTGATCACATTTATCATGAAAATGTCTATCAAGCGGATGATGCCGAGTTTGAAAAGCATTTGTCCGCATATGACGAAACGATTTCAAACTATTATCAAAAGCGGACGGACGGCAAACGGTCTGACAAATGGACAGACCAGATCACCGGCAGCCTCAAAAAGCCGCCGCGTGCGTATATGAATGAATTCGTTAAAGGAAAAGGTTTGAACAAAAGGTAAGGAACCTCCCCTCCGACTCGGAGGGGACTTATCTTATCAGCATGTATTGAAGGAAAAGATAAAACATCAGCCAAAAGGGCAGACTGAAAAGGATTCCGAATAAACAGCCTTTTGCAAAGCGTTCTTCTACGGCTGGCGGGTGCGTTTTTTGCTTCGTCTCATTCATCAGTACTGGGAGCTCCTTTAGTTTATCCATGATACTATTATTTCTTTTTGCGCAGAAAAAGTAAACGAAGATTTGGGGTGAAAAAGATGTTGTCATTAAGCATACTGGATCAGACTCCTGTTTCTGAAGGAAGCAAACCTGAACTGGCTTTGCAGCATACGGTGGAGCTTGCGCAAGCGGCGGAGCGGCTCGGATACAAGAGGTTTTGGGTTTCTGAGCACCATTTTTCCAGGAACTTGGCAGGGTCAAGTCCGGAGGTTCTGATCGGTTATCTTGCGGCTAAAACAGAGAAGATCCGTATAGGATCCGGCGGCGTCATGCTTCCGCATTACAGCGCCTACAAGGTGGCGGAAAACTTCCGCGTCTTGGAAGGACTTGCGCCCGGCAGGATTGATCTAGGTGTCGGACGTGCTCCGGGAGGGATGCCGATCGCTTCAATGGCCCTTCAAAATGGAGGAAGACGGATGGCTGACCAATATCCAGAACAAATTCAGGACCTCGTCACATATTTATACGATCAAGCCGATGAACATCACCGCTTTCCCAACTTGACCGCAACGCCGAACATCGCCACAGCGCCCGCTGTTTGGCTGCTCGGCTCCTCAGGGGAAAGCGCAAGGCTTGCCGCCCAAACAGGGGCATCATATACATTTGCTCAATTTATTAACGGTGAAGGCGGAGAAGAGGCGGCCAGACTGTACAAAGAGAGGTTCGAACCTTCTGTATTGGGGGAACAGCCAAATGTGATCGTTGCCGTATTTGTGATTTGCGCTGAGACAGAAGAGAAAGCGGAGAACCTTGCCAAAAGCTTGGATTTTTCTTTATTGGCCAATGAACAGGGGATGGTGACCGAAGGCTTTCCATCATTGGAAACGGCCCTGTCCTATCAATATTCTCCTTATGAAAGAAAGAGAGTGGAAGACAATCGAAAACGGATGGTCATCGGAACGCCGCAGCAGGTAAAGGAACAGCTGCTTGAACTGGCCGGCGCTTACGGAACGGACGAAATCATGGCGGTGACGATCACCCACGATTTTCAAGACAGATTGGATTCATACCGGCTGCTGGCCGAAGCGTTTCATCAGTCAATTTAGCGTTTTTGCTGAAAAAAATCGAGAAAATGGCGGATTGGGAAAAGAATAAACAGAATGCATATGTATAAAGCGGTAAACAGCCAGCTGAGCGGAATGAGGATGATGGTATCGACGGTTTGCTCCGCAGCTTTTTGAAAAGGCTTGGGCTCGCGCTTCTGCAGGTTGACGGCGAAGTACAAAATCGTGAAAAATATAAAGCAGACAATAATGAAGGATAAGCCGAATAATACGATAAAAGAAAGCATATACACGATGTCCTCCGATTGCTTTTTTCACGTTTTGAAGAGAAGGGGGAGCTTCTCCTGAACGCATTATCCGTATTTTAACATAAAAAAGCCTTGTTGAGTGGTTCTCAACAAGGCTTGTCATTATTCGACGATAAAAGGGTCTTCCGTCAATACGTAGCTTGATTTCCCTTTGGCGGATGCATAGGCAAGCATATAGTATTTTCCGGACTTAAGGGATGCGGCGTCATTGATTTTGCCGTTCCATTGATAAGATTGATAGCCTTTGCCCTGGTTTTTGTAAACGCCGGCCTGGCCGAGAAGGTTCAGGTTTTCATCATAGACGAGAAATGCGAGCTCTTCAGCCCCGCCCGGCAGGTAGGCTTCGATCGTGTAAGCGCCCTGCTTTGCTCCCGGTTCAACTGTTACGGATGTGACGCGCGGGTAGTCTGGCTCTTTGACGATCAATAGGAGCGGGATTTCGGCGACTTTTCTTCCGTCTTCACGGATGTAAACCGTGCCTTCATATGTGCCTGCTTTCGTTTTCGCGGAATTGACGGTTACTTTTGCCGCTGCTTTACCTGTTTGATTGGCCGGTACCACGACTCGTTCCGTTCCTGATACCGTGATGCCCGTTCCTTTAAAGGAGTATTCGAGCTGATAGGCTTTTCTGTGTGAAGAAAGGTTTTCAATCGTGAACGCTTGTTTTTTCGTCTGTTTCCCTTTGTCTTTCAGGAATGTTCCGTATGAATGGCTGCCCGGCGTTACAATGGATGAAGCTTTAAGGGCCTCCATGATGCGGATGCTGCCCGCTCCTTGCGTATTGTGAGGGAGAGGCTTTCCATTTTCATCCGTCAGTTTTTCCGCCGTATTCATCAGTACGCCTTTGATTTGCTCAGGCGTCCAATCCGGTTTGGCCTGCTTTAATATGGCTGCCGTTCCCGCGACATGCGGGGAAGCCATGCTTGTTCCCTGTTTTGAACCGTAACCGTACGGGTTTTTCGGATCGTGGGTCGGAATGGTGCTGACGATGTTGACGCCTGGCGCTGAAACGTCAGGTTTAATCATCCATGTATCCATGACAGGCCCGCGGGACGAGAATGAGGCAATTGTTTCCCCCAGCTTTTTGTCCAATTTGAAAGAAAAGACAACGGAGTGTTTCCCTTCTTTGATCTGTTGAACAAGCTTTTCGCCCTCTTCTTTTGACAATTTGACGGTCGGTACGGCCATCCCCATGACGTTGGCCTCGATTTCCCCTGTTGCATTATTGTAAATCACGGCTCCGATAGCGCCGGCGTTTTTGGCATTTTCAGCCTTATCAACAAATGGTATGACGCCTCTCTGGATAACCGCAACTTTTCCTTTCACATCTTTGCCTGAGAAATCGTCAGCTTGTCCGAGGCCGGCTTCAACGAGTTCCACCTCTTGACCGTTCAATGCTTCAAGATCCTTTTCCTCTTGGTATCCCATCACCTTTGCTGATGAATACGAAGGAAGCGTCACCGAATACTCATTATACGGAAGCTGTGATGCGCCGACGGAAATCGCATCCCTTGATGTTCCCGGCGAGCCGACCGTCCAGTTTTCCGGTCCGCTGTTACCGTTTGACGTAACGGCGACAACCCCTTCAGCCATCGCCCAGTCCAGTGCGATGCTTGTTGCATAATCAGGGCTGTTCAGCGAATTTCCCAATGAGAGGTTCATCACTTTTGCTCCGTCTGCAACGGCTTTTTCAATGCCCGCAATCACATTCTCGGTTGTGCCTGAGCCGCCGGGGCCGAGCACGCGGTAAGCAAGAAGCGTTGCTTCAGGCGCCACGCCTTTAATCTGTCCGTTCGCGGCGATTGTTCCTGCAACATGAGTGCCGTGATCAGTCGCTCCGCCGCGCGGGTCGCCTGTCGGTGTTTCCTGTGGATCATAATCATTATCCACAAAGTCATAGCCCTTATATGGGCCGAAATTATTCTTTAAGTCGGGATGGGTGTAATCCACGCCCGTATCAATAACGGCTACCTTAATGCCTTTACCGGTATAGCCCGATTTCCATGCCTGATCCGCTCCGATGAACGGGGCACTTTTATCCATCTGTGGATAAATGGCGTCTGCTGCAAGTGTCACGTCTTTTCCTTTTACGCTGTCAGGTTTGTAAGTTGCGTTTGGATAAACCGCTTTAACTTCCTTGACGGCGAGCAGCTTTGGAATTTCACTGGCCGGCAGTTTCATAGAAAAGCCCGAAAATACACGGTCGTATTCGCGGTTTACTTTCGCTTTTTTAAGTGTTTTCAGCGCTTTGCTTTTCGCTTTGCTTCGAGCTGTTTTTAGAGAAGCCTTCGTTTGTTTTTCTCCGTCCGCTTTTGCTTCGGCAAGCGACTTTTCTTTCAGTTCCACGATAACCGTCGTCTGTTTATCAGACGTCACATCAATATCACCGTAGATTTCAGCTTTCTCAAGCTCAGGCGACTTTTTATCGGGAACGGAAGTTGCCTGCACTCCGGTGAGGAATGTGGATAACGCAAATAATAGAATAAAAGCCATAACAAAATAGCGCACGATACTTTTTCTCAATCTGTTTTCCCCCTTCTGGATAAATGTTTCTTTGTAATTATTAGAGTTTCGAACTTTTAAAATATTCTCTCAGTTTCAAAAAAATCCTTCTATATATAGAAATAATTTTCAAAGATTCAATGTATTGGAGTGAATTTCTCTAGATTTATGCACAATTTACTGTGTATAAGTGAATAAACTTGTGTATAGATATTGTAGGGAATATACGTTCTTATACTAAATATTGAATAAGTATGTGGATATGTGGATATATCCTGTGGGTAATATGTGTTTATCCTTAGGATAAGCTGTGAGTAAGTTACATTCATGGTTTGTATCCGCTGAATCATGCGATTCCTTCAGTTTTCAACAAAACTTCTAAAAACTAGAATCATTTTGCACACACATTGTGACAAACATTTTCATTTTGCTGGGATAAGATAGAGCAAGAAAGTTTAATAGAGTTGCTAGTTTTATCAAAACGAAACTGGAGGGATCGGTATGAAAGGTTTGATATCATTTTTAAAATTATGGACAGCCGTGCTGCTGAATGCGGTGATGCCTGTCAGAGAACATCAGATGAAGGTGACGGCGTTCGCCGGCGGTACATATCAGGCTGCCGATGCTTATCAGGCAGGCGGCTTTTCGGAAAAAAGAGAAGAGAAGACAGAGCGGATGTCGGGCTGTAAGAGAATGAAGCCCGGCAGTTATACGACAGAACCCAGCCGGGCTGTTTGCAAAAAAGCGGTGAAAAGGGTAAGAGCCGGACCAACTCTTTACACGGGAACTTAAACAAGGTAAAATCCCACTCATAATGGGAAGTGGGTGACAGCTTTGAAAATCTATAAAGTATTGAACAACAATGCAGCAATCATAAAGGAGGATGGTCAAGAAAAAATTGTCATGGGACCTGGTATCGCTTTTCAAAAAGGCAAAAACGATACCATTCCAAGAAACAAGGTAGAAAAAATTTTTACCATTCATGAAGAAAATGAAAAGTTTAAACAAATCCTCGAAACACTTCCGGAAGAACATATTGAAGCTGCCGAAGAGATCATCAGCTATGCGGAAGGGCAGCTGTCCGCACCGTTGAGCGATCATATCCACATCGCCCTTGTGGATCATTTGTCATTTGCGATCGAGCGAGTCCGCAAAGGATTCGTCATTCAAAATAAATTGTTAAATGAAATCAAAGCGCTTTATAAAAAAGAATATGAGATCGGACTCTGGGCAATCGATTTGGTCAAAGAAAAACTGAAAGTCGAATTGCCTGATGATGAAGCGGGTTATATTGCGCTGCATATTCATACCGCAAAAATGGATGCGGAAAACATGCAGAAGACTCTAAAATACACGAACATCATCAAAGAATTGATAGAAAAAATCGAATGCTGTTTCAATCAGAAGATTGACGAAAACAGCATCTCATATCAGCGTCTTGTCACGCATCTCAGGTATGCCATCAACCGGCTGGAATCAAATGAAGCGTTTCATGTCATGGACGATGACATGCTTTATTTCATCCGGCAAAAGTATCCTGAAAGCTACCGATGTGCGGCAGGGCTGGCGGATTACGTAAAAACTGAATATGATCTTCATCTTCCGGAATCAGAAGTCGGATATATTACGCTGCATGTCCAGCGTTTAAATGATTCCTATAGGTAATACCGCCTGATATCGCGCGATCAGGCTTTTTTTAGGTCGATTTTCACAGATAATAAAAAAGTAGTTGACGAAAGCGTTATCACATAATAAAATGAAAGCGTATTAAAAAATAAATACCGGGGATTGTGACTGGTAAAGCAGGCAAGACCTAAAATTTGCTAGATGAATGGGGAAAATCTATCCTCCATTCGTTGGTGAATTTTAGGTCTTTTCTGCTTTTTTTTAAAAAAAAAGGAGGAGTCATCATGATTCATAAAGAAATCGCTGTACGTCTTATACAGCTTCTTGGCGGAGAAGATAATGTCATCAGTGCAGCTCATTGTGCGACAAGGCTTCGTTTGGTGATTAAGGACGAAGCAAAAATCGACCAGGAAAAGGTCGAAGAGCTGGAAGGTGTAAAAGGAGCCTTTTCAAGCTCTGGTCAATACCAGATTATTTTCGGAACAGGGCTTGTTAATAAAGTGTATGAACAGTTTGCCAAAGAGCTGAATCTTGACCAAAAGGAAACGGTTCAGCACAGCGATGCCGCAAAGGGAAAAATGAATCCTTTAGCGCGATTTGCGAAAACGCTGTCAAATATTTTCGTGCCAATCATCCCGGCCATTGTTGCAAGCGGTTTATTAATGGGGCTGTTGGGAATGATGAAGGCATTTCAGTGGGTCGATCCTGATGCGGCGCTGTATAAAATGCTTGATATGTTCTCGAGCGCGGCATTTATTATCCTTCCGATCTTGATCGGTGTCAGTGCTGCGAAAGAGTTTGGCAGCAATCCTTACCTGGGGGCTGTACTTGGAGGAATTTTAATTCACCCGAGCTTGTTCAATCCTTGGGGACTTGCAACTGCATCACCGGATGTGATGGACTTTTACGGACTCAAAATCGAGATGCTTGGCTATCAAGGAACCGTTGTTCCAATTTTGCTTGCCGTATATGTGATGAGTAAAATCGAAAAAGGCGTAAGAAGAATCGTTCCAAATGCGATCGATCTATTAGTAACACCGTTTGTCACGATTATTTCAACGGGATTCATTGCTTTTATCGCGATCGGTCCTTTAGGAAGAATGCTTGGTACAGGGATCACGAACATTTTAACATATGTGTATGACGTTGCCGGGCCTGTTGCCGGACTGATTTTCGGGGGAACATACTCGCTGATCGTTCTAACTGGTGTCCACCACAGTTTCCATGCGATTGAGGCCGGCCTTATCGCTGATATCGGCAGGAACTACCTGCTCCCGATCTGGTCTATGTCCAATGTCGCCCAAGGCGGGGCCGGACTTGCCGTATTCTTTTTGGCAAAGCGTGCAAAAACAAAAGAAATTGCTTTACCTGCCGCTTTCTCTTCTTTTCTCGGCATTACCGAACCTGTTATTTTCGGTGTCAACCTCCGTTACCGCCGGCCGTTTATCGCGGCAATGGCCGGGGGAGCGCTGGGAGCTGCATACGTTGTCTTTATGAATGTTGCAGCAAACGCATACGGTTTGACGGGAATTCCGATGATTGCGATTGTCGCCCCGCTTGGAATGGGCAACCTGATCCACTATTTAATCGGAATGGCGATTTCTGTGACTGTCGCATTTATCACAGCCTTTATCTTAGGCATTAATGAAGACGAGAAAAAGTGACGGAGGGAGGGAAAACGATGAATCAAGATCAGGAGCTTCGTCAAAAGGCAATGAACCGGGTTGAAGAATACCGGGATATTGTAAACCTTGATCCCTATCGGCTGCATTATCATATCATGCCTCCTGTCGGACTGCTGAATGATCCGAACGGGTTCATTCAGTGGAAAGGGGTGTACCATCTTTTTTATCAGTGGATGCCTTTTAAAACGGGGCACGGTGCAAAGTTATGGGGACACTACTCCTCAGCAGATCTGGTTAACTGGCGGCATGAAGAGATCGCCCTCACGCCGAGCGACTGGTTTGATAAAAACGGTTGTTATTCAGGAAGCGCGATCGCTGAAAATGATGTGCTGCATCTGTTTTACACGGGGAATGTCAGAGACGGCGAGGGAAATAGGGAGACCTATCAATGTCTCGCCGTCTCAAAAGACGGCATCTCGTTTGAAAAGCAGGGGGTTGTTGCAAGGCTTCCAAAAGGGTATACGGCTCATTTCCGCGACCCGAAAGTATGGAAAAAGAACGGCAGCTGGTACATGGTGCTCGGCGCCCAGACTGAAAATCTTGAGGGAAGGGCGGTGCTGTTTCAATCGGATAATCTGAAGGACTGGCAGTTCCTTGGCGATATCACAGGTTCAAATACAGATCAGCTCGGGGAATTCGGCTATATGTGGGAATGCCCTGACATGTTCGAACTGGACGGCAAAGACGTCTTAATTGTCTGTCCGCAAGGCCTTGAAGCAGAAGAGATGCTCTACCAAAACGTCTATCAGTCAGGCTATTTTGTCGGTGAATTGAACGAGCTGAAACCCTGGTTTACACACGGAGATTTCGAAGAGCTTGACCGCGGCTTTGACTTTTATGCGCCGCAGACGACTAAAGACGAATCAGGCCGGAGGATATTGGTTGCCTGGATGGGTGTTCCAGACCAAGATGAACAGAGCCAGCCGACGATTCCGCATCAATGGGTGCACTGTATGACATTGCCGAGGGAATTGCATTTACAAAACGATAAAATCGTTCAAAAACCGGTCGAGGAGCTTAGAACGCTCCGCCAAAACGAAAAAAACGCGGCAATATCGCTTAATCAAGGCACCGAAAAATTGGACATTGTTCAACCGGACAAAGCTGAGCTTTTCATCAGTCCGAAAGTTATTGAAGAGGGTTTTGAGATTTCCTTCAGGGGTGCAGCCCGACTCATATACAATAAAGCAGAAGGCATCATAACCTTGGAGAGAAACAGTTATGTTGATGAAAAAACGGAAGCCAGACAGTGCCGTTTGCAGGAGCTTCGCAATTTAAACATCTTTTTAGACGCCTCTTCTATTGAAATCTTCGTCAATGAGGGAGAGGAAGTCTTTACGGCAAGATATTTTCCTTACCCGGGAAATAATGATGTTTGGATCAGTGCCAGAAAAGAAATCATAATGAATGTGACATCCTGGACAATGGCATAAAGGGAGCGGCTGCTGTTTGCTATTTTCTGTACAATCCCTTTATGATATGCTTTTTTTAGAGAGAGTGCAGTATAAAGGGGTTGTTTTTGTGGATCAAAACCAGCAGAAATTGACCGCTATGCGTTTGAAAAAAATAGCGGACCATATTGAGGATACGAGAGAGGAATACAATGGTTTGCTCCTCCAGATGAAGAAGCTGATCGGCGGTATTGAAGATAAAACAATTCCAAATGATGAGGAAGTACAAAAGAAACTTCAGGACACTTATGAACAAATGAAAGAATATGCTCTTTTTGTGGAATCGATCGAATCTTTCTTAAGATCATCTGCAAGAACGATCAAACGGGAAAGCTAAATGAAAGCCCCTTTTACATAAAAGGGGCTTTTTTTATTTGCCGCTGAGTCGTAAAGCGGAGTGCTTTGTCGGCCCGACGTATTGATTCAAACGGAACGATTCGCGAATCGCTTCCGTAATAAACGCTTTTGCAGAATAAATGGCTTCTTTTACATTTGAACCTTTGGCAAGCTCAGCCGTAATTGCCGCGGAGTAGGTGCAGCCCGCCCCGTGCGTGTATGGGGTGTCGATTCTTTCTCCTTCGATCACCTCTGCATCCCGGCCGTCAAATAATACATCTACCGCTTTTTCGTGATTTAGTTTGCCTCCCCCTGTAATGAGGACGTGTTGGGCGCCGAGGCCGTGGATGGCCTTTGCCGCTTCCTTCATTTGCTCAACCGTTTTAATTTCTCCAAGGCCGCTGAGCTGTCCGGCTTCAAAAAGATTTGGCGTAATGACCGTGGCAAGCGGAGCCAAAAGCTCTCTTAAAGCCTTTGCGTGCTCGGGATACAGCACTTCATTTGCCCCTTTGCATACCATAACCGGATCAATGACGACATTTTTCATGCTGTGCTTCTTAATTGTGTCTGCCGCCAATTCAATTATGTCAACTGTCGGAAGCATGCCCGTTTTCATCGCATCTACACCGATGCCGTCCACAATCGTCGACAGCTGAGCGCGGATGACTTCCGTATCAACTGGGAACACCTGATGATTCCAATTGTTCTCAGGGTCCATGGCGACAACAACCGTAAGGGCCGTCATTCCATAGACGTTCTTTTCCTGGAACGTTTTTAAGTCCGCCTGAATGCCGGCGCCTCCGCTTGAGTCAGAGCCGGCGATTGTCAGTGCTTTGTGCATTGTCATGTTCAGTCAATCCTCCACGATAAGAGATTCCATCCAAAGTTGGTTTATTACTTATTATAGACAGCTTTTCGCAAGATCACAATGAAATGGCTGCCGCTTTATAGTGCAGCGGTCCTCTGCAAAATTTCGTGAATGGATTGGCATAAAAAACCAGACCATCTTTTGATCCATGTGAAATTATTCGCATTATGCTTTAATATGTTTAGAATGAAATAAGAAGGAGCGTATATCACAAACATGAACATATCTATCGTAGTTGTCACGCATAATCGGGTCACCGCTTTGTGCGAATTGCTTGAATCTATTGCAAAACAGTCTGTTGAACCGTTTGAAGTTATTATTGTTAATGATGCCGGGGAGAGCGTCGACTTTGTTGAGCGCCTTTATTCAGAGCTTCCGATCAGAGTTATACATCTGAAAGAAAACGTGAAGCATGTAAAAGCGAGAAATATAGGGGTGAAAGAAGCTTCCGGAGACGTTATTATGCTGTGTGATGATGATGATTTTTTCACGCCGTGCCATATGGAGAGAATGTTGAATGCGCTGGAGACCGCCGATTTTGTTTATTCGGATGCTGAGATTGTGTCTTTTGAAGAAAAAGAGGATATGAGAATTCCGACAAGCCGTTACCTTTTTGCGTATTCCTTTAACTTGGATGAAATGAGGAAGTTTTCTACATATGTTCCTTCAGGAAGTATGTACAAACGATCTCTTCATGACGAAATCGGCTACTTCGATCCTGCCGTCCACAATTATTGGGATTGGGACTTTTTCCTGAGAGCGGCTGAGCGGTTTCGCGTGAAAAGAGTTCCTTTCGCAAGCGTAATCTATGCGTTTTCAGACCAGGGTGACAACCAGTCCGGAGATCTTGGCGGAATGAGGCAGTATTACTTGGATGTCTTGAGTGAAAAGCATCAGCTTGGCAAGCTGCCGACAAAGAACTTTTTCGTGCTACTCGAAGAACCTGCCATGAAAAAAAGGGAAGCGGAAAGCGAAATCGTCTGGGATGGAAAACCGGTTGCATCCAGGCTCACTGCTGCAAGACAATTGAACTAAGGAGGCCTGAACATTGAAACAGATTTTGAATGACAGCTGGTGGCAACAGCTGAAGGACGAGTTTGATAAGCCTTATTATCAAGAACTGAGGGAAATGCTGAAAAGGGAGTATGCTGAACACACCGTATATCCTGAACCGAACGATATATACAATGCTTTGCATTATACTTCCTATGAAAATGTGAAAGTCGTAATTCTCGGCCAAGACCCGTATCACGGTCCGGGTCAGGCCCATGGCTTAAGTTTTTCCGTACAACCCGGCGTCAATCCACCGCCTTCTTTGAAAAATATTTTTATAGAATTGCAGAATGACATCGGCGCCGACATCCCGAATCACGGTTCTCTCGTCAGCTGGGCTAAGCAAGGCGTTCTGCTGCTGAACACCGTTTTGACCGTGAGACGGGGCCAGGCAAATTCGCATAAAGGGAAAGGCTGGGAACAGCTCACAGATAGTATAATAGATGTTTTAAACAAAAGAGACAAACCGGTCGTTTTTATTCTCTGGGGCCGGCATGCCCAAATGAAAAAAGAACGAATCGATACATCCAAGCATTTTATTATCCAATCGCCGCATCCGAGCCCGTTCTCGGCTAGAAACGGGTTTTTCGGGAGCAGACCGTTTTCAAGAGCCAATCAGTATTTGGAACAAATCGGGGATGAGCCGATTGACTGGTCCCTTCCGAATCTTTAATCGCTAGAACCGCTAAAAAAGCGGTTCTTCGTTTGTCTGGCTCCTGTCTACCTGAGAAGTTTTTTGATGATCCGCAGCCCGTTTTTCGATGAAGGATAACGGAATGAAATGTCAAACAGGTTTGTCTGTTTTAAAACGCTTTTTTCATGGGAAAACGTCTTAAAGCTGTGATACCCATGGTAACTTCCGATTCCGCTTTCGCCTACGCCGCCGAAGGGGAGGTAAGGTGTGGCTGTGTGCATCAGCGTGTCATTGATACATCCTCCGCCAAATGAAATCCGGCTGAGGATGTGCCTCTGTACCGTTTTTTCATTCGTAAACAAATAGAGCGCGAGCGGTTTAGGGCGGCTTTGAACCATTTGGATAACGTCTTCGATCGTTTCATAGCCGATGACGGGAAGGATCGGTCCGAAAATCTCTTCCTGCATGACCGGCGATTCCCAGTCAGGTTCATCGATAATGGACGGAGCAATTTTGAGTGCGTCTTTTTGATATGTTCCGCCTGTGACGATATTCTCGTTTTGTAAAAAGCGGATTAACCGTTCGAAATGACGTTTACTTATGATTTTTCCGTAAGCCAGATGGCTTTCCGGCTTTTCTCCGTAAAATGTTTGGATCGATTGTTTCAGAGCGCGCATCAGCTCATTTTTTACATCTTTGTGTACGAGCAGATAGTCAGGCGCAATGCAAGTCTGTCCTGCGTTTGTCAGCTTTCCGAAAACAATCCTTTGAGCCGCAAGCTTGAGATCAGCATCCTTGTGCACGATGCAGGGGCTTTTTCCGCCAAGCTCGAGGGTGACTGGAATAAGCTGTTTTGCCGCGGCTTCCATGACAACTTTGCCTACGGGAACACTGCCCGTAAAAAAGATATAGTCAAATTTTTGCCGCAAGAGCTCTTGGTTTGTCTTCACTCCCCCTTCAATAACGGACACATATTCGGGCGGAAAGATATCTTTGATCATCTCGGATATAACGGTTGATACGGCGGGAGCAAGCTCAGACGGTTTGATGACGGCGGTATTCCCCGCAGCAAGTGCGCCGATCAGGGGCGAGACGGCAAGCTGAAACGGATAGTTCCATGGCGCGATGATCAGAACCGTGCCGTAAGGCTCAGGAATGACGATGCTTTTTGAACCGATGTGCGAAACGGCCGTTTTGGCCTTTTTCGGTTTGGCCCATTTTTTTAATCGTCTGCTGATGAAGCGGATTTCTTCCAGTACAATGCCTATTTCCGTCATATAGGCTTCGTGCTCTGATTTATTAAGATCTTTCTGAAGGGCCTCAAGTATGTTCCGTTCATTCTTTTTTACAGCATCTTTTAGAATGTTGAGCTGTTCCAGACGATTTTCAACAGCTAGTGTTGCCCCGCTTAAAAAATATTGCTTTTGCTCGGTAACGGTCGTTTCGATGGAGGTTGTTCGTTCTGCCATTCCCTGTTTCCTTTCGCTTTTAGAAATTCGAGTGAAGTTTTTTTCATTATGGGTGACAGCCTTTTCAGCTGTCAACTTCTGTCCGGAAGAAAATTGGCTTTTTTCACCCGCGTTTTGCCGGGGAATATTCTTTTTTGAAATGTAAAAGACAATGCTTCATAGCAGCAGAGGCAATTTTTCGCAAGGAATATTTGAAAAGTGCATTCGGCATGAGAGAAGTTAATTTGGTAAAATGAAATGGAAACTGAAAACGGTTTGGAGGATCGATTTGATGAACATACATATATCAAGTTTGCTGCAAAAGATGGAGGACGAATTGAAAAAAGCAAAAGGAATGCCACCAGGAAAACGAATTGAAAATGCACATCGCGGTGATCCGCTCCCTTTGCGACGTCATTGTGGAACCGCAGCAGGGGCCGTCCGTCCAGTCTTCGCCTTATGTTCAAACGGCCAATAAACCATCGAGCGATCAGCTGATGCTCGAAAAAATGATGGGGAGCGCCGGTGCTGAACAATACAAAAAACAAGAGAAACAAAAGCATGAAGATGACGGCAACGGAGATTTTATTTTTGATTTCTAGGCGCCGTCCGTCTGTTTTAAAAAAGAGAGGTTGATCAACTTGAAACTGCTTTTTGGGGCTTTACAATGGACGGCATTTATTATTGCGTCCGCAATCGTGGTGCCCATTGCAATCGGGCAGTCATTCGGGCTGAACCAGGGAGAGACCGCGGGGTTGGTTCAAAGCACTTTTTTCGTGCTCGGCACAACGGCTTTTATCCAATGTTTATTGGGACACCGCCTGCCGATTAATGAGAGTCCGGCTGGCCTCTGGTGGGGCGTCTACACGATTTATGCCGGTCTTACAGGGACCGTATTCGCGACTCACATCGAAACGCTCCAGGGGCTGCAGGGAGCGATGCTGCTAAGCGCGGTTTTCTTCTTTATTTTTAGTTTATTTAAAGTCATTGATAAGCTGGCTGTGATGTTTACTCCTGTTGTGACAGGCATTTATTTACTGCTGCTGGTCATCCAGCTTAGCGATCCGATCGTTAAAGGTGTCATGGGGATCGGCTACCGGAAAAACGAGGTCGATATACCCGTGTTTTTGCTGGCGGTTGTGATTATGCTGGCTACGTTTCTGATGAGCCGGTCAAACGTTCCGATTCTCAAGCAATATTCAATTTTAATTGCGCTTTTCGGCGGCTGGATCTTATTTGCCGTATTCGGCGTGGCGAAGGCGCCCGAGCGTGCGAACCAGCTGTTCCACCTTCCGGATATTTTTCCTTTCGGCATGCCGATGTTTGACAGCGGGCTGGTTGTTACTTCGTTGTTCATTACAGTTTTGTTAATCGTCAATATGCTCGCAAGCATACGGGTGGTTGAAGGAGCAGTCAAACAGTTTGAGAAGCTGGAAGAGAGGAAGCGGGCCCGTCCGGCCGGGTTTATCGCCTCTGTCAGCCATTTGCTGAGCGGACTGCTCGGAGCTGTAGGGACCGTGCCGATATCCGGAGCTGCAGGGTTTATTCAAACGACGAGGATGTCTTCCAAAAAACCGTTTTTGCTCGGGAGTCTGATCGTAATCGTCATCAGCTTCTTCCCGCTGGTCATGAATACTTTTGCCAGCCTGCCGTCTCCGGTCGGTTTTGCGGTGAACTTCGTCGTGTTTTCAACGATGGTCGGCCTGGCATTTGCCGAATTCGATTCTTATGAAAAGGACGAGGCCGGCCGCATCCGCTTTGTTACCGGGATTGCGCTCCTTGCCGGTGTGGGGGTTATGTTTGTACCTGAGAGTGCTTTGGAAGGGATGCATCCTGTTTTTGTTTCCATTTTAAGCAATGGGCTTGTCCTTGGAACAATCGTAGCGATTGCTGCGGAACAAATACAGCTTAGGAAAAAGAAATATGACAATATCGTGTCATGAGATTTGCATAAGTTGAAATTCATGACATGTACGCTATGATGATAAAGGAAAGGCGGGCGATTTGATCGTGAAATTATTTTTGATTTTAGGTGCTGTCAATGCTATGCTTGCGGTTGCTTTAGGAGCGTTCGGAGCCCATGGTCTTGAAGGGAAAATTCCCGAGAAATATTTGCAAATCTGGCAGACCGGCGTCCAGTATCATATGTATCATGCGCTCGGTTTAATTGCCGTCGCGCTCATCGCGTCAAAACTGGCAGGTGCGGTAAGCGTTTCTGCGGCAGGGTGGCTGATGTTTGCCGGAATCGTTTTATTTTCTGGAAGTTTATATGTCCTCAGCCTTACGCAAATCAGCGTCCTCGGTGCGATTACTCCGCTGGGCGGCGTGGCGTTTATTGCCGCATGGATCATGGTCGTTGTCTCAGTGGTCAAATATTTGTAGTTTTACTAAAAAAGCCAATCTCTGAAAAGGATTGGCTTTTTTTATTTTAACAGGGGCTGATTCATGGTAATTTAATGTTATGAACAGGGCGAAAGACCCGGCTTTTGCATTTTAACAGAAGGGATGTGCACGGCGGAGGACCGGTCTCCGTTCAAACGATGAAAATTAAAGTGATCATTGCGGATGACAATTCATTCATAAGAGAGGGCATGAAAATCATATTGAGCACTTATGATGAATTTGAAGTGCTGGCGACGGTGGAGGATGGCTTGCAGGCGGTCGAATTTTGCCGCGCCCAAGCTGTGGATATTGCACTCCTTGATGTCCGCATGCCCAACATGGATGGAGTGGAAGCTGCGCGGCTCATTTCAGAAACGGGCGCCAAGCCTTTTATCTTAACAACGTTTGATGACGACGAATACATCGTCGCTGCGATACGGAACGGCGCAAAAGGCTATTTGCTGAAAAATGCCGAACCCGAGCGAATCAGAGACGCGATTAAAAGTGTGTTCAACGGCCATATTGTGATGCAGGATATCATCCTCGACAAGATTAAGTCCAATTTGGCGGAGCATAAAGAAGCGGAACCTAAGATAGACGAAAGCCTGTTTACCGAACGCGAGCTCGGGATTATGGCGCTGATCGCCAGAGGGCTGTCCAATAAAGAAATTTCGAAGGAGCTGTTTATCTCTGAAGGTACGATTGCCAATTATATTTCCTCGATTTTGGGGAAAACAGGGCTTGAACATCGGACGCAAATTGCGATTTATTATTTAACCGGTAAAGTTAACTTTTAACCTGGGGGATCACCATGGAATTGCGGATTATGACCGGCAAACTGATTTTGTTGGGATTTATCATCTATCAATGCGTTTTTTCGGAAAGTGACAATCTGCCGTGGCTTGTGTTCAGCCTTCTTGTTTACGTCTGTATCAACCTCGGGATTGCGATTTTACCTAAAGGAAAAACAAAAAAGCTTTTTATTATCATTTCTGTCATCATTTCAATCGTTTCTTATGCAGAAGTGCACCCCCTATTTATTTTATTCCTTCCTTTTACCCTGTGTGAAGGAGCAGCCGATTTTGGGCTGCCGAAGTGGGTGGTACTTGCCGCTTCAATCGTTCCGGTCTTGTTTATCAATGAAAGCATCTCAGCGGTCTACGCGTTGACGGCCGCTTTTCAATTTTTGCTGTACTGGGCGGCAAGCCATGATGCAGCGCGGATTGAAAAGCTTGAACATCATATTGATCAAACGAGAAGAGACCTGCAGAAGCTGACAAACATGCTGCGTGAAAACAAAGAGTTTATCAGACAATCCGAATATACTTATAAGCTTGAGGAGCGCAACCGGCTTTCCCAGGAAATACACGATAAAATCGGTCATTCCATGACAGGAGCGCTGATTCAGCTCGAAGCGGCGAAGCGCGTCCTTGACATAGACAAGGAAAAAGCTTCAGAGCTCCTGCAAAATGCGATTAACATCTCCAAGGACGGGATCGAAAATATTAGATTGACGTTAAAAAGCGTCAAGCCGCCCTCAGAACAGATGGGCATCCACAGATTGAGGCTGTTTATCGATGAATGTTCGGCGCAGTACCATATGAATATTTCATTTTTGCATAAAGGCGATTTGGATGTTATTTCTCAGATTCAATGGAAGATTATTTTTGAAAACATCACCGAAGCGCTGACAAACTCGGTGAAATATGCTGAAGCGACACATGTATCCATCTGTATTCATGTGCTGAATACGCTCATTAAAGCCGAAGTGAAAGACAACGGAAAAGGGCGGCAGAAAATCAAGAAAGGGATGGGGATCATCGGGATGGAGGAACGGGCCGCTTCTGTTAACGGAAAGGTGATCGTTGACGGTTCAAACGGCTTCTCTGTCACCACCCTGCTGCCCAAGCATGAATGATTTCATGAATTGAATATGAATTTTCTCATGTGAAAAAGATGAAATGCTGCACTGCCGCACCATTCATCTTTTTTTTATAATGAAATCAAAATGAGGTGAGAACATGAATGTATTGGAAATCCATCATCTGACGAAAAAATTCGGCGACTTCGTTGCCGTCGACAATATATCACTCTCGATCGAAGAGGGCGAAATATTTGGATTGCTCGGCGCAAACGGGGCGGGAAAGAGTACGACCATTCACATGATTTCGAGTTTGTTGAGAAGCAATGAAGGCGAGATCACGATTCTCGGAAAAAACATTGCGAAACACCGCAAGTTCGCCAAGATGAACATCGGCATTGTCCCGCAGGATCTGGCCATTTACGAAGATTTAACGGCATATGCAAATGTGAAATTTTTTGCCGGGCTTTATGGTCTGCGCGGGGCCCATTTACACAATCGGGTTGAAGAAGCATTGCAGTTCGTCGGTTTAAGTGATAAGCATAAAAGCTTCCCGAAAAATTTTTCAGGCGGGATGAAAAGAAGGCTCAATATCGCCTGCGCGATCGCCCACAGGCCAAAGCTGATCATCATGGACGAACCGACGGTTGGAATTGATCCGCATTCGAGAAATTATATTTTGGAATCCGTCAAAAAGTTAAATGCGATGGGATGCACGATTATTTACACGAGCCATTATATGGAGGAAGTTGAAGAGATCTGTACTCGGATCGCCATCGTTGATCACGGAAAAATTATCGCCGAGGGAACGAAGGAGCAGCTGAAATCGATCATTACCAACACAAAAGATATTCAAGTCGTTCTTAAATCTGCGGAAAATATCGATATCGGCGAACTGAAAACGATCAGCGGCGTGGAAGCGGCCGTTCTTGAAGACAATACGATCAAAATCAACTCGGATGCAGGCGTCAATAATTTAAACCAGATTATTGAAAAGCTGATGAAAAACGGGGCCGAGATTCGTTCATTGGAAGAAAAAGCGCCTAATTTGGAAACCGTGTTCCTGACCTTGACCGGAAGACAGTTGCGCGATTAGAAAGGAGGTCCAAGGTTTGAATACACTCATCATTGCGAAAAAAGAAATTGTATCTGCTTTTCGGGACAAACGGACGTTCCTTTTTATGCTGGCATTTCCGATTGTACTGATTATGATTTTAGGCACTGCGCTGACGAATGCTTTCGATCAACAAGCAGCGGTCGGCGAGGTTCGTGTTTTGTATAAAGACAATTCTGACGGAGCGTTTTCGCAAGGCTTTAAAACATTCGTAAAGGAAGCGAAAACATCCGGCGTTCATTTTAAAAAAGTGTTGTCCGATATGGATGAAAAACAAGAAATCAAACAGGGGAACTACGATGCTTATCTTGAGATCGAAAACAGCGGCATCAAGCTTTACCAAATGGATAAAAACAGTATGAAAAACAGCATTATTCAAGGAATGCTGACCGCGTTTGCAAACCGGTACAATGCCGCAACGGAGATCATCAAAGCTGCTCCTGAGCAAGCGGGCGCCGTGCTCGGGGACGCACCGGGCGACAATTATATCAAGGAGACGTCGCTCAGCTCAGACAGAAAGCCCAGCTCCATGGATTATTATGCGGTTGCCATGACCACTCTGATCGCGCTTTACAGTGCATTAAGCGCCAGCTATTTAATAAGGGGGGAGCGGCTTAGAAAAACAGCCGACCGGCTGATCGCGGCACCGGTTCATAAAGGCGAGATCTTTGCGGGTAAGCTGATCGGCAATCTTGTGACAAACGGATTGTGTATTTTTGCCGTCGTCGCAGTCAGCAAATACGTATTTAAAGCGTACTGGGGAGAGCATCTTGGGCTTGTAGCGGCCGTGCTGTTCAGCATCGTATTGTTTGCCGTATGCCTCGGCCTCGGCGTCAGTTATTTGACGAGAACGGGGGAAGCGGCAGTGGCGATCATTAACGTGTTGATTCCGCTAGTTGCATTTTTCGGGGGCGCTTATTTTCCTGTCGACGATGCGGAAGGTGTTTTAGCTTTGATCACAGACCTGTCTCCGCTCGCCTGGACGAACGAAGCTATTATGAACATCATATTTGCGGACGATTTAGCGGCAGGGCTGCCTGCCATCTTGCTGAACATCGGCTTATCCCTGTTATTTCTGCTGATTGCCGTTGTCTCATTGCAGAGAAGGGAGGGGCTGTAGGATGAAAGAAATGCTATGGCTTGTCAAAAACACACTGAATGTCACTTTTAAAAAGAAGATCAATATCTTTCTGTTTGTATGTCTGCCCTTGCTAGGCATATTCGTATCGCTTTTGACAGAGGGAAGCATGGAAAAGACGGATTTGCGCGTCGGAATCATCAATCATGACGGCGGACGAATCGCCGAAGATACTAAGGATTTTTTGAAGGGGATCGAGAATGTCAACATCAGTGCGGTCAGTGAAGCAGAAGGGAAAAGTCAAGTTGCGGCAGGGGAGCTTGATTGCGTCATTACGTTTGAACAAGGCTTTTCTCAAAGCGTGCAGAGCGGCGAACCGGCTCACATCGCAATCGCATCTGTCAAAGGCGCTGAAATCACCGGATTCGTGAAATCGTATGTCTATCATTATATTGATAATATCGCCGCAATCGGCAAATCGGCGCAGGGGAATGAAAAGCGCTTTGAGGAAATGTATAAAAATTACCGGAATTCTGAAACGAGTGTCAAAACATCTACGATTGAAGACACGGCGAAAAATAGAAACATGACGGAGCGGACGGTCGGTTTTCTTCTGATGGCGATGCTTTTTTCAGCGGGAAGCTTGACCGAACTGTTAGTAAAGGAAAAAGAGAACAGAACGTATTTCAGGCTTTTGACCACACCGATAACGGCAAGGCAGTACGTCATGTCCAATGTGGCCGTCAGTATGTCTGTCATCACATGCCAAACCTTTTTAACATTGATTATGGTGAAATATGTTTTCCGGATGGAAACCGGCATCTCATTTTGGGAGATGGCAGCGGTGCTGCTGATCTTTGCGCTGAGCGCGGTCGGCCTGGCATTGATCACAGTCGTCTTTGCAAACAGCTCCAGGTCATCCGGGGTATTGCGAAATTTGATTTTTATGCCGACGATCATGCTGTCGGGATGTTTTTGGCCGGTTGAAATCATGCCGTCTTTCGCACAGCGAATCGCGGACTTTCTTCCGCAGCGGTGGGTGTTGGATACGCTGGCAAAATTGCAGGAGGGACAGCAGCTTCAAGGTCTGTATTTGAATATCATGATTCTGTTTGCTTTCGCTGCTGTCTTTTTCCTCATCGTCATTTACAAATTCAAACGCAATAATGATGTGAGAAACTTCGCTTAACATCTATAAAAAAAGGGTTCGGCTTAGTTAAACCGAACCTTTATCTTGGTGTATATGAGGCCATTGAATACGGATAATCATAAGTGATCGGCTCATCAAACGTAATATAGTCAAGATACACCATGAGCAGCAAATAGCGTGTGCCCGTTTTTCTGTCGCTTAAAATGATGTGGTCGCGGCCGGCTGCTTCAATTTCTCCCCGAAAGACTTTCGCATTCCATTCCGGATTGTTTTCGAATGTCATATATACGGTTGCCACTTTTCCGCGATTGAGCCGCAAAATGTTTTCAATGTAGGATTGCTCAAGCGGCAGCATGCCTGGGATGCTCGGTGAAGGCTGCTGTCCTGAAGGCATTGGAGGGACCTGGACGCCTGCCGGCTGCGGCTGGGTCAGCTGGGGACCGGGCTGCTGATACGATTGCTGCCCTCCCATTTGGGTGAAAGGCTGCTGTCCCTGCTGCTGGTACATTTGACCCATCTGCGGATAAGGATTGGGGCCCATTTGCTGCCGGAAATCCGGCATCTCAAGCTCCTGAAGCGGCTGAAACTGATTTTTTTTAAATTTCATCTCGTTCCTCCTCATTTCATTGTGTCAAAGTCATGCCTACCATCTATACATGAGGAATGATAAAGTGCTGCTATGAAGACGATCCGGCTGAAAAGCTGTGGGCTGACTCAAGATGATAGATCAATATTTCCCATCCCTTTTACAGTATGAACGGGCGGGAGGGAATATGACGACACATCATGTTGGAAAGAGAAAAACAAAAAGACCGCTCGTGAATAGAGCGGTCTTTCTGCATATTAGCCTGTAATCACTTCATCTTCAGGATGGCGGATCGGCGCCTTCTTCGGCTTGGCCAGCGTAAACGCCATAGTCAGAGGCCCGACGCGGCCGATAAACATCATCATCATGATAACCGCTTTGCCTGCGGCCGTTAAATCAGGTGTCAGTCCCATCGACAGGCCGACTGTTCCGAAAGCGGAAAATACTTCAAAGACGATTTTCAAAAATGGGGCATTCTCTGTGATCGTCAATATAAATAATGCGAAAAGCACGAATAAAAAACTGATCACAATGATGGCTAAAGCTCTTAAAATGGTTTTCATCTTAATCGCCCTTTTGAACACAACCGTCTCGCTTTTCCCCCTTAAAAAGGTGATCGTCGCCAAGATCATCACGATAAACGTTGTCAGTTTAATTCCGCTTCCCGTTGACGCACTTCCGGCTCCGATAAACATCAAAACGATGATTAACAGGAGGGACGGCGTTGTCATCTGGGCGATATCAAGCGTATTGAATCCGGCAGTTCTCGGTGTCACGCCTTGGAAGTAAGCGCCCCACATTTTGTCGGCCAAAGGCAGTCCGCCGAGCGTACCCGGATTCGAGTATTCTAAAATGAAAATCAGCAACGCGGCTGTCGTATTGATGATCAATGTTCCAACGATCATGAGCTTGGAATGCAGCGATAATTTCCGGAAGTTTCGCTTTGTCCATAAATCCAGCAGAACGGTAAAGCCGATTCCCCCTGTAATGAAAAGGCCTGTGATGACAAGGTTGACAATCGGATCGCCGACATATTGAGACAAGTTGTCAGGCCACAGGGAAAATCCCGCATTGTTAAAGGCTGAAATCGTGTTAAACAAACTATGAAACAAGCCTTTTTGCAAACCATATTCAGGAACCCATCTGATCGAAAGGATCAGAAACGCCACAAATTCTATGACAATCGTGAAAATAAACAGGTGCTTGACCAAGCGGACAAGCCCGCCTAAAGAAGTCTGGTTAAATGCTTCTTGAACAAGAATCCGCTGCTGCAAGCCGATTTTTTTGCCGATCATCATGACGACGAGGACGGCAAACGTCATTAAGCCGAGCCCGCCGATTTGAATCAGGCACATAATAACGGTTTGTCCGAAAACTGTAAAATCTGCCCCTGTATCTACAACAACAAGGCCAGTTACCGTAGTTGCCGAGGTGGCCGTAAATAAAGCATCCACCCATGAGATATAAGTAGTGGAGGCGCCAGGCAGCTTCAATAAACAAGCCCCGATCGCAATGATAATCAAGAAACTAAGAGCCAGCGTCTGCGGCGGACTAATATTGATGATCTTACCTTTTACAAGATTTGAAGAAACCAATTTAGGCATTTTTCGTTCCTTTCTTCATCCATTCAAAACATGAATGGAGAAAAAGCAAGGTTATGTCAATCATAAACTCGGTTCGTGATGCTTCAATAATGTCAATAATGTACAGCCAGATCCATCGTTTGTCAACAAAAAATCAGGAGAATGAAGAGAAGGGAAGCGGGCAGGCCTTTTGTCCTTTACTAAAGCACAGCGGAGAAAATCAAGAGGAACAACGCCTGGTTAAATTCTATTATTTTGCATTTATTTTAAAAATATGACATGGAAAACATTTACTACAAGCAGAAAAAATGGTAGTTTTTAATAGAAATCACCAAAGTGCCGGCGCTTTGGAAAGAAGGCGTTGCTTGATTTTACATCTTTCTTGCACGCTTTCGTCATGACGAATATGAAAAAAATGATGACTTGGGGGAATTGCTGTGTTGAAAAGAATGTATCGTTCTAAATTGTCAATCTTGGCGGTTAGTCTCGTGATGATGGCTTCGATTTTCCTGCCTTCGTTCCAGGCCAGCGCCCAAACAACAAAAACTGAATCTGTCTACCGCCCGGCTGCGAGCGCTTCCTTGTATTCGGTGATAACAGGCGCCAGCAAACAGGAGTGGTCGTTCTCGGATATTGAGTTAACATATCGTCCTAACTCAATCTTGGCGCTGGGAACGGTTGAATTTACTTTGCCGTCGGGATTTTCCGCCACAACGAAAGATACGGTGAATGGAAGAGCGCTGACAACAGGGCAAATTTTGAACAACGGAAAAACGGTAAGGCTGCCGCTTACAATTGATCTGCTGGGCATTGCGGAGTTTAAGCTGGTGCTGGCCAACAAAACGCTGCCTGCCGCAGGAAAGTATACATTCCGGGCGGAGAACAGAGTACTGGGGCTCGGATCGACTTTCTATGCCGAATCTTCAATCGAAGTGCAAAAACGGGCGACTCCGCCTACACAGCCGTGCAACTGCAAGTAAATAGGCAAAAAAGCTCCAAAGACCTCGGCCTTTGGAGCTTTTTTATCATTACACATGCAAAAATGCAGGCAGCTGTTCTTTTGCAAGGCGGTTGCCGACAAAGAACGAACCGAATTCACCGTAGCGGGCGCTTACTTCATCAAAGCGCATTTCATAGACGAGCTTTTTGAACTGAAGCACATCATCTGAAAAGAGCGTGACACCCCACTCATAATCGTCAAATCCGATTGAGCCGGTAATAATCTGTTTTACTTTTCCCGCATAGCCGCGTCCGATCATTCCGTGGCTGCGCATCAAGTTTCTTCTCTCTTCCATAGACAGCATGTACCAGTTGTCATCGCCCGATCTTCTTTTATCCATCGGATAGAAGCAGACATATTTGGCATCCGGGAGCTCAGGGTACAGGCGCGCCCGCACTTGCGGATTTTCGTAAGGGTCTCCGTCTCCGCTTCCCATATAGTTGCTCAGCTCGACAACGGATACGTATGAATAAGCAGGTATCGTGTATTCAGCGAGTTTGGATTTATTGAACTCGAGTTCGATTTGATTTAATTCCTCCATCGTAGGGCGCAAAATCATCAGCATGAAGTCCGCTTTCTGGCCGACGATGCTGTAAAGCGTATGGCTTCCGTTTCCTTCTTTTTGGGCAGCTCCCCATTTTTCAAGAAGGCCGGTAAATTCGCTGATAATGATCTGGCGCTCATCGCTTGAAAGCATTTTCCATGCGGACCAGTCCATTGTCCGGAAATCGTGAAGGGCATACCAGCCGTCAAGCGTTTGTGCGGCTTCATTCGTTTTTTGCTGTTCGCTCATTTTGCAATCACTCCCAATTTGTATGTACTTGTCTTCATCATATCATAGTTTGCCGCGTTTTATCCGTTTAGAAGTTTTGAACAAAAGGTGACCATCTGTCGTATAACTGGGAAAGGCTGTTATATACTAATAGAAGTGTTTAAAGCCTTTCTGAAATTAAATTAATTAAAAAAAGCGTTTAAAAAGTGTAAACGTTATAATAAAATACAGAAGGATTGAATTTATATCACAAAAGAGTATGCTTAATAGAGAAATGAAGTATTTGTGACACTTTCAAGGAGGGTATATAGTGGCAGATCTATTTACAACAGTGCAGGGAAAAGTAGCAGGAAAAGGAGTTAAAATCGTATTTCCGGAAGGTTTGGACGAGCGTATTCTTACAGCTGTCAACAAATTGGCCGGAAACAACGTGTTAAAGCCGATCCTTGTAGGAAACGAGCAGGAAATCAAAGATAAAGCAAACGGGTTGAATTTAACGCTGGATGGCGTTGACATATACGATCCTCATACATATGAAGGGATGGAAGACCTTGTTCAGGCTTTCGTTGAACGCCGCAAAGGCAAAGCGACGGAAGAGCAGGCCCGCCAAATCCTTTTAGACGAAAACTACTTTGGAACGATGCTTGTTTATAAAGGGCTTGCCGACGGCCTTGTCAGCGGTGCGGCTCATTCAACAGCGGATACGGTTCGCCCGGCGCTGCAAATTATTAAAACAAAAGAAGGCGTGAAGAAAACATCAGGCGTCTTTATCATGGCGCGCGGCGATGAGCAGTACGTATTCGCAGACTGTGCGATCAACATTGCGCCTGACAGCCAGGACCTTGCGGAAATCGCAATCGAAAGTGCGAACACAGCGAAAATGTTCGACATCGAACCTCGTGTCGCCATGCTCAGCTTTTCAACAAAAGGTTCGGCAAAATCAGACGAAACTGAAAAAGTAGCCAACGCGGTTGCAATCGCAAAAGAAAAAGCGCCTGAGCTTACACTTGACGGCGAATTCCAATTTGACGCGGCATTCGTTCCGTCTGTCGCTGAGAAAAAAGCGCCGGACTCCGTCATTAAAGGAGATGCAAACGTATTTGTTTTCCCAAGCCTTGAAGCGGGGAATATCGGCTATAAAATCGCTCAGCGCCTCGGCAACTTTGAAGCGGTCGGTCCGATTCTGCAAGGGCTGAACATGCCTGTAAACGACCTGTCCAGAGGGTGCAACGCTGAGGACGTTTATAATCTTGCGCTGATTACGGCGGCTCAAGCTCTGTAATAGGCTTCCTGAAAAAGGTGAACCTGAAGAGGTTCGCCTTTTTTTATGCTTCAATCGCTACATTCAGCAGAGACTCCGCTCCTTTCCGGCCGGGATCGAGAGGCGGCCACTGACAAAGGTCGAAAGGAAAATCGGAACCCGGAACAAGGCGGTCTTCTCCGACAAGCTTCTTCAAATATGCCGCGCTTTCTTGCTCCCATAGCACACCATCAAACCAAAACTTCCGCAAATATTCGCGCGGCGGAGCCGAAAGCGATGAAGAAACGCCGGCCCATTTGTCATACCCTTTGTTCAGTCTTCCGATCTGATAAGGCAAAAAGCCGCCTCCGTGGGCCAAAAGAATTTTCACATTGCGAAACCGGTCTGTAAACCCGCTTAACAAAAGGTCTGCGGCACAAATCGTCGTTTCCCACGGAACGCCGATCAAGTTTGGCAGCATCCTGCGGCGGAGCCGCGGATCTTCAGAAAGGAGCGGATGTATAAAGATAATCGCTTTTCTTCTATCAGCCGTTTCCCAAAACGGTGTAAATGCTTCGTCCGAGAGAAGTAGTTGCGAAGCGCCGGGTCCGATAATCGCTCCTTTAAGCCCGTTGTTCATCGCTTCATTCAGGCGCTCGCTCGCCTTTGAAGGGCTGTTCAGCGGGACTGTGCCGAGTCCCGAGAGGCGGCCGTCGTATTTTTTAACCCATTCGGCAAGCGCTTTGTTGTATACAAAAGATAATTCGTCCGTGATTTCTTCGGCGAGATCGTAAAGGAAAAGCTGGGGAACCGGCGATACCAATGAGTGTGTGACGCCGGCCTCCTGCTGGGCTTCCAAATATAAAGCCTCCTGGTAGAAAAGCTCTTTTATTTCAAAGCCCCATTTGTGATTGACCGTCAAAAACTCCGCTTGGCATCCAGCCTTTTTTTCGCGGACAGCGTGGACTCTCTTTTCATTGTCTTCCAGCCAAAGCAGCACATCGCGCGGTATAAAGTGCGTGTGAAGATCATACAAAGCTGATTCCCCCAATTTTTATATTCGTTTCCAGTACCCGATCCTTTCGGAAATATCCCGGGCCGCTTGTTTCACTTGGTAAATGATTTTCGCCTGCCGGGCCTTGATGCGTTTTGCAGGGCCTACGACACTGACGGCGTACAACACTCGACCTGCGTGGTTTCTGACGGGAGCTGAGATTGATGTGACACCATCTATGAATTCCCCGCAACTGACGTCAAATCCGTTTTCTTTAACGGTTTTCAGCACATCCCTCAATTTGTCCCCGTCTGTAATGGTTTCTTTCGTACAGCTTTTCAAGCCTTCCTTCACATACTCGTCCAATATGCCCTCTTCATCAAAGGCGAGAAGCACCTTACCTGAGCTTGTGCAGTGCATCGGGTTTTGCCGCCCGATATATGAGAGAAGTTCGACCGGGCGGGGGCATTCCGTCCGATTGAGATAAACGACGCTGAGACCGCGGCGCATCGCGATATGCGACGTTTCGCCGGTCTCAGCGGTCAGCCGTTTGAGGACCGGCAGGGATTCGCGGTTGATTTCAAGAGTGGAGTTGACAATGGTGTTTAACTGCAGGAACGATAAGCCGAGCTTGTATCTTCTGGATTCCGGGTCCTTCATGACAAACCCTTCGCTTTCCAATGTAGACAAAAGGCGCGAGACCGTGCTTTTTCCGAGGCCAAGCGACGAGGCGAGTTCGGTTAGTTTCTTTTCCGGTGTGTCTAAGGTAAACGATTGAAGCAGCCGAAGCGCATTTTTTACTGAACCGAGCAGCTGGTGGTCCTTCGTCTCAACAGTCATAGGTTCCTCAACTCTCTCCCTTGTTTTTGTTTCCTTTTATTCCATAATATAACACGATATAAAAAATAAAAAAGCGGAAAATATCAAATTTTCGGAAAAAATGTCTGATTTGTTCCGCATAGAGGAACATTGCTGTTTTCTTGTCAGTTAAAATCCTTTAATTTAATGGAAAGGATTTGAAAAGGAGGATGTTTGCAGAATATGAATGTTCAAACTCCATCGGAAAAACTCGTAAAACCTTTTGACTGTCAGCACTACATAAACGGCAGGTACTTTCCTTCAGAGAAAGGCAGCACGTTTGACAACATCAATCCGGCTACACAGGAAATTATCGGAAGCGTTGCGGAAGGAGGCAAAAAAGAGGTCGATCTTGCAGTCGCGGCAGCCAGGCGTGCATTAAACGGACGCTGGAAAAACATGACCGCTGACGAAAGGATTCGGATCATCAGAAAGGTCGGCGACATCATACTTGAGCGTAAAGACGAACTGGCGAGGCTTGAGACATTGGATACGGGAAAACCGCTTTCGCTCTCAAGCACTTTGGATATTCCACGTGCCGCTTTCAACTTTCATTTCTTTGCGGATTTTATGAGAGGAGCCGGAACGGAAGCTTATCAAACTGACGATCTTGCAATCAATTATGCGATTCGCCGTCCGGTCGGCGTCGTCGGGCTGATCAATCCGTGGAACTTGCCGCTTCTTTTGCTGACGTGGAAATTGGCGCCTTGCCTGGCGGCGGGAAATACAGCCGTTATCAAACCGGCTGAACTGACGCCGATGACAGCCACCCTTCTCGGGGAAATCTGCCATGATGCAGGGATGCCTGACGGAGTCGTTAATATCGTCCACGGATTTGGACCAGATTCCGCCGGTGCTGCGCTTTCTGAGCATCCCGATGTCGATGCGATATCTTTCACCGGAGAAACGACAACCGGCAAAGTCATTATGGAAGCTGCTTCGAAAACATTAAAGAAACTTTCCTTTGAATTGGGAGGGAAGAACCCGAACATTATTTTTGCCGATGCCGACATGGATGAAGCCGTCAGCACCTCATTGAAATCGAGTTTCGTCAACCAGGGGGAAGTATGTATGAGCGGCTCCCGCATCTATGTCGAGAGGGAAGCGTATGACGAATTTCTGAACAAGTTCGTTGAGAAAACGAAAAAGCTCAAAGTCGGCGATCCTTTTGATCCGGACACGAATATCGGCGCCTTGATTTCTTCTGAACACACAGAGCGTGTGATGAACTACATCGAATTGGCCAAACGGGAAGGCGGCAATATTTTAACCGGAGGAAAACGCCCTGAAGGACAGGAATCCGGCTGCTTTCTTGAACCGACGATTATCACCGGACTTTCACGCAATTCCAGGCTCATCAAAGAAGAAATCTTCGGTCCGGTCGTAACGGTGATTCCGTTCGACGATGAGGAGGAAGTGATTGCACAGGCTAACGACACACATTACGGGTTAAGCGCGACCTTATGGACGAACGACCTCCGCCGGGCGCACCGCGTAGCCGGGCAAATCGAATCGGGCATGGTGTGGGTCAACAGCTGGTTTCTCCGCGATCTTCGGACGCCGTTTGGCGGCATGAAACAGAGCGGACTCGGACGAGAAGGAGGCATTCACAGCCTCGAATTCTTCAGCGAATTAACCAATATTTGCATCAAGCTGTAAAAGGGGGGAAGCGGATGAATACCGCAGCATTAAAAGATACGGCGCGACTCTTGTATCTTGCCGAAACAGAGAAGCGTGAAGTTGAAAGAATCACAAAGGACTACCCGGAGCTGACCGTTGAAGAGGCGTATGCGATCCAAGAAGAGCTGATTCAGCTTAAATTATGGGATGGCAATAGCATCATCGGTCCGAAAATGGGACTGACCAGCCGGGCGAAAATGAAGCAGATGAACGTCGAGGAGCCGATCTACGGTTATATTTTTGAAGATATGATCGTGCCAAACGGCGGAAGCATCCGGATGAACGAGCTGATTCACCCGAAGGTTGAAGCAGAGATTGCTTTTGTGCTGGGGGAGGATATTGAAGGACCGGGTGTTACAAAGGAGCAGGTCCTTGAAGCCGTTGCTGAATTGATTCCCGTTCTAGAAGTGATTGACAGCCGCTATGAAAATTTCTCATTCACTTTGCCTGACGTCATCGCGGACAATGCGTCATCTTCAAGAGTGGTGTTAGGTGAAAAAGTGAAGAAGCCGGACGATTTCAAGCTGGATGAAGCAAGAGTCTCTTTAATGATAAACGGCGAGGTCAAAGAGCGGGGCACTGGAGCAGCGGTTGTCGGGCATCCCGCAAATTCGGCGGCCATGCTCGCCAACATGCTCTCCCGGAAAAAACAAAAGCTTGCGGCTGGCAGCATCATTTTAACGGGCGGTGTAACGGGAGCTGTCATGCTGCAGCCGGGCGACCGCGTTTCAGCACAAGTAGAAGGGCTGGGAGATGTATCATTTTCGGTCAAGCCATAACCTGAGGTGATTATGATATGCCGATTGTTCATATTCAACTATTAGAAGGCCGGCCGCCTGAAAAGGTCGAGGAAGTCATTCGAAAAGTGACGGAAACGTTGAGCGCCACCCTAGACTCTCCGAAGGAAAACGTCCGCGTTCTTGTCACCGAAGTTTCTAAAAGCCACTGGGGCATAGGCGGCACACCGGTCTCAAAATTAAGACCTTAAAGAAGGCGATGGGAGGAATCTACATGTCAATCGAATTGGCGGCGCTTGTTCCGCATACACCGAGGATGTGTTTTGAAGATAAAACCCCTGACTTCCAAAGAGAGCTGGTCAAGGGCATGAAGAGGCTCTCCAGGATTATTGAAAGAATTGAGCCCGATGCCGTTGTCCTGATTTCCTGTCACTGGACGTCAAGCTTTGACCATCTGATCGATGCAGCTCCCGACCATCAAGGCGTTTTAACGGCTTTGGAGTGTCCGAATTTAATTTCCGATGTTCCGTATTCTTACCCCGGGGACACTGAATTGGCGCTGCAATTGGCTGAAGCCGGCAGAGAAGGGGGGCTTTCCGTCATTCCTGTCAATGATCCAGCTTACTGCTGGGATTACGGGACGGTCGTTCCGCTGCGCTACCTCGTTCCAAAGGGAGATATTCCGGTTATCGATTTATCGGTTACATTGGCCGCGAACCTGGAAGAAACGCATTTGTGGGGCCGGCTTGCCGGAAGAGTGCTGAAAGAAAGCAGAAAGAAAACCGTGTTCATCAGCAGCGGGGCGCTAAGCCATCATTTGGTGAGGGGGCCGGAATGTATGCCGACATTGGCCGAACAGGCCCTCGATGCACAATTTTTGACCTACTTAACAGACAACGATCTTTTATCAGCTCAGCAGATGCTGCCTCAATATGCTAAAAACGCCGGGCTTGAAGCCGGCGGCCGCCACATTGCAATGCTATTGGGCGTGCTGGAGGACGGATGTAAAAGCACGTTTTACGGATACGGTCAGTCTTCCGGGAGCTCCAATGTCGTCATGGCATTCGAGCCGGCGGGACAAAAAGCTCGCACGCACGCTTTCAATGAAAAAGATACCGTGCGTTAAGCTGCTTTCATAATACGATAAGAATCGTGGAGGGGAACATGAAAAATCGTTCAGTTCATCCAGCGGAAGTCATGGCGGCCAGCAAATTTAACAAAGTGCACCTGACTGTTTTCCTGTGGTGTTTTTTCGCCATTGCCTTTGACGGTTATGATATTGCAATGTACGGCGTCAGCCTGCCATGGCTGATGGAGGAATGGAGCCTGACCGCCATCCAAGCCGGAGCGATCGGGAGCTATACATTGATCGGCATGATGCTCGGCGCGCTTATTTTTTCGCCGATCGCAGATCAATACGGCCGCAAAAAGGTGTTGGGCTTCTGTATCTTTCTGTTCAGCCTGTTTACTGCAGCAGCCGGTCTGATCGATTCTCCGCTTTTGTTTACGATCATGCGGTTTCTCGCTGCGCTTGGAATGGGCGGGTTGATGCCGAATGCCATTTCGCTGATGACAGAGTATTCGCCGAAAAAAAACAGAGCGGTGATTGTAGCCGCTATGTATTGCGGCTATTCTGCAGGCGGTGTGCTGGCTTCCCTCGTCGGCATGTTCGCCGTGCCCGTGACAAGCTGGAGAGTGCTCTATCTGATCGGAGCCGTGCCGCTCTTCGTGCTCCCGTTCTTTTTCAGCAGGTTTCCCGAATCTCTGTCATTTTACGTTTTGAAGAAAAAGACGAAAGCGCTGGCTGAGATTCTCAATCAGGTGCATCCGGCGGGACGCTACAGGGAAGACGACAATTATCAAATCTCGGTGATTGCGAAAGAAAAGAAAGGCTTTCCGGTAAAAAAACTGTTTGGACAAAAACGTGCAGCCAGCACATTCGCATTCTGGCTTTCCGTTTTCAGCTGCCTTCTCATGGTTTACGGCTTAAATACATGGCTTCCGAAAATGATGCAGGCGTCAGGCTACGGGCTGTCGTCAAGCTTGTCATTCAACTTGGCGCTTTGCTGCGGACAAGCCGCAGGAGCGGTATTCGGCGGATATTTGGCAGATAAAGCCGGCCATAAAAAAGTGCTTGCGGCTATGTATGTCATCGGAGCCTTTTGTTTTGCAGCATTTGGAATGACGATGAACCCCGTTCTTCTGTACTTGCTGATTGCCTTAGGCGGGGCATGCACCGTCGGAGCGCAAAATATCGCCAATCCTTATATTTCTGAGTATTATCCGAAAGAAATCAGAGCGACCGGCATCGGCTGGGCGCTCGGGGTCGGCAGACTCGGAGCGATCATTGCGCCTTCGCTGTTTGCATTGATCCTTGCTTCCGGCATGGAGCCGAAGCAGGCTTTCATGGTGTTCGCGATCCCGAGTGTTTTTGCTGCACTCGGCATCATGCTCGTCCAAGAGAAACACGCTTCATTTGATTTTGTCTCTAAGTCGGAAAGCGCCGGGTATACATTAGAAGCCACATCAAAACATGGATAAAGGGAGGAAACCATTTTGCGGACACAAGTGGGAATTATCGGAGCGGGACCTGCCGGGCTTATGCTCGCTAACCTGCTCCACCGCAGGGGAATCGAAGCGGTCGTGATCGAATCCCGCTCGCGAAAGGAGATTGAAGAGACCGTCCGTGCAGGCGTTCTAGAACAGATGACGGTAGATTTGCTGAATGAAACAGGTGCCGGTGAACGGATGATGAAAACAGCTATGTTTCATCAAGGAATTGAGATTCGCTTTGGCGGCAAGCGGCACAGAATTGATATGCACAAGCTGACGGGGGGGAAATACATTGCCATCTATCCCCAGCATGAAGTGATCAAAGATTTAACCGCCGCCCGCCTGCAATCGGAAGGGCGCATCGTTTTCAATGTGTCTGACGTCCGCCTTTCAAATATTGATACAGAAGCGCCTGTCATCACTTATCAGAATGAAAACGGCGATACAGAAGAACTGAACTGCGATTTCATCGCAGGGTGCGACGGCTTTCACGGGCCGAGCAGACAAAGCATTCCGAAGGAGATCCGCAAAGAGTACGAAAAGGTGTACCCTTACGGATGGCTCGGCATATTGGCTGAAGCCCCTCCGTCCTCGCCTGAACTTGTATATGCCCATCATGAAGACGGGTTTGCCCTCGTCAGCACAAGGACACCGGAAATCCAGCGGCTTTACCTGCAAGTCAGTCCTGCAGATTCAGTCGGGAACTGGCCGGACGAAAGGATATGGGAGAAGCTTCACCTAAGGCTGTCGGCCGATGACGGATGGAAGCTGACTGAAGGCCCGATCATTCAAAAAAACATTGTCTCGATGAGAAGCTTTATATGCGATCCAATGCAATACGGCAGACTCTATTTAGCGGGGGATGCCGCGCATATTGTACCCCCGACAGGTGCGAAAGGCCTGAACCTTGCGATGGCGGATGTCCAGCGGCTTGCATGGGCGCTCGAAGACTATTACGAAACCGGAAGAATCGAACGGCTGGCCGGCTATTCTGAGTCTTGCCTCCGCCGCGTCTGGAAAGCTGAACGCTTTTCCTGGTATATGACATCCCTGCTGCATCGCCATCACGGCTACACCCCTTTTGACTACCAGATTCAATTGGCTGAACTTGACCACGTTACGACTTCAACGGCGGCCGCTCAAAGTCTTGCCGAGAATTACGTCGGGCTGCCGCTTGAATTCGGAGAACCGTCTTTAAGCGTCACTTGAATGAAGGAAGCGCCGGAGATAAGAAAATTTCCACCACATGTTTTCGTAAATGGTATAATGGATGTTGGCTGAAATGCAAAACGAAAGGGTTTACACTATATATGGCAAAGCAACCGATTGATCTACTTATCCAGCCGAAATGGAGAATCATTGACCAATCCAGTCTCGGCCCATATTTTGATGCAAAACAATCATTTGCGATAGATGATACGCTGTGCGCTTCTGTCGGGAAAGGTTTATCTCCGGCGACCGCGCGTTCCTGGGTGCACCATGACACGATTGTGCTAGGAATCCAGGATACAAGGCTCCCTTATTTACAAGAAGGGATTTCATTGCTTGAAGAAGCGGGCTATCAAGCCATCGTCCGCAATTCCGGCGGACTGGCCGTCGTTTTGGACAGCGGGGTTTTAAACGTTTCCCTGATTTTTCAGGATAAGAAAAACGGAATTGATATCGACAGAGGCTATGAAGCGATGTTTGAGCTCGTTAAGCGAATGCTGTCATCCTATGACGCAGCAATCGAAGCCTATGAAATCAAAGGCTCCTACTGTCCAGGAAGCTTTGATTTGAGCATCGGGGGAAGGAAATTTGCGGGAATTTCCCAGAGGCGCCTGAGAGGCGGAGTGGCTGTTCAAATTTATTTGTGCGCTGATCAAAGCGGAAGCGGGCGCGCTGAGCTGATCAAACGCTTTTACGACACCGCCTTGAAAGACATGCGCGGGAAAACAAAAGCCGTTTATCCCGATATTCGCCCGGAAACGATGGCTTCGCTTTCTGAGCTTCTCAATGAAGACATTTCGGTGCAGGACTTGATGCTCTTGCTTCTGACACAGCTGAAAGAGCTGGGCGGGGAGATTTATCAAGGCCCTCTCACGCCCGCAGAAGAGGAAGTGTATGAGAAAAACCTTGTCCGCATGATTGAACGGAATGAAAAGGTTTTTGGATAGAAGAAGAGCCTCCGCCGCCTTTATATTCGTTGTCAGGCATGCTTAAAGCGGTGAAAAACCAGCGGGCTGTAAAATGCTTCAAAGATGGCAAAATCCTAAAACGGTTGAACGTTTTAGGATTTTGCCACACCTCACCGCTTCCGGAGCGGTTTTTTTATGCTGCGCTCGAAGCGCTTTTTCGTTTTACATATGTTTTGATGAGAAGATAAGCCGCCAAAGCGATGATATACGCCAAACTGACGGCCATTAAAATAACGGTTGCCGGCGTATGCTTGGCCGCATAGACGAAAAAATCAAGCTGTGAAATATTATGTGCGTTTTTAATGGAGTCCTCTCCGTACAGCCAACTTGTAAACTTGGCTGTATATTTCCACTCCCACGGCACCTTTAAAAGCTCGCTGCCTTGATACCAGCTTGCCAATGCAGAAAACAAAAACAAAAGGGCCGCAGTGCCGAACTGAACCGCATATAAAACAAACTTCATCGAATACCCCGCCTTATGAATTGCTATCCCTATTATGAAATTTTTGTCATATAAAAGCAAGCCGCAGAAAGGTAAAAATACCCCCTTTTTTAAAGAAAGGGGTATCCTCGTATCGAAAAATGTTTGTATGCATTGTCAGTCCTTGCTGCCTGAACGTCTCTGCCGCATCCTCTGAGAGCGCTATTCAGCCATTTTTTCTAAATTGCCGTTCCGGTCCATTTTGAAGGCGGGCGCAGCGTGTTCGTCTTCTTCGAATAAAACTAGTTTTCTTGCACGGTTCATAATTTTTACGAGCGTTTCGTAGTCTTCCTGGATGGTTGTCTGGTCTTTTTCCAGCTTTTTGACTTCCGCTTCAAGCTTTTCAACTTTCTTCGTCAGTTCTTCGTTTTCCTGTTTTAAACGTTCATTTTCCATTTTTAAAGCGGCAGTTTGTTCTTCGTTTCCTGTATAGTTTTGCAGGAAGCGGATCACATCATCGATCGTCATGTCTTTCGATGTATCGGCTGTATGGCCGGCCTGCGGCTGATTTGGCGATAGAAGGTGAGATAAACTAGCTAACTCTTCTTTAAAGCTCTCATCAACATAAGGCAGATGCTCGCTGGCGATCGGCTGCTGTTCGCTTGAATCTGCGGTTGCTTTCTTCTGCTCAACAACGCTTTCTGCAGGAGGTTCAGCATTCGTTTCGACCGGCGGCTTGTATAATAAGCGTTTTTTCGCCGGCTGTCCGTTTCCGAGGGCGCGCATTCTTTGCTTCCTCTGTTTTTTAGCCAGCTGCAATGCTTTTTCGTATTGGTGGCGGACAACTGCGTTCCATCTAAAACCGCAGGCGGCTGATGTCCTGTTCAGTCTGTCTCCGACTTCCTCGAAGGCGTTCAGCTGTGTGCTCCCTTCCCTGACATGCCGCAATACCGTTTCAGCAAGCAGTAAATCATTTTCCTCAGACCAAGCGTCTTGTCTTTGTTTCATCACTTCTCAACTCCCATTGTCAGTATTGGTATTAGATTGTCCATTTTGGAAAATATTTATACAAGTTTGCTAAAAGAATAGGAACTGATTTTTTTAGCGCGATCCTTGCAGGAATGAAAGAATCCTTGTAAAATGAAGGATGGTGTCATTTTTTATAAAAATTCGGCACAGTTGAATGCCTTTCATAAAGACAGATGAACAAAACGAAAGGAAGCGTATGAAATGGCTAATGAATTTCGAGTATGCGACGATTGCCAGGCCACCAATTTAAAGACGCTTTTGCCCCGTCTGAAAGAAATTGATCCGGATGCAAAAGTGGAAATCGGCTGCCAGTCTTACTGCGGGCCGGGACGAAAAAAATCGTTTGCGTTTGTCAATAATCGTCCGCTGTCAGCTCCTGATGAAGACGAGCTGATCGAAAAAGTGAAAAAGAAACTCAAAAAATAACCGCCTCCCTAACGGGTCAGGCGTTTTTGCTTGTTTAACGGTTTTTTGGCAGGCTGGAACAAATGGCCGGGTAAATTCAAGGATGTTTTCAAAAAAACAGACTCGATATAATAGAAGCAGACCTTAAAGAAAACAAGCAGATCGGGCAATACTTACAATATACATTTAGTTTTCCGAAGAAAAAGAGACGGATGGGCAGCGATCAGTTTGCCTCACGTTTGAAAAAAAGAGGGACAAAAATGGCGTATCCAAACGGAAAATTATCAGAAGAAAAAGTGTTTAAAGATCCTGTTCACCGCTATGTCCACGTACGGGACAAGCTGATATGGGACTTGATCGGAACCCGCGAATTTCAGAGGCTGCGCAGAATCAAACAGCTTGGGACGACCTATTTGACGTTTCACGGAGCCGAACACAGCCGTTTCAACCATTCTCTCGGCGTCTATGAAATTGTCAGAAGAATGGTTGATGACGTTTTTAAAGGCAGGGAGGAATGGGATGACAGCGAGCGCGATCTGTGCCTTTGCGCCGCATTGCTGCACGATTTGGGGCACGGCCCGTTTTCCCATTCGTTTGAAAAGGTCTTCCGGCTTGATCATGAAGACTTTACGAGAGCGATCATTTTAGGCGATACAGAAGTTAACCGAGTATTAAACAAGGTAAGTCCGACATTTGCAAAGGATGTCGCTGAAGTCATCGCGAAAACCTATCAAAATAAGCAGGTCGTCAGCCTGATCTCAAGCCAGATTGACGCTGACCGCATGGACTACCTTCAGAGGGACGCCTATTACACCGGCGTCAGCTACGGTCATTTTGATATGGAGCGGATTCTCCGCGTCATGCGGCCGCGCGAAGACCAAATCGTCATTAAGCAAAGCGGAATGCATGCTGTTGAGGACTATATTATGAGCCGGTACCAGATGTACTGGCAGGTCTACTTCCATCCTGTGACAAGAAGTGCGGAAGTGATTTTGACGAAGATTCTTCACCGTGCAAAGCAGCTTCATGAGGAAGGCTATGTTTTCACGCATGCGCCAGTGCATTTTTATTCTATTTTTGAAGGCAATGTCACATTGGAAGATTATTTAAGTCTTGATGAATCAATCATTCTTTATTATTTTCAGGCCTGGGAAAAAGAAGAGGACGAAATTTTGTCTGATTTATGCCGCCGTTTTATCAACCGCAGGCTGTTCCAGTATGCGGAATTCAATCCGAATGAGGAAATGGCGACTTACTTTGAACTGACCAACTTGTTTAAAGAATCAGGGATTGATCCCGAATATTATCTTGTGGTGGATTCGTCCTCAGATCTTCCTTATGATTTCTACAGACCGGGGGAAGAAGAGGAACGCCTCCCGATTCAATTGCTGACGCACAACGGCCAGATTAAGGAGCTGTCGCGGCAGTCCGATATTGTCGATGCGATATCAGGCAAGCGGAGAACGGACCATAAGCTGTATTTCCCGCTCGATTTAATCGAAGGGTTGCCTGACGGCCGTCATGCGAAAAGAATGAAAGAATTGCTCGGACTGAAATAGAAAGAAAAGGATGAAGGAGATGGCGGAGATTTGTTAAAAGAACATGCAAAGCTGATGAAGGTCTTCTCGGATTCGGGGGAGATTGTCGGGCGGAAAAAGCTGCAGAAAATCATTTATATCGCAAAGAAATTGGAGCTTCCTTTTTATGAAAAGTATGATTTTCATTTTTACGGGCCTTATTCAGAGGAGCTGACGCTTCAAGTCGAAGAACTTTGCAATCTCGGATTTCTCCATGAAGTCAAAGAAAAAAAGGGCGGCTATTATCAATACCGCTATTCACCCACTGAAGCGGGAAAGCAGTTTTTGAGCCAGTGTGAGCTGGATATGCGGGATATTAAAGCCTATTTAGACGACGTAAACGGCCAGTCATCGCGTTTTTTGGAACTGGTGTCGACGATTTTGTATTTTGAGGGGCTGGAGCAGGAAGAGATTAGAGAAAAAGTGTTTACCGTAAAAAGCAAACAGCGGTATACGGACGAAGAATTCGATGAAGCCGTCGCTTACATAAAAAAGCTCAGAAATCTTTGTTCATAAGCCTGCCGAAAAACGGTAGGTTTTTTGGTTTGTTTTTTTGTCTGCGTTTTGGAATTTTTGTAGGGAAATTGAAAGAAGCAGTGAAAAGAACGTATGTAATATTTCCTCTTTTTGGATGAATTGAAGGAATTTTTTGATAACTAGCAGAATTTTTCATTCGTTCAAAAAATAAGGAGGGGTTTTGCAGTGAAGAAACGTTCTTTATTCTTATCTCTATTACTTTCCGTCAGTCTCATTCCCGGTGTGACGGCCGGTGCCGCCAAGACGGGCGGGCATGAGCACGAGCACGATCATGAAGCAAGAGGAACTTATATTGATTCTTTGCCTAAAGCGAAAGATTTTAAAGACTTGAAAGGAAAAGTTCAAATTGAAAGAACGGTCAATACGAAAATACTGGATGAGAAAGGAAATGTGACGGGAACGAAAACGTTTAAAAAGAATACGGGCAAAGGGTCGTTTTCAACCCAGGCAGGCACGGGAAGCCAGAAAGTGAGCGTCCTTGCCGTGGCTGACGCTCAGTATCGGGCGAAATACAGCGATTGGCAGACAAGAATCGTCCAAATTATTGAGCAGGCGGATGTCATGTTCAACAGGGATCACGATGTTGATTTTGTCGTCGAAGCTGTGGCGCCTTGGACCTCTTCAGGCAGCAACAGCTCTCAAATTCTATCAAACCTTCAGAGCAATTTCAGCGGGCGCAGCTATAAATTCGTCGTCGGATTTACGGCGAACAGTAATTTTGACGCCGGCGGCATCGCATACGTATACAACAGCAAGCCGAACGGCAGCGCCTTCAGCGTAAACCTCGACCAGGGAACGGCCAACACGGCAAAAGCTGCAACCCACGAATTTTCCCATAACTTCGGCTTGAACCACGATGCGCAAGGAAGCGGAATCCGCTGCATTATGAACTACGACTACGCATACACGGTCGATGTTTGGGATTCAGCTCACAATAGCCAGATCACTAAAAACAAAGCTTGGTATAAATAATAAAAACGGCGTCCCGCGCGTAAGCGGCGAACGCCGTTTTCTTTTACATATCGCTCATTCGTTTGCCGGCGACACCGTAGTTTTCCTTTTTCATTTCCTCAATGATGACCGCGATTTTTTCTGCAGGTGCGCCTGTTGTTTCGGAGACGGCTTCGGTCACTTTTTTAACGAGATTTCTTTTTTGTTCATCTGTGCGGCCTTCCAGCATTTGAACAGTTACGTATGGCATATGTTCTCCTCCTCCTTTTAAAAAATGGCTGCTCACTTTAGCATCAGGTTCTCTTATAGTATACTGGAGATAGTAAATCTTTGTATATGAGAAAGAGGGAAAGCCACATTTTAGACCGTTTTCTTATTTATCCGCTGGAAATGATTCCGTATGTTGTTTTGACACTTGCTGCCGCATTCACTGTGCATGAGGTCGCCCATGCGTATGTGGCTTACAAATTCGGCGATGAGACGGCCAAACGGCAGGGCAGGCTGACGCTCAACCCGCTTAAGCATCTTGATCCGTTTGGAACGATTTTGATCTTTATATTGGGATTCGGCTGGGCAAAGCCGGTGCCCGTTAACCGCTTTTATTTTAAAAACCCGAGGCTGGCCGGATTTCTCGTGTCAATCGCCGGACCGATCAGCAATCTGATCCTTGCTTTCATCGGTTTTATATTGCTGCTTTTGTCCGTGAAGCTGTCCGGGACGCTGCCTGCCGGTTTTTACAGCGGTTTGCTTCAATTTTTTACGATTTGGGTGAATCTCAACCTGCTTTTATTTCTGTTTAATTTAATGCCGTTCCCGCCTCTTGACGGTTTTCGGGTTATACAGGATGTGGTCGCCCCCGAAGTGCGGGCGAAGCTGTCGAAATATGAGGCGTACGGCTCGATCGTCTTTCTGATTATCGTCATTACACCGCTTGGCCAATATGTATTCTGGCCGTTTTTGAATGACGGGCGGGAATTGATCATATCGATATTTAACAGCGTTTTCCGGCCGCTGATGTAGGAGGTATTTTTGATGGAACAAGGAAAAAAGAAAAAAACAATCGGATTCAACATTATTAAAAGCGATCCGACAGACGGACACGGGGGATTTGGAGCAGGCGCATTAAGCCTTGACAACATCTCGCCTGTCATTGTCGATGTTGAAGAGAAAGAAGCGTTTGTGGATATCGGCGCCATGCACGCCCGCAGCACGGTTGAAAAAGGAATCAAATTTTTGCCGAACAAAGAAGAGGTGCCGAACGGAAAACCTTACTGGCTTGTGTGGGTTACGATCGACCGCAGGGAAGAAGGCCCTTATTATGCGGGTGTGACGGCATGCGAAATGACGGTCGACAGAAGCATCCGCCGCGGCTACAAATCGCTTCCGGAGCACGTCAATTTAATGGATAAGTCGATGAAGCGGAAGATTATCGTCGAGCATATGGATGAAGGTTCTAAGCGCGTTCTTGCCGATTTTCTGAAAAACCATGATCAAGGGCTTTGGGACCGTTCATCAGACGAGCTGAAAAAGGGACTGCTCCAGCAATAGGAAAAACCCCCCGGACTGCCATGAAGTCCGGGGGGTTCGTCTATCCCCCTAAAAAGTTTATTCTCCTTTTTTAAACCATTTTTCCCACCACTTTTGCCGCTTATGGGGGGGAGCGGCGGGCTTTTCGTGCCCGGCGTTTTGCTCCTTATAGATTTCCTTTCCATAGCAAACCTGCTCGGGTTCAGTACCTTTGATAAAATAAGCGAAATATTTGGACGGGCAGCTGGGCGCCGCCGCATAACCTGTAGCCGGGTCGATGTACATCCCTTTCACGCCTTCAGGCGGCATTAAAGCTGCGGCGGGCGCGTCTTCAAGCGCTTTTTCCATAAACTCAGCCCAAATTTGTTTGGCATAGTTTTTCTCTGCGACGGCATCGATTGTCCGCTCTTTGTCATATCCCGTCCACACACCTGAAGCAAGACCGGGATAAAAGCCGATCATCCAGCTGTCGGTGCTGGTCGTTCCCGATTTTCCGGCGTATCGGCGCGTCAGCTGATCTGCGATCGTCCGGCCGGTAACAGATGTATAGCCGTTGAGTGATTTGTCGAACATCCCGCTCATCATGTTCGCCGTGATAAAAGCCGCTTTTGGGTCAAGGATTTGTTTGCTCCGCTTCGGTTTTTCATAAAGAACCTTCCCGTTCGGATCGGTAATTTTCGTAATAAAGGAAGGTTCGATTTTTTTCCCGCCGTTGGCAAACATGGCGTATCCGTTCACCATTTCAATCGGCTTCACAGGGGATGTTCCGAGCGCAAGCGACGGCACTTTTTGCAGCGGGCTGTTGATGCCGAATTGCTTTGCGGCATCAATCAGTTTGTCCATGCCGAGGAAAAGGTGGGTTTTCACGGCGTAAATGTTATCGGACAAAGCCAGTGCCTGCAGAAGCGTGATCGGACCGTCTGCATAATAGCCGTGATAGTTGCTCGGGGAATAAGCGCTGCCTTGCCCGAGCTCAAATGTCGTTTCCGCGCTCCTCATTCGGGTGGCCGGTGTAAAGCCGTTTTGAACCGCCGAATAATAAAGGAAAGGCTTCATGGTGGAGCCGGGCTGCCGCATAGCCTGCGTTACGCGGTTAAAAGGGCTTTTTTCGTAGTCGCGTCCTCCGACAAGCGCGAGAACGCTGCCGTCGGACGGGTTGATCGCTGCAAATCCCGCCTGAATGTCGGATGACGAATCTATCGTGTGTTCGATCGTATCCTCGGCAATTTTTTGGAGACGCGGGTTGAGCGTGGTGAATACGTTGTAGCCGCCTGTTTCCGCTTGCTCCGGCGTCAAACGCAGCAATCGCGAAATTTCTTTAACAGCTTCGTCATAAAAGTACGGAGCGGTTTTTTCGGTTGTTTGCTTATCCTGTTTTTCAAAGCGGAGCGGCATTTTTTTCAGTGCTGCCGCCTGCATTTCCGTCAGCTTGTTTTGTTTCTCCATCATTGTCAGGATCATTTCCTGGCGTTCTTTCGCTTTTTTTTCATTGACAAAGGGCGAATAAACTGAAGGACCCTTTGGAATGCCGGCAAGCATTGCAGCCTCCGCCGTATTGATATCTTTGGCCCGCTTGCCAAAATACAGCCGGGAAGCCGCTTCGATTCCGTATGCTCCATGCCCGTAATAAATCGTATTTAAATAGCCTTCCAAAATATCTTTCTTTGTGTAGTTTTGTTCAAGCCTTATCGTATAAAAAGCTTCATTCCACTTTCTTTTCCATGTTTTATCGTGGCCGAGGTAGAGGTTTCTCGCATATTGCTGGGTGATGGTGCTGGCTCCCTGAACTTTGGACATCGCCTTTAAATCGGCAATGAGGGCGCCGCCCATCCTCATATAGTCAAAGCCGTGGTGCCGGAAAAAGTTCCGGTCTTCAACGGCAAGCGTGGCATCGATGACTGCGGGATTGATGTTCTTCAGCGAAACCCAGTACCGCTTTTGCCCGTAATGCGTTTCCCCCATTTGCTTTCCGCTTCCGTCATACAGCACGGTAGACCTCGGCACCTGAATCGAAGGAGCGCCTTGCCATTTGGCCGCCAAGACCACCGTCATGACAACGATTGAAAGGAAGATCAGCATCAATGCTCCCATGAACAAAAATGCGCGTATCGTCTTGATGGTTAAACGGACCCGCTTGTCCGTCATCATGTCCATGTTCAAATCTCCTCCCGGATAAATAAAATGTTCTTATCATTATGAGGAAAAAGAGGAGGATTTAAACAAGCGGGAAGGAAAAAACGGCAGACCCTCTGCGGAGATTAAGACAGCAATATGAGGAATCCTATTTTTTGGCGGTCGCCACATATGAAATCAGCCATAATACGAAAACTGCACCTTCGCTGACTGATGCGGCCAGAATCGGGGAAGCTCCTGCTGCATGGATGGACAACAGCATGCCTTCCCCCGGGAGCAGCCCTTTAAAGGATATATTGAATTTGAAAAGGAGCATTAAACCCGAGGACCACGCAAGCGGCAGCCATAGAGCAAGCTGCTCTTTCTTTGCGATCAGCACTCCCGCCAAGCCGAGAAAAATCAGAAAGCAAAGCGACCACCAGTCAATGAACAGGCGTGAGACAACAAACCAGAGGGGAGAACCCGACAGCTCAAAAAAAGGATGAACATTCTCCGCACCGTAGCCGCCGAATGTAAACCAGCCGATGGCCGCACTCCAAAACAGCAGGCAGATCATCACAAAAGCAGAAACGGTGCAGCCGAGCAAAATCAACGGCAACACCGTTCTGTTTGTTGCAATTGCACCTGCTGAACGCCGCATCCATTCCGCTGTGCCGTAGAACAAACAGGCTGCGGACAGGACAGCGACCATATGCATCAAATAAACAGATCCGCTGACTTCGAGAAGCCAATCCGGCAAAGACGGAACGGCAGCCTCCCGGATATAAACGGGGCTGAAAAACAAAACGGCCGCTCCGATCAGAAAAAATATCAATAAAAACCTTTTCCGGCGGCTGGTTATATACAATTTGAGCAGTTGTTTGCTCTGCAAATGAGAACACCTCCAAAAGCGCACAGTACGCACATCTGTGCTTAGCTTAGCCATTATAAAAGAAAAATCGGCGATTGGGAATATAATGGACTTGGAATGACTCCTGAAAATGAATCGATCCGTCTTTACAATCACCTGCAATTCCTCTATACTTTTTCCTTAGGCAAAAGCCGATGCTTCAGTGCAGAATAATCGCCGCCGCAGGCGAGAAAAATAGATTGAAATACAGCTTATCACGAAAGGAAGATGACGCTTTGAGCGGACTTTGGTATACAGAGAAGCAAACGAAAAATTTCGGTATTACAATGAAAATCAACAGGACTTTACATACAGAGCAGACAGATTTTCAAAAGCTCGAAATGGCCGAGACTGAAGAATTCGGCAACATGCTGTTTTTGGACGGCATGGTCATGACATCTGAAAAAGATGAATTTGTCTACCACGAAATGGTGGCGCACGTGCCCCTGTTTACGCATCCGAATCCTGAGCATGTGCTTGTGGTCGGCGGCGGAGACGGCGGCGTTATCCGTGAAATTTTGAAGCATCCGAGCGTGAAAAAAGCGACGCTTGTCGATATTGACGGCAAGGTGATCGAATATTCCAAGAAATTCTTGCCTTCCATTGCAGGCAAACTTGACGATCCGCGCGTCGAAGTAAAAGTCGATGACGGCTTCATGCACATTGCCCAATCTGAAAATGAGTACGATGTCATCATGGTGGATTCAACCGAGCCAGTAGGGCCTGCTGTCAACTTGTTTACAAAAGGCTTTTACGCCGGCATAGCAAAAGCGCTAAAGGAAGACGGCATTTTCGTTGCTCAGACGGACAACCCTTGGTTTACACCTGAACTGATCACAAACGTTCAGCGCGATGTAAAAGAGATCTTCCCGATTACAAAGCTGTATTTGGCCAACATTCCGACATATCCAAGCGGATTGTGGACGTTTACGATTGGTTCGAAAAAATACGATCCTCTTGAAGTGGAGGACAGCCGCTTCTTTGATATTGAGACGAAATACTACACAAAAGAAATTCATAAAGCGGCATTCGTCCTTCCGAAATTCGTCAGCGATTTAATCAAATAAAACAGTTTGGCGCAGGATGGCATTCTGCGCTTTTTTTCAGGGAGGTTTTTGAAGATGAGATTTGATGAAGCATATTCCGGCAAGGTGTTTATCGCAAGCCGCCCCGATTGGGAAGAGGCGGATGCCATCCTTTACGGCATGCCGATGGATTGGACGGTCAGCTACCGTCCCGGCTCCCGCTTCGGTCCGGCGAGAATCCGCGAGGTGTCCATCGGACTTGAAGAATACAGCCCTTATTTGGACAGGGAGCTGGAAGAGGTTCATTTCTTTGACGCCGGCGACATCCCGCTGCCTTTCGGGAACCCGCAGAAGAGCCTCGACATGATTGAAGAATATGTCGACAGCATTTTAGATAAAGGAAAATTCCCGCTCGGTATGGGGGGAGAGCATCTCGTTTCATGGCCGGTCATTAAAGCGATGTACAAAAAATATCCCGATCTTGCCATCATCCATATGGATGCGCACACAGATCTCCGCGTCGACTATGAAGGAGAGCCGCTCTCGCATTCGACGCCGATCCGTAAAGCCGCGGAACTGATCGGACCCGGCAATGTCTATTCATTCGGCATCCGCTCCGGCATGAAAGAAGAATTTGAATGGGCAAAAGAAAACGGCATGCACATTTCTAAATTTGAAGTGCTTGAGCCGCTTAAAGCCGTCCTGCCGAAACTCGCGGGGCGTCCGGTTTATGTGACGATCGACATCGATGTCTTAGATCCCGCGCATGCGCCGGGAACCGGTACGGTTGACGCCGGAGGCATCACATCCAAAGAGCTGCTCGCTTCGATTCACGAAATCGCCCGCTCAGACGTCAATGTCGTTGGAGGAGACCTTGTCGAAGTCGCTCCTGTCTATGACCATTCGGAACAAACCGCAAATACGGCAAGCAAGCTGATTCGCGAAATGCTGCTCGGCTGGGTGAAATAAAACAGGCTGTCCTTTTTTCAGGACGGCTTTTTTCTTAGAAAATGGTTTATCTTCCCGTCCGTTCTGTTAAGATGATATAAAGGAGCTGCGGTTGAACTTTTTTTCCCGAATGATTATACTAATCAAGTCAAATCGGATCGAAAAAGGAAGTGTCGGAATGGATCAGGAGACACCCGTTCATATCTATGTGAAATCTGTTATCCGGGAAGGATCGGACACGGAGACGATCGAGTTCCGGACAACTGGATTTTATTATATGAAAAAAGATAAAATATATCTTTCTTATCATGAAGAGCATGATGCTGGAAAGGTGAAGACGATCGTCAAGGCAAGTGAAAACGAAGTTCTGGTCATGCGTTCCGGCGCCATCGAAATGAAACAGCGCTTCAGGCCGGGCAGCCGCACCGTCACTCATTATAAAATGCCATTCGGCAGACTCGAGCTCGGCGTGGATACTAAAGCTGTATCAGTCACACATCAGCCGCCGGACGGAAAGATCAGCATTGAGTACGATATGATTGTAAGCGATGAACAAAAGCATTTACATAAGATGTCGATTTCGTATAGAGGAGGACACGAGTCATGAACATAGTCGAACAAATGAAAGATGTGCTGAAGCAGGAAATTAAGGAAGCTGTCATGAAAGCCGGCCTCGCCGAAGAAAGCGAGATTCCAGAAGTCGTACTGGAAGTTCCGAAAGACAAGTCGCATGGCGACTATTCCACTAATATGGCTATGCAGCTGGCGAGAATCGCCAAAAAAGCGCCGCGGAATATTGCCGAAGAAATCGTCGCATCCTTTGACAAAGGAAAAGCGTCGATCGACAAACTTGATATCGCAGGACCTGGCTTTATCAATTTCTACATGAACAATCAATATTTAACGAAGCTGATTCCGGCTGTGCTTGAAGCAGGAGAGGCCTACGGTGAAACAAATATCGGGGGCGGGGAACGCGTCCAGGTGGAATTCGTCTCAGCAAACCCGACGGGCAACCTGCACCTTGGACATGCCCGCGGAGCCGCTGTCGGAGATTCCCTCTGCAATGTACTTGAAAAAGCGGGGTATGAAGTGAGCCGCGAATATTATATCAACGATGCCGGCAATCAAATCAACAACCTCGCGTTATCCGTCGAAGCCCGTTACTTTCAGGCGCTTGGAAAAGATAAGCCGATGCCTGAAGACGGGTATCACGGCGAAGATATTAAGGAAATCGGCCAAAAGCTCGCCGACGAATTCGGCGATCGTTTTGTTCATGAAGAAGAGAGCGAACGCCTCGCGTTTTTCCGCGAATACGGCTTAAAGTACGAATTGGGCAAACTTCGTGAAGACCTGGAGAATTTCCGTGTCCCATTTGATGTCTGGTACTCTGAGACATCGCTTTACCAAAACGGAAAGATCGATCAGGCGCTCGAAGCCCTTCGCGAAAAAGGGCATATCTATGAAGAAGACGGAGCGACATGGTTCCGCTCGACGGCGTTCGGCGATGACAAAGACCGCGTGCTGATCAAAAAAGACGGATCCTACACGTATCTTCTGCCTGACATCGCTTATCACAAAGACAAGCTTGACCGCGGCTTCCAAAAGCTGATCAATGTATGGGGAGCAGACCATCACGGCTATATCCCGCGCATGAAAGCGGCTATTGAAGCGCTCGGTTATGACAAAGAAACGCTTGAGGTCGAGATCATTCAGCTCGTCCACCTTTACAAAAACGGCGAAAAAATGAAAATGAGCAAAAGAACCGGAAAAGCCGTCACAATGCGCGATCTTATTGATGAGGTCGGCCTTGACGCTGTGCGTTACTTCTTTGCGATGCGCAGCGCCGATACCCATATGGACTTTGACCTTGATCTGGCCGTCTCAACATCTAATGAGAATCCAGTTTACTACGCGCAGTACGCCCATGCGAGAATTTGCAGCATGCTGCGCCAAGGCGAAGAAAAAGGCATTTCTTTTGAAGGGAACCTTGATCTTACGAAGATCGGTTCTGAGAAAGAGTATGATCTGCTTAAAGTGATCGGCTCGTTCCCTGAGGCCGTCGCTGATGCCGCAGAGAAGCGGATTCCGCACCGCATTACAAACTATATTTTTGAATTGGCATCTGTGCTTCACAGCTTTTACAATGCTGAGAAAGTCCTCGATCCGGCAGATGAAGAAAAAAGCCGGGCCCGTTTATCATTGATGAAAGCAACGCAAATCACATTAAATAATGCCCTCAAGCTGATCGGCGTATCAGCGCCTGAAAAAATGTAAAACGAATCCCCCGTCCATTGAACGGGGGATTTTTTCTTGATTTGGTGAGGAGGCGTCTCGCAAAGGAAGAACTTCCGCCTTCCCTTATTGAACTTGAGCGTCAGAAAGAATCGATTGTGCTTTTTTTACTAATTCCTGCGCCATTTTCCCTTCGATGACAATCAGGCACTCATTTTCGCGATTGGCCATTCTGAACATTTCCAGCTCAATTAAATCTTTGATTTTGCACATCGTTTTTCTTGAGCATATATATAGCTGATGTCTGGCTGAGCGGCAAAGCTTGTACAGCTCAATCAAGTTTTTTAACGTCATCGATTGGGCGCGGAGTTTAATCGACTCTGCTTGGTTCATCGTACATCCCCTCCGTATGTAATCATCACTTTGGTGAAATGTTACCCGCATGTCATGCAGGATAAACGTACGTTTTATAAAAAGAATGAAATCGATTTCGCCAGCCATTCGACGGGCCGCTGCATCACCGGCCGCTTCGCATACCGCTCCTTTGTCAGAAGCTCGGCGTGTTCAATGCTTTCCTTGACGACGTCGAAGAATTGCTTTGTCCAGTCTTTATCATGGATGACGACATTCACTTCATCATTGAGAAACAGGCTCCTGTTGTCAAAATTCGATGTTCCGATCATCACATGCCGGTCATCGACGATTAATGCTTTTGCATGATAAAAGCCTCTGTAGTACCGGTAAATATAGCAGCCCGCTTTTAAAAGGGCTGGAAAGTGCGTGTAGGCGGCCTCTTTGACAAGCGGATGATCGGGTTTCATCGGCACGAGAACCGACACGATCACGCCCCTTTCCCTGGCTGAGAGAACAGCCTGCTGCAAAGCCGGGCTCGGAATATAGTACGGCGTGCAAATCATGATTCTTTCTTTTGCCTGTTCGATAAATGAAATGTATTTTTCCTCTAGAGAAAATCCCTTTGTCGCATGGGTTGTATGGGTGACAGCTCCTTGCTGCAGCGGCGGAAATACGCTGTTGGCCGGCTTTGCCTGCGGCGCTTCTCTTTTGAAGTCCGATATAAAAATGTGCTGCAAGTCGGCAACGCCTTCTCCCGTCATTCGCAAATGGTAATCCTTCCACGGTCCGAATTCCGCTTTTTTACCAAGGTATTCTTTCGCGATGTTAAATCCGCCCACATAGCCGATCTTTCCGTCTATGACGGCGATTTTTCGATGATTCCTCGCATTCAGCCGGTAAAAGAAATAGGGGAAGCCCGGCTTGTTGGCGAAAAAAACGTGCACACCGCTTTGTTTCAGGCCGGAGAGCGTTTTTTTCTTCACCTTCATCGCGCCTATCCGGTCGATCAGCAATCGTACGCATACGCCGGATTTCGCTTTATCCTTCAGCACCTTCAAAAATTCAAGGCTGATGTCATCGTTCTTCACAATATAAAACATGACATGCACCGACGATTCGGCCTGGCGGATGTCATCCAGCAGCCGCTCACACAAGTCTTCTCCATTATGAATCAGTTCAATATCGCTTTTCTTCTCTGAAAAAACGGGCTCGTAGGCTTTCTTCTCAAAGGCTTTGCGGCCAAAATGGAAATCGAGCGCAAGAAGCAGGATGAGAAAACATACCATAATCATAAGCGGCACCAATGAAGACACTCCCTTTTTTCGTGTAAAGAATAGTGTCCCCCTATTTTCCTGCATTTATGAAAATATATTGACTGAACACTCATTCATTATTTAAGATAAAGGTAGTTCAAGGGGATTTAAGGTTGGGGAAATGAAAGGGGGAGCAGCTGATGAATGTCTTGCTGTCGTTGAATTTCATTGCGTTTTTAGGTGTAACCGTTTACGCCGTTTATCTGTTCGTCTATTTGATCAGAACGAGAATCAGTTACATCAGGCTCGGACAAAAAGAGGATTTTGATAAGCGGACGAAGGAGCGCCTTCAAAAGATATGGGAGAACGTGTTCGGCCAAAAGAAACTGCTTAAAGATAAAAAAAGCGGCATCATCCATGTCATGTTTTTTTACGGCTTTATTCTCGTTCAGTTCGGAGCGATCGATTTTATTTTGAAAGGGCTCGTTCCTGATCAAGGCCTTCCGCTTGGCGGCGTCTACCCGGCGTTTACGTTTTTTCAGGAAATCGTCACACTGATGATTTTAATTGCGGTAGTCTGGGCTTTTCACAGGCGGTATATAGAAAAACTCGTCAGGCTGAAGCGCAATTTTAAGTCGGGGATCGTGCTCATGCTGATCGGCGGCTTGATGTTTACCGTTTTACTCGGAAACGGTATGAACATGATCTGGCATGAACATTCATTATCATGGCACGAACCGATGGCATCAGGCATCGCTTTTGCCTTCGGCTTTATGGGGGAAACCGCTTCAGCGGCAGTGTTCTACGCGGCGTGGTGGGCGCACCTTCTCATCCTGCTGACATTTTTAGTCTATGTACCGCAGTCAAAGCACGCCCACTTAATTGCCGGACCGGCAAACGTATTTTTCAGCCGGCTGACAAACCCGGGAAAGCTTCAAAAAATCGATTTTGAAGATGAAACAAAAGAAACGTTCGGCGTCGGACGGATCGAGGAATTCAGGCAGTCCCAGCTGATCGACCTTTACGCATGCGTGGAATGCGGGCGCTGTACCAATATGTGCCCGGCTACAGGAACAGGCAAGATGCTTTCGCCGATGGATCTGATTTTGCGGCTCAGAGACCATTTGACAGAAAAGGGAGCAGCAGTGACATCGAGAACGCCTTGGGTACCCGCACCGCTCTTTCAGCATACGAAAGGCAACCAGCTGGCCATGGCGGCAGGGGGAGAAGGGTCAAGGGAAGCGGCTGCTTCAGAACTTTACAACCCGAGCTTAATCGGCGACATCATCACAGAAGAAGAAATTTGGGCCTGCACAACATGCCGGAATTGTGAAGATCAGTGCCCGGTCATGAATGAGCACGTCGATAAGATCATCGATCTCCGCCGCTATCTCGTGCTCACAGAAGGAAAAATGGATGCAGATGCCCAACGCGCCATGACGAGCATTGAAAGGCAGGGGAACCCTTGGGGATTAAACCGAAAAGAACGTGAAAACTGGCGTGATATAAGAGACGATGTTGAGGTGCCGACAGTAAAAGAAATGAAGAAAAAAGGCGAGTCCTTTGAATACCTGTTTTGGGTCGGGTCGATGGGATCGTATGACCGGAGAAGCCAGAAGATCGCCATGGCTTTCGCTCGCCTCCTCAATCAAGCCGGGGTCACGTTCGCGATATTAGGCAATAAAGAAAAAAATTCAGGCGATACGCCGAGACGGCTTGGCAACGAGTTTTTATTCCAGGAGCTAGCTGCAAAAAACATTGAGGAATTTGAAAAAAATGATGTTCAAAAAATTGTAACTATCGACCCGCATGCATACAATATTTTCAAAAATGAATATCCTGATTTTGGTCTGAAAGCGGAAGTTTATCATCATACAGAAATTCTTGCTGCCCTCATTGAAGAAGGAAAGCTGAAACCTGAGTTTCCGGTTCACGAAACCGTCACCTTTCATGATTCATGCTATTTGGGCCGCTACAACGAGGTTTACGATCCGCCGCGCGCTATTCTCCGCTCCATTCCGGGCATCCGTTTAGCGGAAATGGAGCGCAGCCGTGAAAACGGAATGTGCTGCGGAGCGGGGGGCGGCCTCATGTGGATGGAGGAAGAGGCGGGCGCGAGGATCAACGTTGCCAGAACGGAGCAGGCGCTCAGCACATCACCTTCTGTCATCAGCTCGGGCTGTCCTTACTGTTTGACGATGCTCGGCGACGGAACAAAAGCCAAGGAATTGGAGGATCAGGTCGGCACGTATGATGTAGCGGAGCTGCTTGAACGCGCCGTATTCGGGTCAGAGCAAAAAGAACATGCCTCATAGACGGATTTCAGGTTTTAAATAAAGAAGGTGTGAGCCGGATCTCCGCCTTCTTTTATCTTCGGTATGTACAAATCATGATAAGGGGAGAGGATGTCAGGTGGCGAGATCAGTTATTGCAGGCGGCGCACGCACGCCTTTTGGAAAACTCGGGGGCGCGCTTCAGTCAAAGACGGCTGCGGAGCTCGGCGGAATCGCCGTAAAAGAGGCATTAAAACGTTCCGGTGTAAATCCTGAGGATGTCGATGAAGTCATCATGGGCTCCGTACTTCAAGGCGGACAGGGGCAGCTGCCGTCGAGGCAGGCCGCGCGTTTTGCGGGACTCCCGTGGGACGTCAAAACGGAAACGATTAATAAAGTGTGCGCTTCAGGTTTAAGAAGCGTCACAATGGCGGATCAGATCATCAGGGCCGGTGATGCGGAGGTCATTGCCGCCGGAGGTATGGAATCGATGTCAAACGCCCCTTATTTGCTTCAAAAAGCGAGGTGGGGGCTGAGGATGGGAGACGGGGCGGTTAAAGATTTGATGATCGCAGACGGGCTGACATGCTCATTTACGGGCGTTCACATGGGCTCCTACGGAAATGCCGCTGCGAAAGAGTTGGAGATTGCTAGGGAAGAGCAGGATCGGTGGGCGCTCAGGAGCCACATGCGAGCCGTACACGCTGCGGATTCAGGCGCGCTAGGAGAAGAGATCGTCCCGGTCAGCATCCAAGAGAAGCGGGGCGGCGAATTAACGGTCGATCAAGATGAAGCACCGCGGCGCGACACGTCAATGGAAAGGCTGTCAAAGCTTGCCCCGGTTTTTGACCATAATGGGACAATTACGGCGGGAAACGCGCCGGGGGTAAATGATGGGGCATGCTCACTTATCGTGATGAATGAAGACAAGGCAAAGGAACTCAATGTGAAGGCGCCGGCCGTCATTAAAGCGCACACATCAATTGCAGTCGAAGCAAAAGACTTTCCGAAAACCCCCGGGCTTGTCATCAGAGAACTGCTTAACAAAACGGGAGCTGAGCTTTCTGATATCAAACTGTTTGAAATCAATGAAGCTTTCGCTGCGGTTGCTTTGGCAAGCGGAAAGATCGCGGGTCTTGACATGGAGAAGGTCAATGTCAACGGCGGCGCCATTGCGATCGGCCATCCGATCGGCGCGAGCGGAGCAAGAATCATTTTAACGCTTATGTACGAATTAAAACGGCGCGGCGGCGGTATAGGGATTGCTGCCATTTGCAGCGGCGGCGGCCAGGGAGACGCCGTGATGATCGAGGTATAAAAAGGGGGATTTCAGATGAAAAAAGACACGATCATGGTCATCGGAGCCGGCCAGATGGGGTCCGGGATCGCTCAGGTCTCTGCCCAGGCCGGATACAATGTTTACATGTATGACGTATCACCTGAACAAATTGAAAAAGGAATGAAGCGCATTTCCGGCCAGCTTTTCAGACAGGCGGAAAAAGGCAAGCTGCCGCATGAAGATGTGAAGCAAATCTACCAGCGCCTTTCTCCGTCGGCTGCGCTCGACGAAGCGCGGGAAGCTTTTCTCATCATTGAAGCGGCTGTTGAACAAATGGACGTAAAAAAAGACATTTTCACGCGGCTTGATGAAGTGACCGAAGACTCAGCGATATTGGCATCAAATACATCGTCCCTGTCGATTACGGAACTTGCTGCCGTCACAAAAAAACCTCAAAACGTCATCGGCATGCATTTTATGAACCCGGTTCCCGTCATGCAGCTTGTCGAAGTCATCAGGGGGCTTGAGACGAGCGGCGAAACATATGAAACCGTCGTGGCTGCGGCGGAGCGGATGAACAAGGTTCCGATAGAGGTGCGGGATTTCCCGGGATTTATCTCCAACCGCATCTTAATGCCGATGATTAATGAGGCGGTTTTTGCACTTTATGAAGGCATCGCCGAGAAAGAAAGCATAGACGGAATCATGAAGCTTGGCATGAACCATCCGATGGGCCCGTTGGCTCTCGCCGATCTGATCGGTCTGGATACGTGTCTGTATATTATGGAGACGCTGCATGAAGGCTTTGGCGACGATAAGTACAGGCCTTGTCCGCTCCTTAAACAATATGTCAGCGCAGGACGACTCGGAAAGAAAACGGGCAGAGGGTTTTATACGTATGAAAAGCAGCCGACATAAGGAGGGGTGAGCTTGAATTTTCAGTTTACAGAAGAGCAGACCCGCATGCAGAAGGTTGTAAGGGATTTTGTCAAACAGGAGGTCGCTCCTTTTGTACCTGAAATGGAAAAAGGCCGTTTTCCAACCTCTCTTTTGAAGAAAATGGCGGAGCGCGGCTGGATGGGGCTTCCGATACCGGCTAAGTACAACGGGGCCGGTCATGACTTTATCACCTATATGATGACCATACATGAGCTGTCAAAGAAAAGCGCCGTTCTTGGTGCGGTTCTATCTGTACACACGTCAATTGTCACCATTCCCATTCTTTTAAACGGTAATGAGCGGCAAAAAGAGCACTACGTTAAAAAGCTGGCAGCAGGGCAGTACTTGGGAGCTTTTTGTTTAACCGAACCGAGTGCCGGTTCCGATGCGGGCAGTCTAAAAACCAGGGCTGAAAAGCGCGGCGATACCTATGTGCTGAACGGAACGAAAGTTTTTATTACAAACGGCGGAGCCGCGGACATTTATCTTGTTTTCGCTTCAACCGATCCGGAGGCGGGAACGGGAGGCATTTCCGCTTTTATCGTGGAGAAGGGCACGCCGGGCTTTTTCATCGGAAAAAATGAAGAGAAAATGGGGCTCCACGGTTCGCTAACGGTCACTTTAAATTTTGATAACGCTGTCATTCCCGCCCGGCAGCTGCTGGGGGAGGAAGGAATGGGATTCAAAATTGCCCTGTCCAACCTGGATACCGGCCGGATCGGAATTGCGGCGCAGGCTCTGGGTATCGCCGAGGGAGCGCTTTCTGAAGCCGTTCAATTTCTAAAAAAACGGTATCCGGACGGAGAGCTGTATAAGAACGGCCAAGCGCTTGCCTTTAAGCTGGCCGACATGGCGGCGAGGACAGAGGCGGCCAGGCTTCTCGTCTACCAGGCCGCCTCGTTGAAACAGCAAGGCATGCAGACGGGGAAAGCTGCTTCAATGGCCAAATTGTTCGCTTCGGAAACGGCGATGTATGTCGCCGGAGAGGCCGTGCAGCTGCTCGGAGATTTCGGATACACAAAGGATTTCAGCGCTGAACGATATTTCAGGGATGCGAAAGTGTGTGAAATTTATGAGGGCACGAGCGAGATCCAGCGGATCGTCATCGGTAAACATTTATAAGGTGTCAAAGGGGGAAAAAGGATGATCTTTAAGCTGAGTGAAGAGCACCAAATGATACAGAAGATGGTGCGCGACTTTGCCCATCACGAGGTGGAGCCGACTGCGAAAGAGCGGGATGAGGAAGAGCGGTTTGACATGGAACTGTTTGCAAAAATGGCGGAATTGGGGCTCACGGGTATACCGTGGCCAGAGGAATACGGGGGAATCGGCAGCGACTATCTCGCCTACGTCATCGCGGTTGAAGAGCTTTCGAAAGTCTGCGCCTCAACGGGTGTCACCTTGTCTGCCCATACATCGCTTGCGGGCTGGCCGATTTATGCATTTGGAACAGAAGAACAGAAACAGGAATATTTAAAGCCGATGGCCCGCGGCGAAAAGATAGGAGCCTACGGATTGACGGAGCCCGGTTCAGGCTCCGATGCCGGCGGCATGAAAACGGCCGCAGAAAAAAAAGGCGATGAATATATTTTGAACGGGACGAAGATCTTTATCACAAACGGCGGAATCGCGGACTTCTACATCGTGTTTGCCAACCTTGCCCCGGAACAGAAACACAAAGGCACAACCGCCTTTATCGTTGAAAAGGACTTCCCCGGCTTTTCTGTCGGAAAAAAAGAGAGGAAACTGGGCATCCGTTCATCACCGACAACCGAAATCATCTTTCAGGACTGCCGCGTGCCTTTAAAAAACCGCCTTGGCGGGGAAGGTGAAGGCTTTAAAATCGCGATGAAGACGCTCGATGGAGGCAGAAACGGAATTGCCGCTCAAGCCGTCGGGATTGCCCAGGGCGCATTTGAGGCGGCGAAGGCGTATGCGAAAGAGCGGAAGCAATTCGGCAGGCCGATCGCCGAGCAGCAGGGCATCGCTTTTAAACTGGCTGATATGGCGACGGAGATTGAAGCTTCAAGGCTTTTAACCTACCAGGCGGCATGGCTGGAATCAGAAGGACTGCCTTATGGAAAGGCTTCTGCCATGTCAAAGCTTTACGCAGGGGATACGGCCATGAAAGTGACGACGGAGGCCGTGCAAATATTCGGCGGGTACGGCTACACAAAGGATTATCCGGTCGAGCGCTTTATGCGCGATGCAAAAATCACACAGATCTATGAAGGTACGCAGGAAATTCAGAAGCTCGTCATTTCGAGAATGCTGATGAAATAAGGGTGGAAAATCGCCGTCTGGCCCGGCTTGATCTGCCGCCGGCGGACAGGCTGCCGGCGCAGTTTTTTTGTTTTGAAGGGGCCGGACGCTCCCGGCTGTTCTATGTTTCAATCCCGCTTGCCGCCGATTTCCAATGCAACCGGCAAAAATTATTGAATTAACGGGAATAAAGGTGGCATAAAGTGATTTCTTTTGTTTATAATGAGAGGTATGGTTTGTCGTAAAGACAGGGATTACATGCTTATTTTCTATGACAGAGATAGTAGATACATACATGAAGATAGAAAGGGAGTGTCTGGCGATGAGTTTGAAACAATACTCAGAGGAACAGCTAAAGGAAATGGCTTTAGTTGAAATCGCATACGAAATTTTCTCGGAACACAAAAAACCGATTACATTCCAGGAGCTAACAGATCAAGTGGCTTCCTTGCTTGGAATGGGGAAAGAAGAGCTGGAAGACCGCATCGCCCAGTTCTACACAGATTTAAATATCGACGGACGCTTTTTGGCGCTGTCAGACCAAACGTGGGGCCTGCGCAGCTGGTATCCGTATGATCAGCTTGATGAAGAAACCCAGCCGACTGTAAAAGCGAAAAAGAAAAAAGCGAAAAAAGCGGTTGAAGAAGATCTTGATCTTGACGAATTCGAAGAAATCGACGAGGATGATATTCTTCTTGACGATGTCGAAGAAGATTTGGACATTGACGCCGATGAATTCGATGAAATCGATGAAGCCGACGATGATGAGCTGGATGACCTTGAAGACGAGATCCTGGATGATGATGAAGATTTTGATGAAGAGGAAGACGAAGAGTAATTGCCTTCTGAACGGAATTCATGTTTAAATCGATCTTGACTTTCACAGGCGAACTAGGTAGTATGTATTTTGGGCTCTTCAAAACGAAGAGATTCGAGTGATACGGACTATCAGCTCCCTTTCAAGAAATTGAAAGGGAGCTTTCTTGTTTTTCCGCCTCCTAATTATTTAAATCATTTAGAAAAGATCTAAATGATTTTTCATAAAAAGAGCATTTTAAGAAATAAGCGTTAATCGAAGAGAGGGGTACAGAAATGACAAAATATATCTTTGTAACCGGAGGAGTTGTATCCTCGCTTGGAAAAGGAATTACGGCGTCTTCGCTCGGCCGCCTGCTGAAGAACAGAGGTTTGAATGTCACCATTCAAAAATTTGACCCGTATATCAACGTAGACCCGGGTACGATGAGCCCGTATCAGCACGGTGAAGTGTTTGTAACCGACGACGGTGCGGAAACGGATCTTGACCTCGGCCATTATGAGCGCTTTATCGACATCAATTTAAATAAATACAGCAACGTGACAACAGGAAAAATCTATTCCACGGTGCTGAAAAAAGAGCGCAGAGGCGATTATTTAGGCGGAACCGTACAGGTAATACCTCATATCACAAATGAAATTAAAGACCGTGTATTCCGCGCCGGAAAAGAAACGCACGCTGATGTCGTAATCACTGAAATCGGCGGAACCGTCGGTGACATCGAATCGCTGCCATTTCTTGAAGCGATCCGCCAGATCAAGAGCGATGTCGGCCGCGACAATGTGATGTACATCCATTGTACGCTTGTTCCATATCTTAAAGCGGCGGGAGAAATGAAAACAAAGCCGACTCAGCACAGCGTAAAAGAACTGCGCAGCCTCGGCATTCAGCCAAATGTCATCGTCGTGAGAACAGAAATGCCGATTTCTCAGGACATGAAAGATAAAATCGCGCTCTTCTGCGACATTGATCCTAAAGCCGTCATCGAGGCTGGAGATGCGGATACGCTCTACTCCATTCCTCTCGACCTTCAAAAACAAGGCCTGGACAGCCTGGTTTGCAGCCACTTGAAGCTGGATTGCAGAGAAGCCGATATGGAAGAGTGGAAAGAACTCGTCAAAAAGGTGAAAAATCTGTCCAAAACGGTAACAATCGCTTTGGTCGGTAAATACGTTGAGCTCCCGGATGCTTACATTTCAGTTGTAGAATCGCTTCGCCATGCGGGTTATGCGTTTGATGCAGACATTCAAGTTAAATGGATCAATGCGGAAGAAGTGACGGAAGACAACGTTGCCGATCTTGTTCAAAATGCGGACGGTATTCTTGTTCCGGGCGGATTCGGAGACCGCGGTGTTGAAGGGAAAATCACGACAGTCAAATATGCCCGCGAACAAAAGATTCCGTTCTTCGGCATTTGCCTCGGAATGCAGGTGGCATCGATTGAATACGCGAGAAACGTGCTCGGCCTTGAAGGAGCGCACTCAGCCGAAATCGATCCGTCTACACCGTATCCGATTATCGACCTTCTCCCTGAACAAAAGGACATTGAAGACCTCGGCGGAACACTGCGCCTCGGACTTTATCCGTGCAAGCTTCAAGAAGGATCGAAAGCATATCAGGCATATGAAAATGAAGTGGTGTATGAACGCCACCGCCACCGCTACGAATTCAACAATGAGTTCAGACAGCAGATGGAAGAAGCCGGTTTTGTATTTTCCGGGACAAGCCCTGACGGCCGTCTCGTAGAAATTATCGAGCTTAAAGACCATCCATGGTTTGTCGCGTCTCAGTTCCATCCTGAATTTACGTCAAGACCGACAAGACCTCAGGCTCTGTTCAGAGACTTCGTACATGCTTCGCTAAAGACTTCGGAAAAGCTGTAAAAAAGAAAAAGCCTGCCGGCAAATCACGCCGGCGGGCTTTTTTGGGCTCTTTCTGATGATAATGGCGGCCCGAACTGGTACTATATTCATTAGGCCGGCCTCACGTCACTAATTTCCTTTAGGCAACCCTGTTTTATTGGTATTCCTGGAGGATTTCCTTTAATGTAAAGGATAGGGCATGATAAATATAGAGGCTGACCATCAGGGACGGAAATCCGTACCTTGTTCCGTCTTCATCGGGAAGAAGCGGCATTCTCAGCTTTGAATCGATATGGACATCGGCGAAGGATGCGATCGGGACGCCGTCTTTTCCCGAAGGGGAGACGACAACAAGTCCGATTCCTTTTTCATACAGTTTTTCCGCCATTTTCAGTTCTTCGTCATCCGCTGAACCGGCGCAGAACATCAGCACTTTGTCCGTCATTTCAAAATCGGGCCAGTTTTCTTCGTCCTTCTGCAGCGGTTTGACTGAGGGGAACGGTTCAGAACTGTACATCGCTTCTTTCAAAATGCCTTCCAATTCATTTTTTCCGTATACATAAACCGAATGATCACTGATGACCGCCTGAGCCAACAAGCGGGCGCCGTCCTCTATCGATTGGGCCTCGCCCTCTTGAATCCGGTTGAAGATTCCCGTCAATTGAGTGGTGAAAATTTTAAGCAAGGTGACTCCTCCTTTTTTACTGACTATCATTATATAACAAAAGAGAATAATGGGAAAAATCCTCTAAATATGTCGCAAACTTAAATATTTTAATTAAAGGAAAAGAGAAAAACAAAACAGAATAGATAAACTACTGCTTAATTTTGGCGAAAATTATAAATATAGAGGTGTAAATCATGAATGAGAAGATTTTAATCGTAGACGACCAGTACGGGATTCGGGTTCTGCTGAATGAAGTTTTCAATAAAGAAGGGTACAAAACCTTCCAGGCCGCAAACGGGATTCAAGCGCTTGACATTGTGAAAAACCAGCGCCCCGACCTCGTTCTGCTCGATATGAAAATCCCCGGAATGGACGGAATTGAAATTTTAAAAAGAATGAAGATCATAGACGAGGGGATCCGCGTCATCATCATGACGGCCTACGGAGAGCTCGACATGATCCAGGAATCGAAGGAGCTCGGAGCCCTGACACACTTTGCTAAGCCTTTTGACATCGACGAAATCCGCGATGCCGTCAAAACGTATCTGCCCATAAAGTCCAACGGATAGCGGAAAAGTTTTTGATGTTGTCACAGTCACAATGTTGCCGATTTGTTGATTAATTGTTATTCTATATAAGTAGAGAAAAGCTGTCTAACGTTTTTTAAAAAACAAAACATTTTACATATGGCGGATTTTTCTGGTCATGCTAGGTAGGTGTGGAGGCTTTTTTCGCAAAAGCAAATCAGGCTACATAAGGAGGACTTTCGACATGCCTTTAGTATCAATGACGGAAATGTTGAATAAAGCAAAAGAAAACGGATATGCTGTCGGACAATTTAACTTAAATAACCTTGAGTTCACTCAAGCGATTTTACAAGCCGCTGAAGAAGAGAAATCTCCTGTTATCCTCGGTGTATCAGAAGGTGCGGGACGCTATATGGGCGGTTTTAAAACCGTTGTTGCAATGGTTAAAGCGCTGATGGAAGAATACAACGTAACAGTGCCTGTTGCGATTCACTTAGACCACGGTTCAAGCTTTGAATCTTGTGCAAAAGCGATTCATGCGGGATTCACTTCCGTTATGATCGACGCTTCTCACCATCCTTTCGAGGAAAACGTTGCGACGACTTCAAAAGTTGTTGAGCTCGCTCATTTCCACGGCGTATCAGTTGAAGCTGAGCTTGGAACTGTAGGCGGACAGGAAGACGACGTAATTGCAGATGGCGTCATCTACGCGGATCCTAAAGAGTGCCAAGAGCTTGTTGAGCGCACAGGAATCGACTGCCTTGCTCCTGCATTAGGTTCTGTTCACGGTCCTTACAAAGGCGAACCAAACCTTGGATTTAAAGAAATGGAAGAAATCGGAAATACAACTGGTCTTCCGCTCGTACTTCACGGCGGTACAGGCATTCCGACTGCCGACATTAAGAAAGCTATTTCTTTAGGTACGGCAAAAATCAACGTCAACACTGAAAACCAAATCGCTTCCGCGAAAGCTGTTCGCGAAACGCTGGCTGCGAAGCCTGAAGAGTATGATCCGCGCAAATACCTCGGACCTGCACGCGAAGCTATCAAAGAAACAGTTATCGGCAAAATGCGCGAATTTGGTTCTTCAAACAAAGCATAATGACGATTGGAAAAGCATCTGTTTTCCCGCAAAGCCGGGGAAACAGGATGTTTTTCTGGTGTTTTAGAGGGAAGTGCTGTTAACACATGCCATGTGACGGCATGAGGCTCTTTTGCTTCCCGTTCAGTCAAAAAAGCCGCCTGATAGCGACAGGCGGTTTTATCCATATCATCCGGAAAGCGCAAACAAGTTCCACAGTTCAGACATTTTCATGACAGGAGGTTTTATCAATATGCTGTTTTTTATTGATACTGCAAATTTAGACGAAATTAAAGAGGCGCACGCTCTCGGCGTGCTTGCGGGAGTTACGACAAATCCTAGTTTAGTAGCAAAAGAAAACATTTCGTTTCATGACCGTCTGCGTGAAATTACCGAAGTGGTTTCTGGGTCAGTCAGCGCCGAGGTTATTTCTCTGAAGGCTGAAGAGATGATTGAAGAAGGAAAAGAGCTTGCGAAAATCGCGCCGAATATTACGGTGAAAATTCCGATGACGCCTGACGGCCTGAAAGCTGTTAAAGCATTAACCGATCTCGGAATTAAAACGAACGTCACACTGATCTTCAGCGCAAATCAGGCGCTTCTTGCCGCAAGAGCAGGAGCTACGTATGTTTCCCCGTTCCTGGGACGCCTTGACGATATCGGCCACAACGGCCTCGACTTGATCAGTGAAATTAAACAAATTTTCGATGTGCACGGTTTGGACACGCAAATCATCGCCGCGTCCATCCGCCATGCGCAGCATGTGACTGAGGCCGCGCTCAGGGGAGCTCATATCGGCACGATGCCTCTCAAAGTCATTCACCAGCTTACAAAGCACCCGCTTACTGATAAAGGGATCGAACAGTTTTTGGCTGACTGGAATAAATAATTGCTTCATGTGGGTGGCAAGTGGAGGGGCTCCCTCCGTTTGTCACCATTTTGTCTTACAAAGAGAAATGAATGTTTTGCAGAAGAGAACCTTGCCGCAGTCTGCTTCGCTACTTTTCTTCCCGATAAATTTGAAATGTGTTGTATTCTTTCTCTTTTAATTGGATAGATTTTGAAATGAACCATTTATTTTGAGTTTGAAGGAAATCTCATTATGAAGCGCTCCATTAGCTATCTTCTTTAAGGAAGGAGACGATCATGGAAAAGTTAAATATAGCTGGCGGCGATCCTCTCAATGGCACAGTACATATAAGCGGAGCGAAAAACAGCGCTGTCGCTCTCATACCTGCGACGATTTTGGCTGATTCGACGGTTACGCTTGAAGGCCTTCCCCATATTTCAGACATTTTGACGCTTCGCGATCTGCTGAGAGAGATCGGCGGAAACGTTCACTTTGAAAAGGGAGAAATGGTCGTTGATCCTGCGCCGATGATCAGCATGCCTTTGCCGAATGGAAAAGTGAAACAGCTTCGGGCTTCTTATTACTTAATGGGCGCGATGCTAGGACGCTTTAAGAAAGCGGTCATCGGCCTTCCAGGCGGCTGCCACCTTGGTCCGAGACCGATTGATCAGCATATCAAAGGTTTTGAGGCGCTCGGAGCCGAAGTGACAAACGAACAGGGTGCGATCTATCTGCGTGCGGAGGAATTAAAAGGCGCGCGCATTTATCTTGATGTCGTCAGTGTTGGAGCAACGATCAACATCATGCTTGCCGCCGTGCTTGCCAAAGGCAGAACCGTAATTGAAAACGCTGCGAAAGAACCTGAGATTATCGATGTTGCCACTCTTTTAACAAGCATGGGAGCAAAAATAAAAGGCGCCGGTACGGACGTCATCCGCATCGAAGGCGTTGAATCGCTTCACGGGTGCAGACACTCGATTATTCCGGACCGGATCGAAGCCGGCACTTTCATGATTGCAGCTGCTTCCATGGGACAAGAAGTGCTGATTGATAATGTAATTCCGACGCATTTGGAATCGTTAATCGCCAAGCTCCGCGAAATGGGGGTTCGAATCGAAGAAAGCAGCGAGCAGATTTTAATGGTCGGCGGACAGAAAGAGCTGAAACCGGTCGATTTGAAAACGCTCGTATACCCCGGCTTTCCGACCGATCTGCAGCAGCCGATGACATCGCTTTTAACGAAGGCAAACGGGACGAGCGTTGTCACTGACACCATTTACTCCGCTCGCTTCAAACATATTGACGAGCTGAGACGCATGGGTGCGTCGATGAAGGTTGAAGGAAGATCGGCGATCATTACCGGGCCAGCTCCTTTGCAGGGCGCCAAGGTGAAAGCGAGTGATCTTCGGGCGGGAGCATGTCTCGTTGTTGCCGGTCTAATGGCGGAAGGTGTCACGGAAATCACCGGTTTGGAGCACCTTGACAGAGGCTACAGTCAGCTTGAAGAAAAGCTGACAAAGCTCGGGGCCACTGTCTGGCGCGAAAAATTGACAGACCAGGAAATTGAACAGCTGCAAAACTCGTGATCGACAAATGCTGTTATAGATAAAACATAAAACGATTTCATATGGGTGAGAGGAGATTAGATAGGAATGGAAAGAAGCTTATCGATGGAACTTGTTCGTGTGACAGAAGCGGCTGCGCTAAAGTCAGCGCGCTGGATGGGAAGAGGTAAAAAAGACGAAGCCGACGACGCTGCGACAAGCGCCATGAGGGATGTGTTTGACACCATTCCTATGAAGGGAACGGTGGTAATCGGAGAAGGGGAAATGGACGAAGCGCCGATGCTTTATATTGGAGAAAAGCTCGGCAACGGCTACGGCCCTCGAGTAGACGTAGCAGTAGACCCTCTCGAAGGGACGAACATCGTCGCTAGCGGCGGATGGAACGCTCTCGCAGTCATTGCGGTGGCTGATCACGGAAACCTGCTGAATGCGCCTGACATGTATATGGATAAAATCGCTGTAGGTCCTGAAGCTGTAGGCTGCATCGATATTGAAGCGCCTGTGATTGATAACTTGAAAGCTGTGGCAAAAGCAAAGAATAAAGATGTGGAAGATGTTGTAGCCACGATTTTGAACCGTCCGCGGCATGAGAAAATCATCCATGAGCTTCGCGAAGCAGGCGCCAGAATCAAGCTGATCAATGACGGGGACGTGGCCGGTGCGATTAACACCGCTTTTGATCATACAGGCGTCGATATTTTATTCGGCTCAGGAGGCGCTCCGGAAGGCGTACTCTCGGCTGTTGCACTCAAAGCTCTCGGAGGGGAAATTCACGGAAAGCTTCTTCCTCAAAGTGAGGAAGAACTGAGACGCTGTGAAAAGATGGGGCTTGATACGGGCAAAGTGCTCCGCATGGAAGACCTCGTCAAAGGAGACGATGCGATTTTCGCCGCAACTGGCGTCACAGACGGAGAGCTCCTGAAAGGCGTGCAATTCAAAGGATCTGTTGGAACGACCCACAGCGTAGTCATGAGGGCAAAATCCGGTACGGTACGGTTTGTGGACGGAAGACACAGTCTCAAGAAAAAACCTAACCTAGTCATCCGGCCATAAGGAAAAGGAAAAGCGGGGATATAAACGACCCGCTTTTCCCTTGTATTTCACTTCACGAATTGAATCAAGGTTCATACTCTGATACAATAGCTAACGGCTTTTCTTCTTCATGTCAAGGCATTTTTCAAAACAGGGTCATCTCTATCAATTTCATGTCAAATCATAAATGAAGTTGAATATGTACGACAAATGAGGTAAAACTAAAGAGTGCTGCGAAATTTTCTGCACATGCTGGTTCCTAGAGAGAACCAAAATCCTGCCGCATCTATCAGATATGCGATTATCTTCTCTTGTTAAGTCCTCGCTTCTTTCTCGACTCATACTTATAATCCTTTTCAATACGTCGATATATATGGGTAGAAGCGTTGCCGGTAAAACGAATCGGCAGTATACATTAATCGTCTTTCGTGAAATTGATGAGACAAAGTAAATTATTCGATTAGAAAAGAGTGGTGTTCTTAGTGAAAGATGTATCCATTTCATCTTTGGAAAATATGAAATTAAAAGAGCTGTATGAGCTTGCAAGGCATTATAAAGTCTCTTATTACAGCAAACTGACAAAAAAGGAACTGATTTTTGCCATTCTGAAAGCAAACGCCGAACAGGAAGATCTGCTGTTCATGGAAGGCGTATTGGAAATCATCCAGTCCGAAGGGTTCGGCTTTCTCAGACCGATCAACTACTCGCCTAGTTCAGAGGATATCTATATTTCCGCCTCACAAATCCGCCGTTTTGATTTGAGAAACGGTGATAAAGTGTCCGGAAAGGTCCGCCCTCCAAAAGAAAACGAACGGTATTACGGCCTGCTGCACGTTGAAGCGGTTAACGGCGACGATCCTGAATCAGCAAAAGAACGCGTGCACTTTCCGGCATTAACGCCTCTTTATCCAGATCGCCAGATGGTGCTTGAAACGAAGCCGAATCACCTGTCAACACGGATCATGGACATGATGGCGCCGGTCGGCTTTGGACAGCGCGGTCTGATCGTCGCTCCGCCTAAAGCGGGTAAAACCATGCTCTTGAAAGAGATCGCGAACAGCATCACAACCAATCATCCGGAAGCGGAGCTGATCGTGCTTCTTATCGATGAAAGACCTGAGGAAGTGACCGACATCGAACGTTCGGTTGCAGGAGACGTTGTCAGCTCAACGTTTGACGAAGTTCCTGAAAACCATATCAAGGTGGCCGAGCTTGTATTGGAACGTGCAATGAGGCTTGTTGAGCATAAAAAGGACGTTATCATTTTAATGGACAGCATTACAAGGCTTGCCCGCGCCTATAACCTTGTCATTCCGCCGAGCGGCAGAACATTGTCCGGGGGAATCGATCCCGGCGCTTTCCACCGTCCAAAGCGTTTCTTTGGAGCAGCCCGCAACATTGAAGAGGGCGGCAGCTTAACGATCCTGGCGACCGCTCTCGTCGACACGGGCTCGCGGATGGATGACGTCATCTATGAGGAATTTAAAGGAACAGGGAACATGGAGCTTCATCTTGACCGTTCTCTTGCGGAAAGAAGAATCTTTCCTGCCATTGATATTCGCCGTTCGGGTACGCGTAAAGAAGAGCTTCTCGTTCCGAAAGAGCACCTTGATCGTCTGTGGTCAATCCGGAAAACGATGTCTGACACGCCTGACTTCGTCGAGAAATTCATGAGAAAAATGAAAAAGACGAAAACGAATCAGGAGTTTTTCGATATTCTGATCCAGGAATGGAAACAAGCCAATATGTCTGCTGCAAGGCGCTGATTTAAAACTTTAGTTTGCAAAACGTCCGAATCGCTGTTATAATTCTATCATGTGCGTTCCGGAGGTTTTGCCCCGGAATAATAACTCTGTTTCCGAATTGGATTCAGGGCGGAAGGAGATGACAGACATGAAAGCAGGAATTCATCCTGAGTTCAAAAAAGCAACAGTCAAATGCGCTTGTGGAAACGAATTTGAAACAGGTTCAGTAAAAGAAGAGGTACGCGTTGAGATTTGTTCTGAATGCCATCCGTTCTACACTGGCCGCCAAAAATTCGCTTCTGCTGATGGTCGTGTTGATCGCTTTAACAAAAAATACGGTCTTAAGTAATAATAGATATGATAAACAGGCAGGGATTCTTCTTGCCTGTTTTTTACTTGCAATAATTGCTGGAGAGGAGTTAGTTGGATGTACATCATGAAGCAAAGCGGCTGGCTTGAACTCATATGCGGAAGCATGTTTTCGGGCAAATCAGAGGAGCTCATCCGCCGGATCAAAAGGGCGACGTTTGCGAAGCAGGAAGTCAAAGTGTTTAAACCAGCCATTGATAATCGCTACAGCAGCGAATCGGTTGTATCGCATAATGGGACATCCATTGTGTGCCATGCCATCGCATCTCCGGAAGAAATTTTTCAATACATAAGCAAAGAAACGGATGTCATCGGCGTCGATGAAGTGCAGTTTTTTGACGAAACGATTGTCGGCACGTTAACTTCTCTGGCTGATCAGGGCTACCGTGTGATTGCAGCAGGCCTTGATTTGGATTTCCGGGGCGAGCCTTTCGGCGTCGTGCCCGATCTGATGGCTTTAGCGGAAACGGTGACCAAGCTGCAAGCCGTGTGCTCTGTCTGCGGATCCCCAGCCAGCCGCACGCAGAGGCTGATCAATGGAAAACCTGCTTCTTATGACGATCCGGTCATTTTGGTGGGGGCCTCCGAAGCATATGAAGCGCGCTGCCGCCACCACCATGAAGTGCCTGGAAAGCCGAAATGAAATCGGAAAAACATATAGATTTTCACTCGAAAACACTTGGTAAAAACAAGTGTTTTTTTTATTGAATCCTTTTTGCGGGAATTAATGTAATTAAAAAACTTAATTAAGAATACGAAAAAATTAACTAATTTTCATCGCTTGAATTTTGACAAAAGCAGGCATAAAATGACTTACTGTAGTCAGTAAAAAGTAAATAGGTTTTAGGAAATGTTCAGTTTTTTGTCAAAAAACGCGCGTTACATATTTGACAAATCTACATGTGTAAAAAGGCAAATATTCTATATTGTTTACCGTATTTATTTCACTTCATTAACATTTTAAGAAAGAAGGTAATTAGTGTGAACAACATGAGAAGAACGAAGGAAGGACATTTGGAGACTTCTTTGCGGGGTAAAGACGTTCTTTCCATTCCAACGCTAAATAAAGGTGTTGCATTTTCTCTTGAAGAAAGAAAGAACCTCGGTCTAGAAGGGCTTCTGCCGCCGACTGTTCTCAGCCTTGATCAGCAGGCAGAACGGGCTTACGAACAATTTTCCCGTCAACCTGACAGACTTCGCCAAAACGTATATTTGAACGATCTGCAAAACAGAAACGAAGTGCTTTTCTATAAATTATTGCAAAACCACCTGCGTGAAATGCTTCCGGTTGTCTATACGCCTACTGTCGGCGAAGCGATTCAGGAATACAGCCACGAATACCGCAGACCGCACGGCGTTTACTTGTCAATCGATGATATGGACGGAATCGAAACGGCTTTTAAAAACCTGCAGGCATCTGCTGATGACATCGATTTGATCGTCGCTACAGATTCCGAAAGCATTTTGGGGATCGGCGACTGGGGCGTCGGAGGCATCAATATTGCGATTGGTAAGCTTGCAGTATATACGGCGGCAGCGGGAATCGATCCGAGCCGCGTTATCCCGGTCGTACTGGATGTCGGAACGAATAATGAAAAACTGCTAAACGATCCGCTCTATATCGGAAACCGTCATCCGCGTGTAGAAGGCGAGCGCTATGAACAATTTATCGACGCTTATGTCGAAACAGCATTGAAGCTTTTCCCTAACGCGCTTCTACACTGGGAAGATTTCGGAAATAAAAATGCCCGCAATATCATGAGTAAATATAACCATAAAATTGCAACATTTAATGATGATATTCAAGGAACAGGGGCTATCACGCTGGCTGCGATTTTAGCAGCTGTCAAAAAGACCGGCACGTCTTTGAAAGACCACCGGGTCGTCATCTTCGGACCTGGTTCTGCTGGTATAGGAATCGCTGACCAAATCCGCGACACCATGGTGCTTGAAGGGCTTTCAGAAGAAGAAGCCAACCGTGCATTCTGGACAGTCGATTACAGAGGATTATTAACGACAGGCATGGATCAAATCATGGATTTCCAAGAACCGTATTTGCGCGATACGGAAGAAGTGAAAGATTGGAAACGCAATGAAAAGGGAGAGATTTCCTTTGAGGAAGTCATCCGTCAAGTGAAGCCTACGATCCTGATTGGTACATCAGGTGTTGCCGGCGCCTTTAGTGAAGAAATCATCAAAGAGATGGCGGCTCATACTGAGCGTCCTGTGATTCTGCCGATGTCAAATCCGACACATCTGGCCGAAGCTGTTCCTGAAGACTTGTTCAAATGGACGGACGGAAAAGCGCTTGTGGCGACGGGAAGCCCGTTTGAAGCTGTTGAGTACAATGGCGTGAAACACGAAATCGGACAATCCAATAACGCTTTTGTATTCCCTGGATTAGGCCTGGGTACAATCGTTGCGAAAGCGAAAGTCATCACAAACGGCATGTTTGCTGCATCTGCCAACGCGGTCGCGAACATGGTGGATCATGAAAAGCCGGGTGCAGGTCTTCTGCCGAAAATCGACGACCTGCAAGACGTATCCGTTCAAGTGGCGATCGACGTTGTAAAAGCTGCCATTAAAGACGGCGTGGCCCAAGTTCAGCCTGAAGATGTCGAAAAGGCTGTCCGCGAAGCCATGTGGCGTCCGGAGTATAAAACAATTGTTGCAAAACAAGACTAATATTAGGTTCTGAGGAAACGATAAAAGAAACGGCAGCCCGGGTGCGGATGTTTTGTCACCGGGCTGCACCAATCAAATTTGAAAAAAATGGGGTCGGCGGCTGTGTAACAGGGCGACCGCGTTTATCAGCCGCCGTTAATACGTCCCTGAAAGGGACAACATAGAGGAGGAAACAGCCTTGAGCTTTTTAAATATTTTAATCCTCCTTGCGCCAATATTTTTTGTTATTGCGCTGGGATGGTTTGCGGGTCACTTTGGAAGCTATGATGCTAAATCAGCAAAAGGGGTAAGTACGCTCGTAACGAAATACGCGCTTCCGGCCCACTTTGTATCAAGCATTTTGTCAACGCCAAAAGATAAGTTTTACAGCCAGATTCCGCTTATGATTTCATTGGTAATCGGTATCGTTGGATTTTACGTTATTATTTTGCTTCTTTTACGATTTTTGTTTAAATACGATTTAACAGATGCTTCAATGTTCTCATTGAACTCAGCACAGCCGACATTCGCCTTTATGGGCATTCCTGTATTGGGCAGCCTGTTCGGCATGCAGGAAGTTGCGATTCCAATCGCGATTACGGGAATTGTCGTAAATGCGATGCTTGATCCTCTTGCGATCATCGTCGGAACCGTCGGCCGTTCTTCAAAAAAACAAACGGAAACGACGGACAGCATTTGGAAGGTGACAGGAAAATCAATTTTACACGGTTTGTCTGAACCGCTTGCTTTTGCACCGCTTGCAAGTATCATTCTTGTGTTATTCGGTCTGCAAATTCCTGAATTGCCGCAGAAAATGCTTGATATGCTCGGAGATACGACTTCAGGAATCGCCCTATTCGCAGTCGGGGTGACTGTCGGAATCCGCAAAATTAAATTCAGCATGCCTGCCTTGAGCATCGCTTTATTAAAAGTCGCTGCTCAGCCTGCTTTAATGTTTGTGATCGCGATGGTCGTCGGCCTTTCTTCTGCCGACATGACAAAAGCGGTTCTGCTCGTGGCATTCCCTGGTTCTGCTGTGGCGGCCATGATTGCTACAAACTTTGAAAGCCAGGAAGCGGAAACGGCATCCGCGTTTGTGATCAGTGCGGTGCTGTCGATTATTTCGCTGCCGATATTGATTGCAATTACAGCTTAAGTAAGAAAAAAGCTTGCAAGAAGCCGTTTATGGCCTTGCAAGCTTTTTTGCGCTTTAAAAAGAGAAGATCGATTTCAATTTGCTCTTCGGTTTTTTTTCTTCTCTTCTGACGGCTGTATCTTTTTCCCGGCGGTTCATGCTTTCCAATTGGCTGATTTTCTGCTCGAGATGCTTGATCTGCTGCCGTTCTTCTTCAAGTTCGCGCCTTTGCTGCAGAAGCTGGTAGGAGACGACCTCGTCCGCTTTTTGCTCCAGCTTTCTTTCCAGCTCGGCGATTTTCTTTTGGAGCAGCTCGCGTTCAAGCTGTTCATGCTCTAAAAAACGCTGCAGCCTTTCTTCGAGCCGCTCATTCAATTGCAGTGCAGGCTCTTTCGTTTGAATCATTTCGTTTTTCTTGATGAAGAAGGTTTTTTTCGGGCGTTTGACCGTGACATCCTGCATAGGCGTACCGTTTTTCAACTGCTCTTTTACTTCTTTTAAAATGGCGATATCGTCTTCCGTGAAAAAGTAGTGGCCAAGCTCATTTCGGGAAGCGGGCAGTTGCAGCTGCTTGACCCAACGCTGCACCGTTTTGGTTGAAACCCCCAGTTCATTTGCCGCATCAGCAGTATTCATAAGATACCTCCTTTTAACCTGTAACTGTTCATTAAAAAGGGTATTCGACCTGAATGAAAAGGCCTCCTTCCTGTTAGACAAAAGAAGAAGGGATTCGGCAAAGAAAGCGGTTTTTCCCCAGAGGGTGCAGCCGTTGCTATGCTTCGTAAAGCTCTAAAGGCAGGCCGTCCGGGTCGGAGAAGAACGTATAGCGCTTGCCCGTCCCGGGATCGGTGCGGATCGGTTCAGCAGTGATGCCTTTTTGCTTGAGCTCCTTGACGGTCTGGTCAAGATCGGCCACCGTGAAAGCCAAATGGCGGAGTCCGGCAGCTTCGGGTCTGGTAAGGCGTGCGGGCGGATCCGGAAAAGAAAACAGTTCGATGACATAGCGGCCGTTTAATGAGAGGTCCAGTTTATATGATTCCTGATCCTTTCTGTACGTTTCGCTCAGAATCTCAAGTCCGAGCTTGTCGACATAGAATGTTTTGGATGCTTCATAATCCGAGCATATGATGGCGATGTGATGAATCGATTCCAGCATTGAGTCAAGCTCCTTTTTTCTTAAAAGTATAGCAAAAAGACGCGGCTGCTGCCGATAACGGCGAAGTTGTTTTGACGGGGAAGAGTCCCTATACTATAATTAGAATGTTACGCACAGCAAACAGAGGTGAATAGCGTGTTAGACCGTTTAAAATCGATAGAGGACCGGTACGAAAAATTAAATGAACTATTAAGCGATCCGGAGGTTGTCAACGATCCGAAGAAGCTTAGAGAATATTCGAAAGAACAATCTGATTTACAGGAAACAGTTGAAGTATACAGACGTTATCGTAGCGCGTCGGAACAGCTGAGCGATGCTAAAGCGATGCTTGAAGAAAAGCTTGACTCCGACATGCGCGAGATGGTGAAAGAGGAGATTTCCGAACTGCAGGAAGAAATCGAGTCGCTCACAGATCAGCTGAAGGTATTGCTGATCCCTAAAGATCCGAATGATGACAAAAACGTTATCATGGAAATCCGCGGCGCAGCGGGCGGAGAAGAGGCCGCTTTATTTGCCGGCAACCTTTACCGCATGTACAGCCGCTACGCAGAGCTCCAAGGCTGGAAAACAGAAGTGATGGAAGCGAATATGACAGGTACAGGCGGATATAAAGAGATCATTTTTATGATCAATGGGAACGGCGCATACTCAAGACTGAAGTATGAGAACGGCGCACACCGCGTACAGCGCGTTCCAGAGACCGAATCCGGCGGGCGCATCCATACATCCACGGCAACGGTAGCCTGCCTGCCTGAAGCGGAAGAGGTAGAAGTCGATATACATGAAAAAGACATTCGCGTCGACACCTTCGCATCGAGCGGTCCGGGAGGGCAAAGCGTCAATACGACGATGTCAGCCGTCCGTCTGACCCACCTTCCGACAGGTGTTGTCGTGTCTTGCCAGGATGAGAAATCTCAGATCAAAAACAAAGAAAAAGCGATGAAGGTTCTGCGCGCGCGAATTTACGACAAATTTCAGCAGGAAGCTCAGGCTGAATATGATCAAAACCGGAAATCCGCCGTCGGAACAGGAGACCGCTCTGAGCGCATCCGCACGTATAACTTTCCGCAAAACCGCGTTACCGATCACAGGATCGGCTTGACGATCCAAAAGCTCGACCAAATCCTTGAAGGCAAGCTTGATGAAGTGATTGACGCCCTGATTGTAGAGGATCAGGCAAGCAAGCTTCAGCAGGCGGAGAGCTAAACATGAAAACAATTTTTGAAGCCCTCAGGTGGGCTTCTTCTTATTTGACGGAAGCGGGAAGAGACCGGAATGCCGCGGAAATTTTGCTGACAGATCAGCTGAACATCGACCGCAGCAAACTGTTGGCAAGCTTCCATGATGTCATATCAGAGTCTGATTTTGCGAGGTTTAAAAAATCTGTCGAGCTTCATCATCAAGGAGTGCCTGTTCAATATATCACCGGAAAAGAGTCCTTTTACGGAAGGGAATTTTCGGTAAATGAAAACGTTCTGATTCCGCGTCCTGAAACAGAGGAAGTCGTTGAAGCTGTCCTTTCCGAAGCGGAAAGAGTTTTTCACGGGATAGATCGTCTTAAAGCTGTCGATGTCGGTACAGGAAGCGGGGCGATTGCAGTGACCCTTGCGCTTGAGAGCCCGCGTTTTTCCGTCACGGCGACGGATATTTCGGAACAAGCTTTAAGTACCGCAAGACACAACGCTGACCGGCTTGGGGCGAAAGTGGATTTCCTCTGCGGTGATTTGCTTGAACCGCTTATCGCGCGACAGAAGAAAGCTGATGTCATCGTTTCGAATCCACCTTATATATCCGAGGAAGACATGAGGACGCTGTCAGATGTCGTCCGTCTCCATGAACCCGCCGGGGCTTTAACGGACGGTGCTGACGGATTGCAGTTTTATAAGCGTTTCATGAAGGAAATTCCATCTGTCATCGCAGATCAGGCACTGGTGGTGTTTGAAATCGGCTGGACTCAGGGGAATGCCGTTAAAGACATGTTTCACCGGTTCTTTCCTGATGCTGACGTGCGGGTGAAGAAAGATCTTAATGGAAAAGACCGCATCGTCTGCGCGGTAATTGAACAACATAGTTAAAAGTGACTCCAAAAGTTAGACAATAAAATGTCATGAAACAGTTTAACTGGCATGATTCCGGTATTGTACCAGGCTCATGCCTTTTCATTTGATCTTGATCCGTTTATGCCCTTCATTCCCCGCAAATTACCCTTTAGTTCCTCAGCTGTAAATTTAGCCATTAGAAAACTGCGCCTCCAATTGTTAAGTGTGTCGAACAAAAGGGGGGCGGCTCAAATTCCCGGTGGAAAATAGGAACCGCAACCTTGACCGTTCTGGCGGCGTGCTTTACCATTTTTTAACAAAATTTTTATCTGAATAAAATAAAAAATAGTTCAAGATTAATATATATACTAAACAGATTGTCTTATTTTTAATGCAGGGGACAGTGTCACGACATCCCTCTGTAAGCCGCTTTCCCCATTCAGAAGGTTTACCATTGCACATACGGCTTTTTGAGCCAGCTCTTCAACAGGTATATCGATTGTCGTGATTTCCGGATCGGTCACCTCACAGATCGATTGATTGTCATATCCAAGCACTGCAAGCTGCTTTGGCACTTCATATTGATAATATCGGGCCCTTTTAATAATTCCTGCGGCCACTTGGTCGTTTCCCGTAAAAATGGCGGTCGGCTTTTCGGACATGTTGTGGATCTGGTCCATAATGCGGAAGCCGTCATGAATGGTAAATGCGTGGCTGAACATCCACTTCTCCTGGAAACGCAAACCTGCATCAGACAATGCTTTCATAAACCCTTCTTTTCTCATAATCTGGGCCTTGCTGTGTATCGTGTCACAGCAAAAGGCCATTAAATGATGCCCTTTTTGAATAAAAAGCTCCGTTCCTTTATATCCGGCTTCGAATTCGTCATAGCAGATCACCGGCACGTCCGCTTCGGCGTGGAATTCATTTGCCATAACCACGGGACCGTATTTGACGTATTTTTTGATGTCTTCCCATTCATTTTCAAGGCTGCATAGCATAACGCCGTCGACTTCTTTCCTCTTGAGCAGCTCCAGTACTTTCAGTTCATTCTGCTTTTGATAAAACGTCTGAAACACAATGACTTTGTATTGGTGTTTCAGCGCTTCAGCGGACATATGCTTCATAAGCTGAGCGAAGAAGGGGTGGTCCGCGTGTGGGACAGACACTGCGAGAAACATCGTTTTGTTGGATCTGAGCTTTCGTGCAGACGTGTTCGGGATGTAGTCCAATTTTTCGATGACTTCCAAAACCCGCTTCCTTTTTTCTTCAGATACATAGGGATGATCGTTCAGTACTCTTGAAACAGTTGTTTTTGACACATTACTTAATTTTGCAATTTCGTCAATCGTAGGCATAAAGTCACTTCCTGAAAAAAAGAGTTGTTATGGTATCGATTCCATCATTTAAGATATGTCATGAAATATGACAATTTCCCAAAATAATAAAAATGGGGTGAAATTGATGAAAACCGCAAACGAAAACATGACTTGCACGAGCAAACAGCTATTTGTCCTTCTGAATGATTTGAAGGAAGGAAAGCTCGCTGGTGAATGCCGTATAGACGACACACTGGCCAATCAAAAATTAAAAGAGACATTGCAGCAGGATCAATTCGACATAACCGCCAATTTGCTGAACAGAATGGATTCCCCGCCCTCCAGAGTTGACTTTATGCCGCTTCATCGACTGATCACAGAAGAAGAAGTAGATGACGTGGTTCATGCGGTGAAAGACGTGCTGCCGACCGGGCAATTTACAAGCGGTTTTTATGTTGGCGTATTTGAAGCTGAAATAGCTGCTTTTTTGAGCAAAAAGCATGTCATGGCTTCATCCAGCGGAACCGATGCCATGATTGTCGCGCTGAAGGCTGCGGGTGTTGGACAAGGTGATGAAGTCATTATGCCTGCAAACAGCTTTGCTGCAACGGAAAACGCCGTGCTCGCAGCTGGAGGCACTCCGATTTTCTGCGATATTGACCCTGTTACATTTTGCATGGATCCTTCAGAAATTGAAGCATGTGTCACTTTGAAAACGAAATGCATTTTGCCTGTACACCTTTATGGAAAGCTGCCTGACATGGAAGCCATTGCAAAAACCGCTGATAAATACGGCATCCCGATTATTGAAGACGCCTGCCAGGCGATCGGCGTTTCCGATCTGGGAAAAAACAGCCTTTGCTCCATATTAAGCTTCAATCCGTATAAAAATCTCGGCACTTGCGGAAAAGCCGGCGCAATTGTGACGGATGATCCATCATTTGCATCCGCATGCATGGAATATATGTATCACGGCTTTGAACTGAATCAAAAAAATAAAAAGGCGGCTGACTACGGCTTTAACGCTAAGATTGATAATCTGCAAGCCGCTATTGGACTGGCAAGGATGAAATATCTTTCTTTAAATAATCTGAAGCGCTTATATTTAGCAGATCGTTATATTGCGCATTTGCAGCAGTATGAAGACAGAGGTCTGATCAAATTGCCTCAAATGACCGATGATCATGTATGGCATTTGTTTACAATTAAAATACTAAACGGAAATCGTGACCAAGTCAAAGATATGATGCTTAAATTTCATAATGTCCAAACAGATATATACTACCCGATTTTATCCCATCATCAAAACACACCACTTGTAAAAGCCAATTATCGGCACACATCACTGCCGGTCACTGAATCAGTGCATAAACAAATGCTTCAGCTTCCTCTCTATCCGGGGCTCACCGTAGAAGAACAAGACAAAGTAATGGAGGCCTTAATTGATGTCGTATCATGAAACACTTTCTTTTCACACCTTGCAGCAAGTAAACAAGCCGAAGTACGCCGTATTTTGCGATTTTGATGAGACATATTTCGCCCACAGCATCACCGATGAATCGAGAAAAGCGCTCATGGACCTTGAAACATTTATTCATTCGCACCATCTTGATCACAAGATTTTGCTCGGCTGGGTGACCGGGAGCAGCCTGTCATCCGTTCTTGCAAAAATGAAGCGGGGAGGCTTTCGATATCTTCCGCATTTTGTCGCCGGTGACCTTGGCACTGAAATCACTTATTTCTCTGAAGAAGGCCAAGTCTCTGATAAAGATTGGGAAGCCCGATTGCAAGAATCAAATTTCTCCCATGATCTGGTCGAAGAAATCAAGCAGACTCTCTCTAAAAAATATGAGATTGCGCTTGTGCCTCAGACTCAGCATGGCTTTTCCCGCTATAAAATCAACTATTACTATAAATCGTTGGAAGAGAGCACAGATAAGAGGGCGCTTGAAGCCATCAGGCGGCTTGCAAGAGAGCATGGAATAGGAGTAAATATCAATCGCTGCAACCCTTTGGCAGGCGATCCGGAAAACAGCTATGATGTGGACTTTATCCCCTTGCGGACAGGCAAACCGTACATTGTGGATTTTATATTGGATAAATTCGCGATAGAGAGGGAGAATTCATTTGCTTTCGGCGACAGCGGAAACGATGTGGATATGCTAAAAAAAACCGGACATGGTTATCTGGTGGGGAATGCGACAGCAGAAGCCAAGTCGCTCCATTCCCGTATGACAGAAGGCAGCTATACGGCTGGAATTTTAGAAGTGCTAAAAGCCCATATCAAACGATAAGGAGTGTCCTTAGATGAAAATCGGAATTATAGGAGCCGGAGGAATTGCAAAAGCCCATGCGAAAGCTCTTTCAACAGTCAAAGGTGCCGAGCTTTCCGGGTTTTTTGATATCAACTCGCTTGCCTCTCGTAAATGTGCGTTTGAATACGGAGGAACTGCCTTTACCAGTATGCAGGAGCTGTTGAATCAGTCGACGGCAGTCATCGTTTCATCGCCGAACTTTTGCCATAAAGAACATGCGCTTGAAGCGATGGCTGCAGGGAAGTATGTATTGTGTGAAAAACCGATGGCTGTCTCAATGGAAGAAGCGGAGGAGATGAAAAGCAGGGCGTCTCAATCCGCTTATATTCCGATCATGGGCTTCAATTACCGCCATCTCACATTCGTTAAGCGCCTAAAAGATATGATATCCGGCAATGAACTTGGAGATATTTTGTCCATCAATGTCCATTTTAAGAAAAACAGCGCCTTGAGAAGAAAAAAATATACTTGGCGCGATCATTCGAAAAGCAACAAAACGAGCGGGGCATTAGGAGATTTGGGCGTGCATTTAATCGATCTCATACTCTATTTGTTCGACAGCCCGTTTAAACTGGACAGTTTAAAAGTCAAAATGATGACGGTCGTCAAAGAAAAAGAACAAAAACAGGTATATGTTGATGATCATTCAGAAGTATACGGCCAGCTTGAAAATCATGTGTTTGTCAATATGATTACGTCAAAATGCACAAAATCGGATGAGTGCGGCTTCAGCATCGAGGTCAACGGCCAAAACGGCGTATTTTACTATCATTCACGGCAGAAAAATCAGTTTTTGCTGAGGGCCGGATTGACGGAGCAGATGATAACAATGCCGGACACGTGGCTGACAGACCCTGAAAATGAATTTTACGGATGGGCCGATTCCTTCAGAGTTCAGCTGATCCAATGGATGAACGGAATTCGGGATCGCAATTTTGCATCTCTTGCCACTTTTGAAGATGGATACAAGACGCAGTTCTACTTAAATGAATTTTTCAATAAAGGTCAGCAGCTGTCCCTTTCAAAACAAGCAAACTAGCATTGCGAAAGACCCTTGCCGGCTGTGCCACCCAAGCCGCAAGGGTTTTATGGTCTGCAACGAAGGAGTGAGTCTAATGAAAAAAATATTTCTATTCGGCTGTTCGTTTTATTTTCTAGTAGGGGTTATCCATATTCTGCTGGGGAGCCTGTCACCGTACATCATTCAAGAATATCAACGGGATCTTCATGATCTATCCTTCCTGATCTTTTTCCAATTCACCGGTTTTCTAAACGGCGTCCTGCTTGCGCCGATGTTTGTCAGACGCACCTCTCATACGGCTGTATTGACGTTTGGCCTTCTTCTTATTCTCGTTACGCTTTTAGGTGTTTTCCTTTTTGATATGTTCATCTTTTTTGTCATCATGGGATTTTTGCTCGGCTTTGGCGCGGGTACTTTAGAAACGACGATGGGGGCGTATGTGATTGCGCAAGATAAAAATGCGAAAGGGATGAATATTTTAGAGGTTTTTTTCGGATTAGGCGCGCTGCTGTTTCCTTTTCTTATTTATATCCTTACGGAACGATATGCCTGGCATTTCCCCTTGTATGCTTTATTTATCTTCGTTTTTGTGCTCGCGTGTATGTGGGTGGTTTATTTGCGCAGAAAAACCCCCGGCACTGCTTCCGGTCAGATGGCTTATCAGGAAAAACCGACTGTATCAGCCATATTTGAAACCGGAAGGAAAGAAAAAAACATTTTCCTCTTTCTCATATTCGCTTTTGTGTATGCGGGTATCGAGACCAATTTCGCAAACTTTTTGCCGGCGCTGATGCTGGAAAAAGGGGCTGAAGAAATCAGCGTGATCAGCGTCACGTTTTTTTGGACGGGGATGGTATGCGGACGTTTATTGACAAGTATTTTTGGCGGACGCATAACTTCCGTTGCCTTTCTGATCTTCAGCGCCGGAGCCTTGACTGTTTTGCTTTTGATTCTCGCGTGGTTTCCGGTTCATCAAACACAGCTGCTCCTCGTATTTTTCATCGGGCTGTCGGCAGCCGGCATTTTTCCGTGCGCCGTCACTCTTGCCTCGTTGGCTGGAAAGCCTTTTACAGAGGAAATCACGAGTCTCTTCATTTCGTCCGCAAGTCTGGGAGGAGCGCTTCTTTCATTCTTGATCGGCTGGGCGATTGATGCAAGCGCAGCCGCTGTCTTCCCGTTTTTGCTGTTCGGCGGATTGGGGGGCTTGCTGCTGGCGATCAGCGCGGTGATTTTTTTATCCGGCCTGCAAAAAAACAAGCAGAGTCATTTGGATATGTAGATTTATTAGGAAGAGATTACAAGCTTAGTAGGATTTTTTTCAGCAGCCGTTTAAACCGTTCCATCTTTGACCATAATATTGCTAGAAAAGGTTGAAGAACGAGAGGAACGGTGGGGAAAATGAAGAAATCAAACATTGCCTGTATGTATATTTTTCTTTTATTAATAGGAGCGCTTGCAAATCTCACGACGGAAGAGACTGCCCAATCATCAGGCGGGCAGCCTGCCGTGATTCCTGATGAAGCGATTCGGCTGCGGATTTTGGCAAACAGCGACAGCGGGAGCGACCAGAGCGTCAAACGCAAAATCAGGGATGAGGTCAATAAACAAATTACGAAATGGGTGGAAAACCTGACCTCGGTTGAGGAAGCGAGACAAGTCATCAGGTCGAAGCTGCCTGAAATCCAAGAGGTTGCCATGGATGTCATGAAACGCGAAAATGTTCGGCAATCCGTGTCTGTCCGTTTTGATCGTGTTTCATTTCCGACAAAGCTATACGGCAATATGGTGTATCCGGCCGGAGAATATGAGGCTGTTTTAATTACATTAGGCAAGGGAGAGGGAGCCAACTGGTGGTGCGTCCTGTTTCCGCCACTTTGCTTTCTTGATTTTTCCAATGGGGAAGCCGTAAAGTCGCCTGAAGACGAACAAACCGCTGCCGGAGAAGACCGCCGGGAAGAAAAAACAGACGCGGCGGATGAAACGGTATCTGGCATAGATAAAGATAAAGAAGACAAAGAAGTGAAATTTTTTCTTGTCGAATGGATTACCGGGCTTTTTTCTTAAAAGGACCGCCTTGCTTTCGTGTGCAGGGCGGTTTTTTACTGTTTGTTTTTTCATGATGGTTATTGAAGCTTTTGAATATGATATAATTTTCCAAAACGGTTCAGGGGAAATACTGCTTTTCGGATATACACCTTTTGCCCCTTTCTGATGTGCCAATCACATTGCCGGCAGAAGAGAAACTGTCTTATCACCAGTACAGCGTTCATTTGCATACTCATTCAAAGCGTTGGTTCCTGCTAATCAAAATTGAAAAATGAATAGCCGGCATTCTTCCAAATCAAAAGGTATATTTTACTGTCGCCCTCATAGATTGGATAGAGAAGTTAAAAAACGGGGTGAAAAGATGTTCTACCAATTGAGGTTAGCGGAAACGAAAGACATGAATGCGATCGAAGCATTTTTAAAAAAGGCGGGGACAAGCCATAAGGGTCTTGAGGAAGCGAAGAGCCAGTTTATCATGATGGAAGACCCTCCCGATGAAATCGTCGCCTGCCTCGGAATGGAGGAATTTGAAAACAAAAAAGGACTGCTGCGCTCGCTTGTCGTGTCTGACAAGCTCAGCCAAGGCCACATCGTTTCCTTGTTTCAAAGCATGCAGGTATTGTGCGAAAAGCGAGGAATCCAAACCCTTTATTTAGTAGCCAATAAGCGAACATCGATGGATTTCCTTGAAGTGCTCGGTTTTAAACAAGCTGCGGCAATTCCTGATGAGCTGGATGAATCCGAGCATGTTTCAGACTCACTGAACGTAAACGGAGCGGTTTTAATGGAGAAAACGTCAAATTAGCCGTTAACTTATACACAGAGATATCCACGGATTCAAAAGCGTTATCCACAAAATGTGGACAACGCTTGTTTTCTTTTCTTTCATCTTTTATACTTTCAACATGATTTACATGAATTATTAACGTTTTTAGTGTTTTGTTAAGGGAGTTTTGATGTTAATGAAAACAAAAGTATGGACTGTGGATGTAAAATGCGATTTGTCCACAAACTGTCCACAAATTGCACAGGCGGCAAGACTGCTTCAGCAAAATGAAACGGTTGCTTTTCCGACAGAGACTGTTTACGGTCTTGGTGCAAACGCCAAACACAGCGAAGCAGTAGCTAAAATATACGAAGCGAAAGGGCGGCCGAGCGACAATCCGCTCATTGTCCACATCGCTGAAATTGAACAGCTTGCAGAATTTGCGGAAGTTGATTCGCCTCAGGCCGAAATGCTGATGAAGCGTTTTTGGCCCGGGCCGCTGACCCTTGTGCTGCCGTGCAAGCCCGGGGTGTTATCCACAAGGGTGACGGCGGGGCTCGACACGGTCGCGGTTAGAATGCCTGATCATCCTGTGGCGCTTGAGCTGATTAGACAGGCCGGCGTTCCGGTGGCTGCCCCGAGCGCAAATCTGTCCGGAAAACCGAGTCCGACGAAAGCCGAGCATGTCGTCAACGATTTGAATGGACGGATTGCGGGTGTCGTTGACGGCGGCCCTACAGGAGTAGGGGTTGAATCAACAGTTGTTTCATGCACCGGTGAAATTCCGGTCATTTTGAGGCCGGGCGGCGTCACAAAAGAGCAGCTCGAAGAAGCGGCCGGCCCCGTCTTGATTGACCAGGGCCTCACCGACGAAAAAAAGGCGCCTATGTCTCCCGGGATGAAATATACGCATTATGCACCGGAAGCACCTCTTGCTATTGTGAACGGGGGAGTTGAGGATATTCAACGGCTGATCGACCAATATCAGAAAGACGGGATGAAAGTCGGTGTCCTTACGACAGAGGAACGGGCCGATGTCTATCAGGCCGATGCCGTCCGCATCTGCGGCAGAAGAGACCGACTTGAAACGGTTGCCGCCGGTTTGTATGACGTTCTCCGCAGCTTTGATGAAGAACGTCTCGATTTTATTTTTGCGGAGTCTTTTCCTGAGGAAGGAGTGGGCCGGGCGATTATGAACCGGCTGTTGAAAGCGGCCGGCCACCGCGTAATCGAAGCGTAGCCTAAGCGGGGGTGTTCTATCTGCCTTTGGACGTGCATAAGCTAGAAAAGCTGGCGTGTCCAAGGGGGAATTGCATGAATGTTGATGTGTTAATAGGCGAAATCCTGACGCTTTCGATGATGGCTTTTGCACTCGGCATGGATGCCTTTTCAGTCGGTCTTGGAATGGGAATGGCCAAGCTGAAAAGGAACCAGGTTTTTCAAATCGGCGTCATTATTGGATTGTTCCATGTCATCATGCCGCTTGGCGGAATGATTGCGGGACAGTTTCTTTCGGGTGCGCTTGGTGCGCTGGCGGGATATATTGGGGGAGCTCTTTTATTGGTGCTGGGCATTCAGATGATTGTCGCATCTTTTAATAAAAGCGGGGAGCAGATCATCTCTCCGCACGGCTTCGGCTTGTTCGTTTTTGCCGTCGGCGTCAGCCTTGACAGCTTTTCAGTCGGTCTCAGCCTCGGCCTCTACGGAACGAAACCGATATTAACGATCTTTCTGTTCGGTTTGTTCAGCATGGTGTTAACTTGGGCGGGCCTTCTGCTTGGAAAAAAGGTTCAAACGTGGCTCGGCGCCTACAGCGAAGCGCTCGGAGGAGCCATCTTGCTGAGCTTCGGTCTGAAGCTTTTGCTGCCCATTTAATTGAAAGATGGGAAAATCTTTTTTCTGTTTTGCATAACATAATGGAACTTAGAAAAAGAGGGGGAGATCCCCTCTTTTTTGATTTCTGGAGCGGATTTTATTATTTTCCGTCTGAATCCTTTATAATATGAAACAAAGGAGTGAACAAGATTGAACATATTATTTGTCTGTACTGGAAATACGTGCCGCAGCCCGATGGCCGAAGCGCTCTTTAAATCTGCGGCTGCCGAAAAAAATCTGGATGTCTCCGTCAAATCTGCCGGGTTGTTTGCTCCTGAAAACGGAAAAGCTTCTTTATATGCTGTCGAAGCGCTTTTTGAAAAAAACATCGCTCTGAATCATACATCTTCACAGCTTTCCGAGGAGAAGGTGGAATGGGCTGATCTTGTTCTGACGATGACAGAGCAGCACAAGCAGCTGGCAGTACATGAATTTTCAAAGAGCCAAGATAAGATCTATACGCTGAAAGAGTATGTTAATGGAGATGGCGGGGACATTATTGACCCGTTCGGCGGTTCTCTCAGCGACTATCAAAGAACGAGAGATGAGCTGGAGCAGCTGCTGAGAAAATTGGCGGAAATGCTTGCGAAGAAATCTCAGGAATAGAAGCTGGCTAAGGAGCGTTTGCAAATCAAGCGGCAGCGGGTACAATAGACATGATCAATCAGAAGTATATAACGGCTGTATGCTGGCTTAACGGTTTCTGCGAGACTTTTGGCGGCACATTAAACGAGGAGGAGTCATTCCAATGAAAGTAATCATTGCATCAGATCACGGCGGAATCAATATCAGAAAAGAAATTATGGCATTGATGGACGAATTGAACATCGAATACGAAGATTACGGCTGCGAATGCGGTTCAGGATCTGTGGACTACCCGGATTATGCGTTTCCGGTCGCGCAAAAAGTGGCGAACGGGGAAGCCGACAGAGGCATTTTAATATGCGGAACAGGAATCGGCATGAGCATTTCCGCCAATAAAGTAAAAGGCATCCGCTGCGCCCTTGTCCACGACGTTTTCAGCGCCAAAATGACAAGAGAGCACAATGACACGAATGTTCTTGCGATGGGTGAACGGGTCATCGGCCCTGGTTTAGCGAGAGAGATTGCAAAGGTTTGGCTTACGACTGAGTTTTCAGCCGGGCGGCACGCCGTCCGCATCGGAAAAATCGCCGATTATGAAGACAAGCATGAATAAAGGGTGTCGTCAATCATGAAAAATCTTGAACAGACATGGCGTTCTATATTAGATGAATTTCATCAGCAAGCGAATTTGCGCGAAGGCCACATCGTCGTCATCGGCTGCAGCACAAGCGAGGTGGCCGGAAGGCGCATCGGCACTTCGGGAAGCGAACAAATCGCTGAAGCGGTCTACAAAGGACTGGAAGAGCTCAGGGACAGAACAGGAATCGCCCTCGCTTTTCAGTGCTGCGAACATTTAAACAGGGCGTTGGTTGTCGAGGAAGAAACGGCGAAAGCATACCGTCTTCCCGTTGTTTTCGCCATTCCTGTCCCGAAAGCGGGGGGATCGATGGCTTCATATGCCTATAAACATATGAAGGCTCCTGTTCTTGTTGAACAAATAGAGGCCGATGCGGGGATCGACATCGGCGACACGTTTATAGGAATGCATTTAAAGCCTGTTGCCGTTCCTGTCCGCGTCTCTCAAAAACAGCTAGGCGAAGCGCACGTGACGCTTGCGCGGACAAGGCCGAAGCTGATTGGAGGCGTCCGCGCCGTCTATGAAGCGGAGTAGCGGAAGAAGCGGGGGGAAGAGCCGGACAGGCTTTTTTCTTTATTAGAATAATTTTTTAAACAAATGATATATCGAACTATATGATTTGTCTATTCGTTTAATATTCGGTTTTTCCAATAATAAAAAACGAATTTTAAAAATAATCTCTTACATTTGCATGAAAAACCGTGTACAATGAGATGGTATAATTAACGAAATGGAAACAGATAGGAGAGGATCTCGCTGATGAAACATTTACCTGCGCAAGATGAACAAGTTTTTAGCGCCATTCAAGATGAGCGGAAACGTCAACAGTCGAAGATTGAGCTGATCGCTTCTGAAAACTTTGTAAGCGAAGCGGTTATGGAAGCTCAAGGCTCGGTTTTAACTAATAAATATGCGGAAGGATATCCTGGTAAACGCTACTACGGCGGTTGTGAGCATGTAGACGTGGCAGAGGATATCGCGCGCGACCGCGCCAAGCAGATTTTCGGCGCCGAGCACGTCAACGTTCAGCCGCATTCCGGCGCACAAGCGAACATGGCGGTATACTTCACGATTTTGGAGCACGGTGACACTGTGTTGGGAATGAACCTTGCTCACGGCGGACATTTAACGCACGGCAGCCCTGTCAACTTCAGCGGTGTTCAGTACAACTTCGTTGAATACGGCGTTGATAAAGAGACGCAGTATATTGATTACGAAGATGTCAGTGAAAAGGCGCTCAAACATAAGCCTAAGCTGATCGTGGCCGGAGCAAGCGCATATCCGCGCACCATCGATTTTAAAAAGTTCCGCGAAATCGCTGATGAAGTCGGAGCCTATGTGATGGTGGACATGGCGCATATCGCCGGACTTGTAGCAGCAGGTCTTCACCCGAATCCTGTTCCTTACGCTGACTTTGTGACGACGACAACTCATAAAACGCTTCGCGGACCGCGCGGCGGCATGATTCTTTGCCGTGAAGAGTTTGCGAAACAAATTGACAAGTCGATCTTCCCTGGAATTCAAGGCGGACCGTTAATGCACGTGATCGCTGCAAAGGCTGTTTCCTTTGGCGAAGCTTTAAAGGACGAATTCAAAACATATGCCCAAAATGTCATCAACAATGCGAAGCGCTTGGCTGAAACATTGAAAAAAGAGGGTATCGAGCTCGTATCCGGCGGAACGGATAACCATCTTGTGCTGGTCGACCTGCGCTCTCTCGGCATTACCGGAAAAGTGGCTGAAAATGTACTTGATGAAGTCGGCATCACCGTCAACAAAAACGCGATTCCTTATGATCCTGAAAAACCTTTCGTTACGAGCGGAATCCGCGTCGGTACAGCAGCTGTGACGAGCCGCGGCTTTGATCTGGAAGCGATCGAAGAAGTGGGAGCGATCATTGCGCTTGCCCTTAAAAACCATGAAGACGAAGCGAAACTTGAAGAAGCAAAACAGCGTGTAGAAGCGCTGACAAACAGATTCCCGTTGTATACCGGGCTTGATTACTAAGATATTTGCGCCGCTCCGAAAAGGGGCGGCTTTTTTCATAAAATTGTCTCCTGATTTTTGTTGAAACAAGCTGTTTTTTTATGTAGAATCAATAGAAGTGTGTGAAAAAAGGAGCTGAAGACGGATATGGGAAAGGTATATGTGTTTGATCACCCTCTTATACAGCATAAGCTTACATACATCCGGGACGTAAAGACCGGAACGAAAGAATTCAGAGAGCTTGTTGATGAGGTTGCAACGCTGATGGCATTTGAGATTACGCGAGACCTGCCGCTGGAGGAAGTGAATGTAGAGACTCCTGTGCAAATGGCAAAGTCAAACGTCATCGCCGGAAAAAAACTCGGGGTTGTTCCGATTCTGAGAGCAGGGCTTGGAATGGTAGACGGAATTTTGAAGCTGATTCCTGCTGCAAAAGTCGGACATGTCGGGCTTTACCGTGATCCTGAAACATTGAAGCCTGTTGAGTATTATGTCAAGCTTCCATCCGATGTTGAAGAACGCGAATTCATCGTCGTCGATCCGATGCTGGCAACCGGAGGTTCGGCGGTAGAGGCGCTGAACAGCTTGAAAAAACGCGGCGCAAAAAATATCCGCTTTATGTGTCTGATCGCTGCCCCGGAAGGTGTAGACGAAGTGCAGAAGCATCATCCTGACGTTGACATTTACATTGCCGCTCTGGATGAAAAACTAAATGAAAAAGGATATATCGTTCCCGGATTGGGCGACGCCGGAGACCGCATGTTCGGAACGAAATAATGTAAGAAAATCCTGAAAAAGGGTTTTCTTTTTTTGTGTTTTATACCATAATTAAACATGTGTGCGTCTTAAATGAGGCGAATTTGTGAACATTTTGTGAGAGCTGCTGTGATTATGAATAGTTTTTTAACTTTAAACAGATTGACACCTCAGGGGGGCTATTGTATGCTAAAATAGGCTATTATGATAAGGTTTTCATAGCGGTTATCATAATGACCAGTCCTCTGTTAAAATCCTTTGAAAACCCCATATTTGCAGGCGACAGACAGATCACCGGCCCAAGAATTTTCGGACTGTGTGAAGTCTTGAGCAGAACACTACGTTCTGTAAAATGGTCAGACCGCCTAGTTTACCGTAATCGTAAGATAGATTTAAAATTTTCACATCAGGAGCGTATTTGATGACCGATGCGAGTCTTTCATTCCGTAGGCAACAAAAATATGTCCTATATATTTTAGCAGTCTGCGTGTTAGGCTATGGATTTCTGCCATATCAGGCAATTTTTTTAGGCCTGATTACCGGCACTGTTTTCAGCTATTTCAATCTCTGGCTGCTGGCCAAAAGGATGCAGGCCTTCGATAAAGCAGTGGCAAAGGGCAAAATGATCCGTTCTCTCGGGACTGCTTCCAGATTGTGCAACGCCATTATCGCGGCGGCCATTGCTTATAAATACCCTGAATATATTCATTTGGCAGGCGTCATTGTGGGGTTGATGACAATTTATCCTGTCATTATGATAGATTCCTTTATCCAGCTAAAACGTTCATCAATGGAAGAGAGGTGAAAACCCTTTGAATCACGAATCTAGAATTGTTAATTTCTTAGGCCTCAATTTTGATTTAACTAGCATTCTAATGATTACTGTGACAAGCATCATCGTCTTTCTGATAGCGGTGCTGACCACAAGAACACTCGCGATCCGGCCGACGAAAGCTCAGAACTTTATGGAGTGGATTGTCGACTTTGTTCGCAATATTATCGGCAGCACAATGGATCTTAAAGTCGGCAGAGACTTTCTCGCCCTTGGCATAACCCTGCTGATGTACATATTTGTTGCCAACATGCTCGGCCTTCCGTTTTCCATAACAGTAGGCCACGAATTATGGTGGAAATCCCCTACGGCCGATCCGGCGGTTACTTTAACCCTCGCCGTCATGGTAGTAGGCCTCACTCATTACTACGGAGTGAAAAGGAAAGGGTTGGGGGAGTATACCAAAGATTTCTTCAGACCAATTCCATATTTAGTGCCGCTCAAAATCATTGAAGAATTTGCGAACACATTAACATTGGGATTGCGTCTTTACGGTAATATTTTCGCCGGCGAAATTCTGCTCGGCCTTCTTGCCGGACTGGCAACCAACTTCTATTCTCAAAGCATTTTCCTGGGGCTGGTTGGAACCATTGGAGCGGTTGTGCCGATGATCGTATGGCAGGCGTTCAGCTTGTTCGTAGGTACAATCCAGGCATTCATCTTCACGATGTTAACAATGGTTTACATGTCTCACAAAGTAAGTCATGAACACTAAAAATAAGACATATCCGCTAAGGATAACAATTTAAAGGAGGAACTTTTTCATGAGTTTAATAGCAGCTGCAATCGCAATTGGATTAGGTGCACTTGGTGCAGGTATTGGTAACGGACTTATCGTATCGCGTACAGTAGAAGGAATCGCTCGTCAGCCTGAGGCTGGAAAAGAATTGAGAACCCTTATGTTCATCGGGGTAGCATTGGTTGAGGCCCTTCCGATTATCGCTGTTGTTATCGCGTTCTTAGCGTTCTTCAGCTAAAAGCGAATATAAAACTGGTAAATGGCGAAGATCACTGCAAGAGGCCTTCGCCATTGCTTTATGGTTGCTTGAACTGTCATAACGGCCGGAAGAATCACCCTCCTGAAAAAAGAGGGAGAACATTTTTCGATGGCCTCGGAGAGATAATCTGCAAGAAGGGAGTTGCCGTATTCGATGTCTTTTTTACCACAGGTTATGGGTGCAGGAGTAGGGTTTAACGCCGGAACAATGCTGTTCCAGCTTGTTGCCATGCTGATTTTGTTAGCGCTCTTGAAGAAATACGCTTTAGGGCCGCTATTAAATATAATGAAAGAGCGTGAAGACTACATTACCGGAGAGATCTCCTCTGCCGAGAAAAAGAATGAAGAAGCGAAGAAGCTCATTGAGGAGCAGCAGGCGCTTTTGAAAGAAGCACGCGAAGAATCCCAGTCTCTGATTGAAAACGCGAAAAAACTGGGTGAACAGCAAAAGGATGAAATCATCAAGGCTGCGCGCCAGGAAGCAGAACGCATGAAAGAATCAGCCAGAAGCGAGATCGTCAAAGAAAGAGACCAGGCTGTCACCGCGCTGCGCGAGCAGGTTGCATCATTGTCTGTGATGATCGCTTCTAAAGTAATCGAAAAAGAGCTGGACGAACAAGCCCAGGAAAAATTGATCCAAGACTATCTTAAAGAAGTAGGAGAAAGCCGATGAGCCAATCAGCTGTCTCCAAACGCTACGCAGCCGCTCTGTTTGACATTGCCCTTGAATCCAAGCTGGTCAATGAAATAGAAGAAGAGCTGACCGTCGTTAAGAAGATATTTATTGAGCATAAAGACCTCAATGCCGTTCTGGGTCATCCTAAAGTGCCCGCTGAAAAGAAAAAGCAGATTTTAAAAGACTCGTTCGGATCCGTTTCGACTGCAGTCTTACATACGCTTTATCTTCTCGTTGACCGCAGCCGCACGTCAATCGTCCCGGATCTCGCGGACGAATATGTCAAAATGGCGAACCGGTTCCGCGGGACGGAAGATGCGATCGTATACTCTGTAAAACCGCTCAGCGAAGAGGAAATTTCCTCTTTTTCTCAAGTGTTTGCAAAAGAAGCAGGCGCCGCTTCACTGCGCGTCAGAAACGAAGTGAATCCGGATCTGATCGGCGGTGTGAAAATCCGCATCGGGAACCGCATTTATGACGGCAGTGTAAGAGGAAAGCTTGACCGGATAGAACGTCAATTAGCAGGCGAAAATCGAAAGAAGGGGTGAAACCTAAGTGAGCATCAAAGCTGAAGAAATTAGCACTCTCATAAAACAGCAAATTGAAAACTATCAGTCTGAAATAGAAGTTCACGACGTAGGTACGGTAATTCAGGTCGGTGACGGTATCGCACGCGTACACGGCCTTGATAACTGTATGGCAGGTGAGCTTGTCGAATTTTCAAACGGTGTGCTGGGCTTAGCTCAGAACCTTGAAGAATCAAATGTAGGTATCGTTATTTTGGGACCTTACAAAGACATCCGTGAAGGTGACGAAGTTAAAAGAACCGGCCGGATCATGGAAGTCCCTGTCGGCGAAGAGCTGCTCGGCCGCGTTGTCAACCCGCTCGGCCAGCCTGTTGACGGAATGGGCCCGGTTCTCACAAGCAAAACCCGTCCGATCGAAAGCCCGGCTCCTGGAGTTATGGATCGTAAATCCGTACACGAGCCGCTTCAAACGGGGATCAAATCAATCGATGCTTTAATTCCGATCGGCCGCGGCCAGCGTGAGCTGATTATCGGTGACCGTCAAACGGGTAAAACGTCGATTGCGATCGATACAATTCTGAATCAGAAAGACCAGGATATGATTTGTATCTATGTCGCGATCGGTCAGAAAGAATCGACAGTCCGCGGCGTTGTCGAAACGCTTCGCAAACACGGCGCCCTTGACTATACGATCGTTGTGACGGCTTCCGCTTCACAGCCTGCCCCTCTATTGTACCTCGCGCCGTATGCAGGGGTTGCGATGGGAGAGGAATTCATGTACAACGGCAAGCACGTGCTGGTTGTGTATGACGACCTTTCAAAACAGGCTACCGCATATCGTGAACTGTCCTTGCTTCTTCGCCGTCCTCCTGGTCGTGAAGCATTCCCTGGGGATGTATTCTATCTTCACTCCCGTTTGCTTGAACGCGCTGCAAAATTGAGCGACGCCAAAGGCGGAGGATCTTTAACGGCACTTCCGTTCGTTGAAACGCAAGCAGGCGACATTTCGGCGTACATTCCGACAAACGTCATTTCGATCACTGACGGACAAATCTTCCTGCAGTCTGATTTGTTCTTCTCTGGCGTGCGTCCTGCGGTCAACCCGGGATTGTCTGTATCCCGTGTCGGCGGGTCCGCGCAAATCAAAGCGATGAAGAAAGTTGCCGGTACGCTGCGCCTTGATTTGGCATCATACCGTGAGCTTGAAGCATTCGCACAATTCGGCTCAGATTTGGATAAAGCGACACAGGCGAAGCTGAATCGCGGTGCCCGTACGGTTGAAGTACTTAAACAGGATCTGCACAAACCGCTTCGCGTTGAAAAGCAGGTTGCGATTCTCTATGCTCTGACAAGAGGCTTCCTTGATGATGTGCCTGTTGAGGATATCAAACGTTTTGAAGAAGAGCTCTTTATGTATCTTGACCAAAATCATAAAGATCTGCTCGATTCAATCGCCCAGACAGGAAACCTTCCTGCCGATGAGGACATGAAGGGTGCAATCGAAGGCTTTAAACGTACGTTCGCGCCAAGCAACTAAACAATAAAAAGTGAGAAAAAGGCTATCTTTTTCTCTCTTTTTCACGTCAATGCGAAGGAATTTGAAAACAAAAAGGTGGTGAAACCTTTTGGCCTCATTACGGGATATTAAATCCAGGATTGCTTCAAATAAAAAAATGAGTCAAATTACGAAAGCCCAGGAAATGGTTTCTGCTTCAAAGCTGAACCGGGCTGAAAACAAAGCGAAATCTTTTGTTCCTTATATGGAAAAAATGCAGGAAGTCGTTGCCGATATCGCAGTCGGATACACCGGCAAACACCCGATGATGTCAAGCCGCCCAGTGAAGCGGACCGGGTACCTTGTCATCACAGCTGACCGCGGCTTGGCGGGGGCGTTCAATGCAAACGTACTCCGCAAAGCATATCAAAGGATTCAGGAACGCCATCAATCCAAAGATGAGTATGCGGTCATCGCGGTCGGAAGAATGGGGCGCGATTTCTTTAAAAAGCGCGGAATTCCTGTCATTTCTGAAATGACGGGGATCAGGGACGAAGTGACGTTTTCAGAAATCAAAGATTTGGCGAACAGCACGGTGCAAATGTATATTGACGAAACCTTTGATGAACTGTATCTGTTCTACAACCATTTTGTCAGCGCGATTTCCCAGGAGGTAACGGAGAAAAAGCTGCTGCCTTTGACAGATATTGCGCCTAACAAGAAAAAGACGTCATTTGAGTTTGAACCGGATGAAGAAGAGATTCTGGAAGTGCTCCTTCCCCAGTATGCGGAAAGCTTGATTTTTGGCGCGCTTCTTGACAGCAAAGCGAGCGAACATGCTGCGAGAATGACGGCGATGAGAAATGCGACAGACAATGCAAAAGAGATTATCGCCGATCTTGAACTGTCATACAACCGTGCCCGTCAGGCATCCATCACGCAGGAAATTACGGAAATTGTCGGCGGTGCAGCTGCTTTAGAATAGAAAAAGTTTGTCAGGAGGGATAGAGATGAAAAAAGGACGCGTTAGCCAGGTATTAGGGCCGGTCGTAGATGTTCGTTTTGAAGACGGTCACTTGCCTGAAATATATAATGCGATTAAAGTTACACATAAAGCGCAGAACGAGAATGAAGTGGACATCGATCTTACCCTTGAAGTAGCGCTTCACTTGGGTGATGATTCAGTTCGTACAATTGCAATGGCTTCAACTGACGGTGTTACACGCGGAATGGAAGCCATCGACCTGGGAGAGCCGATCTCCGTTCCGGTCGGAAACGTAACACTCGGCCGCGTATTTAATGTACTCGGGGAAAATATCGATTTGGATGAGCCGCTTCCGGCTGATGCTGCCAAAGATCCGATTCACAGAGAAGCTCCAAAATTTGATCAGCTATCAACAGAGGTTGAAATCTTAGAGACGGGTATTAAAGTCGTCGACTTGCTCGCTCCATATATCAAAGGCGGAAAGATCGGTCTTTTCGGAGGAGCGGGAGTTGGAAAAACCGTTTTGATTCAGGAGCTGATCAACAACATCGCTCAAGAGCACGGCGGTATCTCTGTATTCGCAGGTGTCGGCGAGCGTACGCGTGAAGGAAACGACCTTTACTATGAAATGAAAGATTCCGGCGTTATCGGCAAAACGGCAATGGTCTTCGGTCAGATGAACGAGCCGCCTGGTGCGCGGATGCGCGTTGCCTTGACCGGACTTACAATGGCCGAGCATTTCCGTGATAAAGAAGGCCAGGACGTATTGTTCTTTATCGATAACATCTTCCGATTCACTCAAGCAGGATCTGAAGTATCTGCACTTCTTGGACGCATGCCGTCAGCGGTTGGTTATCAGCCGACGCTTGCGACCGAAATGGGTCAGCTTCAGGAACGGATCACATCAACAAATGTCGGATCTGTAACATCGATTCAGGCGATCTACGTTCCTGCCGATGACTATACTGACCCGGCGCCGGCTACGACGTTCGCTCACTTGGATGCGACGACGAACCTTGAGCGTAAGCTGTCGGAAATGGGGATTTATCCTGCGGTCGATCCGCTTGCATCCACTTCCCGTGCGCTTTCGCCTGAAATCGTCGGAGAAGAGCACTATGAAGTGGCGCGCAGCGTTCAGCAGATCCTGCAGCGCTACAAAGAGCTTCAGGATATCATCGCGATGCTCGGAATGGATGAGTTGTCAGACGAAGATAAGCTTGTCGTCAGCCGTGCGCGCCGCGTACAATTCTTCCTGTCGCAAAACTTCCACGTAGCTGAACAGTTTACAGGACAAAAAGGTTCTTACGTACCTGTCAAAGAAACGGTAAAAGGCTTCAAAGAAATCCTTGAAGGTAAGTATGATCACCTTCCTGAGGACGCTTTCCGCCTTGTCGGCCGAATCGAAGAAGTTGTCGAAAAAGCGAAAGAAATGGGTGTAGAAGTATAATCTGGTCCTAGGAGGGTAAAAGCATGAAGACCTTAAAAGTCAATATCGTTACTCCCGACGGCCCAGTATACGATGCGGATATAGAAATGGTAAGCGTTAGAGCAGAGAGCGGTGAGCTTGGTATTTTACCCGGCCATATTCCGACGGTTGCTCCGCTAAAAATTGCTGCAGTCCGTCTGAAAAAAGACGGTCAAACTGAGCTGGTTGCCGTCAGCGGGGGGATAGTGGAAGTCCGCCCTGACCATGTCACCATTCTGGCCCAGACGGCGGAAACATCTGAACAAATTGACAAAGAACGCGCCTTGGCCGCAAAACGGCGTGCCGAGGAACGTTTGCAAAAGCAAACTCCAGATGTTGACATTATTCGGGCAGAGCTTGCTTTAAAACGCGCGATTAACCGGTTGGATGTTGCGAGATAGAGATAAGGATCCTTCCCATATTTAAGGATGGGAAGGGTCTTTTATATTCAAGATCAAACAGAATTGAAAATGTTGAAAAATGTTCACAAATTGTTCGCCTTTTTAGTATGAATCTATCTATAATACAAAATAGTAAGCTATGTTCTCTTCCACCAAAAAGAGGACGTAAGACATTCAAGTAAGCTCCTAAAACACAAGCCCCTCAGGCAACAGAGGATCACTCCATCTATGGGAAAAAGTTCTATCATGAACGACTTAACATGCAACATCAAAACTGTTAAAATGACTTGAAATGACCAGCAACATTCCTTTATCCTACGGCAGAAGAGACGAGGCTGGCCGGAAGCACCAAACCGGCTGAACGTAAGGAGGCGTCATCAATAATGGAAGAGATCGGACAACAGGCTGCTGTCAGTATCATCGTTCATCTTTTTTTTATTGCATTGACTTGGTGGGCTCTTCTGGCGGTCAATATTGATCCGCTTATCAGGAAAGGAAAAGTCATTCAGGCGAGGGTGTTAATGATCATCATTACAATCGCCGTCGGCTCCACCGTCAGCAATTTTTTCTTGGACTATCTTTATTATTCCAGACAGCTTCAAAATTTATTTTCATGATTGAGTAAAAGAAAAAGAATTTATGGGAATGGACGAATATGGGTAACACCGCGTTCTGCAAAATCACCGGAGACCTTGTTTTTCCACGTATGCTTTTCCTGCGATCCGTCAACAATGGAGAGTAGGAGAGGATGATGCAGAATGAAGACAAAACAAACGGTTAATGCCCTTATTTTTAGTGTGGTTTTATTTTTAATTGTTCATGTCTTTCAATCGCTTGAAGCAGCGGGCAATACGCCGCTTGAACAGCTGGCGGAAGGTTTGAGCCGCCATGATGTCGAGCTTGAAGAGTGGACCATGCATACAAAAAAACAGCTTACCCTAAGTGAAAAAGATTTTTTTGCAAAACTGAAACATTTCAAGAAACAGCATCGACAATATGAATGGACTTTAACGCGGGAAGACGACGATACAGTTAAAGCGACAGGTGTTTTTCAGGACAAAAAAAATCATATCAATTCCAAAATACATTTGGTATCCACCCACAAAAACCAGAGACTTGTTTCGTATTTATTGTATGAGCAAAAAGGCGCGGGACCACGGGAAAACTGGAATGCTACATATAAGCAGTTTGAACGGGATGCATTCGACATAATGCGAGAAAAGACCGCAATTTTTACTTGTCTAAAGGGCCATTTAAATGGTATGATGAATGTTGTTTTGCAAAAAAAAGCAAATGAGCTAGTACATGAATTTGATGCAAAGTCAGTTGAAGATTTAATTGAACCAAATTTCGTTTCTATTTCTGCTTACACTAACGAGTGGAAAGAATCCATCAAGACAGAAAAACACCGTATGAATTTGCAAGTCTCGCTTAGAAATGCGGGAATGGGCGAAAAACTTACCGTCACGGTTGGCACACCAATCGTCACGACTGAATATTAATATAGAGAAATTGGGACGCGGAGGGGAATACCTTGGAAAAAATCATCGTCCGCGGCGGTCGAAAGTTAAACGGCACAGTCAAAGTTGAAGGAGCAAAAAATGCCGTTTTACCAGTTATCGCTGCATCTTTATTAGCCAGTGAAGAAAAAAGCGTAATATGTGATGTGCCTACGCTCTCCGATGTATATACGATTAACGAAGTGTTACGTCATTTAGGCGCAAGTGTACATTTTGAAAATAATACAGTAACGGTTGATGCATCTCGCACTTTGTCTACGGAAGCTCCGTTCGAATATGTTCGTAAAATGCGCGCATCCGTATTGGTGATGGGTCCGCTTCTTGCTCGCACAGGCCATTCGAGAGTGGCTTTGCCTGGAGGATGTGCAATCGGTTCAAGACCGATCGATCAGCATCTGAAAGGCTTTGAAGCAATGGGGGCAAAAATTAAGGTCGGAAACGGCTTTATTGAAGCGACTGTAGAAGGCCGCCTTCAAGGAGCGAAAATTTACCTTGATTTCCCTAGTGTCGGAGCAACTGAAAACCTGATTATGGCTGCAGCTTTGGCTGAGGGCACGACAACTCTCGAAAATGCTGCTAAAGAGCCTGAAATCGTTGATCTGGCTAACTATATCAATGCAATGGGCGGTAAAATTCGGGGTGCCGGTACAGGCACCATTAAAATTGAAGGCGTTAAGGCGCTTCATGGGGCAAAACATACGATTATTCCTGACCGGATAGAGGCGGGAACGTTCATGGTTGCCGCGGCGATTACCGAAGGGAACGTACTGGTAAAGGGAGCGGTTCCTGAGCACTTAACATCTTTAATTGCGAAAATGGAAGAAATGGGCGTTCAAATCTTGGAAGAAGGAGACGGTCTTCGGATCATCGGTCCTTCTGAATTGAAGCCTATTGATTTAAAAACAATGCCACATCCAGGTTTCCCGACTGATATGCAGTCACAGATGATGGCTCTTTTGATGCGCGCAAATGGAACCAGCATGATCACAGAAACCGTCTTTGAGAACCGCTTCATGCACGCGGAAGAATTCCGCCGTATGAACGGAGATATTAAAATCGAAGGCCGTTCTGTCATCATTAATGGTCCTGTGCAGCTTCAAGGCGCTGAAGTTGCCGCAACGGATCTTCGCGCCGGCGCAGCTCTTATCCTTGCTGGCCTTGTTGCTGACGGTCATACACGCGTAACCGAATTAAAACATTTAGACCGTGGATATGTCAACTTCCACCAAAAACTTGCCGGTCTCGGCGCTGATATTGAGCGCGTTAACGATGAAGAAGCAGTTCATATTGAAAATAAAGAAGTTGTATCCGATTTAAATGCATAAATCAACCTGAAATCAGTATGTCATACGGCATACTGATTTTTGCGTTTCAAGTATTCTATATCAGTATGCCTCCCATATCTATCATTATGCACAAGAATTGCTTTTAAAATACGTAGCAGCAGTTGAAAAAGTACAGTCATATTAGCTTGTCCCCGCCCATAAAATGAAAGAGACAAAACAGAAATGGGGGCACTGATTTGAAACAGCTCATAATTGTACTAGCAGGAATCTGCACGCTGATTTTACTCATACCAACACTGCTTGTCCTCCCTTTTCACGGGGGACCGGGGGCAATTAAAACAGAGAAACACGCTCAGCAACACGAGGAAAAAAAGAAAGTCACCTTAAAAGAGTCTCCCGTTTCAATTCCGGTCTACAGAACGGCTGACCGGAAAGTTGAAGACATTCCGCTTGAAGAGTATGTCATCGGTGTCGTTGCCTCGGAAATGCCGGCAGATTTTGATATCGAAGCTTTAAAAGCACAAGCGCTGGCAGCCCGCACATACATTGTGAGGCAAATGGTGTCAGAGCAAGCTGTACAGTCGCCGAAAGGCTCGCTGGTCGATGATACGCAGATGTTCCAGGTGTATAAAAACAAAGAGGAGCTCCGCAGGCTGTGGAAGAAGGATTACGATTGGAAAATCAAAAAGGTGACCGAAGCTGTAGCCAGTACGCAAGGCAAAATTTTAACCTATGAGCATAAGCCTATTGATGCTTCGTTCTTCTCGACGAGCAACGGGTACACCGAGAATGCCGGAGCTTATTGGACAAGTGATATTCCGTACCTGCAAAGCGTGAAAAGCTCCTGGGACACAAAATCGCCGAAATTCCTGAACCATAAAACGTTTACTGTCGCTGAATTTGAACAAAAGCTCGGTGTCAAGCTGCCCGGTTCAAACAGCATCGGAGAGATCACCGAAAGAACGCCGGGAAAACGCGTAGCGACTGCCGTCATCAATGGAAAGAAGCTTGAGGGAAGAGATATTCGCGAAAAGCTCGGCCTCAAATCGGCAGACTTTGATTGGAAACGCGACGGGAATCAGATTACAGTCACGACAAGGGGATTTGGACATGGAGTGGGAATGAGCCAATACGGTGCGCATTATATGGCGAAAGACGGCAAGAAAGCAGAAGACATCGTCAAGTATTATTACAAAGGAACAGCCGTATCCAATGCAGATGAATTTTTAAATAAATACATGGCGAAAAAATAAAACAAAAGACGTCTGCCTCTTGGCGGCGTCTTTTTGAATATCATCGAAATTTGGCATTCCCATGAATTTGATGCACGCTAAATTATTATACAAATATTTCTAAAAACATGTGCCGGAGGGCTTGCTGAACAGCGTCAAAAGGCCGCAAACGCCGTATCAACAATAGGGGTCACAGGTTATAAAGTCTATTTTATATACTTGTTGTATGATGAATTGAATAACGAGGAAAAGGAGACATGCCCTATTTATTTCTCCCTGGTGTTCTTCTACGATAATAATGTGTTAACGACTTTATTTCAGAAAGGGGAAAGGGAGAAATGAAGAAGAAGATGACATTGGGCATTTTGACCGCTATGGTTCTCAGTCTTGGTTCGCCTGCTTTTGCAGCTGAGAAAAAACAGGAGGTAACAGTTGCCGAAGATGCGCCCAACGTTGCGATTATGCTTGATGCAAGCGGCAGCATGGCTAAAAAGATCGGCGGGGTCTCAAAATACGAGCTTGCCAAAAATGAAGCGTTCAGCTTTGGTTCCAAGCTTGAAAATGCAAACGTGCTCATGAGAGTTTTCGGTTCAGAGGGAAACAATAAAAATTCCGGAAAAGTGCAGTCCTGCAATGCAATCAGAGGGGTGTACGGCTTCCAAACGTATGACGAGCAAAGCTTCCGCAATTCCTTAAACGGCATCGGACCGACCGGATGGACACCAATCGCAAACGCGCTGCAAGATGCAAAAAACGCGCTTGACCAGCTGGACAACAACGGGAAAAACGTCGTCTATCTGCTGACAGACGGTGAGGAAACATGCGGAGGCAATCCGGTAAAAGTCGCAACAGAACTGCGCAAATCCAATGCGGTTGTCAACGTGATCGGCTTTGATTATGAAGGAGACTTCCACGGACAATTGACCAGTATCGCAGCAGCTGGCGGCGGTGAATATTTCCAGGCAAAAACTAAAAATGACATCAAAAGAATTTTTACTCAGGAAGCAATTGAGCTTTCTAAATAAACTGGAAAAAAGCTGTGGACATGTTTCCGCAGCTTTCCTTTTGTGATGAAAAGATTGTCAAAAGTCAAGAAAAATACTTTACAAATATTAAGTTATTGTGTCAGAGCGTTGAACCCTGCTGCGTCCTTTGGAGGGGTTATTTGTCGTAACGGTAGCTTTATTGGGATGAAATCGGCCTTTTAGCAGACTTTTTTGATAGGTCTTAAGTGAATGCGTCGATCGATTATCGTAAGGATTATGAAGAATTTGTGAATTTGAAAAGGAGATCCGGCCTATTTATTTCTATCAAGCCTTCTTTTACGATGTTGGTGGACTTGATCTCATGCGGAAGATCGGTCCGAAAAAACAAATGCGGAAAGGAAAGTGAGAAAGTTGAAAAAGAGGTTTGCTCTGTTGACAACGTTCACCATGCTTTTGTCATTGGCGCCGGCAGCAGCTTTTGCGGCTGAAAACGGAAATGCGGACAACAGCAAAAAAGATGTCAATGTTGCAGTTGTGCTTGACGCAAGCGGCAGCATGGCACAAAAGGTTGAAGGAGAAAGAAAATTTGATATTGCCAAAGAATCCGTAACCGATTTTGCCGACCTGCTTTCAAGCGATGCGAATGTCATGCTGAATGTTTTCGGACATAAAGGCAACAATAAAAACTCAGGAAAAGAAGTATCCTGCGGTACGACTGAAACCGTCTATGATCTGCAGCCGTTTTCTTTCAATTCATTCGAAAACGCTTTAAGCGGAATCAAGCCTACAGGCTGGTCTCCGATTGCAAAATCTCTTTATGATGTAAAAGATGATCTTGCCGATAAAGATGGGAAGAATTATGTCTACATCGTGACAGACGGTGAAGAAACATGCGGAGGGGATCCTGTTCAGGCAGCAAAAGATCTGCGCAAATCCAACATTAAAACGATCGTCAACATTGTTGGGCTGGATGTAAAAACCGTGAAAGAAAAAGCAAAGCTTAAAAAAGTAGCTGACGCCGGCGGCGGAAAATTGATTGAAGCCGACTCAGCTTCTGATTTTAAAAAGGTATGGAAAGAAGAAGGCGTAAAACTGTCTCAGTAACTCCATACGAGAACGGGACGGCAGCAGAGCCGTCCCGACTGTTAAGCTAATCGGTCGACATTTCGAGTTCTTCGATTCGTTTTTCCGCATAGCGCGGATCTTTTCTCGAATGGAAAATCTCCGCCTTTTCAATCATGACCGCCGTGTTGTATTCCGGAATACGGGCATGGTTTTCGTATACGCCTTTAGGGATCAGCACATTTCCTTCCGGCCAGTAGACTGCCGTGTTTCCGCGTTGTACGCCGGCATATTTTGCCCGCCCTTGGAAAGTTCCGTAGCGGTTGAATAGAACGATCGCTTCTCCATCTTGAATATAAAGCTCCTCGGCATCTTTTGGATTGATCATGACATCCCGGCGATCTGCAGCGTTGAAAGGATCTTTTTCACTATAAATCATCGAGTTGAACTGTTTTCCGCGCCTTGTCGTAACGAGAAAGCGTCCTTCCGTTTGTCTGTTTTCAGGAAGATCGACAGGGATCAGGTTGCCCCTGCCGTCTGCCGTCGGACAAACACCGCCTTCACAAAGCCAGGCGCCGCCCCATTGAAAGACATCTCCGCGTTTTTTTAAATGCTGAATCCCGTCATAATTCCGGTTGGCAGCAGCGATTTCTTCACGGATTTCCGCAGCGCCGTCAAAATGGATCAGTTCTTTGTCTTCGGGCCGGACCCGTTTGGCTAGATCTACATAAATTTCCCATTCTGAACGGGCTTCTCCGATGCGCGGTCCTTTAATTTCGGGGCTGAAGTATACCATCCGTTCCGTACTGGTCGAGGTTCCTCCGCCAGGCTGTTCATACCTTGTCATCGCAGGGAGAATGATGACTTCCTCTTTGGCATCGACCAGGGTAGAGGTATTGAAGATGATGTCCTGATGGACTCTCACTTCAACTTCCTGCAATGCTTTTTTGATAAAATCAGGGTTCGGCATCGTCTCCAAAAAGTTTCCTCCGCTTGTATAAAACACTTTTACTTTTCTTTCGCTTCCGCTCGGCAGCAGCATGTTTTCGATCGTCTGGCCGATCGTATCGCCTTGCCAAGTCGGTAAGCGGAAGCCCCAAACCTTCTCGATCCGTGCGGCATTTTCCTCGTCAAAATCACCGCCTGGGAGGACGAAAGGATCGGCACCCATTTCTCCAGAGCCCTGCACACCGCTGTGCCCTCTGATCGGCATAACGCCGCAATGCTTTCTGCCGATGAATCCTTGTAAAAGGGCGAGATTTGCCACCTGTGAAATGTTGTCGGTCGCAAAACGGTGCTGTGTGAGCCCCATGCTCCAAATGAAAACGCCGGTTTTCGCCCGGGCCAGCAAGACGGCGAATTCTTTCATTCTCTCTTTTGATATGCCGGATGACTCTTCAAGCGTCTTCCAATTTTGTTTTTCGATGTGCTGTTTAAGCTCAGTGAACCCGTTTGTGTGTGCATCGATAAAGGCGCGGTCAATGCTTGAACCTGGTGCCTCCCGCTCCATTTCAAACCAGTGCTTCATCACCCCGTTCATAAAGGCAATGTCGCCGCCGATATTGACTTGGTAAACATCATCGGTGATTTTGGTGCCGAAAAGGGCGCTCTCAGGTATCGATGGAATCCAGTATTTCTCCATCGATGGCTCCCGGTACGGATTGATCATAATGATTTTCGTTCCCGCTTTTTTGGCGGCATACATGTATTTTGTTGACACCGGCTGATTATTGGCAGCGACAGACCCCCAGAAGACGAGGACATCCGTTCCGATCCAGTCTCGGTAGCTGCAGCTTGAGGCGCCGATGCCAAGGGACCTTTTTAAAGCCGTTTTGCTTGGCGAGTGGCAGATCCGCGAGGCGTTGTCAATGTTGTTTGTGCCGATAAACCGCGCCGCTTTTGCGGCCGTATAGTACACCTCATTCGTTATGCCTCTGGCTGTTAAATAAAAGGCGAGCTGCCGTTTATCAATCGATTTGATTTTGTCCGCGATTCGGCTGAGCGCTTCATCCCACGAAATTCTCGAGAACGATCGTTCACCATTTTTTCTCGACAGCGGATAGGGGATGCGTCCAAGCTTTCTCAGCTCGGTGCTGTCCAGCTTTCGCAGCTGTTCGATGTCGGCGGACAGCCATTTGTCCTCGATCGCAGGCATTGTATTTAAGCGCAGGACGTTCAGCCGCGTCGTGCATAAATGAGGGCCTGTGAGCGTCTGATCGCGGAGTCCGGACACACCGAGCGCACAGCCGTCGCACACGCCTTGCGTCAAAATTCTGTAGGCGTACGGAAGGTTGTCTTTATTGTCCCACGCTGTTTTCATCGTATCTCTGATATGCTTCGGCTTTACCTTTCCGAGTCCCATCGGCGCCCAAGACGCCCACAGTTTTGGCGCGGGCTTTTTATTCAGCTTCATCGGACCTTGATGCTTTGTTTTTCCCATTCCCTTCTCTCCTTTCCAGCGGATACTGCAGATCATCCTTTTAGCGAGTTTGAGACATGAACCGCCGCTTTTTTCCGCAACTGTTTAATGTCCGTTCTAATGAATATCGAAATGAACAGGGCGATGGCGAACAGTGCCGCAAACACCGTCAGGCTTTGGCTGTAGCTCCCTGTTGCATCGCGTACCCAAGAAGAGAACATCGGGCCTGCAAGCCCTGCCGCCGCCCAAGCCGTTAAAATGTATCCGTGGATCGCACCGAGCTGCTTTGTTCCGAACAAATCCCCGATATAAGCCGGAATTGCGGCAAACCCTCCGCCATAGCACGTATAGATCAATGCCATCAAAACAGAGAAGGCGGCCTTGTCGGAAATGAACGGCAAAAGCGGGAAGGCGATCAGCTGTATGGCGAAAAAGACGGTATACGTATTCGGCCGTCCGATGTAATCAGATACAGAGGCCCAGCCGATGCGCCCTAAACCGTTAAATGCGCCCAAAACGCCGACGAGCGCGGCGGCCGCGGCGGCGGACATGCCCGCACTTTCCTGCGCCAGCGGTGAAGCGATTGATATGATGGCGATTCCGCACGTAACATTAATAAAAAGCATCAGCCATAAATAATAAAAGCGTTTCGTTTTAATCGCTTCATTTGCCGTCAGCTGGGAAATATCGGCGCTTTGTGCTCTTCCGCTTTTTCCGGTTGAAAATCCTTCAGGCTGCCAGCCTTCTTCAGGCGGGGCGAGGTAAAGCGAAGAGAGCATCATCACAAGAAAGTAGCAGATGCCGAGAATAAAAAAGGTGTTGGCTATACCGACCGCTGAGATCAGCTTTTGCATGATCGGGCTGCTGATCAAAGCCGCAAATCCGAAGCCCATAATGGCAAGCCCTGTGGCCAAGCCGCGGCGGTCAGGAAACCATTTAACAAGCGAAGATACGGGTGTAATATAGCCGACGCCGAGTCCGATCCCTCCGAAGACTCCATAAAACAAATAAAGCAGGGGAAGGGAGCCGATCTGAACGGCGAAGCCGGAAAACGTCACGCCAGCTCCGAAGAAAAGTGCGGCGAGCATGCCTGCTTTTTTGGGGCCGTGTTTTTCGACGAAGTGTCCCAAAAATGCGGCTGAAAGCCCGAGAAATAAAATAGCGATGCTGAACGTCAGACTGATCTGGCTGAGGCTCCAGCCGAAGGTTTCAGCGAGCGGGTTTGTAAAGACGCTCCATGCGTATACCGACCCGATTGACAAATGAATGCCTACAGCACATAAAGCAATGAGCCACCTGTTTTTCGCTTTTTTCATGTGAGAACCCCCTGTGGAAAAAGGCTGTAATAAAGACAGAAGGCTGCCGGGGAGCGATTGTTTGAAAGCGGTTTCCGAAGTTGCTGCGAAGAAGGGCAGTCTGTTTGAAAAGTGAATATTTTTTGAACTTTTAAAAAATAATATCATGTTTTCAAGCTATCAACAAGATGAAGCTTCCAAATTTGACCTGACGGTTGTGAAACGGCATGATAGACGAGTATAGTAATAGATATAGTAAGAAACAAAGGGGCGGAGTTATTCATGGGGAAAAACATCACAACAAGCCGAAAAATTTTCCGTTATGATAATGGAGAGCTGGTGCAGCAAGAAGATCAGATGGCGACGGAATTCCCCCTGACTGTCATGGTGAACGGCGAGGAATTTGTCACGCTTGTTTGCTCGCCGGACAGCCTGGAAGAACTGGTGATCGGATTTCTCGCATCTGAAGGGGTGATCCGATTTAAAAATGAGATTAAAAGGTTTACAATAGATGAAAGCCTCGGGTTCGCATATGTCGACCTTGTCAGCACAAAAAAGCTGCAGCTGAAGGATTACACAAAGCGGGTGATCGGCTCCTGCTGCGGAAAAGGGAGGCATTTTTATTTCCAGCAGGACGTCAAAACCGCAAAAACAGCGATTGACGGCGTGACCATTACGCCAGAGAACTGTTTGAAGCTGATGCGCGACATGCAGAAAAGCAGCAAGCTTTTTCACCATACGGGGGGCGTTCATAATGCCGCTTTGTGCAGCACAGACAAGCTGATTGCAGTCAGATCTGATATCGGAAGGCATAATGCGCTTGATAAATTGTACGGATATTGTTTGCTTCATCAGGTTCCTGTGCGCGATAAGCTGATCGTATTCAGCGGCAGAATTTCTTCGGAAGTGCTGCTTAAAGCCGCGAAAATCGGGGTTTCCGCGGTCATTTCCAAGTCGGCGCCGACCGAGCTGGCCATTCAGATGGCAGAGGAGCTGAATATCATGACGATTGGTTTTGCGAGAAACCGGTCATTCAATGTATACACGCATCACGAGCGAATTCAGTTTTCATAAAAGGAGGCAACAGGCGTGAACACCAACAGTGAACAAGTTTTGGATCAGAAAAGCCGGCCGCTTCGGGATTTAAGAATTTCTGTCACCGACCGCTGCAACTTAAGATGTACGTATTGCATGCCTGCAGAAATCTTTGGGCAGGATTATCCGTTTTTGCCAAAAGGCGAACTGTTGTCCTTTGAAGAGCTTGAACGATTGGCCAAGCTGTTTGTTCATCAGTTCGGGGTAGAAAAAATCCGTCTCACCGGCGGAGAGCCGCTGATGAGAAAAGATATGCCGGAATTAGTCGGGAAGCTTGCAGGGATCAAAGGGATTCGCGATATTGCGATGACAACGAACGGCGTTTTGCTGCCGGTTTACGCTGACAAGCTGAAAAAAGCGGGGCTGAAACGTGTAACGGTCAGCCTGGATTCCCTGGATGATGAGCGTTTCAAATCGATCAACGGAAGAGGCGTTTCCGTCAGCAAGGTGCTGGCCGGAATTGAAGCGGCGAAAAAGGCCGGACTCGGCGTCAAGATCAACATGGTCGTCCAGAAAGGGGTCAATGAGAAGGATATTTTGCCGATGGCCCGCTATTTCAAAGAAAAAGGCCATATTTTGCGGTTTATTGAGTTTATGGATGTCGGGAACACAAATGAATGGAACCGTCAGTCAGTGGTGGCCAAAGCGGATATCATCCGGATCATCAATGAAGATATGCCGATTGAACCGATCGACCCGAACTACGAAGGAGAAGTCGCAAAACGATACCGATACCTGGACGGCTCAGGAGAAATCGGTTTTATCTCTTCTGTATCCGATGCTTTTTGCACCACATGCAACAGAGCAAGACTATCGGCGAAAGGCGAGCTTTTCACATGTCTTTTCGCATCAAGCGGGTTTGATTTAAGAACCTTGATCAGAAGCGGGCAGACCGATCAGGAGCTGGCGGAGGCGATCGGCACCGTCTGGCGGAATCGCGATGACCAATATTCTCTCGACCGCGCTCTTGCAAAAGCGGTTCCGCGGAAAAAGGTTGAAATGTCCTATATTGGAGGATAATTGACTGCTCCTGAGAAGGCCGTCCATAGAGTAGATGGGCGGTTTTTTTCATGCTGAGGTCTGCTTGTTTTGCATATTGACAGGTTTGATACGGGGGAAAAGCGGAAATTTTCTTAAAAAACATTGCCTGAAACAGAAAGGATGATTGAATGTTCGGACTGCAGGATATTGTCAAATTCCTCTGGTCGTTCTTGATCGTTTTTCCTGCCGTGTCGGTGCTTCATGTCTTGGGCCACAGCGCCATGGCGGTGTTGTTCGGCGGGAAATCTTCGCTTGAAATCGGGATGGGCAAAAAATTGCTGAAAATCGGCCCTGTTCAAATCAGAAGTGTCTACTTCATGGATTCCTTCTGCAAATACGGGGATTTAAAATACGATAACCGTTTCACGAATGCGATGATTTATGCTGGCGGATCGCTGTTTAACTTAATGTCTATATTTATTATCAATCTGCTGATTATCAAAGACATCATACCCGAAAATATTTTTTTCTACCAATTTGTTTATTTTTCAACCTATTATGTATTTTTTGCTTTGATTCCCGTGAGGTATTCCGAAAATCATCTTTCTGATGGAATGGCAATTTATAAAGTGCTGAGGTATGGAGAGAAGTACGATATTAATAACTGAGCAGCCGGCTGCGGGCACATCCCGGAGCCGGCGTTTTTCAGAATGAATGATGTCTTCAGGCAGTTTCTTTAGCTTTCGAACGGCTTCGACGAATGTCTCTAAAGGATCACAGCCGCTAAAATATTGAAATGCTTCCCGATCCCCGTTGTTCATCACGACGAGATGATCGCCTCTTGTTACCAGCCCTTTTTCGCGGCGAAACGAGGTGACGGCATCATAGCGGATGTCAAGATGAAAAGGGGAGCCAAACAGGGAGGAATAAAACATGAACCGCCTGTCAGTGGCGGCAAGCACGCCTCTGTACGGAGTGTAACGTGCAGACAGTCTCGCGTTATAAGCGCAAAGAATAATAGATCTGATCTCTTCATTCGGCTCAAGCCGGCTATCCAAAGCTGCTTTTCCTTCTGTTATCTCCTTCATTGAAAAACACTCCTTTCATCAGTAGATACGAAAGAGACTGTGAAAAAGTTCCGAAGTGAGACGTGAGGGTTTGAAAAAATTTTTATTTATTCTTGCGATCATTAAGGATATGATAAGAGTTGACAAAAACGTGACCTGTAACTATAATAATTACATCGGTGGTGAAAACATATGGTGAACACCCGTCTTTCAGTGGCCATTCATATATTGTCTTTAATCGCCGCAAACCCGCGGGAATCTTCGGAAATGATCGCCGGGAGCGTTAATACGAACCCGGTTGTAATCAGGCGCATGATCAGCCAGCTCAAAAAAGCCGGTATTCTGACGTCGCGGCCGGGAGTGGCCGGGGCAAGCCTGAAAAGAGATCCCGAAGATATATCTCTGCTTGATATTTACCGCGCGGTTCAGCCGCATGAGGAATTATTTGCGATTCATGACAAGCCGAATCCAAACTGTCCGGTTGGAAGACAAATTCAAACAACGCTTGATCAAACGTTTCACAGCGTTCAGCAGGCGATGGAGAACGAATTGGCCAGCAAGTCTCTTAAAGACGTCTTAACTCATCTCTTTTAAACAAGAGATGATGTTTCATCATCAACATGTAACAAATATTGTTACAAATAATCAAATTATTGGAGGAAGCGATTATGAAAATCGGTATTATCGGTGCAAGCGGTAAAGCGGGCAGCATGATTTTAAAAGAAGCATCAGAAAGAGGACACGAAGTGACGGCAATTGTCAGAAGTGCGTCAAAAATGGCGAACAGCGATGCAGCTGTCATTGAAAAAGACATTTTCAACCTGACAGCGGCAGACATCAAAGGACTGGATGTTGTCGTCAATGCATTCGGCGCGGCCCCAGGGCAGGAGCATCTCCATGTTGAAGCTGGAAGAAAGCTGATTGAACTGTTTAAGCAGGTTCCTGAAACAAGATTAATCGTCGTAGGCGGTGCAGGCAGCCTTTATGTCGATGAGGAAAAAACAACCCAGCTGTACGATACGCCTGAGTTTCCTAAAGAATACTTGCCGACGGCTAAAAATCAGGGGCAGAACCTTCAGGATTTGAAAGAAGCAGATGGACTGAAATGGACGTTCATCAGCCCGGCGGCATTTTTTAATCCGGAAGGAAAGCGAACAGGTTCTTATCAAAAAGGTCAGGAAAACTTAATCGTAAACACCGCCGGAGAAAGCTACATCAGCTATGCAGACTACGCCATTGCAGTGGTGGACGAGGCTGAAAAAGGCGAGCATGTCAATGAGCGTTTCACTGTTGTCGGAGAAGCTCAATAATAAAAGCCTGTCTCGGAAATTGTGGAGAGACCCAAATAAATGAGACAAGGAAAAAACACCCCCTGAATCGTATTAA